>Ga0208279_1000177_pt1 | contig 60246 bp, 45 predicted proteins | sample AntAceMetag02UKM_FD_184766 | JGI IMG/M metagenome (GOLD analysis project Ga0208279, IMG submission 184766) | Saline lake microbial communities from Ace Lake, Antarctica - Antarctic Ace Lake Metagenome 02UKM (SPAdes) (version 2) | ecosystem: Environmental > Aquatic > Non-marine Saline and... | reverse complement strand
AGTGGTGCCACTCCAGGGCGTCATCATCGGAGAAGATCGTCTCTTCCCAGCCCCAGACGTGAGCCCCGACGCCGCCGGGACCGCCCAGACTGCCGATGTTGAAGTGGCTGCCGTTGCCGCCCTCGCCAGCCGCATCGCCGGTGAACCCGAAGATCAGGGTCCAGTCGGGGATGCTCGTGTTGTCGGCCTTGGCCCAGCAGGCGATGGTGCGGGACATAACACCACTGATGCCGACACCTTCGATCGAGATGTACTGATCGTCGCCACCGGGCAGGCTCACCACCTGGCCCCGAGCGGGATCGTTCTCGAAGGTGATGTCACCGACGATTGCACCGTTATGGCCATTGCCCGAACCGTCGTTGGCGTTGCCGTCAAAGGCATACGAGGCCACGAGGTTCGCTGCATCAGGCGCGACCGGCACGATGAGCTCGGGAGCGTTGGGGTACAGCCGGATGTCGTCGATGTACACAACACCGGTCGCTCCGGCGCCTTCGACGCCAACGATCAGCGAAGTAACACTGGCCAGGTTCCCGCCGACAGCCGACAGATCGATATTCCAAGGCTGCCATGCAGCCTTGGAAATGTCACTGGCGTCACCGTCGTAGACCACTTTCGTGCCGTTGATCTTAACGTACAGTTGACCGGTGTTGCCCACTGCACCCTGGAAGGAGAGCGCGAGGCTCTGGACGCCACTGGTGGTCCAGTTCTGGGCCAGGGCAAACTCGGCCTCGGAGATCGACGCGCCGGTGTTGTCATAGAACATCGGCATGGACTGCTTGCCACCGTTGACAATGGTCTGCTCGGCGAACGGCGCTTCGATATTGCCGACCATCGAGCCATTGTCGTTGATCTCGTAGCCGTCGATCCAGGTCAGGAAGATGGCTTCGCCCGCGTCGATGTCGTCGGTGTAGCTCTCGAAGTCGTCAACGACCAGGTACGCCTGCGTGGCAAAGCTCCAGATGGCGCCTTCCCACGACTCCGTCTCCTGTACTTCGTCGATCTTCCAGTAGTACGTCGTGCCCAGATCCAGGGCGCCGGGTTCATAGCTGACCGTGTCGACCGTGTCGACCAAAGCCAGGGCCTCTGCATCGGTACCGAAGTACACGTCGTGCGAGATGGCGTCTCTGCCGGCTCTCCAGCCAAGCGCAGCATTGATATCCACGTTTGTGGCATCATCGGCCGGCTGCGGCTCGCGGGCCAAGGCCGGGATGAACATGAAGCGAACTTCGCTGAGACCATACTGCGGCACGGGCAGTGAGCCGTAACTGCTGTTGACCGTGAGCTTGACGAACTTAGCCGCTGCGCCACCGAAGTCGATGGTGGTGTTGGCGGTGTAAGTGGTCTGCGCCGTCGCCTGGGCCAACTCGATATCACCCAGAACCGTCCAATCGACGCCGTTCTCGGAATACTCGACCGTCACGCCCTTGATGCCGAAGCCCAGCATTAACTCGAACTGGCTGTTGTAGTTCCAGACCAGCATCTCGTGCAGCTTGTAGATGCCGTCGAACTCGTACTGGAGGTAGATCGGATCGTCGCCCGGGAGGCCCAGGAACATATCCGGCGAGTCGACTGAGTGCTGATCGTCGGCGTTCAAGCCGGAGCCGTTGATCGTGTTTTCCGGGCCCTCCGTCGCGCCGGAGATGGCGTTACTGGTGACGCTGATGCCCTCGATTGCATAGGCCAGCGGTTCGGCGGTGAAACTCCAGACGCCTCCTTTGAAAATTGTGTCGTCGGGAGCAGCATTGACTTCATCGACCCGCCAGTAGTACGTTTGGCTTAGTTCGAGAAGGTCCGGAGGGTCGTACGTCGCCGCGGTTTTCCCTTCGCTGACAAGGACGTCCAGGGGGTTGTCCCGACTGGCGTCGTTGACGTCATCGCGTACGGTCCCGAAATACACATCGTGCGTCGCGGCAAATACGCCGGGTGTCCAACTCAGATTCGTATCGTACGGTACGTCGGTTTGACCCCCGGCCGGATCTGGGTTCGCGGCCATCACCTGCAACTGCTTGCCCGACGGTTCGATCCCGTCGACATACGGCCCCTTGTAGATATGAAAGAAGTCCAGGTAGAAGGGGACTTCAGAACCGCCACAGAAGACATCAAGCTTCAATACCGTCGCCGGAGCGTCGAATGTTAAGGTGTACTCAGCCCACTCCGTTGTCATTTCGAAGCTTGTCCCCCCCGCGGAAACACTGTTGTCGTTCGCTTTTGGAGTTATGCCGAGGGGACGTGGCTCTTCGGCCTTGCCCCAGAAGGTGACGGTGTATTCCGCACCCATCTCGAGTGACAGAGGTGAATAGACCACGTAGAAGTCGTCAATCGGATCGACCCTGAGGCTTCTGACACCATCAATAACCTCAGTCTCGACCACCGTAATCGTACTCCCCTGACCTGCGGACCAGGTCCGCCACTGGTCGCCTCCCTGGAAATCTTCATCTTCTTCGAAGCTGTGATTGAGCACCAGATTCTCGACCTGCGCATGAACTACCTGCGCAATGGCAAGCAACGCGCAGAATGCCAGCATGGCCAGAAGCATTGATTTCTTACACATAATCGTCCTCCCTTCGAGGATTCTCACTGTGATCATGTCCTGTCCACCCGCCAGAGCAGTCGTTTCCCCGCGATTGATTGGGGTGATTGCTCGTCGGTCGTCATACGTGTATCCTGATGCGTCTTCGCAGTGTTTTCTCATGGCCTTGTCCTATCGGCTCGTGGACCTCCTTGCTGAACACGAGGAATGCATCCTAAAATTGGACGGACATTCTCCGCCATGCGATGAGATGATTCGCTGTACTCCCCCTTGGTCATGTATCTACGGTGACACATGGCGCCAGAGCCTCCTGACACTGACTCAATGTGTGATTTTACGCCCTTTTCGGCGTTCCGCTGCCTCCGTTGGCACGCGTGGCGGCCCATCTGCGGGTCTGCACCCTTCACTGTACTTATTTATAGCGGATCAGGCGGGGGCGTGCAATAGCATTCTTTTTAGGACCTGACGGCGTAGACGCCGTTCAACCTAAAGACAGCCAACTTGAGGTGGCCGGAGAAAAGAGGGCGCAAAAAAGAAGCCCCCGCGTTTGATGAGGGAGAGGAAGCGAGACTATGCGGGGGCCTGTGGACTTCCTTAAGTACCTCAATCACAATTCTATCCCTTAGGGTGGTCGGCGTCAACCGGTATAGACGAAATTTGCGAAAAAAAGTGGCTCCCTGTTCCCGGACTATCCTGCCGACCATTCTCCAATCCCCCCTTGGCAGGTACACGCGAAACGCGGGAGGCCAGGCACGGACAGACGGCTGTGCTTGACGATGGATGATGGATGTTCTATAAGGTGGGTTCTTTCCAGGATAGTTTACTGATATCGAACCTTAGGGGATATTGCATGGTCGACAAGAAGAACCAGTGTGACAAGTGTACCGGATTGTGCTGTCGGTATTTCGCACTGCCTATCGAAACACCTGACGCCAGGGAGGATTATGACGATATCCGCTGGTATCTGTGCCACCGGGATATCACGGTTTTCGTCGAGGACGGCGACTGGTACGTCAATGTGAAGAACAAGTGCCGGCACCTCTCCGAGACGGACTATCGGTGCGGGATCTACGACCGGCGGCCGACCATCTGTCGCAAATACAAACACGGCGACTGCGACTTTGTTGATGGTGAATACGACTACGAGCTGCACTTCACCGACGACAAGCAAATGGAAGAGTACATCCGGATCAAGTTCGACAACAACGTGATCGAGAAACAGCGGGCGGGCAAGACCAAGAAGGGGAAGAAGGCACGGGCATGAAGATACCGCCGGTCAAGGGAACGCGCGATTTTTACCCTTCGGAGATGGCCCGGCGTAACTGGATCATCGACGGGTGGAAGAAGACTTCGATCTGTAACGGCTTCGAAGAGTACGATGGCCCGATCTTCGAATATTTGAAGATGTTTCAGGTCAAGAGCGGCGACGAGATCGTCGAGCAACTCTTCTCTTTTCAGGATCGCGGTGGTCGGGATCTGGCGATTCGCCCTGAGATCACTCCGACGCTGGCGCGGATGGTGAACCAGCAGATCAATTCCCTGCCGCGTCCGATCAAGTGGTTCTCCGTGCCGCGACTGTGTCGGGCCGAGCGTCCGCAGAAGGGCCGGCTGCGCGAGTTCTTCCAGTGGAACATCGACATCATTGGCGTCGACAGCCCCGAGGCGGACGCCGAGGTCATCTTTACCTCGCTGGATTATCTGCGCCAGACCGGGCTGACCAGCGCCGATATTCGCGCTAAGATCTCCAGCCGCCGGCTTCTGGCGGCCGTGCTGGGCGCTATCGGCATTCCGGAAGAAGGCTTCGACGCTCTGTATGCTCTGCTCGACAAGAAGGCGAAGTTGCCCTCGGACACCTTTGAGGCGCTGCTGGCTGAGCAGGTCTCCGACAGTGAGCAGGCCAAGACCATCATGGGTTTCATGGCGCTCGCTTCGGTTGAGGAGATCGAGCGTGTTGTGCCTCTGGATGAGGCGGTGCAGTCGGCCGTCGCGAACCTGAAGAGCGTGTTTGGCGCTTTGGATCTGATGGGCGTTTCGGATTTCTGCGTCTTCGACCCGGGCATCGTCCGCGGCCTGGCCTACTACACGGGGGTCGTCTTCGAGATTCATGATGTCGTCGGCCAGTTGCGGGCCATCTGCGGTGGGGGACGCTACAACAACCTGCTGCGCGATTTCGGCGGCCCGGCCATCCCGGCCACCGGCATGGGGATGGGCGACTGCGTGTTGGAGATCCTGCTGCACGAAAAGGGCCTGCTGGACAGCCAGGTTCCCCGGCGGCATCTGGAGTACTTCGTCGCGTGCGCCGATGCCGACGCCGGACCGGCCATGTACGAGATCACCGCAAAGATCCGTGCCGAAGGGCATTCCGCCAATTTCAGTTACAAGCGGGGCGGGCTTTCCAAGCAACTCAAGGAAGCTTCCTCTCAGAAGGCGCAGCGCTGCGTCATCATTGGCCAGGAATACAGCGACAAGCAAGAGCTTGTCATTAAGGATATGGCTACGGGCGAGCAGACGTTGGTGGCGGCCAAGCCGTTCTTGGCGAGCTTACGCTCCGATTAGGTCGAGTTGCTGAGCATCTCTGTCCGCCGGTTGTCTGCACAGTGAAGGGGAGAGTTACTATGAGCGGCCGTCATCTCTGGATAGGCATTGCGATTTTCGTCTTTCTGATTGGTTCGCTTCCGTCTAGCGCCGTTGCGCAGAGGCAGGGCACTCCGATCTGGCCTGAAGTGCACTCCAATCGCACGGTCACGTTCCGCGTGCAGGCGCCGGAGGCTCAGCGCGTGCTTCTCGATGCAGGGTTCGTCTCGCCGCCCGGCGCGATGACCAAAGACAGCGAGGGAATCTGGTCGCTCACCACCCAACCACTCGATCCGGGGATATATGACTATCGCTTCAATGTCGATGGCTTGAAGATCGCCGATCCGGTGAATCCGTTTGTCAAGGTCTGGCGGCGGAGGTCGTGGAGCATGGTCCAGATCCCAGGGACCTTCCTCGACGAGCAGGATGTGCCCCATGGAACGGTATGCGTCCACCGATACCGTTCGCAATCCCTGAATGTCACCAGGGGTCTCTATGTCTACACGCCGCCCGGCTACGAGACGGCGGCGAAGGCTCGGTACCCCGTTCTCTATCTATTGCATGGGAGTGGTGATACCGAGGATGCCTGGACCATGGTTGGGCGGGTTCACGTGATTCTGGACAATGCCTTGGCGACCCGGCGCGCGACGCCGATGATTGTTGTTATGCCCTATGGTCACACGCCTGGCGTCGAGCGGTCGCGCAGTCGGAAGGCCTTCGAGGCCGATCTGATCGGCGACGTGATTCCGTTTGTTGAGAAGAACTACCGCGTGCGCGCCGGCGCCGGAGATCGGACGATTGCGGGCCTGTCCATGGGAGGGGGACAAGCGCTGCGCATCGGGCTGGGTCACCCAGAGCTGTTTCCTTGGATTGCGGCGTTCAGTTCCGGCGTGCCATCCGACGAGGAGCTTGAGAAGCTGCTGGCCAAGCCGGACCTGATCAATGAGTCGTTGAGCCTGCTCTGGGTGGGCTGCGGCCGGAAGGATTTTCTGTTCGAGGCGAACCAGCGCTTGCTCACGAGCCTCAAGGCCAGGAAGATCGAGCACACGGCCCATATTACGGCCGGCAAGCACGAGTGGCGCCTCTGGCGACGCTATCTCAATGAGGTTCTGCCCCTGCTGTTTCAAGCGGACGATTAGGACGGCGCCGGCGGATCCGTCGGGACAGGTGGGCGTGAAGGAAGCGGAGGTCACATGCGAGAGGACTCCGTCAATCATTACGAGCGTGCGTTCGAGCATTGGCTGATTGATGGCCAGGTGGAGTATGTGCGCGCCGACGAGCACAAGCGCATTGGCGCAGCGGGGCAGTCGGTGAAGAACTTCGATTTTCTGCTCTACGCCCGGTCCGGCAGGCGGATTATCACCGAGGTCAAGGGCCGGACCTTTCGCGGGACGAGTCTGGTTGGCATGACGGGTCTGGAATGCTGGGTGACGCGGGACGATGTCGAGGGACTGTTGCGATGGCAAGAGGTCCTGGGTGACAATCACGAAGCCGTCTTCGTCTTCGCGTATCGACTGGCCCAGGTCGATGTCGATCTTGACGGGCGGGAGGCGCTCTCTTTCGGTTCCGATCGCTACGTGTTCTTCTGCGTTCGCGTCGATGACTATGCCCGGGCGATGAAACGGCGCAGCCCCAAGTGGCGGACGGTGACACTGCCGGCCGAGGCATTCAGACAATACGCAATGGAGCTGGCGAGTCTCTTGCAGTAGACTCGCCAGCTCCCAGAGTTTACTTGGGCAGGTTGCTTTCGAGTTCCGCCAGGACATCGGCGGTGACGGTTTCGACGTGGAGACCCCCAAAGATGACGCGGTATTCGGTATCCGAGACCTTCCACCGCATCAGAACCTGGTCGGTGTCTTCGGGCGTGACGGTCTTGCCGTAGTAGGCCGGGTCCTTCTTCTCCTGAGTGAGCGTCATGTAGAACGTGCCGATTCCCTGGATGGGCATCATCACATCCATCATCTTCTTGGTCTGCTCTTTTATGTTCTTGTTGAATCGCTCCTCTCGCGGCAGGTCCTCGTCCTCTGCCAGGAGCTGCTGGGTGGCGGGCACGTTGACATCACTGACCTTGCCTATTTGTGACATGAGGGTCATCATGTCCAGTTTCTCCGGGTAGGCCCCGCTCAGATCGGCGCAGAGTTTCAGGCCTTGGATGGCGGTCTCCTCGCTGATTTCCGGCATCTTGATGGGGCCCCCGGCCAGAGTCGTGTAGTCGTCGGGTATGACCGGCTCAAACTCGGACGCATCCACGGAAACATCCCACTGGAAGTTGTACACCACGACGTGTATCTGCACGGACGTTGGCGTCGGTCCCATCTGCATGCCCATCGTCATGTCCATCTCCGACCGCACCGGCAACTGCGTCTTGACGTCGACCCAGATCTTGACATCGACTTCGCCCATCATGCCGCCCAGGTAGTTGGGATCGGTGGTTTGGAAACCCTCGACTTCGATCCCGTCGATGCTGGACCGACCCAGGCTGGTGTAATCGCATTGGAGAACCTGTTTGACCATCGCACTGGGGTCATTGTTCTGCTTCTGCATTTCTTCGAACCGGGCGTCGTCGAGGTCTATTTGCATGTACATCTTCTGCCCTGATATGAGGCTGACCATCCTCTTCTGCTGGGGCAGCATATACGTCTCCTGAAGCATGGGTTCCGGGGCGTTCGGATCACCGAATCCCATGTCCATCTCCATCGTCATCTTCATCCCCAGGTCTTGGGACATCAGGACTGTGCCTTGCATCTCCTGCTCCAGTGGCTTGTCGTTGACGACCAGACCTGTCGTGGTCGAGCTCATTTGATACATATAGACACTGACTTGTTGCAGGCGGGTCAGCACGTCGGCCAGGGCGATGCCCGATCCCGTACCGGTCCACATGATCAGGCCGGTGACGCAGGCGATAGTGATCGCCGCGGCGATGGCGAGTTTGGTTAATGGACTTCTCATGATTGTGCTCCTTCTCTTCCGTGTCGTCGTTGCGTTCTTCTGGCTCTGTTGTTGAGCTTCGAGCATGTCCTGGGCCACGCGCTGGTCGGCCTCTGGACGGATGCGCAACTCCGCTTGTTTGAACAGTTGTCTTATGCTGTCTGCGGACGGCATGTTTCCACCTCGCTGTTAAGCAGTGACCGCAGTTTGGTCATGGCGTATCGATAGCGCCCCTTGACGGTATTGGGCGAAGTCCCTTGCAGTGTCGCGATCTGTCGAAAGGTCATATCCATTTCCACGCGACAGCAGATCACCTCTCGTTGTTCGTAGGGCAACTCTTGCAGTGCTTCGCCCAGGAGGGCCAGTTGCTCACTCAGCACGGCCCATTGCAGGGGTTCGCGCGGTGCTCTCGACTGCGGGCCGGCCTCTTCCAGATTCGCCCGGCGGCGCTGGTTGTCACGCCGATGATTCCGCACCCGATTGACCACGCTGGTGATCAGATAATTCTTCAGAACGCCAATCAATCCGATCCGATCGGCGGACTGAGCGAAGGTCACAAACACATCGTGTACGATATCTTCGGCCAAATTTACATCGCCGGTGAGCACGACCGCGAGTTTGAGCAGATCGACCTTGTATCGGTCGTATATCTGGCGCAAGGCCTCCGGACAGCCTCGCTTGAATCTCAGAATAAGCAGCTTCTCATCTAGCATCGCGCCCGTACGTTTGAAAAGTGATCGCTCTTCGCCCTATTACACACCGTGCTGATGCATTTGGGTATAAAAGAAAATGCCATCTGACAGAATCTCCGCCAGATCAACGGCGGCGGGAGCCTGGGGAAACACCGTTCCCATCGAGGTAATCTGCTGGCGAATTGGCCTGCGGACGTTACAATCCAACGTTTGGGAACGGAATCGCTATGACCGAAGAGGGCGGCAACAAAGTGACATCCGCCGCGCGGGCCTGGCCGCTCTATGGGGCGGCGTTCGCCACCGCGGTGGCGCTGAGCATCTGCTGGACGGCGATGCCCTTTGTCCTGACGGGCATCAATGGGACGGCGGCCCACGTCGGCTATGCCCTGGCGGCCAACAGCCTGGCCTACATGGCAGCGCTGCTGTTGACCGGCTCGCTGCTGGGGCACCTGAACGTCAAGCGGGCGACCTGTCTGGCCACGGCGGTCGCCCTGGGCGCCGCTCTGGCGATGCTCCTGGCCGTCTCCGCTTCGATGCGGCAAGACGACGCCGGCCAACTGACCTGGGTCTGGGCAATCATCGTCGCCGGAGGGCTTGGCGGGGCCTCCATGGCGCTGTACTGGCCCTTCCTGATGAGCTGGGTCTCGGCCCGCTACGAGGGCGTGGAGCTGAATCGTCGTTTTGGACGGTACAATGGCGCCTGGTCGGGCGGCGCGTTGATTGGCCCGACGGTGGGGGCCTGGCTGGTCGGCATCGATCCGCGCTGGCCCATGGTCGGGGCGGTGGTTTGTTTTGCCGCGGGTCTGGTCCTGCTGGCCTTTGGTCGCAGCAGTTCGGGACGCGTCGTGGCGACTGTCCCGCCGGACGAGGAGAAATGCACGGTCCTCGACGCGCGACTGCTGGCCGACTATCGCTGGATGTCGCGGGTCACGCTGTTTTGCGCCTGGGCGACGCAGTCGATCGCCCGATCGCAGTTCGCGCTGCTATTCGTACACCTCGGCAACTCGGAAGCGCAGTTTGGCCTCTTTATGACCACCTTTGCGGCCTGTAATTTCCTGGCCCTGGTCATGGCGGGTCGCTGGGCCTTCTGGCACTTCAAGCCGGCGCCTCTCATCGTCGCCCACGCCATGTTGTTGGCGCCCTTGCTCATGATGATTTACGGCCGGACGCTGCCGGTCTTTTTTGCCTCGGCGATCATCCTCGGCCTGGCTTTCGGGTTTGCCTACAGTTCCCACCTCTACTACGGCGCGGCAACATCACGTCAGCGTTCGGTGCGAATGGTGATCCACGAGATGGTCATCTCACTGGGCATCACGGTCGGCGCCGGCACCGGCGGGTATCTGGGCAAGAACGTGGGCGCCTACGCGCCGTACTGGTTCGCCGTGGCGCTGGTCGGCTTGGGCATTGTGGTCCAATTGGCGATCCACTGCGCCTCTCGTGTTTTGATTGCTCGTCACGGACGTGCCGTCGATTCATAACGGCGGTCGGGAGAACGTTCACTTGGGCCGGGAGGGAACATCGGGACGGTGCTGCTCGATCGTGCCGGCCAGATCGCCGATGGCGTTCCAATAGTCGTCTCCGGCCGCCAGGGGGACATCGTCGTGCGTTGCCCGGTCCACCCACAACTTGAGCTTGCGCCCGCCGGCGGCGGCGAACAGTTTTTCGCCGTGCCAGGGGGCTATCACATCGTCCTGCATGCCATGAATGATCAGGACGGGGCAACGGACGCCGGCGATACGCTTGAGGTTGTCAAACTTGTCGAATGGGGCAAGGCGCGCACGGGTGACAACACGGAAGGTGCTGACGAATGCGCTTTCGAGGATCAATCCTCCGAGGGGCTCTTTCTCGGCCAGGTAGACAGCCGGCCCTGAACCGACCGAACGGCCGTGCGCGATGATGTGTTCCGGCTTGACGGCGGCCTTCTCGACCAGGTATTCAAACGCCGCATCTATGTCGCGATAGACGTTCTTCTCACTGGGACGACCAGTGCTCGTTCCATAGCCATGATAGTCGTAGGCGAAAACGGAATAGCCACGGTCGCGATATGCTTCGAAGAAGGGCTTCAATTGTCCCAAATCTTCGGCGACGCCGTGACTGTACAACACCGTGAACCGGGCGTCGGGATTGGGCAGGTGCAGGGCGGAGATCGAGAAGCCGTCTGCGGTTTGCAGCTTGATGATTTCCGTGCTGTCGGCGTAGCTCGACGTGGGCTTGGGCAGGAACATCACTTTGTCGGAGAAAGCGAGAACGACCGCGAGCACGCAGCCGTAGATCAGCAGCGGCGCCAGAAGGTAGCGGCGTAGCGTCAGCACGCGGCGCAGCGGGTCGATCCAATCGCCGCGCCGGGCCCCCACCGGTTGACCGGCGAGCCAGTGTTGTATGTCGGCGCCCAACTCGGCGACCGATTGATAGCGATGATCGGGGTCCTTGGCCAGGGCCTTCAGCACGATGGCCTGGAGCCCTCGATCCAGATGACGCACGAGTTTCGAAGGCCTGATCGGATCGCTCTCCCGGATGTTTTGCAGGGTCTGCAACATCGAGGTGTTGACATCGTAGGGAAAGTCGCCGGTGAGCAGTTGGTACAGGACGACCCCGAGGGAATAGACGTCCGTTCGCGTGTCCAGCCGGCTGTTGCCTCCGGCCGCCTGCTCGGGCGACATGTACGCCGGCGTGCCAGTGACGTCACCGTCGGCCGAGAGCGTCCGGAACGTGCTCTCGTTGAGGATGGTCCGCGCCAGGCCAAAGTCCACCACCTGCGGTCGGCCGTCCTCGGTCACGAGAATATTGGATGGCTTCAGATCGCGGTGGATCACCCCATGCTGGTGGGCGTGTCGGACCGCGTCACAGACAGCGAGCATCAGCTCCATCGTCTGCCGCATGGACAGTTGCCCCTGCTGGACGTACGCATCCAGGGGCTGTCCCTCGATCAGTTCCATCGTATAGTAATAGAGACCCTTGCAGAGGCCGCTGTCGTAGATGCGGGCAATGTTGGGATGATTGAGGCGGGCGGCCAACTCGATCTCGCGGGCGAAACGGGCCATCGCTTTGCGCGATCGCAGCAAGTCCGAACGCGGGACCTTCAGCGCCACCTCTCGATTCGTGCTCAGTTGTCTGGCACGCCAGACGCGGCCTTGCGCCGCCTCGCCGAGCAGGCTGGTGATTTCGTATCCCTTGATCCTCGGGACCGGGAGCGGCCCGACTTCGTTCGGCCCGGGGGCTGGACCACTAACGGCCGGTAGGTCTTCCATATTGTCCGTTCTCTCTTTTCTCATACTTCGTTCGACCGATCCTCGCATATCCGTCGGGCCTGAGAGAACAGTTCGACCAGTTCCTGGGCCATCCACTGCTTTTCGATCAGCACGGTAAACGATTCGGCCAACGTCTCGTAACTGAGCTGGGTGATCTTGGCATCGTGATACGTCAGGGCCCCGGCCAGGGCGGCAAAGTATAGCGTTCTAGCCAGAGCCGTCTCGGTTCTGGAGTCCAGGGTGCACGATAATGCCTTGCTGCAATCCTTGATGGCCCGCAGCAAGTCGATGTCGCACTGAGGGCTCAGGAGTATCTCGCCGAGCGATCGACTCGCCAGAGAGGCTACCTTGTGACCCGAACGCTCCATCATCGCGACCAATGTATCCCGCAGGAGCGAGCCTTGGGGTTCGGCGTACCTCAACTGCTCGGCCAGGAGATGCGCCAGTGACTCGTCGGCGATCTGGGCGGTGGCTGGATCGGGGTCCTCGCTACCCATAGCAAATAGGCCCGCCATCTGATCCAGGCTCAAGCCATATGTCGATTTTCTTCCCATGGTCATCTCACGGTTACCGTGATTATCTCTTGCCCATTGTTGATTCAGCCGCGTTGTTCCGGGCCCTTCAGGAATGTATACCCCATTCACTGGGAACATTGCTGCTTTCTCGCCAGAAACTGCATGAGCTCGCGCATTTCCTCGCCGATCTCCTCGTCACATCCCACGGACTGACGCACATATCGCTTCAGGGCCCCGCGCAGGCGCCGCTTGACCGCGAAGACCATATTGGAGGCCTTGGCGGGCTCTTGAATGCCGTATCTGGCGCACAGTACGGCCAGGGACGGCGGGGCGGTCTCGTCCGTCGTCGGTTGCAGCACCCTGTCACGAAACAAGTTCCAGTGAGCCGTCATGCCGTGCCGCCGGCAGTCGGCCTCCACCTCCTCCAGCATCCGGTCCAGCAGTTCCGAGATCCAGGCATAGTTAAACGACTCCTCGCAGGTGATCTCACGCACCACTTGGGGCAACTCGCTGCCATCGGTTTGTTCGAGTGGGACGAGTTTGTGCCGGGGAATGCGTTTCCGGGCCGTCTGTCCGCGATGGACGTTGGCCAGATAGTGGTTCAGCGCCGTCAGGATGAGCGTGCGGAACCGTCCCCGGGCCGGATCGGCCCGTTGGATCAACTCCCGGCCCAGCACGACCTCCTGAAAGAACCCCTGTGTCAGGTCCTTGGCCTCTTCGTTGTTGTGCCCGCGACGCCGCAGATAGCAATAAACAGGCTTCCAGTAGTTGCCCAGTAAATCGCCGATCACACGCTGACTTTGGCCCTCGTCGGCGGGGTCCATATCCCGGATGGCCGTCCAGTGCGTGCTGGGAAACCTCCGGTCGCTCCCACCGATCCTGGTGTAGTCGTCGGCCTTCACTGTCCAGCTTCCCTCCGCATTCTGTCTGAATCACGGTTCCCTGTTCTGGGCCGACCCGCCAGGTTGCCCTACTGGGCGGTATTCCTGGTGGCCCGACCGGTATTCTAGCACAAATCGAGTTCCCGCTGCAAAGGCCAATGGCCGTCCAGCGGCGCGGCCCGGCAAATTGGGTTTGTTTTGTTTGGGTCGTTTGGGGGCTCAAATCGCGTTAACCTCTTGCTGAAAGATATCTTGCCGTTCATTGGGCTCTGAGAGAATTGGGTTTGTTTGACGCCTGCGTCAAAAGTCGGAATTTGGCAGTTCCAGCCCCGATTGTGGCGCAAAAACGCCGGTCTTCCTCGCAGTTCGGGACTTTTGACGCTGGCGTCTTGTTTGGCGCAATTGAGCTGCCGGCAAGGTCTTCTGGTTATCCCATGGACAAGGTGGGGAAGTTCCCGCCTTGGCGAGCAAAAACTCTGATAGCCGGCCCTACGAGACATGAAAAGACCCTGTCATTGATGATCGATGGTTGATTGTTAGTACGTTCCTCATGGCACCGGGTTCTGTTTTGTTAACTAAAATACAACAATTACTGTTCCGCGTCAAGCGAAATCCCGACCGTGCGGTGGCCTTATCGAGGAAGAAAGGGGCCATTTCGCACCACCCGATTTTTCATTTCCGGCAATATGGCTGATTTTGGGGGTATTTCTTTATGAGCGTGTGAACGCCATCGCCTCCCGGCATGGCCTGGGCCAATGGCGAAGCGAAAAGAACGACCTGCGATCGACACGCGTTGGAGGAGTGGGCGGCCAGGCGGAGGTGGCCCGCCCGCTCGGCGTCTCGATACGTAGCGGTACGGCATCATACCCATAACTTCATATCGAAAGGGACAGAAGATGAAAACGCCAGGAAGCAGACGATGGATGGTGGGCCTCTGCGCCCTCGTGGTGGGGTTCGCCGCGAGCGCGCAGGGCAAGGTCATTTATGTGGATGATGATGACGCCGTCGGCGGTAACGATGGCTCGTCCTGGACCGATGCCTATGTGTGTCTCCAGGACGCCCTTGCTATAGCCAAGGATGGCGACGAGATTCGCGTGGCGCAGGGCGTCTATACACCGGATCGGGGAGCGGGTCTGACGCCGGGCGACCAGGAAGCAACGTTTGGCCTTGTCAGTGGCGTGACGCTGGCTGCCGGTTATGCCGGCTTGAGCGGGGCGGCCCCCGATGCGCGCGACATCGATCGCTACGAGACGATTCTGAGCGGCGACCTGAACGGTGATGACGGCCCGGATTTCGCCAACTATGAGGATAACAGCTACTACGGCGTGGTCAGCTCCCTCGGCAACGATGCGACGACAGTTCTGGAGGGCTTCACCATTACCGGGGGCAACTCCGAGGAGGGCGCCGGAATACGGTGTCTCGGCAGTGACACTCTGATTCGCAAGTGTCGGATAGTGCGCAACAAGGCTAAAGACAACGGCGCCGGAATGGTCAGCGAGTCCGGCAGTCCCGTGTTGAGCCAATGTGTGTTCCAGGAGAACTGGGTTGGACGCGATGGCGGAGGCGTTTGGAATGCGGGCCACCTCGTGGTTGAAGCGTGCTCGTTTAGAGGAAACATAGCGGGTTCCGATAAGGGCGGCGCAAGAAGCGGGAGCGGTTCAGGCGGCGGCCTGTATCACGACGCGGGCAATCTGTCGATGAGGAGTTGCGACTTTGTGGGCAATTCAGCCTTGCATGCCGGCAGGAGGTTCTCCTCCCGGGGCCGAGGCGGTGCCATTCGGCTGAGCGTCTCGTCTGAAGAGCAGATCTTCATGATGGATTGTCTGTTTAGGAACAACGAGGCCTTCTCCGGGGGGGCCATATACGGTAATCCGACAGTACTGAGGCGCTGTCAATTCACCGGGAACATCGCGTACGACAGAGGCGGGGCCCTGGAAGTGCAAGGGGAACTGGATTGCGAGAATTGCCTTTTTGACGGCAATCACGCATTGGGCGAAGCGGCGGCAGTGCGGAGTTACGGGGCGCTGCAATTTACGCACTGTACCTTCGTCGGGAATCGATCGCCCGACAACCGGGTGTTCCTCGCGTTTTACGGCCGCGGTCCCGCGGTGGACGTTGTCTTCACCAACTGCATCGTGTGGGGCGGTGATGCCGGCCTCGACCTGGAGCGCGCATGGCCTGACCACACACGAGCGACTTACAGCAACGTTCAAGGCGGCTGGCCGGGAGAGGGCAACATCGACGCCGACCCATGTTTCGCCGACCCCGGTCTCTGGGACTCCCGGGGGACGCCAGACGATTCGACTGACGACCTCTGGATCGCCGGTGACTATCATCTCAAGTCGCAGGCGGGAAGGTGGGACCCGATTGGCGAAACGTGGATGCAAGACGAGATGACGAGTCCAAGTATCGATGGAGGAGATCCTTTCGCCCCCATCGGCGACGAACCGTTCCCCAACGGCGGCATTGCCAACATGGGTGCCTACAGTGGCACGGCCGAAGCCAGCAAGAGCTACTTTGGCGATCCCGTCTGCGAGACACACATGGCTGGCGACATCAATGGCGATTGCAAGGTCGACGTTGAGGATCTTCTCATCGTGACTGCGCAGTGGATAGGTCGTCCGCACGGCCCCGTCGTTGTTGTCGAGCCGGCCGATGGTGCGATACTTCAACTCGGCCTGTCCGAGTCGTTTCTGATCCGCGCCGTTGTGAATGAACCTGGTTTCGTGGTAAGACGAATGCAGTTCGAGATCACCTATAGATCAGAGAACCCCAATCGCGTGAGCACCTTCCCAGCGCAAGAGGGAGAGGACGGATGGTACGGCGCCTGGATCTGGTGGAATTCCGAACAGGTCCCTCCTCGTGAAGGGGACCACACCATTACCGCCACGGCGACCGACGTCTTTGGCCGGACCGAAGTGTCGGAACCCGTGGTGATTACCATTCATCAGGCGATCCAGGAATCGCGCCGGTGAATCGAAGCACGGGAGCATTCCTGTTGACAAGCTCAAAACGAAAGGAGCGGCACATGGACAAGTCACAAACGAGACGAATAGTAGTTCTCTCCATTCTCATGGCGGGGCTCTGCGCCGTCGCGCAGGGCAAGATCATCTACGTGGAGGACAACATCGCCTGGGTCGACGACGGGGCATCGTGGATCAGCGCCTTCACGCATCTTCAGGATGCGCTGGCGGTCGCCGAAGCGGGCGATGAGATCCGCGTGGCTCAGGGACTCTACCGGCCGGATCGGGGAGCGGGCCTGACGCCAGGCGACCGAGATGCGACCTTTCGTCTGCCGGACGGCGTGGTATTGGCCGGCGGCTACGCGGGCCTGTTTGCCGTGGATCCCAACGCGCGGGACGTCGCTCGCTACGTAACTATGCTCAGTGGCGACCTGTTCAACAATGACGCCGACCTTGAAGATCCTTGCGATCTCTATAGCGATCCAACGCGGAGGGATAACAGCCTGCACGTCGTCACGGCCGAGGGAGTCGGTGTCGAGACCGTTCTGGACGGTTTTGTCATGACTGGGGGTCACACGTGGCCCGAGCGGCGCGGACGTGGAGGCGGAGGCGTGGACCCAGAGGCCGGTGCAGGGCTCTACATTGCTTCTGCGAGCCCCGTTGTCGGGAACTGCGTGTTCATGCGCAATGCTGCCGGGGTCGGGGGCGGCGTTTACGTCGACGGCGGTTTACCGACGATCAGTGAGTGCCTCTTCTCTACGAACGGCGCTTACGACCGAGGAGGTGGACTTTCCTGCGACGCCGATCTGCTGGAGTTGGCCCACTGCACGTTCGAGAGAAACTTCGCGGCAGACGAAGGAGGCGGGCTCCACTGTGACGCCGACACGGTGCGGTTGCTCGACTGCACCTTTACCGAGAACAGCGCCGCCGAAGGCGGAGGCATGATGAGTTCCGTTCATAGTCACCTTGATCTGAAGCGTTGCGCCTTCAAGGACAATGCGGCGTTCGAGGGGGCGGGGCTAAACGTACGTGCGTTCTCTAGAGAGCGGCCGGTGATGCTGACGGACTGCACGTTCTCCGGGAATCGCGCCGAGGCCAGATTCGCTCGGCCAGGGTCGCAGGCCGACGGCGCGACACCCTGCGGCGGTGGACTGCTTCTCTCCAGTGCTCAGGCCGAGCTAGAGGGATGCGCCTTCATGGCCAACATCGCGGAGAAGGGCGGCGGTCTTGACGTCAGTGTCGGCGATCGGTGCCGTCTGACAAACTGCCTCTGGACCGGCCACCTGGGCGGTGCGATCTACGCGCGGACCGGTGCATTTGAGCTGGACCGTTGCACGCTCTACTCCGGTTTGGCCAATGGTGGAGGGCTCCTGACGTGCGGTTTCGGGGGCCGCGCCCCGGCGGATGTCGGTGTGACCGTCACCAATTCCATCCTTCGCGACGAATACGGTGAGTTCCGTGGTATAGACGGCGGTCCTGAAGACATCGCGATCACGTTCAGCAATGTCGAAGGCGGTTGGCCCGGGGAGGGCAACATCGACGTCGAGCCGCATTTCGTCTCACCCGGTGGTTGGACTCGGTATGGTAATGCCTGGGTGCAGGGTGACTATCACCTCAAGAGTCAGGCGGGACGGTGGGACCCGATCGGTCGGAGTTGGGCGTACGATGATGTCACGAGTTTCTGCATCGACGCCGGCAATCCGAACGACTCCCTTGGAGACGAACTCTTTCCCGATGGTGGGGCGGTCAACATGGGCGCCTACGCCGGTACGATCGAGGCGAGCAAGTCCTACTTTGGCCAACCGCTTTGGGCAGTGAATCTGGCCGGCGATGTCAACGGTGACTGCCGCGTCAATATCGATGACCTTTTGACGATTCTGTCCCAATGGCTACCCGCTGGGCCGCTCGTTGAACAGGAGCGTCTCATTACCTTCCTGGAGCCGGTTGATGGCGCCATCCTGGAGATGGATTCCGAACCGCTGGTGATTACGGCTGAGATCGGCGATCCGGAGACGATTGTCAATGTTGTGTTTCACGTCAGCCATACGGAGGGGACGTTCAGCTATCATGGCCAGTGTGAAGGACAGCAATGGCGTAATCGCTGGTCCGGCCAGTGGTATTGGTCGGGTGATACGGATCGGTTGTCGTCGGGGGAGCATGTCATCGTCGTCACCATGGGCGCGGCCCAGGCAGAGCAGACGCCCGTGTCCTGGGAGTGGTCGCAGGGTTCATACACCTTGCCCGAGGGCGAGTACGTCATCAGCACTGAGGTGATCGATGACAAGGGCCGAACGATAGTTTCTCCCGAGCGAATGGTGACGCTCGTGGAGAAGCCGCGACGCCCCGGACGATAGGGTGAGATTTCCCCGTTCGATGAGTCCCCACAGACGACCTGCGTGAAACCCAGGCCACCCGGTCCGGTCTGCGATGGGAATGCGTTGGCCCGGGAGATTGTCTTGCTCCCGGACCAGCCGGCCCATCCTCCCTCCCTTGGTGTCCGCCTTAACGTCCGAAAACATTCTGGTGCCAGCCGATCCCATCTGACATAATGAGACGTCGCACAGCGGATATCTCTTGGGTGTCCGCACGCGGCGAACGGAGTGGCAGGTGGCGTATCTCGGAGAACACGCTGCATATCGGGGTCGGAGGCTTTGGCGCCATGCGTTTCGGTGCAAGGACCACTGGGTGGGGGTGTTCGGCGCAGTGCACTGCTGCGCGGTCGAGAAAGGGCGAGCAACTGTTCCGTACTTCTGCCAAAGCCGTTTATCGCTGGTGCCGAGATAAGCGGTGGTTCGGTCCGTGGAGTGGCAGGACCGCCTGGTTCTTAACGTGTGGCTGGAACGTGGGCTCGTGGATTCTCTTTGTAAGGAGACAAGTCATGTGCAAAAAGTCAATCTCTCTGTTCCTGGGTGTCTTTGTGTGGGGTCTCGTTGTTGGCGACGCCGGCGCTCAGTCGTTGCAGCAAGACCCGGGGCCTGATGGGATTGTCTGCGTCGAAGCGGAGAACTACGACCTGTACACGGAGAGGACAAATACCTGGGTTCTCATCGACGAGGTGGCCAATGGATTCGCGCCGCCGGATGGATTCAGCGGCGGCTTCGCCCTCCAGTCCACGCCCACGGGATTGGGACAGGGCGGTGGTATCACCAGCAACATAGAGGAGGCGAGTCCGCAACTGGATTACGAGATCAATTTCACGAAAACCGGGACTTACTATATTTGGGTTCTTGCCTATGGTATGGACGGCAACTCAGATTCATTCCATGCCGGTCTGGACGGGGTGGTCGCCGTCGAGACGGCCCCTGTGATAACCGGCTTCAGCGGCGACTACGGATGGCACAGTGAACTGATGAGCAACTCGGAGCGTCCGCGCATTGAGGTGACCACGGCGGGCCTCCATACGTTCAGTATCTGGATGCGCGAGACAGGCTCCACGATCGACAAGATTCTCCTGACGACCAATCTCGACTTCACGCCGACTGATTTTGGCCCTCCGGAGAGCACTCGTGGGGCCCGGTTGACGGCCTCCGGCGCCAGTCCGGCTGATAGCGCTATCGATATTCCGCGCGACGTAGTTTTGAGTTGGACGCCGGGTGAGTCGACGGTGGCGCGCGACGTCTATTTCGCAGCGGTGTTCGATGATGTTAACAGCGCCAGCCGTGGCAATCCTCTGGGCGTGCTGGTCAGCCAGGGCCAGGACGCCAATACCTACGATCCCGAGGGAGTCCTCCAGTTCGGTCAGACCTACTACTGGCGGATCGACGAAGTCAACGCGGCGCCCGATTCGACCCTATTTAGAGGCAATGTCTGGAGTTTCACGGTCGAGCCTTTGGCCTACCCGATCACGAGCATCACGGCGACCGCCTCCAGTGCGATGGAGGGAGCCGGACCGGAGAACACCATCAACGGGTCTGGACTGGACGCCGACGATCTTCACTCTACTGACATCGCCACCATGTGGGCCAGCACGATGGAAGGGGAACAGCCCACCTGGATCAAGTATGAATTCGATCGGGTCTACAAGCTGTATGAGCTTTGGGTGTGGAATTACAACGTGCAGTTCGAGATGGTGCTGGGCTACGGATTCAAGGATGTCACGGTCGAGTATTCGGAGAACGGGACCGACTGGACGGTCCTGGCCGACGTGGAATTCGCCAAGGCCCCCTCGACCGCCGGCTACGCCCATAACACAACCCTGGATTTGGGCGGCGTGGCCGCCAAGTACGTCAAGCTGACGGCCAATGACAACTGGGGCGACCTGAGCCAGTACGGCCTCAGCGAAGTTCGGTTTTCGTTTATTCCGGCCAATCCTCGCGAGCCTTTGCCAGCTTCCGGAGCCCAGGATGTCAGCGTCGACACAGCGCTGCGCTGGCGCGCGGGGCGAGAGGCTGTGTCGCACGAAGTCCACTTCGGAACCGACTGGGCCGCGGTGGCCGACGACGCGGCTTTGGTCGATATCACCGGCGACAGCAATTACAATCTTGACGGGCTTGACTTCGGGAAGACCTACTATTGGAAGATCGTGGAAGTCAATGAGGCCGAGGCCATTGCCGCGTGGGAAGGTGACATCTGGGGTTTCTCCACCCAGGAGTTTGTTGTGGTGGAGGATTTCGAGCGTTATGACGACGAGGTGAATCGTATCTACGACACGTGGATCGACGGTTACGACATGCCGGAAAACGGTTCTCAGGTCGGCTATCTGGAAGGCCCGTTCGCTGAGACGACGATCGTTAACGGAGGTCGCCAGTCGATGCCGCTGTACTACAGCAGCGCCGACGGCGCCGCGATCTCCGAGGCTCAGCGTACTTTCGCCAGCGCCCAGGACTGGGGAGCCCACGGCGCCGACACGATGGTGGTGCATTTCCGAGGCAATCCGGTCGATTTCCTGGAACGGGCCGACGGCAGCGTGGTCATCGGGGCCGCCGGTACGGACATCGCCAATACGAGTGATGAATTTCGGTATGTCTACAAGCGGCTTAATGGTGATGCCGAGATTATCGTCCGGGTTGACAGTTTGATCGAGCGGGATCCCTGGACCAAAGCGGGCGTCATGATTCGCGAGAGCCTGGATGCCGGCGCGAAGTTTGCGGGCGTATTCATCACGCCGGGCAATGGCTGTCGCTTCCAGGCTCGTCAAGTCAGTAACGCCCAGCATATCAGCGACACGTCGGTCGCTACCGATGAGCAAAAGGCCATTACCGCACCGTATTGGGTCAAGCTCACCCGCACCGATAATGAGTTCAACGGCTACTATTCGGCTGACGGGCAGACCTGGACGCCGATGGTGTGGAATCCCCAGAGTATTGCCATGATCGGCGAGGTCTACATCGGTCTGGCGGTGACCAGTCACAGTGCAGGCAATCCGACCAGTGCCGAATTCTCCGGTGCGACCACCACCGGCGGCGTCAGCGGGTCGTGGGACGTGGCTACTGTGGGCGTCGAGCAGCCGAGCAACGATCCGGATCAGTTGTACGTGATGGTTGAGGATAGCGCCGGGCACACCGGTGTTGTGGCTCATTCCGATCCGGAGGCCACAGTAAAATCCGACTGGCAAACGTGGGCCATCTCGCTCAATGCCTTCAGCGGGGTCAATCTGGCGGCCGTCAAGTCGATGTCCATCGGCGTTGGGGACCAGGACAATCCGCAGCCGAACAGCACCGGCCTGTTGTTTGTCGATGACATTTGGGTCGGGCACCCCGGCCTGGTCGATCCCGGCGCCGCCGGTCTGGCGGCGCAGTACGCGCTGGAGAACGGCGTCGAGGATAGTTCCGGCAACGGTCACGATGGTGCGGCGGTCGGTGCTCCTGTCTACGTGGACGGTCCGGCCGGTGCGGGTATGGCTCTGGAATTCGACGGGACCGGCGATCAGTACGTGGTCCTGGGAACCTTCGATCCGGCCGGAGCGGGGGGGCAACTGTCGGTGTCCCTGTGGGCCCGATGGAATGGCCTCAACGATGCCTATCAGGGCTTGATCGCCAAACGCGACGCGTGGGCCGCCGATGACATGATGTGGCACCTCGAAGCCCATCAGACCAGCGGGGTCGTTCGTGTGGGACGACAAGGCATTTCGCAGATTGAAGGCGATTTGCTGACGGCGGGCGAATGGGAGCACTGGGCCTTTACGTTTGACGGTGCGCAGGTCATTCTTTACCACGACGGTGAGCAAGTGGCCAGTGGCCCGTTTTCCTATGGTTTCGATGCCCAGGCGTCTCTGCAGATAGGCGCAGGCAGCGGAACGGGGGGCAACCCCTATAATGGGGCATTGGATGAGATCCGCCTGTATAACAGGGCCTTGTCCTCGTTCGAGGTCCGTCACCTGGCGGGTTGGTAAATATACCGGCCTCGATCTCAAACCATTCAGATCGAGACTGTAGATTGATTTAGACATCTCAGGGGCCTATGTCCACCGGGCATGGGCCCCCGATCTTTCCGTGCGTTCCTGTGGGTTTTGGGGCGTGGAGGGGGTGGAGACGTCGAACAATGTTCCCGTGACGTCGTATGCCGTGCTGTATATGCAAGGGTATCGGTATATTGCCACTCTGTGGGGCCTGCCTGGGCAAAAAAACAAACCGGGGTCTTGACTTTTGGGGCGTTATGCGTAACCTTATAAGGTTTATTTCGGGAGGGGCCCCGCGCTGCGGGGCGGTATTAATGCCTCAGTTTTGGAGACAAGTATGATTGAGGTCAAAGAACTTCGGCGTAGTTTCGGGCCGGTCGTTGCTGTGGACGGGATCTCGTTCAGCGCCGCGAAAGGCCAGGTCGTTGGTCTGCTCGGTCCCAATGGGGCCGGCAAGACCACGGCGATGCGAATGCTCACCTGCTACATCAAGCCCGATAGCGGCACGGCCAGCGTCTGTGGACACGACATTCTGACCGATTCCATCGGCGCGCGGCGTTGCCTGGGGTATCTGGCGGAGAATTCGCCGGCTTATCCGGAGATGACGGTCGGTGGATTCCTCAGGTTCATTTGCGACGTGCGCCAGATCACCGGGGCCAAGCGTAAGCAGGCTCTCGATCGCGTCGTGCCGATGTGCTCCATTGATTCGGTGTACCACCAGACCATTGAGACCCTGTCGAAGGGATACAAGCGTCGTGTGGGACTGGCCCAGGCGCTGATCCACGACCCCGACGTGCTCGTTCTCGACGAGCCGACCGATGGCCTCGATCCCAACCAGAAGTACGGGGTCCGCAAGCTGATCGGCGAGATGGCCAAGGACAAGTGCATCATCATCTCGACCCACATTCTGGAAGAGGTGGAGGCCGTCTGCTCGCGCACGATCATCGTGGCGCGAGGCCGCATTCTGGTGGATTCGACGCCCAGGGAGCTGAAAGAGAAGCATCACGCCACCTTGGAAGAAGTGTTCCGCAAGATCACCAAGGGCAAGGTCGCCTAGAGGGCCAATAGGGAACTGGTGGGGCAAGCCCCACCCTACGCTGTACATAAGAGGAGTGCCACATGAATAGTTTTTGGGCGGTATTCAAAAGGGAGCTGAAAAGCTACTTTGCGACGCCCCTTGCCTACGTCTTCCTGGTCATTTTCCTTTTCTTCTCGGGATATATGACATTCCGGGGCGGGTTTTACGAGGCGAGGCAGGCGCATCTGAGGCCGTTCTTCATGAACATGCCGCTGTTGCTGGGGATCATGGCGTCGCTGACGGCCATGCGTCTCTGGTCCGAAGAGCGCAAGATCGGTTCGATCGAGTTGCTGTTCACGCTGCCCGTGACAATCACGCAGGCGGTTCTGGGCAAATTCATCGCGGCCTGGCTGTTCTTGGGCATTGCTCTGGCTCTGACCTTTCCGATGGTGATGACGGTGAGCCACTTGGGTGACCCGGATGTCGGATTGATCGTAACCGGCTACCTGGGCGCGTTCCTGATGGCGGGCGGGTTCCTGGCCATCGGTTGTTTCTTCTCGGCGATGAGTAAGAACCAGGTCATTGCCGTGATTCTCTCGGCGGTGGCTTGCGCCGCCTTCGTGTTTGCCGGGTTGCCGAGCACGCTGAACGCCGCTTCGGCGTTTCTGCCGACCCCGATGGTCGCGGCCATGGAGGGGTTGAGTCTGCAGAGGCACTTTGACTCGATGCAGAAGGGCGTGTTGCAGTTTGGCGACATTGCGTACTTTGCGGTCTTGATCGCAGGCTGGATCGCGGCTTGTACGATTATCTTGGATGAAAGGAAGGCCAGCTAATGAATAGGACGATACGAGCGATTGTAGGTGCGGTCCTCGTCCTGGTGATTGCCTTCAGCGGGATCAGCATCTGTCAGAGTATTGCCGGGCGGTGGAAGGTCGATGTCACCGAGCAGAAGCTCTACACGCTCTCCGATGGGACCAAGTCGATCCTGGGCAAGTTGAACCAGCCGCTCAAGATCAAGCTCTTCTACGCCAAGACCGCGGCCTTGAAAGGGCCCGATCAGATTCGCTTTTTCAACAACTACTTTGAGTTCGTCCGGGCGCTGCTGGAGGAGTACGTCGCGATCTCCAACGGGACGGTGCAACTGGAGGTGATCGATCCCAGACCGTTCTCCGACGATGAGGAGCAGGCGCTACGCCTGGGCCTGCGGAAGTTCCCGATTACGCAGGAGGAGAACTTCTTCTTCGGCCTGGTCCTTCAGACGCAGTTCGGCGTCGAGAAGACCATTCCCTTCTTCTCGCCCGATCGGCAGAATTTCGTCGAGTACGATATCAGCTATCTGATCGACACCGCCATCACGAGGCAGAAGACGCGCATTGGTGTGATGAGTTCGTTGCCCGTGATGGGCCAGAATGTCAGCGGGTACATGGCGCAGATGATGCGCATGCAGAATCAGCAGCCCAAGCCCCCGTGGACGATCGTCGAGCATCTCAGGAAGCAGTACGAAGTCACGGAAGTGGCTACCGATGTCAACGATATCAACGATGTGGACCTGCTCGTGGTCATTCATCCGAAAGACCTGTCCGAGAAAACGCAGTTCGCGATCGATCAGTTCATCCTCAAGGGGGGTCGTGCGGTCATTTGTGTGGACCCCCACAGCATGGCCGACCAGCCCCAGCGCAATCCGATGCAACAGATGTCGGTGCAGAAACAGAGTTCGGATCTGGGCCGATTGCTTCGCACGTGGGGTCTGGAAATGGCGGCCAATACGTTCGCCGGCGATCGATCGCTGTCGCTTACTACGCCCATGGGGCCGAACCAGCGGGTCGAGCCATTGACCGGCTTCCTGGGGCTGACACCCACCTGTTTCAGTAAGGAAACCGCCATCACAGCGGATCTGAACCAGGTCAGGGTGCTGTTTGCCGGCGTCTTGAAGGAAATCGCGCCTGCAGCCGCCGACGCCAATCAGCCGGACGATGCCGGCCAGGCGATCCGGAGGACCCCGCTGCTGACGACGACGGACAAGGGCAATAGTTGGTCGATCAGCAGTTCGTTCGAGTTGATGTTTCCCGATCCGGCCAAGCTCATGACCAAATTCATGGACGGGACCAGACCCGTGGCGATGGCTTATCTCGTGACCGGACGCTTTCAGAGCAGCTTCCCTGAGGGCATTGAGATCGAGGTGGCGGCCGAGGGCGAAGCCGCCGGAGACGATCCGAACGGTCCGGCCATGGTCACCCAGCAGGTCACGGGGCTCACAGAGGCCGCCGAGGACTGCGCCGTGGTGGTGATCTCCGATGTGGACTTCCTCTGGGATCAGTTGGCCTATGTCAGCTACGGTCCCTTCGGCAAGGCTCCGGCCGGGGACAACAGCGCGCTGCTCATCAATGCGATCGAGGACCTGAGCGGTTCGGGCGATCTGATCTCGATTCGATCGCGTGGTAATTTCAGGCGTCCGTTCACGAGGGTCGACAAGATCGAACAGGAAGCCGAACAGGAGAGCGCCGGCGAGATGGCGCTGATCAATGCCCAGATCGAGGGGTTCAATCAACAACTGCAGACGCTGGTGGCCGGCGCCAAGACCGAGGACCAACAGCAGGTCATCGGCAGTACGATCGTGGAGAACAAGCGGAAGCTCGAGGTGCAGATCCGAGAGGCCGAACGCCAGCTCCGCGAGGTGAAGGCGAAGCGACGCGAACGGATTGAAGAGCTCGGCCAATCGCTGCGTATGTTGAACATGGCGGCCGTCCCGGGCGTGATCATGGCGATTGCCGTCCTATTGGGTATCTGGCGCGGCATGCGGAAGCGGCACTATATCAGTCATGCCAGTGATGCCTGATTTGTGCTTGGTGGTTCAGAGAACAGCAGGCGAATCACGGATCACAAGAGGAGTCTAATAGATGGACAACAAGAAACTCGGTATCTTGGCCATTGTGGCCGCGGTGATGGTGATCTGGGCGTGGGCCCAATTTCAGTGGCCCGGCCGGACGCGCGTCGGGCTTTCCGGCCCGTCGGATCTTATACAGGGCCTGTCTCCGGACGACATCGGCAGCATCGGGATCGGGCAGGGCGATGACGCGGTGAAGATCGTCCGGGAGAAGGGAAAGTTCGTAGTGGCCAACAAGGCCAATTACCCCGCCGACCCCAAACAGATTACCGACTTGATCATCAAGTGTCTCGATATCAAGATTTCGGAGCTGTATACGGAGAGTGCGAAGAACCATGAGGATCTGGAAGTAACCGAGGAGAAGGCCAAGAACGTCATCAAGTTCTTCAAGGCCGACGGCTCGCTCCTGACGGGGATCCTCGTGGGCAAGTCGCTGGAGACCGGTCAGGGCGGCTACGTCCGCCGGGCGACGGAGGACCAGGTCTACCTGGCGCCGAGCCTCCCGTGGTTCCGTAACGGCGCGTTGGAGTACGTTAATCAGGAAATCGTCTCGATCGAGCGTAAGGATGTCAACTCCGTGATCGTGACGACGCCCGAAGGCCCCTACACCCTGGAAGCGGGTCCCGGGGATACTGTGGCAATGATCCAGCAACCGGGCGGCAAGAAACTCAAAGACAGTGACGCCAAGAGCGTTATGAACGCGTTGGACGGCCTGCGGTTTGACGACGTGAACACACCGGCGGTGCTGGGCGAACTGGACTTCGACCACCTCTATCTCTGCAATATGAAGGACGCGACCCAGTATCGCCTCCGTGTAGCCAAGAAGGGTGATAAGACGTACGTCAAGTGTGATGCCAAGTATACGGACACGACACCGGTGACAATGAAGCAGGGGCAGGTGGAGTCGGAAGAGGAACTCAAGAAGAAGGAAGCCAAACTCCAGGCCCAGGAACGGGCCCAGAAATTCACGCTGCGGCACCGTGGGTGGGTCTATGAGGTCCCGGATTGGAAGGCGAACTATTTGACCAAGAACCAGTCGGAGTTGCTGGAGGACGAGGCGGCGGCAGATGACACCGCCGAGGCGGCCCCGGCGGTTCCCAACGCCGGTGACGGACAGTAGGGTTGGCTGGTATGAAGATCAATCGCCTGGTGCTCGGGGAGTTTCAGACCAATTGCTATGTGGTCCGTCAGAATGACGAGGCGACGGATTGCCTGGTTGTGGATACAGGACTCGACGCCGGAGGCCTGCTGAGATTCCTGGATCAGCACGAATTGACGCCCCGGGCGGTGGTTCTCACCCATGGCCATGTCGATCATATTGTGGGTTTGGAGGCCCTCAGTGGGTATTTTGCCGAGGTTAAGGTCTATATTCACAAGCTCGATGCGAATCTGCTGACCGATCCCGAGGCGAATATTTCCGCCTTTGCCGGACAGCCCTTTACGACCAAGCCGGCCGACGTTCTGCTCGAAGACGGCGACACGGTCACCGAGGCGGGCGTGACGTTGAAGGTGCTCCATACCCCGGGGCACACGCCGGGGGGGATCTGCCTCTACGCTGAGGCCGAAGGCATTCTTTTCTCGGGGGACACCCTTTTCGCCGATGGCGTGGGACGAACCGACTTCTTCGGTGGCGATTCCGAACAGTTGCTCGCGAGTATTCGCACGCGACTGCTGGGCCTGCCCGCCGAGACCGCCGTTTATCCGGGCCATGCCATGAGGACGACGATCGGCCGCGAGAAGGCCTGTAATCCGTTTCTAGCCTAGAATCCGTGAAGAAAAAACTGGCGATGTCGAGACGATTCGAATATACTTATGTTATCGGTACTGTCTCGGTGGTATGCGCTTGGGCCGCGCTCGGCGGGAGAGGACGCCGATGACGGTGAATCTTCATCCTCACGCTCGGGAGCGCTTGGACGAGCGGGGAGCATCGGAAGAGGAGATCATTTTGGCCGTGGAGGCCGGAGAGAAATTTGAGGCGAAGTTCGGTCGGGTCGGATTTCGCCGCAACGTTCCTTTCAAAAAACAATGGAGAGGTAAACGTTACAAGACCAAACAGATTGAAGCCTATGCAATTTGGCGGTACAATGGCTGGCTGGTCATTTCCGTGGTGACACGGTATTTCTGAAGGATTCGAAAGGCACGGTAGCATGAAGTTCACGTACGACCCTCGCTTCAACGTTGGTTACATCCGATTCAAGAACAAGAAAGCTGGCGCCGAGTCGATCAAACTGAGTGAGGAATTGGTGGTCGATCTGGCCCCGGATGGGACCGTGTACGGGATCGAACTTCTCAATGCCAACGATCAGATGCAGCGAGACGATAGCGGTCAGTTCGCCGTCATCAACGAAGAGACCGGCGAAGAGACCAAGTTCGCCCTCAAGGTGAAAACGGCGAAGAAGAGAAAGAAGACCCGCAGCAAAACCGCCGCCCGCGCCAAGCGCCGGCCAACGTCACAATAGTCTCACGGCGGGTCAGATCACGTCTCCGAATAACCCTTGAAGCTTGGTTTGCCTTGCTGAGTGGTTGCTTGTCGATTCCACTGCGTTTGCTGGGAAACGCTATTTCGAACACCTCAAAGTCCACCGCTGCGTTACCGCTCCTCAGCGATGTTGGTCGCTGAGATTGTAGAAGGTCGCAAGTTCGGCTTCTTACCATTTCTGATCGCCGCGGCGAGGGCAGGCCCGATAAGAATTGACTTGTCCTCGGGCAAAATGCTAGAATGGCGCCGGTGAATTGCAGGATTCTCACCTTTTTCATGCCGATAGAATGAGGGTGCGATATCTGATGATACAGCGAAAGACGCAGGGCTCTATGGGGATCTGTCTGACAGACCCTGCCTCGGACGCTTGTCCTTTCTGAACCACCTTAGGTAGAGGGTACTCCGAATGAAAGCAGTACGTGTATTCGTATGGTCACTGGTGTTTGGAATCGTAGCGGTCAATGCCGGCATGGATCGGTGCAGTTGTGCCTGGGGCCAAGCGCAGGCGGCCGGGCCGGTCATTAATGAATTCATGGCGACCAATGGCAGCGTCGCTCCACTGGGAGAGGGAGAGATCCTCGACGCCGACGGCGATTCCTCCGACTGGATCGAGATCCACAACCCGACTGACGGGGCCATCGACCTGGGCGGGTGGTTCCTGACGGACGATGCCGACAACCTGACACTATGGCGATTTCCGGACGGAACACAGATCGAGTCGCGCGGTTTTCTCCTTGTTTTTGCCTCCGGCAAAGACCGCCCGGGCGGCGAATTGCACGCCAATTTCAAACTCAGCGCCGATGGGGAGTATCTGGCCCTGGTTGAGAACGACGGTGTCACCATCGCCGATGAGTACGGGCCGACCTATCCCGAGCAACTGGCCGGCATCTCCTATGGATTGGGTCAACACAGCGGCGTCTTCGTCAGTCCGGGCTCGATGGCCTCGCACCACGTTCCCGATCAGGGAGACGCCCAGACGCCTTGGATGACGCGGGACTTCGACGATGCGGATTGGCCTACGGCCGCTACGGGACTCGGGTTTACGCCAGTCGCCGAATTGACGGGCAGCGACGTCGGTAATCCGGGGGCGCCGGGCTCTATCTTCGTCGATAGCGGCACTTACGTTATTCAGGGCGCCGGAGCCGATATTGGAGGCACTCGTGACGCCTTCCATTTTGTCTACGCACCCCTTCGCGGCGACGGTGAACTCACCGTCCATGCAGCGGGCATCATCTCGGCCAACGACTGGTCCAAGGCCGGCGTGATGATCCGGGAAACGCTCGCATCCGGTTCGCGCTATGCCGCCGAGATGCTGACGCTGCGGAACGGTGTCGTCTTTCAGGCCCGCACGGCAACGAACGGCAACTCTCTGTCCGACGGGGGCAACGACCACCCCATCCCGCTCTGGGTACGCCTCATCCGACGCGGCGACGTTATCAGCGGATACTTCTCATTCGACGGCACCAACTGGATTCAGCAGAGTAGCGCGGTCGTTGAGATGGGACCGGACGTCTACATCGGGCTTTGCGTAAGCTCGCACACGCCCGGGTCGCCCTGCACCGCGATCTTCGATGGGCTCATGTTCGGCAGCCGGGAGAACAATGCCCTGAGGGACAGGATGCTGGGCGTCAATAGCGCGTTGTGGACGCGCGTGGAGTTCGATGCCGACGAGACGGATTTCTTCGACGCTCTGCTGTTGGGGATGCAGTACGACGATGGATTCGTCGCCTTCCTCAACGGGACCGAAGTGGCGCGGGACAATGTGGACACCGTGTTGGAGTGGAATTCCACCGCCGACAGCGATCGCCCCGACGCCCTCCGGGCCGAGTCGGTGTTCTTCGATCTGTCGGCGCACCGGGACCTGCTGCGCGACGGGCGCAACGTGCTGGCAATCGCGGCACTCAACGACGAGGCGGCCGACGAGACGTTCTTCGTTTCGCCGGAATTGACCGCTTCGGGTGACGTGATCGTTCCCCAGTACTTTGTCGCTCCCACGCCGGGCCAGGCCAATAGCGCTGGGCCGCTCGATATCGTCGCAACGCCCGAACCCAGTCATCCGCGTGGGCTCTACGACGGTTCCTTCCTTTTGGAGTTGACGTGCGATACGCCCGCCGCAACGATTCGTTACACGACCGACGGGACGGCGCCGACGCATACGACGGGCTTCGCCTATGCCGGCCCGATCAGCATCGACAGTACAACCTGTCTCAGAGTGGCGGCGTTCCGCCCGGGCTGGATGGCCAGCGAGGTGCGCGCCCATAGCTATATTCTTCTCGATCAGGTGCTCGAACAGTCCAAGAATCCACCCGGAATGCCGGCCAGATGGGGCTCGACAACCGCCGACTACGAAATGGACCCGGACATCGTCAACAATGCCTCCTACAGTCCCTACCTCAAGGCGGCTTTGGTGAGCCTGCCGACGATGTCACTGGTGGTCCGAGCCGAGGACCTGTTCGGCTCCGACGGAATCTACACGAATTGGAACAGTAGTGGCGACGCCTGGGAGCGTCCGGCGTCGGTCGAATTGATTTACCCCGACGGGAGCGAAGGCTTCCATGTCAATTGCGGCATTCGCATCTACGGCGGGGTCGGGCGACGCGAACCGAAGAAATCGTTCCGGCTCCAGTTCACCCGCGATTACGGGCCCACGAAGCTGCAATATGCGTTGTTTGGCGACGATGCGGCCGACCGATTCGACCAGATTATCCTGCGCGCGAACTTCAACGACGCCTACACCTGGGGCGGCGATCGCTCCCAGTACATTCGGGACGAATACGTGCGACGGCTGCAACTGGCGATGGGCGATCCGTCGCCGCATGGCAACTTCGTGCACCTGTACATCAACGGCGTCTATTGGGGCTTGTACAACCCGACCGAACGGCCGGAGATGTCCTTCTCAGCCTCCTATTTCGGCGGCGACCGAGAGGACTGGGACGCCCTGAACTCGGGTCGTCCGCTGGGCGACAGCACGACGGGGACCTGGAACGCCATGCTCAGTCTGGCTCGCCAGGGCGTCGAGACGAATGCCGCCTACCAGCGGCTGCAGGGCAACAATCCCGACGGGACCCCGAATCCTGACTATCCGGACTACCTCGACATCGATAACTACATCAACTACATGATGCTCAACTTCTTCGTGGGCAACCGCGACTGGCCGGGCCATAACTGGTATGCGGCCATGAATCGGGTCGACACCTCCGGTTGGAAGAGCTACTCGTGGGACGCTGAATGGGTGATCGGCATGAACTCGGGCGTCAACGAAAACCGCACCGGTGTTAACAACAGTCTGTGCGAGCCTTACGCCAGGTTGCGTAACAACGTTGAGTTCCGCCTCGCCTTCGCCGACCGCGTTCAGGAGGCCTTCTCTGAGGGCGGGTCGCTCTATGTCGATCCCGCCCATTCGGCCTGGGACCCGGAACATCCTGAACGGAACCGCCCGGCGGCGCTCTATGCCGAACTGGCCGATGGGATCGAACTGGCGATGTACGGCGAGTCGGCGCGATGGGGTGATGTTCGAGGGGGTTCCCCCTACAACATCAACCAGTGGCGCAGTCAGCGCGATTGGGTCCTGGGGACCTACATGCCGCAACGGTCGGCCAACGTGCTGGACCAGTTGAGAGACGTAGGATTGTACCCTAACGTGGAAACGCCGATCTTTGGCGTGGGCGCCGCCACCCAGCATGGTGGTTACGTCGCCTTGAACGATCCCCTGTGGATCTACGCCCCGGAGGGGACCGTTTACTACACGACCGATGGCAGCGACCCGCGTCTGCCCGCCTGGAATTCTTCTGACAGCGAGATCGTGACGCTCCTACCGGAGGATGCGCCTAAGCGGGTCCTGGTGCCCAGCGTTGCCAACGGAGGCGACCAACTCGGCAATGCCCCGGCCGCCTTTACGGTCACTTACTACAAGGCAAGCGTCAATGTCGGCAGTCTGACGGCCGCCGAACAGGTGATCGCCAATCCGGCGCAGCGGTCGGGCACGGTCACCGAGCAGGCCTCGGTCATCAACTACTTCAATACGGGTAGTCCCGGCAACTTCGACGACGACCGTCCCTTCCCGGGCACGCAATTGAATGCGGACGTCGAGGACTTCGTGATTCTCGCGACCGGCAAGGTGCTGATCCCCGCGGCCGGCGAGTGGACTTTTGGCGTCAACAGCGACGATGGTTTTGGCCTGACCCTGACCCGAGATGGAAAGACGTACACAGCATCCCACTCCGATCCGCGCGGCCCGGCCGACACGCTGACGGTCTTCAACATCGCCGAAGCAGGACAATACGATCTGCGTCTGGTCTTCTACGAACGGGGCGGCGGCTCGGAGCTGGAGTTGTTCGCGGCGCGCGGCCGCTATGCCAGTTTCAGTACCGCAAACTTCCGTCTCGTTGGCGATCTCGGCAATGGAGGTCTCCAGGTGGGGGAGGGCAACGTCTGGTTCGCCAATATGTTCGACGATTCGGACTGGACCGTTGGCGCCGGAGGCGTCGGCTACGAGGGCGGCAGCGGCAACTATCCCGATTACTTCGATATCGACGTCACCGAAGCAATGCAGGGCCAGAATGCCTCGTGCTACATCCGCATTCCCTTCACCGTTGGTGATGCGGAGTTCTCCAACATGATCCTGCAAGTTCGCTACGACGACGGCTTCGTCGCCTATCTGAATGGGGCCGAGGTGGCCCGTCGCAACCTCACCGGTGAGCCGGCGTGGAATTCCAACGCCAGCGCCTCGAACTCCGACGATGCCGCCGTCTCCCTGGCGACCATCGATATTTCCAATCACGCCGGTATGCTGTGGGAGGGACCCAACCTGCTGGCAATTCACGGGCTGAACCTCGCCACGAGCAGTTCCGACTTCCTGATCTCCGTTTCTCTGGCGGCCGGGGAGATCAGCCAGGGAGTTGTCTCGCCTACTGCGATCGAATACACCGATCCGATCCCGCTGACCGGCAGCACGCATATCAAAGCGCGTGCCTTTGACGGGCAATGGAGCGCTCTGAACCAAGCGACGTTCGCCATGGGCGCCGTTGCCGAGAGCTTGCGGATCAGCGAGATTATGTATCACCCGATTGATACGGGTAATCCCCATGACCCCAACGCCGAGTATGTCGAGTTGACAAACATCGGTGGCGAGACGATCAACCTGAACCTGGTCGCGTTCACCAGCGGGATCGATTTTGTCTTCCCGAGTGTGGACCTGGCGCCTGATGAGTATCTGCTGGTGGTCCGCGACCTTGCTGCCTTCGAGGCCAGGTACGGCCAGGGCTTCAACATCGCCGGTCAATACGTCGGCAGCCTCGACAACGGAGGCGAGAGTCTCGAATTGCAGGACGTTCTGGGGCAGAGCATTACCGAGTTCCGCTACGACGATAACTGGTTCGATCTCACGGACGGCCAGGGCTTCTCGCTGACCGTCAAGGACTCGGCCGCAACTGAGCCGAACGCCCTGGGCGACAAAGCCGCCTGGCGGCCCAGCGCCCATATCGGCGGCTCTCCCGGCTTCAGCGACGCAGGCAGCATCCCCGAATTAGGTGCGGTGGTGATCAATGAGGTCATGGCCAACTCGGCTTCGGGCGAGCCGGACTGGATCGAGCTGTACAACACGACCGGCGAACCGATCGACATCGGGGGCTGGTTCCTCAGCGACGATGCCGACGATTTGGCCAAATATGAAATCGCCGACGGATTGGTCCTTCCGGCCAACGGCTATCTCGCCTTCTACCAGGATCGACACTTTGGCGACCAGGACGATGCAGGAGCGCATACGCCCTTTGCTCTCAGTCGCGATGGTGAGACGGTCTATCTGCACTCGGGCGTCGAGGGCGCCCTGACCGGCTATAGCGTCGAAGAGAAATTCGGCCCCTCTGAGCCAGGCGTTTCGCTGGGACGCTACCTCAAGAGCACGGGGACCTACAACTTCGTCGCTCTGGCTGAACCGACGCCCGGTTGGTCGAACGCCGACGCCAAGACAGGGCCCATCGTGATCAGCGAGATTATGTACAATCCGCTTGATACGAGCGGCACCGAATACATTGAGCTGCTCAATATCAGCGATACCGCTGTGACCCTGGTCGACGCGACCGAGGTCGCACCCTGGCGGCTGACCGACGATCCGGACAATCCGGGCATCGAGTTTCTCTTCCCGGCTGCACCGCCTGTCGTCATGGCGCCGGGTGAGGCTGTCGTGATCGCCCGCGACCGTGACGCTCTGGAGGCGGCCTATGGGGTTCCCGAAGGGACGCAGGTCTTCGTCTGGGGCGATGGCAAGCTGGCCAACAGCAGCGAGAAGGTCCAGCTTAGCATCCCGGGCGGCGCCGAAGATGACGGTGAGCGTCATTGGATTCGCCTGGACCGCGTGGTCTACAGCGATGGTCAGCATCCGGACGATTTCGCTTCCGGCGTCGATCCGTGGCCGCTCCAGGCCGACGGCTTCGGCGGCTCCCTGACCCGCATCGACCCAACCGCCTACGGCAACGATCCCGCCAACTGGCAAGCCGCCGCCCCGACACCGGGCTGGACCAACTGAGGCACTGGATCGGGGATTGCCTTACGGTCGTACGTAGGGGCGGGCCCCCGTGCCCGCCCAGCGTGGATTGCGTCCACCCACGGCGAGGGCAATCACAGGGGGTTGCCCCTACGGGATTCCCGCGTATGTTCTTGCCACGAGTGAGGGTGGTTTGGTATGCTTGGGCCGCGTTCGGATGGTTCGTGTGCGAACGCCGGTGATTTCAAGCGTGGCATGGAGTGATAAGAACAGAGGCATATGGCGGATTGGACGATTAACAAGCCCTTGGGCGAATGTAGTGGTACGGGCCGGGTGATCGAGCCGGGCGAAGAGTATTTCGGAGCTTTGGTCGAGGTCGAGCAGGGGCTGGAACGACGCGATTTCACGGTCGAATACTGGGAGAAGGAGAAACCCGAGGTCTTCTGCTTCTGGCGGAGCCGACTGGCCGACGCCGAGGAGAAGAAAGAACTGTTCGTCAGCGACGAGATGCTGATGGCCTTCTTCGAGCGGCTGGCCAACGAGACCGATCCGGAGAAGCTCAACTTCCGTTTCGTGTTGGCGCTGGTGCTGATGCGCAAACGCCGGCTCAAATACGACGCAAGCAAGACCACAGACGGCGTCGAACTTTGGTGCTTGCGAGTGGTGGGGCAGAAGGAGACCGTTGAGGTCGTCGACCCTCACCTGGACGACGAGCAGATCGAACTGCTCACCTCACAGATTGGACAGATCTTACAGGCGGATTTGTAGGAGGCGACAATTGGGACGGATACCGCAGTGGTGTGGATGGTTGGTTGCTGTGGTCGCGCTGGTGGCGGCCGGGTGTGCGACGCAGGGAGAGGCGCAACTGCCCATTTGTCCGGGCAAGGCCAGCGCCGAAGAAGCTCTGGCGGCCCTTGCGGCGCGGGCGGAAAAGGCCGTGCCTTTGCGGGCCAGTGGCGGGCAGTGTCGGCTGACCTACTACGTTCCAGACGATGACAAACCCAAGCGGCATAACTTGTCGCCCAGGTTATGGTTCAATCCCCCCTCGGATATCTACATCCAGCTCAGCGTCGCGGTCGACCCGAAGGCGCTGATCATCGGCTGCAATTCCGAGGAGTTCTGGCTCGCCCTGCGTCCCAAGGAGATCAGCACCTACTACTGGGGCCAATGGGACGAGACCGAGAACGTCGAGGGCCTGATGGTGAGCCCGAAGGTGGTGCTGGAGGCCTTTGGCATCGTCATGCGGCACGATGAGGGGACCGGTTCCAACACCTGGTCGCTGGGCAGTGAGGGACCGTACGATGTGCTGACCGAAACCGATGATGCGGGTCGCATCCTCAAACGCGTTCATATCTACGCCTGCGATTACCTCGTGCACAAGATCGAGTATTTCGATCGTGAGGGCAGGATTGTGGGCACGGCGAAGCTGAGCGATTACGAGTCGGTGGCCGACGGTTTCGATGTGCCGACAAGAATTCACGTCACCGCGGCCGGGCCCGATGGGCGCGCCGATGTGATTGACATCAAGCTCGCCTCGCTGAAGGAAAAGGAACTGAGCGCCGCGGCGCGGAAGAAGGTCTTCACGCGCAACCCTCGGGATATGGAGAAACTCGAACATGTCTACCGGTTCGAGGACGGTCGCTGGGTCACCGACCGGTAAGGCAACACAGCGAACGGGAATGGATTAGAGAACAAAGACGGAGAGAGCAGACAGATGAGTCGAGTGGATTTGCGAAGTCGGATCAGGCAGGGCGTCTTCCTGCTCGATGGGGCGATGGGCACGGAGTTGTTTGCCCGTGGGGTGGAGCCGGGCGTCTGCAGCGATGCGATCAGCATTGAATCGCCCGAGATCGTTCTCGATATTCACCAGGCGTATTTTCAGGCCGGCAGTGACGCGGTCATCACGAACACCTTCGGCGCCAACCGCTATGCACTGGCCCGGCACGGTCATGCCGAGAAGGTTCACGAGATCTGCAAGGCCGGTGCCGAACTGGCCCGCCGGGCGGCCGGCGATGAGCGGTACGTACTTGGTGACATCGGCCCGACGGGCGATTTCCTGGCGCCGCTGGGCATGCTCCAACCCGACGACCTGCGTCAGGCGTTCGCCGCGCAGGGCAAGGGACTCCAGGACGGCGGCGTGGACGGCTTCATCATCGAAACAATGACGGCGCTGGACGAGATCGAGGTAGCGATCGAGGCGGTTATGTCGCTCGACAGCGGCTTGCCTGTCTTTGCCTCGATGTCCTTTGACAAAACCGCTACGGACTACCGAACGATGATGGGCGTGGATGTCCCCTCAGCGGTTACCAAACTCGTCTCACTGGGTGTCGATGCGGTGGGTTTCAACTGCGGCACGGCCACATTAGAGGAGTACGTTGGCTTGGCGAAAGCGTATGTTGAGGCGGTCCAGGCGTCAGGCAAAGACGTGATCGTGTTTGCCGAGCCCAACGCGGGCAAGCCCGAGCTTCTCGATGAGCAGGCGGTCTATAACGTGACGCCCGAGGAGTTTGCCGCGGCCGAGAAAGAGATTCTCTCGCTTGGCATCCACGTTCTGGGCGGCTGCTGCGGCACCGCGCCGGCCTATATTGAAGCCGTTGCCAAAGCCCTGCGCTAGCGACCCTGTGCCGAGGTCGGCGTTCCGGCGTCACTCAGGATATTGGTGACGTGCTCGAGAGTCCGCGCGGTGGCGCCTTGGTTGTCCTTGATGACTTGGCGTCCCTTCTCCCCGATACCGTTGGCGTAGTCCGGTTCCAGCAGACACTTGCTCAGGGTCGCCAGCAGTTCGGCGCCGTCTTGGACGCGCAGGGCGCCGCCACCGGCCAGGAGGGCGTCCACCGTCTGCTTGAAATTGAACGCGTGGGGCCCGAAGAGCGTGCACTTGCCCAGGGCGGCCGCCTCCATCATATCGGAGCCTCCTATCGGGACCAGGGAACGGCCCACGAAAATCACCGTGGCCAGGGAATAGAACTTGCGCAGATCGCCCATGGTGTCGCCCAGGATGACCGCCTTGCTGTCGGCGGGAAGGGGGTCCTGCGTTTCCTTGAGCCGGCTGTAGCGGACGAGTGGCAAACCCAGTGACTCAATAAGCTGGGCCACCTCCTCGAACCGCTCGGGCTTGCGCGGCACGACCGCCAGACGCAGATCTCCCAGCCGATCGTCTTGGAGAAGGCCCCGATAGGCTTCCAGGACGATTCGCTCCTCTTCGTTTCCTGTGCCCCCGGCGACCCAGAGTCGCGCATCACCGAGGTTCAACTGCCTGGCCAGGGCGTTGGCGTCGTCAACGTGCTCGCTGATATGGGCCGTGTCGTATTTCAGCGAATTGGTCACGACGACGTTCCGGGCGGGGCAGCCCAGCGTGCGAAAGCGCTGGGCGTATTCTTCCGTCTGAGCCAGCACCAGATCGATCTTGCCGAAGAAGGTGCGCGTCAGCGCTTTGATCTTCTTGTACTTGGGGAAGCTCTTGTCGCTGATCCGCCCGTTTACCACGACGACGGGGACGTCGCGGCGGCTGGCGACCCGGACGAAATTGGGCCAGACCTCAAGCTCCATCAGCAGGCAGATCGTCGGATTGAGCCGGCGAAAGGCCCTACCCACGGTCCAGGAGAAGTCGAAGGGAAAGTAGAAAACGGTCCACTTCTGACCGAAAAGGGCTTGGGCCCGGGCATACCCGGTATCGGTGGTCGTGCTGATGACGATCTCGAAGTCCTTGAAGCGGTGCTCCAGTTCGGTCAGGAGCGTCTTGGCGGCGTTGACCTCGCCCACGCTGACAGCGTGTAGCCAGATGCACTGCTTCTCGGGGTGCGCCCGAGCAATCCTGCCGAAGCGATGCGCCCAGCCTTGACGATAACGCTGCTGCCAGATCATGCGGTAAATGACAATGGGGCAGAAGGCCAGTCCCGCCAGCCCGTAAAGCAAATCAATGATGAATCTCATATCCGTCCTGAATCGTTTAGACACTGCGCGTTGAAGCGTGCATGATATTTCCAACCACGCGTGGTGTCAAACACGGATGGGAGACTACCAACCCTCCACCGAAGCCAGTTCACCCCTGACCCGGCTCAGGAGTGGTTTCTTCCTGTGGTTCGGAATCGGTTCCGATACGCTGTAGTTCGAGGCTCGGGTCTCCTTCGAGGAAGAGCCCGCCGCCACGGACGATCAGGTTGAAGTCCACGAACAAATTCATCCCGATGATGCCGTCCAGCGTTCCGCCTTCGGGCGAGGAGATGTCCAGGAGCACGACCGGTACTTCCCGCGCCTGGAACCATTGCCCGAGGGCGGGGATATCAAGGGCGTCGACGTAGTATCCGGGCGCCATGGTGACTTCACCGGTGACACCTTCGATCTCCGCCTCGAACTCGGGCGCCGCCGGGTCCAATCGCAGCCGGGCAGCGATGCGCGACCCAACCACGGTCACCTGGGCGCCGGTATCGAGCATGAACCGGTCCTTGTCGATGGCGCTCTCGTCGCCTTCGTACAGGTCCACGCTGTGCACGAAGAAGAGACTCTGCGAAGCGTTGCCAATGATGATCGAGGGACTGGCCGGCGGGAAGTCCGAAGCGAAACTACTGCCACCGCCCAGAATGTCGTCGAGGTCCAAACCGCCCAGGCCCAGGTCCAGCGTCGGAATATACTGGACGCTGATCCCGCCCAGCGGACGTAGTTCGAGCGGAATGGCATTGGTGAAACGGGGGGCCTGGGGATCACCCGTCTCGTACAATTCGATGTCCGGCGCCGTAAACTGCGTGCCGTCGCGCTCGACGGTCAGGGTACGGTCGTTGCGAATCAGCGTGGTGTAGTAGACGCTCATCGGGCTGCCGATCGCCGTCGGCAGGTCGGGAAGTGGGCCCGGGTTCTGCCCCACCATGATCGCGACGTTGCTTTCGCCCATCATGGCCGAGCGATCGAGCGTCATGGTGCCGGCGTCGATCGCACTGAGTCCGTCGATGAAGACGCCCAGAGGCTGGCTGACGGTGGCGACCACCGACCCGGTCACGCCGCTGACGACGATTTCATTTCCGGTGAGCATTCCGCCGTTATAGACGCCGGCCAGGACGCCATCGCCATAGCCCATCACGTGAGCGCTGGCTCCAGTGTCGAAGAGTCCTATAATAAAGTCTGTGTCGGGGTCCACGCCGGCGGGGAAACTGCCTCTGACGAAGGTCTCCACGTCGGCCTCCATTTCCAGTTCCGCTTTGCGCTGCTTGGTGACGGAAACGGCGATCCACGGTATGAAACCATCCACGGGGGGCGACTCAACAAGCATGTCATCTGCTGCGGCCGCCGTGGTCATCTTGACCGACATCGTCGAAGGGGTCTTTCTCCCTCCAGCAGTGGGGGCTTCGGCGCGATCCAGCCGGGTCGGCAGGGGCTTATCCTTGGGGTAGTGAATGCCCTTGATCCGTCGGCCTCCGCCGGCCTGCCAGTCAACGTCCTGGCGCCGCCAGTTCTCGCCAGCGGCCTGCACCGTCGCGGCCAGGGCCAACAAAACGATGAGAATCGCCCGATAGGTGGGTCTTGTCCTTCTCAGATGGGTCGTGCTCATGGTACTCTCCTTTCGTTTCTGCCCGCCATTATAACACATCCGAAGAGCCATCTCCGGCCAAAAACAAGGGACGCGCCAATGCTCTCTATCTATTCAGTGCCGTCGTCGGCCCTCGGCGCAACGCGGAAAGTATACCCACAGCAGATTCGGGGCGTCGCGACCGTCCAGGCGGGAAATATGGTAGCGGCGCTCGACGCTTCGCCCGGAACCCTGCTACAATGACGGATCGTGACGTTTGACTTCCGCCATTGAAGGAGGCTCTAATGCATACGCTACGCCGCTTCGTTCTTGCCTTGATTGTCTTATCCCCTCCGGTTGCGCTGTCGCAGGAGACGATTGTCGTGCGGCCCCAGGAGATCGACGACGTGCTGACGAATCCAGGGATCGGCTTCATGACGTTCCAGCGGTTCAACGGCGACAGCCTCAATCAGGGCAAGGGATGGACCGAGGGGTATCCCATCGGCTATCAGGAATTCGACGGCAACCTGGAGAACGAAGGCCACCCGATGACCTCGCTGGCGTACTTCCGCGTCTATTGGCGGTTTGTCGAGCCGGAGCAGGATCGATATCGCTGGGATTTGATCGACAAGGCGCTGGAGACGGCCGGGCAGCGCGGTCAGACGCTCCTGCTGCGCATCGCACCCTACGGGACTGGCGCCGACAACGACGTGCCCGACTGGTACCGGAAGATGGTCGGTCCGGAGGGCGATCTGCCTGAGAAGAAGTGGCGTACGAATCCAGAAGACCCCCGCTACGCTGAGCATTTTGGCGATATGGTTCGAGATTTTGGAGGCCGCTATGATGGGCATCCGATTCTGGAGAGTGTCGATCTGTCCATCGTTGGCGCCTGGGGCGAAGGGGCCGGATCGGCCCAATTGACGCAGAGGACGCGCGAGGCCCTGGTGGACAGTTATATCGAAGCCTTCGCGAAGACCCATCTGATCATGCTGCTGACCGACGAGAAGACCAACCGCTATGGATTGTCCCGGCGCGATCTCGGCTGGCGCGTCGACTGTCTGGGGGATGTGGGTGGTTTCAGCCCGACCTGGTGTCACATGTATGATTACTATCCCCAGGCGATCATCAATTTCGGGATGAACGATGCCTGGAAGCAAGCACCGGTGACCCTGGAAGTGTGTTGGGTGATGCAACACTGGAAGGACAAAGGCTGGGACGTCGACTACATCATCGATCAATCGCTCAAGTGGCACATCTCGTCGTTCAACGCGAAATCGTCGCCGGTGCCCGAGGCGTGGGAACCTCACGTGAATCGATGGCTCAAACGGATGGGCTACCGGTTCGTCCTGCGTAAGTTCACCTACCCGGCGACGGTGAAACAGGGGGGCAAACTGGCGTTCACGTCCTGGTGGGAGAACAAGGGCGTCGCGCCGTGCTACCGACCGTTTCGGCTGGCGCTTCGTTTGCGCGAGTCCGAGCGAACTGTCCTTCTTGCCACGAAGGCGGACCTTCGGTCGTGGTTGCCCGGCGACAATCTGTACGATGATGCTGTCGTCATACCAGCCGACACCGCCCCAGGGCAATACCATCTGGACGTCGGCATTCTAGACGAACGGTTCGACGAACCTGCCGTCAAGCTGGCCATCGACGGGCGACGTCCAGACGGTTGGTATGAACTGGGCAATGTCAAGGTGCAGCGCTAGCCTGCGCCGCACTCGAGCCAGGAGCAGCTTAGAGACGCCAGGGACTGCGCATGGGGCGTGACAGCAATCTGTTGGCGGCTTCGTTCCCGATGAAGCGCTCTGCGACCGGGTCCCATTCCAATTCTTCCCCGAGTTGATACGCGATGTTGCCCAGGTGACATATCGTCGCCGAGCGCGCTCCGATCTCGACGTCGGCAATGCAGCGCCGGCGACTGCGTATGCAGTCCAGCCAGTTGCCATGGTGATCGTTGCTCTCGTATACGTGGATGTCATTGGGGCCGATCGGAGATTTGGCGATCGATTCAGGCTTTGTCCAGAGCCCATCTCTGCCTACGTAGAGCGTGCCATCGGTGCCGTGGAAAGTCAGGCCCAGGCAATTGCCTCCCACGTGATTCATAACAATCCCATTGGCATACTCAAAACTCACGCGCTGCCGTGTCTTTCCGTTGGGAGGATAGATCTTGGTTGGGCCGGAGTGGTCCATGTCGAGGGCCCATTGGGCGATGTCGAAGTGGTGGGCGCCCATGTCGGCGAACCCGCCGCCGCAATACTCCCGGTAGGGACGCCAATTGATAGCAGCCAATTTCGAATGGTAAGGACGCGACGGTGTTTGTCCCAGCCACATGTCCCAGTCAAAGTGGTCCGGCCTGGGCTCGGCGGGCAAATCGCAAGACCCGGGAGGCCCTCCCGTCGAAACATCGATCGAGAGCACCTTGCCGATCCGTCCATTGCGCACCAGTTCGACCCCGCGATGAAACGGGCCGAACACGTTGGAACGCTGCTGACTGCCCGTCTGAAACACACGGTCGTACGTTCTGGCGGCACGCACGACGGCGCGCGCTTCCCGGATGGTCAGGGTCAGGGGTTTTTCGCAGTAGATGTCCTTGCCGGCGCGAGCGGCCGCGATGGAAATGGGCGCATGCCAGTGATCGGGCGTAGCAATGACCACCGCATCCATATCCTCGCGCCCCAGCATGTCCCGAAAATCGCGATACGTGGCAACGCCCCCACGAGTGCCTTGAGGGCGATTCCCGCCGTATTTGCCGTCAATCTTTTGGCGGACTTCCTCCAGCTTCTGGCCGTTGACATCACAGGCGGCCACGTAGCGAACATCCTTTCGGTTCAGGAGGGTCCCCAGGTGGCTGCCGCCGATCCAACCGAACCCCACTTGTCCAATTGTGATCTGGTTGCTCGGCGCCGCGGCGCCCAATACGTGCGAGGGAACGATCGTGGGCATCGCGATTGCGGCCGCTGTTCCGGTTACTCCATATCGAAGAAACCGGCGACGGGTGATTCTTTTCATCGGTGAAGTCTCCCTTGACGAATGATACTTAATGGTCTTGCGGACAGGGCCGGATCGGTTCAAAGTCCGGCTGGCCCGTCACGAAATCTGTTAGGGCGCGAATTACGCTCATATTATAACCAGGCTCAACGTGATAGATATACTCCAAAGGACCGCCGGCGTTATTGTCCAGAACTGCTCGGGCCCATTCCAGGATCGCGTCGGTATTCTCGGAGCCCATGTCCTCAGGCAGAGGCGCGATGCTTATCGGCATCTTGTCGCCGAAGAGTTCGCGCGCCTTGCCGACTGAGGTTTCACCGCCCAGATCCAGGGAGTGGAGGTTCGTAATTTCCGCGAACGCTTCGAGTAGGTGCGTGCTGGGTCCACATGAGTGGAGTCGCACCGGTCCGAGTTTCTGGCCCATTGACGATGTCAGCGGTGCGACGAACTCTTTCACCGCCGCTGGGCTGACCATGCAGCAGGAGCATTCGCCCACGTGGACGGCCGTGATGGGCAAATCGGCGATCCGGCTGAAATGCCGACAGAGCAGCGTGTAGGCCTCCGCGATCCAGTTCATGATTTGCAGGCATTTGTCCGGATCGGTCATCATGTCCAGGAAGATGGTCTCGCCCCAGAGTTTCTGGGCTGTGGTCAGCACACCATGAATGGCGGCCCGTCCGGATGCGTCCCAGAAGAAGGGGGGGATCGGTTGCAGCGGCTTGTCCGTTCTGTTTTGGATGGCCGCGACTTGGCCCTCAAAGAGTTTGACGAGATCGTGACGCAGTAGTTCCTCAGGTGACGGCAAATCCGCCGGCGCTATTCCGGCAAGACAAGCCGGCGCGATGTCGGCGTCCCGATCCTCGGCGGGTAGAAACTCGGCGCCCAGGAGCATCCCGAGAATCATGTTGGGCTGGATACCGCCGATCAGGACCTGCGATCGGTCCCAGTAGGGCAAGCGGCCCAGATTGGACTCGGAGTAGAAGAGCCCCATGTTCGGAAACTCTCGCAGGGCATAGTCGTTGCACCTGCAATCTACGGCGTGACGCTTGTCCGGATTAAGATAGTAATCCCGATCGAATGCAACGTCCAGTGTCTCGTGCATCCATGCCTTGGAAAGTGTTCCCGAGATTGTGATCATCTCTACCTCAAGTCGCGGCATTTTGCCTAGGCCATCTTGTCCAATCCGAAGCGGGGCTTGTTTGTCTTCCATCGACCGCTCGTGAAGTCGGGGACTTTCACGGGGGCGCCGCCCTGGGCGATGGAGGCTTCAGACAACGGGCCATGGACGCACATAATGACCGAATCGTATACGTCGATTGGCGTCTGCGCCTTGTTTTTGATCGATTCGACGAAGAGTCGCAGTTCACGGATGTCCGTACCACCATGACCACCCAGGGCAGGCTCCTTGGTCCAGGCATGCCGGTATTGCTCGTGATACGGGGCGAACGGTTCCCACTGATGGTACTGAGGGCTCTTGCCCTTGAGGTATACCGCCTCGCGCTGCTCGTTGTACAGCCCCCGCGTGCCCTGGATCAGCCAGCGATTGTCATACGGGCGGGGCAGTTGCATATCGTAGTTGATGATGATGCTCTTGCCCTTCTTGGTTCGCACGGTGGTCGTGACAATATCGCCCTGGGCGAACTTACGCTTGGCGTTTGGATGGTCCGGACCGAACTTCGTCGCGAAGTATTCGTTGATGCCCACCGAATCGGTGGCGGTCGCAGTGACGTAATCGAAGTAGTCGCCGCAGTTGATGTCCATCCAACTGACAACCGGGCCCATCTGATGGGTCGGGTACTGGTCGCGGTTGTGCTCGACGAGGTATTTGGCGGGCCAGCGGTCCCGACCGGTCTGGCGATCGAAGAACCAGTGGTCGATACAGTCATGCGAGTGGGCGCAGTGACAATGCATGATCTCACCGAGCAGACCCAGCCGGATCATGTTCAGAACGGCCAGGTTGTCGCTGCGGAAACTCCAATTCTCAAGCATCATGCAGGGCACACCGGTCGTTTCGTGCGTCTTGACCAGATCCCAGCATTCCTCGAGCGTATAGGCGGCGGGGACTTCCACACCGGCATACTTGCCCGCCTTCATGGCATAGACAGCCATCGGCGTATGCCACTCCCAATAGGTCGTGATGATGACCCCGTCGAGGTCATCACGGTCAACGAGCTTCTTCCAGACGTTCTCATCGCCCGAGTAGGCCTCGGGCGCTGGGAAGCCCGCGCCGATGACGCGCTGGCGTGCGGCCTCGGCCCGCCCACGGTGAATGTCGCAGACCGCGCCGATCTGGACATCGCCCTTCATCTGGAGCAGATTGCCCAGCAAGCTGTTGCCCCGTCCGCCTACCCCAATGACGCCAAGACGAGCCTTCTTGCGAGGGGCCGCGTCCGCACTTCCAGAGAAGGCCACCGTTCCGAGGATGGCGCTGAGGCCCAGGGCTCCGTTGGTTCTCAAGAACTCTCTACGACTTGTTTTGCCTGTCATAAGTAGTGTCTCCGCAAGTATCGCATATCTCCATGAAACTCAATCCAGGGCTAAGCCAATGCCCCTTCTCTATAAGAGAGCAAGCCCGAACATTACTAACGATAACGCCTGGGAGCCCCATTTCCAGATGACGCTCAACAATACGATCTGTAATCTAATTATTCTGCCAAACCCTGATATATTCAATTTCAAAATCGACCGGCAGGTCCTCTTCAGCGGGGAATCCTTCCCAGTAGAATGTTTCGGAATCCACCCAAATCATTAACGGCTGTGTCAAGACCCAAGCTTTGCCCAGTTCCGCGCTGGTGGCCGTCTTAACCTGTTTCCCATCGGCATAGAACTTCAGACCGTCATGGCTCCATTGGCATCCATACACATGAAAGTCATCTGCGACCCGCCAGCCCAATTCAACGGAGTCTTTCCATACATTGGCCGCACCGTCTCCTGTCGACCAGTCATGGGTGGCAAACGGATACCGTTTGTCCTTGCCGGCGCGCTTGGAATCGCCAACGAACTCGAATATGTCCAGTTCCGAGCCCTTGCCTGTCGTCCAGAAGGAACTGGTGATGGCAGCATCCGCTGCCTTGCACTTGATCTCCATGTAGCCATAGAGAAAGGTATTCTTGCTCAGGACGGCCGCGGTTGTGTACTTCTCATAGGGCGATTTGTACTCGGCTTTGACTTCGCTGGAAAACGGGAAATCCGGGTCCCATTTTGTGGTGATGCGGAGTTTCCCATTCTCAACTCTGACATTGTCGGCTGAAAACTGGGACGGTGCCCGCCCCATCCAACGCTGGTATTTGCCATCGGTGCCTTCAACGTACCACTTGGCCGGGTCTATTTGCTCACCTTCAAACTCGTCACTCATCTCCACGTTCAGGACCCAGTCGCCCGTGTTGGAAGGGTCCGAGGCCGGATAGATCTTCTTGGGGTGAGCATCTCTATCTAAACAACTCACGCAGAGAGGCAACAGGGCGCCTACAACCAGAAACACAAGAATGCTCTTCACTTCTGTCATGATGAACTCACTCTGCCACAACGGGACTATGGCTCTCGATACCAGCGGGCCGGTGGCGTCACAGCGAATACTGCGGAATCTTCATCGTTTCACCACCCTTCATCGCCGACAGGTGCGCGTAGTAGCCGGGAGTGGTCATATTCAGCGCGTCGATGACATCGACCCTCGGTTTGCGGCCGCGCAAGATGGCGTCGATGAAGTCGTCACCGAGGTAGCCATGAGAGCCGCCATGTCCCCCTGGGGAGACGCCCGGCGGCAGAGCGTATTTCTTAAGCTGCAAGCCAGCTTTGACAGCTTCGTGGTGGCGCTTGGTGCTGGTCCTGTCGCCGGTGAACGTCTTGTTGAATCCGCCGTATTCGCCCCTGATGCGTCCGGCTTCGAGGTACTCCCCCTGCGAGCCGCATATGATCATCCGGGACAGCCCTCCTTCGGCGGTCCGGAACAGGCCAACCTCGGACTTGAACAGGTTCCCGATCGCATTGGGAACACGTTTGTCCTTGTCAAACAAAGGAGTGCCCTGGCAGGAGACGTCCAGCAGGGGTTTGTGCGTAACACCGACATAGTAGGCGGTCGCATGGGTCGGATACCACATCGGACATCCCTTCTTTCGCCAGTCCTTATAGGAGCCCAGCGCGGGGGCCCCCAGAGTATGAGGATGGCAGTATTCCCCTTCGGAATAGACGATACGGCCAAACACTCCGGCGGCATAGAGCTTCTCCATGGCGAAGATGTCGTCATGAAAACACGAGGTCTCGAACATGGCGTAGACCAGTTCCTTGTTCTTCTTGCAGCATTCGAGGAGTCGTTCGGCGTCCTCAATGTCTCCCCGGAAAGCGGGGACCGCCGTAGCCACGTGCTTGCCATGCTCCATGCAGAGGATGGCGTGCTTGGCGTGGGCCGGGGCGTCGGTGGCACAGAAGATGGCCTCGATGGAATCGTCCTTGACCATCTCCTCCAGCGATGGGTACGTCTTGGAACATTTCGCCTTGCGCGCCATATCGGCGAGGCGGTCCGGGAACAAATCGCTGACCGCGACCAACTCGACGTTGGGATGATTCTGGAGTCCGAATTGCAGACCGAATCGGCAAACACCATGGCCAACAATGCCGACCCGAACCTTACGGTCGCTGAAAAGCTTCCAGACCTTTGTTCTGTCGTAGTCGGTTTGTGTCTGGTCAAAACCGGCAATGCCCTCGGTCGCCTGAGCAAAACCGAGCATGGAACTTCCGGATGCGGCAGCGGAAACGGTTAAGAACGATCTACGGGAAAGTTTCGACATGGCAGGATACTCCCTATAGCTCTATGAATTGGCTTTTTCTGACAGTTCATCACTGAACATCATGCCTTTCAGGTTCATCGGAACAGTCGGACTGGCGTGAACGATTTCCCTAAGCTCAATGCTATCGCAATCCCATCTGCATGTCACCAACTACTCGGGAGACCCGGGCTAAGTAATGCCCACGTCACTAAGGCGCACCGGCTTGCCCGACTCGGCCGAAAGGTCAGCCGCAAAGCAAACGGCCTGCGTTTGCGCCGCATCCTCCAGATCCGGGAAAGGGCGTTTGTCGTCAATGATGCAATCGAGGAAATGGGACGCCTCGCCCTGGAACGGATGGTGGGTAACGTCACCACTGTCGGGCAGAACGCAGGGGATTTTCATGAAGTCGTTCTGGCCCGGAAACAGTTTCGGGGCGAAGACCTGGTCGTTCCGGATCGAGCCTTCGGTGCCATAAACCCCGATGTTGAATCGGTAGGGCATCTGGGCGTCAAAGGTGGTGGTGGTCCGTCCCACTTTGCCATCGGCGAACTTGACGTTCACGGAGATGGTCCCGGGGTATTCGATCGGATTTTCAGTTTTGACCTGATAGGCGGAGACTTCCTCGGCCTCGCTGCGTGCGAACCAGCGCAGGGCATCTACGGCATGGCAGCCGCCCGTCAGGATTGCCGTACCGCTGTGTTTGCGACTGGCGAACCATTTTTCCTCCGGCGTCATCCAGATCCGATGCATGTAGTCGACTTCGACCATGAAAATGTTCCCGAAGGCGCCGTCGGCAATCAACTGGTCCACCGTCATCAGCAGAGGGTTCCAATGCAGGACGAAACCCACCAGCGTCTTGACGTTGTTTTTCCTGACAGCGTCCAGTTGCGTCTGCACGTCCTCGACCGTCAAGGCCACCGGTTTCTCAACGATTACGTGCTTGCCCGCCTCGGCGGCCGCGACCACGTATCCGGTGTGCAGATCGTGGGGCGTACAGACGACGACAATATCGATGTCGGCCCGTTCCAGCATGACGGCGGCATCGGTCTCAATGGCGCACTGGAGACCATAGTCGTCACGATACCGCTGCGCATTAGCGGGGTCTCGACTGACCAGCGCGCGAATCTCAGAGCGCTCGTCCTTGCGAAAGGCCTTTACATATTCTCCGGCCACCCAGCCGCAGCCGATGATTCCAACGCCAAGTTGTTTCATATCGCAGTTCCTTATGTGTTGGACAGTGTCGCGAACCGTCGGTTCGCGACAGATTCGCTGTCATCTGTAAAAGCCGGCGTAACGCTCCATCGCATCCATTAGCGCCTTGACGTTCTCCAGGGGTATACCCGGATAGAGCCCATAGATCATCATCAGTCCTCCCTCGCGGCTGCCCAGTTTCTCCACGGCCTCTCGGATCAGGGCGTCGATTTGCGCGGGAGAGCCGAATCGGGTAACCTGCTGTCGGTCGATGTCCAGATCGATGCAGATACGCCCCTTAAGATGGGCGGCGATCCAATCGATGCCGTTGACCAGATCCTGCAAATTCAGCGCATCGATCCCGCAAGCGAGAAGATCGTCCGCCAGATCCCGGATATCTCCGTCGGAATGCATATGGATCAGACAGCCCGCCTCGCGCGCCGGTGCAGTCAGACGCTCGTATGCCGGTGCGATATAGGTGCGAAACATGGCCGGGGAGAGCATGGGGCCGTTCTGCATCCCGAGATCTTCGGGATAACACATCATGGCCACTCCCAGATCCACGTACCGCTCTACCAGGCCCATGCTGAAGGTTTCCACCATCTCGATCAGACGTCGTAAGCGAGGCTCACTATCGGCCATGTCGAAGAGAAGGTTCTCATAGCCTCTCAGATAGCTGAGGCGCAGAAACATATGGCCGTGCTCCAGACTGGCCGCCCAGCAGTCCCCGTTGCCCTTGGCGACAAGGACCCGCTGTTTTTCAGCAGCCCAGTCGATCTCGGCCATGCCATTGGTGCACGCGGGGTCCGGCGGCACGAACCGCGTCAGGGCTTCCCAGTCCGCCAGCGGTTGTTGCGTCACGGCGCCCGTGATGCCGTCGTCGCTGGTCTCCCAGAGGCAGCCCCAGGCATCCGCATAGGGAGTTCCGGCTCGCTCCCAGGGCGCCAGTTTCGGCAGGGGGGTATTCTCTCGATCGAAGACGGGGAAGAGCAGAGGGTGGTCGGCCATCAGCTCCAAGAGAACATCGCGTCGGTAGTGATGCCAGCAAGCAGGATTGATCCAGAACACAACGGGAATGTGTTCGGGCCGTTCGAAGCGTATGGCTCGTAAGGTGCTCTCGGCAATGATGTCCATGGCCTCCTATTTCAACGTGCATCGGTTCCGAGCACAAGAGATTTCTGGCTCACGGGATATCTGAGTGGGGACGCAATGTCACGTGATGGGCTTCGCGATCGTTGGCGTACGATCGCCGAATCCGGGGAGTGCGGCATTCTGCCTTGAAGATATCGATGTAGAGATTCGAAACGGCAACCGGTCGCTTGCCGAGCCGAGACTTCGATGGGGGGCTTCTCAGGAATAGTTTGAGATCATCAAGATGCCGTCGCAAACGCCCTTGAGCCAGTTGACCTCTTCAGACTCGCCCACCAGAGGTCCACAAGTGTCAAAGCGCGTCACATTCCACAGGTGGTCGGATAGCTCGAACCCCTTGGTCAGAGTGGTGGCGGTGTTCATCGCGGCGAAGAGGGCGACGAGGACCTTCGTACGCGCAGGGAGTTTTTCGAACGTTACCTTGATGAAGCGTTCCACGTTGCAGGCGGCGTCCTTATCCACTTGCGGCTCCTTATCCAGACGTGCATTCGTCTCCGCCTCCGAATGCGAAGAATCCATTAGTTGACCTCCCATTAGACAACTCGACAACGGCGCTGGACGCACCAACTTGGTCTTTGGGGCTTCCGGACTGAAACAGCGGGCATTTTCCGATTCAATGCGCCATCCCCCGCAGCCGTGTCCAGCGGTCCCCCATCCCCCAGCTTTCTCCTGCCGACCTTACGAATCGCGTTGGAAAAGAACACCGTGGCCTCCGAGCCATGACGGCGCGGTTTTCCTTGTGAATCCCGACCCAGTGTAGGCGTACTGAACGGGCTGTCAATTGTGGATACTACGTATTTTTGTGCGGAGAGGGAGAGGGCCCAGTGGATCAGGTCGGGTAGGGCCGGGACGGGCTGTCTCTGGAGGCCGGTTAGCGAGCGATGGGCTCCATGATGTATTTGATGAGATCCCTTCTGCTGATAATGCCCGCCAGCTTGTTGCCGCTTAGAATGGGGACGCGTCGGAAATGGTTGTTGACGAGGCACTCGCAGACGGCGATCAAATCCTCATTCTCATCGAAGCTCACAACCTCCTCGCTCATGTAGTCTCTGACTTTGTGGGAAGCCAGTTCTTGATCCGACAAGAGACTCATGACGTCCTTTTCCGTTATGACGCCCACCAGGTGTTCGGCGTCATCGACGACCGGAAGACCGGTGATATCATGCTCGGATAACAGCTCCACGGCTTTGGCCATGGGACTGTCCTGATTGACCGAAACAACGTCTCTCGACATGATCGCTTTGATTTCGTACATGTCACTTTCCTTGGCTCAAACGCGTTTGTCCGACGCCGCACACCGGCAGTTCTGCTTCTACGTGCCGAGCCCGGATGTGTCGGATGATGTCCTTGCGACTGATGATGCCGACCAGCTTGCCTTTGTCCAGAACGGGCACGCGCCGAAAGTGGTTGGCCCGGAGACTCTCGGCCAGGGCCGCGAGGTCATCGTCCTGCTCAAACGAAACGACGTTTGGCGTCATGTAGTGTTCGACGGTGCCGGGCTTGTCCTCAATGTTGTAGAGCAGCCTGAGCACGTCCTTCTCCGTGACGATGCCGACCAACAGACGGTCGTCGTCGACCACCGGCAGGCCGGTCACGTTGTTGGCCACCATGGTTCGAATGGCTTCGTAGATGTCCGTGTCTTTCGTTACCGAAAGCACGTTCGTTTTCATAATCGCTCGTGCTTTGATCATTCGTTGCACCTCCACGGTGTCAGAAGGAACTGCGATTCACCCCAGGCGTTAGCCATGCGCTCTATCGGCATTTGCCCGGTGTTGAATAAGCAGTTCCCCATGTTTCTCTCGCTTGGCCCTTAATTGAGGCGAACACCCGACCGAAGCCAAGGTATTAACCTTAACAGGGCCGATAACCGCACCCTGGGTAAGCAGGAGACCGGACGTGGCGCAGAACCAGGACAACACGTTATGGGCCGTGGCGATCCTGGTTGCCTTGAGCCCTTGGCTTTCAGGCTACAACTCGCCCATCGTGGCAATCGACGACGAGAGCGACGAATCGATCATGGTGGCGGACCCGTCGAACCAGTCGCCGACGGTGCTGCCCCAGGCGAGTTCCAGCGAGATCATCGTGCGGTTCCTGCCGGAGTTGCCTGCCATGGAAAGAGAAGCCATCGTGCAGTCCCAGCGTTGTTCCACCGTGGGTTCCTGCGAACGGGGCAATCTCCGTCTCGTGCGGATTCCGGCCGGAGAAACCGCCCAGCGAATGATCGCGGCGTTCGAGGCATTTGAGGTCGTTGAGTACGCCGAACCGGACTATCACGTAAGTGCGACGTTCGTTCCCGACGACAGCTTCTTCTCGCTGCAGTGGAATCTTGGCAGCGGCGCGACCGGCGGCATTCACATGGAGGCGGCCTGGGATATGCAGCGGGGCGATCCCAATGTCATCGTCGCGGTCCTGGATACGGGCGTGGCCTATGAGGACTTTGGCCTCTTCAGACAGGCGCCCGACCTGGCCAATACCTTGTTTGTGCCGGGCTATGATTTCATCAACGACGACAGTCATCCGAACGACGATCAGGGCCACGGCACGCATGTTGCCGGAACGATCGCCCAGAGCACCGACAACAACCTCGGTGTCGCCGGCGTGGCTTTCGGCTGTTCCATCATGCCGGTCAAGATCCTCGATAGTCAGGGCATTGGGGATCATTTCACCATCGCCCAAGGCATCTACTTTGCCGTCGAGCAGGGCGCGACCATTATCAACCTGAGCCTGGGCGGTCCGGACGACTCCCGCACGTTGCGAGACGCGGTGGCCGAGGCTTATCGGCGGGGCGTCACTTTCGTCTGTTCGGCGGGCAACGAGTTCGAGGAGGGCAGTCCCGTCTCCTATCCGGCGGCCTACGAGGAGTTCTGCATCGCCGTCGGCGCGGTCCGCTATGATTTGACCCGAGCGCCGTACTCCAATGTCGGTTCCTACGTCGATGTCGTCGCGCCCGGGGGTGATCTGTCCATCGATCAGAACGGCGACGGGTTCGCCGACGGCATCCTCCAGCAGACCTTCGTCGAAGACCCGAACGATTTCGCCTACTGGTTCTTTCAGGGGACGTCGATGGCGGCGCCGCACGTGGCGGGTCTGGCGGCGTTGCTGGCTTCTCGCGGCGTGACGAGTCCCGAGAAGATTCGCGCGGCGATCGAACTGACGGCCCTCGATCTGGGCCCGGCCGGTTGGGATCACGAGTATGGTTGGGGTGTGATCGACGCCGCCTCAGCGGTAGCCTACTACGGCCCGGGCGATCTCGATGCGAACCCGGCCCCGATCCGCAGGAGGGCGATGGCGCCCGGCGAATGAAGAAACCGTGTATCCATGGCCTTGACGACCATGGATACACGATTGACAAGTGCTTTCTATGGGTGCTTTCAAAGAGCGATTCGGAGATCTAGTCCGTTGACCGGATACGGATGTTGCGGAACTCGACCTGGTCCCCATGGCCGAGGAAACCGATGTGGCCCTTCTCGCGCTTCAGACCCGGATGGGCGTTACCATCTTTAGCCTTCGGCGTACTCGCCGCTTCGATGTCTGCGTCCACGATCGTCGTGCCGTTGAGACGAACCTTGATCTGCTTGCCCTTGGCGGTGACCGTCTGCGAATTCCACTCGCCCACCGGCTTGAGGTGGCCTTGTTTGGCGGGAACGACGCCGTAGATCGAGCCGTGATGCTGGTAGTCCTTGAGCCAGCCGGTATAGCGGGGCGACGTGTCGTCGAGGATCTGCAACTCCATGGCGGCGTAGGCTGCGTTCTGGCCCAAGGGGGCGCGAATGCCCAGACCATTGTTGGCGCCGGGCAGCAACCGGAAGTCAAACTTGAAGACGAAGTCGCCGTACTCCTCGGCCGTGTAAAGATTGCCACTGCCGCCGAGGGACGGATCGCAGATCATGATCCCGTCCTTGACGGCATAGCCCTGGGTATTGCCCACCCAGCCGGTCAGGTCCGTGCCGTTGAACAACTGCTTGAAGCCGCGCCGTTCCTCGCGCTTGTTGAGCTTGTTGGTCCCTTTCTCACGCGGGATCTCGCGAACGAAGACGTTGCGGAAATAGAGATCGTTGCCGTGATTCTGCAACTCGATCTGGCCCGTCGGGTAGATCGGCTTATCCCGTTCCCAGTAGTTCTCCAAGATCACGTTGTCGACCACGATCTCGCCGTTGAGGATCACGGTGACCTTGGCGCCGATCATGAAGATTCGGAACCGGTTCCACTCGCCGACCGGCTTGTCCGCCTTCTTCTTGGGCTTGCTCGGATTCTTCTGGTTGTTGTAGAGCCCGCCGGAGCCGACCTGGGCGCCCACGTTGGTGAGAGAGGTGTCCCAGATTTGCACCTGGGGCGAACCGCGCAGATAGATCCCGCTGTCGCCCTTGGCCTCGATCTTCCAGTCGACGATCATCTCGAAATCGCCGTAGTCCTTGTCGGTGCAGAGGCTTTGCCCTTTGCCGTCGAAGTGCAGGACCCCGTCTTCGACCTTCCAGTGGCTACGCATGCTCTCATCGGCCTTGGCCTGCGCCTTGGCCAGTTCGTCGGCGCTCATCTTGGCGCGACTCTTCGGGTTGCCCACCAGGCCCTTCCAGCCGGTCAGGTCCTTGCCATTGAACAGGGCGGTGAATCCCTCCGGCGGCTGGTTCAGTTTGCACGCGCTGCACTTACAGGCCGGGGCCGCCTCTGCCGCGACACTCAAGCCAGGCAACACGATCAGTGCCACCAATAGACTCGCGTACAAGCATTGTTTCGCTTTCATCTGCTCTCCTTTTGAATGTGTTGATTTTGACCCAGGCCGCACGCCACGTTGCAGGGCGACCTCCCAAGAGTCTAAGCCCCTCCACCCGCTCCGTCAAGCCTCCTGCGCCGCGATCCGAACCGGGCTGGGTGAATTGGCTTTGTTTGGCTTTGCTTTTCCAATCGATCCGCATTCCTAGTCCCACAACGCCGTAAATTGGCTTTGTTTCGCATATTCTGTCTCGAAAACGGGGGCTGGTACGTTCCGCATCGCGGGTTGTACCTGTCCCCGCTTTCGGGTTCCAAACGCCACCCGAGAATTGGGGTCGTTTGGGTTTGTTTTTCCCGCCGACCCCCGTTCCCAGCCCAGAAACGCTGAAATTGGGTTCGTTTTGCATAAAAAGGGTGCGCCGCCCCGAGCCCTTTCCCCCTGATACCCTTCGGTACCCTGCATCCACGCTTCACGAGGTTGCATTCTTTGTCTCATACCCATTCAGATACCTCAGTATTAGTTCTGTGTATATCATACCACGCCCCGTCGCGGCGTCAAGAAAAACCCCCGCACTTAGCCCGGATAATTCCCTGGGCCTTCGCGCGTCGTTCGGCGATAGCACAAGAAGACCTTGCTGGGACCTGGGATAGGGACAATCAGGCGAGAGTTCGGAATTAGGTATCCCTGCCCCCGGAATTGCGAATGGCCCAGCATTCGTCCTGCGAAATTACGTAGTCACCACAATTGACATGACCTCTCACCAGGAGCATATTCTGCCAAGGATGGATCATTGAAGAGACATACGCCGAAAAAGTCTGGTTTGAACGACCTACCTCTGGATGTTGGCACCATACCTGGCTTCTTGAAGCATTTCCGCAGGGACGCACAGAGACTATGTGAAAGCCGCTTGTCGCCTACGGGATAGGAAAGGAGGTGCAAGATACAGCAGTATTTCGGTCCCTAACTGGAAGTGGCGGAACAAGCCATATGATAGTGACGATCACGTGTTGGAGTGTGCTTCGTTTCAGAAAGAACGGAAAGGCAGAAGAAGGAGACTATCATGACAACGCGAAGGGTCACACAGAGCTTTCTTATTGTTTTCCTGACATTGGTCGTTCATATATCGGCCCTCCCTGTAGGGGCCGATACATTGTACGGTATTGTCTACGAGGGCGCGAACGCCGGATATCTGATCACCATCGATATGGGCACGGGCCAGGCCGAGCTCGTGGGGGACACGGGACTCGACAGGCCTTGCGTCCTCACTTTCGATTATAGCAAGGATATGCTGCTTACCAGCAACTGCTTTGGGTATCCGCCACAGGGATTTGCCGTTGACCAGCAGACTGGCGCCGCATCACTCGTCATGGAACATCTTTCGCCAAACAACGAACTGGCCTATCACCGTACCATCGACGTCCTCTATGGGGTCGACCCCGGGTTCAATGACTCCGTGCTCGTCAAGCTCGACCCTGATTCCGGCGATTGGGTCACCAGCGACGGTATCATCGGCAAGGGTCCTGTCACGGCTCTGGCCGTTGAACCTGGCAGCGACGCCCTATACGGCGTCGGCCTGAGGGACGGGCATCCCTGGTTCTTCAGGATTCCCATCCTGCAGGGCTCGGCCGATCTTCCCGAGACCGACGTGGCCCAAATCGACCGTATCCTGACGGGGCTGGCGTTTGGGAGTCAGGGGCGACTTTATGGCACGGATGGGGATCGGCTCTATCAGGTGAACACGTCAAATGGCGCCCTGGACGAGATCGGCGAGCACGGTGATGACATTGGGTCCGTGCAAGATATCGTGCTGGTGTCTGAAAGAGTGGTCTTGCTCCCTGGCCAACTCCGTTCGTGGCGGAAGGAATACATACCGATTGAGTACATTATCGACATCTTCGAAAGGTTGGAGATATGCCCTCCTTGGGACCCAAAGTGCCCGTTTCCCGGTCTTTCCATCGACTCTCAGGCAGCAGATGTGCCGTGGCACGCCTCGACCATGAGCGAGGCGCTCGGGGCGATCGCGCGAAGCGTGCGAAGCGGCCGGCCATACGAGGAAGCATTGAGATCGTTGCAGACCACACTGCCCGACATCCCTGAGGGCGTCTATTTCAACGAAACGCTGCGGAGCGAATTGACCCAGTTCGTGGAATACCATCTCGCGCAGGCGGAGAGACCGCCTGCACACGAGTTTCTGGCATCCGACGTGCTGATGCGGGCCATGAACGCCATCGAACTGGACTGGCGGACGCCGGCGGCAGGTGTTACGAACGTGCCCATAGGCCGGTACGTTGGTGTCGATCTGGGTGGCGTGGTTTGGGCGGGCTTTCGGGACGTTGTCGGGTCGGGGGTCATGACTCTCGAAGTGACCGACCGGTATGCGGCTTTCCCTGTGAATCGGGCGTATACACCGACTTGGCCTTACCTATCGTATGCGATTGACTTTGACGCGCAACTCGGGGGCACAGGATTCGTGGACCTGACCTTCTATATCAAACCGCTGCGGTTCCACACTCAGGCCTCGACAATCGCCGTACTGCGAGTCACCGACGGGGGCCTGGTCGATGTCACCGTCGGACAGGATCGACCCCGAGGCTTTGTCACGGCGCGGACGGATCGGCCTGGGACCTTCATCGTCTTGGGAAAACACTAACCAGGGGCGTCGAGAGAACGGCATGGGCAACGAGTTGCTCATCCTACGATTCTATAGCAGAAGGGCAGGGCGCCGTTGGGTCACCCTGCCCTCTGTTTGTATACGGTTGTGAGGCCATCGACATCGGCGTTAGTTGGTCAATGTCATACGGTCCCCAGTGCTAGGAGCCCAGTTTTGTAGGATGGACAAATTCTGCCCGTGCGACCGCTTCCATCATCCGTGCAGGCAGAATGTTTGAGGATTGCGGACCACTGCCGTCCTCCAGTACAATTGCCGGGAGTTGCCAGGATCGGATCTGATGCTGATAAGATCAGAGGAGCTTCTTATGCCGATAGCCGTCTTCTACCTACTCTTCTTCGTGGGATTGTTGGTTTTCTCCTTCGTTCTCAATGTCGCTCTTCTGCGCTTGGGACTCCGTTGGGTCAAGGCGGGTGGCGGCGTCAAGTGACACTTGGCGATGGGTCTGAACGTCTGCGGAGCGCTGCGCGATACAGCCGCGTTGTCGGTGTTGGGACACGGGCGGGCATGCCTGTGCGTTGGTGTGAAGCACAGGGGATCGGTGGGGCAAGCTGCCACCCTGCCTGACTCAGGGTGACCATCCGGAGAGGGGGACCACGGGACGATGAGTTACTTCACTTCTTCTTGTAGACTTTCACATCACCAACAATGAACACGTCAGGGGAAACGGCATTCTTCAGTCTTGTGGGATGGGCCGATTCTGCTCCTGCCGGTTCATTCTCGTTGGATTTGTCGCCGGGCATGGCGTTGGATGACGATGCGGGGCATTTCGGAGCGGTTGTGTCAGCGAATCTTGACAGGGTCGGGATGGCTTCTTAGACTGTGGTTATGGGCAAGGATGAATTGAAGAACAAGCTCCGCCGGGCGGTGGCGGAGCTGCCGCATTTGGAAGCCATCCAGTCGTTGTCGCTGTTTGGCTCCTATGTGAACGGTTCGCCCGGTGAGCAGAGCGATGTGGACGTCCTCGTTGACTTCGCGCCGTCCGCGGTGATCGGATACTTTGAATTGTTCGATATCCAAAGCCATTTGGAGTCGGCCGTAGGGCAGCATGTCGATCTGGTCACCCCCCAGGCCATCAGCAGGCATTTCAGAGATCAGGTGCTCGCTCAAGCGGAGGTTGTCTATGAGGGATGACCGAGCCTATCTGAATCACATCCTGGAGGCTATTGAAACCATTGATGGTTATATTGGCGGGTCGACGTTCGATCAGTTCAAGGCCAACAAGATGATGATCGATGCGGTTGTGAGGGAGCTTGAGATCATTGGTGAGGCATCCAATCACTTGTCTGATGATCTTAGGGAGCGGCGTCCTGATGTTCCCTGGTTGAAGATGCGGGGGCTGCGGAACTTCGTGATCCACGAATACTTTTCGGTGAACGAGAAGATCGTCTGGGATACCTGCAAGCAGAACCTCCCTGAACTCAAAGCACAGATCAGCCGCCTTGTCTGAATGATGTTGGCCCATCTCAACCTGTCGGCCATCTTCCAGAATATTCTGCGGCGGCTGTCAGTGTCAAGTGACACCTGGCGATGGGTCTGAACGTGGGCGGACAGCCGTGCGATACAGGAGGCGTTGTCGGCGTTGAGGTATGGCCGGTCACGCCGACGCGCTGTCGTTCAGTTTCGTAGCGACTGTCTTGGCAATCAAGTGGTTTTTGGGTTCCAGGCTTCATTTTTCTTTAGCATGGTGTTGAGGATGGTCAGGAGTTTTCTCATGGCGGCGATGAGGGCGGTCATTTTGGTTTTCCC
>Ga0208279_1000175_pt1 | contig 61188 bp, 54 predicted proteins | sample AntAceMetag02UKM_FD_184766 | JGI IMG/M metagenome (GOLD analysis project Ga0208279, IMG submission 184766) | Saline lake microbial communities from Ace Lake, Antarctica - Antarctic Ace Lake Metagenome 02UKM (SPAdes) (version 2) | ecosystem: Environmental > Aquatic > Non-marine Saline and... | reverse complement strand
TGCCTCTCTCCGGGGCCAACAACCTCTGGTTCGGTGTCTTATCCATCACATCCAGCATAACATAGGCTCCTTGCCCTCGACTCTAATTAACGGCAAGGAAGTGTCTCACTCATTCTGGCACAGAGGGCAGCGGAGAAGCTGAACGCTTTCTTTGCTGGCAAGACGCGGGGGGCTAAGGCCTTCGGCGGCCGCTACAAAAGGCTTACCGACAAGACCGCGAAGATGATCGAAGCCGATCTGGCTGAGGCCGGAATCAGCTACACGGATGACGCGGGCCGCTTTCGAGATTTCCACGCGATGAGGCACACAACGGGGAGTTGGCTGGGCGCCAACGGTGTTCACCCCAAGGTCGCGCAGGCGATCATGCGACACAGCGATATCAACCTTACCATGTCGAAGTACACTCACACACTGCGTGGCCAGGAGCATGAGGCGGTGGCAAAACTACCGGACCTGTCGATGGCGGACGCCCAGGCGCGAAGGGCGACAGGAACAGACGGGAGCAATGTCACTCGCGAATCTGACTTGGCGTGTTTCTTGGCGGATTCTGATGCGGAAACATGCAGTTCTATGCAGGCGGGTGCAGAGGTCACCCCCACCGGCGATAGCAAGAACGGGGATTCCAATACGCCCGAGAGGATTCGAACCTCTGACCTTCGGTTTAGGAAGCTGAAACTCCAGAATCCCGAATCTTCGATATTGAGCCAAAAACCGCGTTCCTGGAACGCTACGGCTGATTCCATTGTGTCAGAGAGTGTCAACATAGCTCACAAAAGCTCATCAAAACGCAAGGTTCGCGTAAGGCGCAGCCCACCTTACGAGGCCAGCCCGAACGAATCCAGGGAATCCAGAGCCGCCCGTTGCTCGGCAAGGTTCATGTGGGTATACCGATCGGTCATGTCACTGGATTTGTGCCGGGCAAGCCCCTGTGCCGTCCTGGCAGCGATGCCCTTCAGGCTGGACACGAACGTGTGCCTCAAGGCATGGAAATCGCAGACGCCGGTGACGGTCTGGTAAGGAACGTCCGCGTCTTTCAGATCGGCCCGGATCATCGGCGCGGCCTTGTCGGTAAGCTGCTGGAAGGCTCCGCCGAACAGCTTGGCCGTGGGCATCTTCTGCCGATCCGCGATGAACGCTTTCAGTGTGTCGGCAAGATCGGCCCGGATTGGTAGCAGGTCTCTCTCGCGGTGCTTGCTGTAGCTGGCCTCGATCATAGCGACCGGACCCTCGGGACCATCGAAGTCGAAGTGTTCGACCCGAAGTGTGCGGATTTCGTTCAGCCGCAAGCCGGTCTGCAACGCGAAACGATACACCAACGCCCGTTCCTGCCCGTCCATGCCGTAGCGGACCTCTTTCGATAGGGTGGTGGTGGTCAAGAGCTTGTTGATCTCGTCGCGGGTCAACGCCCGCCGTTCCCGGCGCCGATCGGCGTTGGCATTCCCGAAACCCTCGAGACTTTCAAGCGGGTTCGTCTTCATCGCCCGCAAAGTCCTGACGCAATACCGGCAGAATTGCTGGACGGTCTTGAGATAGTGGTTCAGCGTACGCGTGCTCAGTTTCTCTGACTTGCGGAGCCCGGTGAGATAGGTATCGAGGACCACGTCGTCGATATCGCCCAGGCGTTCGAATCCGCATCCGCCGAACATCTTCCTCAGCTTGGACATGACCTCGAAGACATAGCGGGCGTTCCGCTGTTTCTTGATCGAAAGGTGCTGCTCGAAGAGTTTGAGCAGTTCTTCTAGTGCTTGGGACACCACCGCCCGGCGTGCTCTGAGAAGCCCGAAGCTGGCCAGGGTCTTGTGGGTCGCATCGGGTAATTTGTCGCCCCATTCATGGAGTTCTGCCGGCAGGGTCTCGCCGCGCTGGCGGTGGTAGACGATCTTCGCGACGGTCTGAGCCAGTAGGTCGGTGCTGGACTTGTCTCGATGGCCCTGGAGCCGGCGCTCCGATCCAAGGTGATCCCTGAATACGATGGTGTAGAAGGACGACGGGACCTTCATTCGATCGCCGGTGACCCGGCATTTCTTACGCTGGCCCTGGCGATCGGTGAGCCAGACGAACTGGCCGTGCTTGTCCTTCCTGATCCTCTCGCCCGGGGAGAGCGTTTTGCTGTAGGATGGTCTGTAGATTCGCATCGTTGATCCTCCAAAGTGGTGCGGTTCTCTGTGAGGCCTTGTGAGCCCCGATCTCGGGTCCAACCCTTTCCCGTGGGCCTCGCGAATGGTAGATCGTCCAGCCTGCCCCCCAAGACAGGGGGTTCTCGGTGATCTGACGGGCCGGCTAATCGGGCATTTCGACGAGGTCGGCGTCTTGAAGCTCCTTGAAGGCCGCGCGTGCCTTCGGTTCGGTAACATCATCCGCGTAGCGATCTACCATAATGTTGATCGCGTGGTTGCTCTGCTCGCGCGACACGGATAAGCACGGAATCAACCCGTCTCGATCGGCGCGATAGTCCTCGCGTACGACGGCGCCCACTTCATTCTCATTTCGGAGAATCAGGTACAGACGCTGCGCGATGACTGACACGAGAAGGAAGTCATCCATTTCAGATCGCATGCCCCGGACGAACAGGATTTCTTCCTTCGGTGCGTTCGCCGCGTCGGCGATCTCCAGCCATTCAGTTAGTTCCGAAACTACCGGGGCTTCAAGTTCGTTGGCAATCTCGGGGTCATGTCGCGCTTCTGTGACGGCAGGTGCCAAACGTGAGCGAAGTTGCACCCGGAGGGCGTCTGGTAGCCCCGCTACGACGGCGTAACCGACCTTCTGGCCGACATCGGTTGTGGAGCGGTCGATCAAGTTAGACAGACGCTCAGACAGGGTGTTCGTGGTGGTAGTGTTCATGGCATGACCTCCTTTGAAATGAAGCGGCCATCCCCTGGTTGCTATGAATGACAGCCCAGAACGGGCAGAGATTCGCCGGGGGATGGCCATCAGAATTATGGAAACAAACGTCATTCATAGCAACCTTATTGTCGGCAAAAGCGGCCAAAAGATCAAGAACAAAATGGCCCTTTGGAATAAATATTTGTAGATAGGTTTAGTACCACTAGGTACTTCTAAGCACTTCTACATAGAAGCCTTGCATTCGGATACTTGATCCGAAGGTTACACGGTGTCATCCGCCTTCACAGGCAGTCAGTGAGGATGCAGTCAAGACCTTCTGCGAACCATACGTTTGGCCTTGCGGCCCCATACGGTTGCGCGCTATCTTCCCGAGTTGAAACAGCGGATGTGCAATCGGAAGGTCACAGAGACAGAGGCCCGCCTCATCGCGTCAGAATCCGCATTGCTGTCCTGAAAGAGATTACATCTTGTACATTGCCCTGCCGGGAGGCTTGGTAGATGGAGCAGCAGACTCATCCGGTGACGAAGGGGGGGGGCGGCGATCCCGAACGACGAGCTCTGGGGCCGCCCGCTCAGGGCGGTCCTAGAAGCGACATGTTGGCCTTTACACCTGCAATTTTCCATTCCCAGTTCTGGATGTGTTTCCGTACTACTTCCTGGCTGAACTAGCGCCCTGAACAAACTTCACGAGTTCGCGTTCGAAGGCGATCTTGCCATCTGCAAGTTCCTGGTATTCTCGCACTAAACCTGTGCCCGGTGCCCAAAAGGAATGAGTCTTGTACCGGGGGACCTCGCTGCCGTCAGGGCGCCTCTCTTTCGCCTCTGAGAACTCCACTGTCTCGAGACAACCCTGAAAGGTGCCAGCGGGAACTTGGACGGTTTGCGAAACAGAGTTGTACCATAGCGAGAACCCTCCCACTTGATATACGGTGGGTTGCTCGGAGTATGCCCATTCCCCGCCTTGGAATGGTACAAGGAGCACCATTCGGTGGTCTTCGAGAATGGTTCTTTCGGGATCGAGAGTCTTGGCCTCTGGACTGCCCTCAAAGAAACTATGGAAGCCCACTGCGGACTTCCTCTTGATTGACTCGGTGAGAACAACGGACCCCCCTGAGGAGCCACCCGAGGTCGACCGATTATCCGTCCATGTCCAAGTGTTCTCGACAGAGCCGCTGTAGCGACCGTCCCGGAGTTGCCCTGCGTGGTCAACGGGTGGATTCGAAGATATCTCGAAAAAGTAATGGTCTCCGTCTTGGCGAACGATTTTGCAGGTCTCCTCGTGGTTTCTTGCGCTAGCCGCACTAGCCGTCATCATCCTCATGCGCTCACCGTAAATGTAGAACTCGGTGTGCATGAATAACGGGTCCATCGCGGCCTCCGTTCTGACCACAGCATTGGCTACGCAGCGTGGCGAATGCCATCGATAGGTCCACAAGTTACCAAGCGCCAGAGGCATGAGTTGACGAGGATCATATGACCCCGGCAGATTGCCGATACCCTGGCTGCTTATGGTTGCGCGCGTTGATGGGCGAGCAGGGATGTAGAGTTCACCGAAGCCGGCGCGCATCTTGTGGAATTCACTCGTGGGAGCTGGCGACCGCTCGCCGGCTCCTGAGGCCTTTCTGTTCGGTGAACTCACTCCCCCGTCGCCCGTTGCATCAGCTTGGCTTGGCGTCTTCTTGTCGCACCCAGTGATGACGAACATTGAAATCAAGACCAATCCTACTATTCTCCTGAGACTCATGACAGGGTTCTCCTTCCTGATCTGGGTTCCTCAGTTGGGCTAACGCCACGGATGAGGCGCGCTGTTAAGCGTTGCCTCCATCCGTCTTGTTGGGCTCGATGGGGCCACGGCGCTTCTACTCTCCGCATTGCGCGCGAAGAAGAGATGCCAACTCGGTGAAGCCCCGCGCGTCCGCAATCTGAAGAGCTGTCTGGCCCTCCAAATTGCGTGCGTTCACATCTGCACCGTTGGAGAGCAACAGCTCCGCCATGTCTCTGCCAGTGGCATTGAAGAGGACCGTTTTCCCCTCCGCGTCCCTTGCATTGGGATCGGCCCCATGTTGCAGCAAGAGTTCGGCGACACGCACAGGCGCGCCCCCTACTGCGATAGACAAGGCAGTGGTCCCGGTTGCGGACCCTGTTGCAGCAGTGTCCGCCCCCGACGCCAGCAAGAGCTCGATTAGTGGAATCGGGTCGCCGCCCTTTACCTCAATGAAGAGACTGGCCACCACGGCTACGCGGAGGGGCGTCAAACCAGACTCTGGGTTGCTCGCATTTCCTTCAGACGAATCCGAAAGGAGTCCGTTCAAATCCTCGTACTTGCAGCGATCATTGACACAGGCTCCCGCGTTCAGGAGCACCTCCACCATTGCAACATGGCCCTTCTGTTCCTGCACACCTTTGGCAATGGCGAGTGTCAGTGGAGTTCTACCGCCGTTCATCGAGTTGGCAAGACGTGGCCTCCGGGACACGATCTTCCCGACTTTGTCTGTATCAGCACCTCTGATGGCATGAAACAGGTCTTGCGCTGTGGGAATACCAAGAACCCTGCAGATTATTGTGATTGCCCTTCGCATCATGTTGCTCCCCTTTTACTGTTGCATTGTCTTCCCTGTCTCTGTTGCTTCGCCCAACTATGTATATATGGTTTCATTATAACGCGCTGATCTCGTGGGTGCGCTCATATAAGACGTCACCTCTTAAGGCGCATAGAGCCAGTAAGGCCAGTAAGGCCAAAGACTTAATAACAACCTGCGTGTCGCCGGGGTTCTTATATGGTTTCCGCATAACATCCGAAGCCTCTGGCGAGAGGTCTCAGATATATTATAGCCGCGGTGATGGGGCGGGGCAATTGTCCTGACATTCATTCTCCGCAAACCGGTCATCGGAATGGCTGTCAGAAGGTTAGTAGGTCAAACCAGCCTTCATGGACTGCAAAGGGGCTTTCTCTTCTGTTCATGGTTCTACCTTTCGCGCGACCTTACGTTAGCTGGGTCAGGCTGCTCACCACATGCCGAATGGGGAACTTCTCCGCGACGTAGTAGCCCAGCGCATCGCTGATGTGCGTGAGCATCGGGCTTGACGTTTTGTTGAGGTCACCACCACCGGCCCAGATAACGCCCTCCAGGTCCTGCACGACGTGTTTGCAGCGCGGGTCCACCAAGAGATGCACCTTGCTGTCAGCGCTCTCGAGACGAGAGTTGACCGCGTTGATCCGCGATCGGACGGGCGGGTTTGATCTACTTGTCTTCATCTTCAGCCGGCCCGGGAGCTTCTCCGTCCAAACGTCGATCTTACGGGTCTTCGGCCCGAAGACGGGGCCAAGGTACTTCTGGATGAGGTCCAGGTCTGAGCCGGAGACCTTGGCGGTCCCGCCGGCGCCGCCGGTTGCATCGGCGTAGATGCACACGTCTGATTGGTGATCTCGATACCGCTTGACGATTTCCTCGCAGATTCGACGGGTGTTCGAATCCCGCTCGATCCACAGTTCATCAACCACCGCCGTAAAACTGGACGCCACACGCGGGTTGTCGCCCTGGTAATTCTGCTCTTGGGAGAACGTAGCTACGCCCGGCGCGATGTTGAAGTCCAAGCCGATGCACAAGGGCAGCTTGGGATCGTACGTCAGTTTCTCGGCCGCGTGGACGTCACGGTCGAAGCCGTAGTACACCCTCCCGGTAACATCCAAGAAGCTGGCCTCATACTCCTGGGAGAAGGTCCGGCTATCCAACTCTGCTCGAGCGATCTCGATCTCTTCGGCCGGTAGAACCGTAGCGGACGGCCACGTGTGGAACGACCACACGTCCCCGTCGTTTTCCTGGGCCTTTTGGCACAACCGCCAGAACCAGTTTCGACCCTCGGGCGTTCCGACGAGCCAGGCTTCACCACCACGCTCAGAGAGGCCCGGCCGGATATGCTCTAGCCAAGCCGACTCTTTCACGTCGGCTGACTCGTCTACCACCACAAAGTCAAGCGGGCTACCCTCAACACGTTGTGGAGCATCGAGCCCGGTGACGACGATCTCGCCGCCGTTCTGGAGCCTGATGGTCAATTCACCTTCACTGATCGCCTTGCGGGGGTCCTGGCCCAGCAGCGCCCACCGGGGAACGAGCTTCTTTACGTCGGCCCAGAATACTCGCTTGGCTTGCTGGTACGTCGGCCCGCCAAACAGAACGCGATAGTCTGGATACGGTGACGGCTGGATGGCCCGGCGCACACCCTGTCTCTTGGCAAGCTCGGACTTTCCCGATCGCCGGCCACATGGGGCCACTCTGAACCGGGCAGACGAATCCCACAAGGCCCGCTGTTCGGCATGGGGTCTTAACGCATACCACCTTGTCAACGCGGCCTTGGTCATGCGGGGCGGGCCTCCATGACGGTGCGCGGTGACAGATAGCCAAGACCTGCAATGTGCACACAAGCTTCCTGCTCTAGCTGATCCAGGTGGCCGACGATCCGCACGTAACATCCGGGATGGAAATAGCGGCGAAGACTGTTGGCTCCGTGACCGCTCGTTCGGCAGAGTATGTGGATTGACTTGTCACATGGCTGCCCAGCCTTGCCGATCCACTCGTTGCGGACTTCGAGGTAGAAGTCGGCAATGGGTACACCGTCGTTTGTCTTGGAGAAGGTCGGTCGCTCGGGGACCGTCCCGCTCAATGCTATGAAGTTGTCACTCGTCATATGTTACCTTCGGATTTTGTATCTGACTCGTTTCTGGCTTTCTGACTCATTACCGCTGTTTCTGCTCTCCGCCCGGACGAACCATACGTCTGGCCTTACACCACGGCTTCACGACACGCATGTTGATATTGACGGCGGGCGGATTCGTAGTCGACTCTGGCTTCGCGATACCCACCACCACCAACTGACTCATCAGCCATGACGATGAACTTCTGCAACATGGTGATGTGGGCACGCGCCGGCCCGGACGCCGGCAGCGTGCCATTGCTGAAGTGTTCGTTAAGCGCTGATCTCATCCGGCGCCGTGCAGTTCGTCGTGTGAGATCGCGAAATTGTCTCTTGATCTGTCGCACTTGAGAACTCATCCGTCATCCTTCCCAGCTTCCTGGAGCATTTCCTTGATTTCGTCCGCAAGCGTGCGAACGTCTTCGGTGCGGGCCTGGGCAGCAAAGGTGAGAATGTCACGAGCACACAAGCGTTGAACGTGCGAGACGTTCTGGCCCTGCATGCCATCGACCAGACATGTCACCGCCTCGTTCGCCGCCTTCGCGAGACGACCCAACGCAAGACCAAAGGTGCGTTCTCTCGCATCGGAGAAGGCCTTCCGGAACTCGAGGTTGTCACGCAGCCAGTTCTCGATTGTGCGACGGGGTATATTGGATTTTACGCAGGCTGCGGCCACCGTGGGCTCTGACAAAAGTCCCTCAATCGCTCGAAGTTGTCTACTTTTCAGTTTTGCCATTTTGCACCATCTTGATGGATACACTGCTCATTGTTGTATCGGTTCTGATCCTGCCTTCCCGCATTAGGACCTTCAGGGTGTTTTCTACTTCACTGACCGTTGGCCGTCGCTCATTGGGATGCCGTTCATGGAGACGGTGAATGAGCGCCACCGTGTCGCGCCGGATACTACCACCGGCGCGGGTGATCGCTTCGAGTATCCGCAACGCCAAGATGTCCGTGTGCTCATTCATAATCGATCCGATTCACCGTGGGAGACCGGGGCGGGTCTTCAGATCCCCGGCCTCCCGGAGGTCAAACATGGCTCTATGAGGTATAGGTTTTGATGGCCGCGCGGCCCTGCTCGATCTCGCTCAGTTCACTTAGGATTTCAGCGCTGGGCATGTGCTCACTGACGTCCAAGATGTAGCCGTGGCCCATGATGAGATCCTTGACTTGGCCAATCATTGCGGATTCCGACGCTGGCGTGCTGCTACTAATTAAGATTTCTACGGCGAGTGACATGGCTTTTTCCTTTCTGAAAGTGCTCTTTGATTCTTCAAAAGTGGCCCGGCCGCGCGGGAGTTGTCACCGGACCGCGAACCGGGCCACAGGGGGGTCTATTGGTTTTCTCCTTCGAGTCGCGTTCTCATGTCCGGCTCGATTCCGCCTTCTTTCTGAATTCCGGCAATGACGATGGTGAAGTCATTGCCGACCGCTGTGGCGACGAATTCGGCGTCCTTCAGCGCGGCAGCTTCGCCGGGATGGCGTTTTTCGATAAGGGCTTCCTTTACCACATCCACGACCTTGCCGTTGAGGAGGGGAGCGAATGCGGGAGCATTGACCACCGCCCGGACGACGAGGAGGTCCTCGGCTTCGACGGCTCTCTGGAATGCCCTCAGGCGCTCGGATTCGTTCATCGATCCGAGCGCCGTGCGGATTTCAGCTTCGCGCAGATAACCGACGATGTCATCCTTAGCGGTGTCCATGCCGCCGACGCTCGCGAAGTCGGCCTGGGCTTTGCGGCGACGCTCCTGCAAAGGTGCGAGTGTTTTGAGACGCACATCGTCGATCTCGGCCAGCGCTTCGCGCGCGGCCTTGGCAATCTCGTCCCTCTGGCCTTCGGTTGTGAGCCTTGTGCTGCTGTTGATCTTGACCTTCTTGCCGACGAATTTCCGCCCGATGTCCTGGAGGCAGTTCTGCGCGACGTGGCCCCGCCAGTGCGGGTGCGCGTTGTTGTCTGCTGTGATGGGATTGTTTGATCCAAACGTGACAAATGCTTCGAGACTCATTTTCGACCCTTTCGTAGTTGTCGGAATCCGTGTCCGATGCTCACATTGATTTTTCGCCGCCTATGGGCGATTTTCGCTCGTTTGCTCGTTTGCCTTTCGCGAGACCTTGCATCTGTCATCCTCCCACTTTCTCCGCAAGTAAGCCCTCCATGGCATCGCCAATCGTCCCTGGCTTTCTCCGCTCACCCTTGGGTTTCTTCTTCGGGCAACCGGCCCGCTTCTGGCAAAGCGTAGTCCAAATCGCTGGCGGATTGCTGATCTCAGGTGCTTTTGATTCATGTATCCACTCGATCGCATCGGTCAGATGTTGGAGCGATTCTGGGATACCGCAAGCTGCTCGTCCCACCATGTGGTCAATCATACGCTGGTGTGTGTCTTTGCTGAGCTGCGTGCGATTGGGGAGGTGTCTCTCAAGGGCGCTCTTCAGAACCCGGGTTTTGATGTCCACCTGTTCGCGGAGCGACCCAAGATCAATGCCATTCGGTTCCCCGGGCGAAGCCAACTCTTGGTTGTGTTCCTCTGGATGTGTTCTTTGTATTGTGTTGGGGTCAACGCCCGTTGACCCTTCCGCGCTTCCTGTGTTTACCTTTTCGCGCTTTGGTGGTTGACCTTTTTCTTGAGAATCCTCAACGCCCGTTGACCCTTTTTCGCTATCTAAAGGTAAATGCCCGTTGACCTTTTCTCCGGGAGATGTGAGCTTGTAACGAGTGACGTGTCCTCTACCTGCACCCTCTGGGCGAGAGATGATCAACCACCCCTTTCTCTCCAGTCGCCGTACAATGTTCCGGACCCCCTGGACGGTCAAGCCCAGATCGGCGGCAATTCGCCTCTGAGATGGCCAGCTATGGCCATTCGTGCCTTCTCTCCATCCGAAGTACGCAAGGACTCTATACTCGGCCGCCGTGAGATCGTGATCGAGAAGTGCTTGTACCCAGATCGGTTGGCCGGTGTCGCTCATCGCTTCCCCCGGAGAAATTCGACCCTGGGCTTGCACCCTCCGGCAACCCAGTCGTCCAGGTCCGCGCGACGAAAGAGCCGCCGTCCGCGCAACTTCAAGCTACGGGGTCCCAGTTCGCCGGTGCGATCCATTCGCAGCAACGTACTCCTGGATATGCCGCATAATTCGGCAGCTTGCTCCGCGCTGAGCAGGAGAGGTGAGGTGATACATGCATCCATGTTCACCACCTCACTTCTGCGCTACAGCCATGCGACGTTCAACGAACGCCTCAAGAGATGGTTTGGAGTAAAGGACCACAGGGCCGAGTCGCAAACCCCTGATTTCCCCCTTGGCTCGGTACCGCGAAAGACTTCTCTTTGGGTCCTTGATCGGCAAGCGATCAAGGCCAAGGAACGCGACAGCTTCTTCGGCGGTGAGAAGTTCACTGGTGAGGGATTCTTTGGTTTGGCTTCCTTGGGGCATCGCGGGCGCCTCCGTACATCAAATCATCGTTACTTTGATTACGGTGGCATCCCGCCACTAGCCGCATCCCGCGTGCTATGGCTGCAAACTACTCTGTTTAGCCACGGCACGCAAAGAAAATCCAGGACATCTATAGTCTACTAATTTAGTACACTACATATAAACTCAGCGTGAGCAATGAGTTCAACCGTCCACGGCCCCCCAAAAAAAACTTGATGTCACTGCACGTCACGCGCTCCTTTTACAGCTTCACCCGTTCGTCGCGGGCACGGTGGGATGAAAGGGTGGGACCGCGGGCCACACCTTGTTCACTGTTTGCTGAACTGTCACGGGCACGGTGGGTTGAAATAGCTTGTGGCCCGCTGGCCCGGACCTTTTGCTTTTGGCCCCTCCCATGCTTCTCCCCAGCTTCCTTCTGTCTCTTCTTCGCCTGCTGGTCGTAGTAGCCCCTGGCCCTGCAGCAAAAAGGCCGCACGAATGGTAAGGAGCATGGTTCGCGGGCCTGTGCGGCCTCAGACGCCTTCTGAGCCTGTAAGGGGCTGTTTTGGCCTGTGACCTTCAGTCTGCCACTCCGATGACCAATCTGCGAAGAATATGTGTGACCACGATTGACCCGCCCCATCGCCGAGGCCATAATATGCCTGAAACGTCCCGACAGAGGCTTCGGATGTTACGCGGAAACCATATATACGTAGTTCGATGCAGGCAATATGAGATGACTACTGAGTTCACGTATGAAGGGAGCAGGAATTGAAGCCTACGGATATCTTCACGCCGGGGTCTTTGCCCGAGCACACGTACAATGATCGCGACGCCCTTCGACTCGAGTGGCGTCTTCTTGAGGCCATCGAGACAAAGGGATTCATCTCTTCTGTATCTGGCCCATCAAAGAGCGGCAAGACCGTGCTTTGCGAGACTGTTGTAGGACGCACAAGGATGCTGATCGTCACTGGGGGCGGTATCTCCGCCGAATCACAGTTCTGGCAGAAGTTACGCCAGAAACTTGGTATTCCTGCCGCCAGAACGCTCAACCGCGACAAGACGAGAAGCGCCGAAATCGGAGGCAAAGCTGGCGCATCGGTGGGACTGCCCTTTGTGGTGAAGGGCAAGGGAGAGATTGAGGGCAAAGCTGCCTCAAGCCGGACCTCCGGTGAGGCAGAGCATTATGGCGGTCCGGATGGAACAGAACTGCTCCAGCACATCGATCAAAAGGGATATACGCTCGTTGTCGATGACTTCCACTACATCACAAAGGCTGTACAAAAATCGCTCGCAGAGCAGTTCAAGGAGGCCGCGCGTTTGGGGGTTGCCATTGTCGTTGTCTCGGTGAGTCACCGAAGCGACGATGCCATTCGTGCCAATCCCGATTTGCGAGGTCGGGTCGCAAGCATAGACATACCCTATTGGAAGGAAGATGAGTTGCGCGTTATCGCGCAAAAGGGATTCCCCCTCCTCAACATTGAGCCCGATCCAGGACTCATCGACAGGTTTGTATCGGAGAGCGTGTCTTCCCCTCAACTGATGCAGGCCATCTGCCTTCAGTTCTGTCGTGACATGTGTTTCGACGCCAAACAGGAAGACAGCACTTCGGTTTGTCTTGATCAGGAGCAAGTTGGCCTTCTGCTGAGAAACACCACTTCGCTCGCAAATTGCAAGACCGCCTTCGACATCATTGTCACCGGCCCCAAACCCCGTGGACAAGAGCGGAAAACGTACAAGCTTGCAAATGGCAAAGAGGGGGATGTTTACTACGTGCTCCTAAAGGCTCTCGCCGACTCGGAGCCCGTGCTAACAATGCCATATGCCGTTTTGAAGGACCGTGTTGAGCGATTGGTACCCGATGATCCTCCGCGCGGCGTCGGCATCATCCAGGCCCTTCAACAGATGGACAAGGCGGTTGTTGAGCGACTCGGCGAAGACAGAGTCCTTGAGTGGGACGAAGAGAAGGAGTTCCTCAATGTGCCCGACCCGTATTTCCTGTACTACCTTCGTTGGTCACAGTGGTGAGAATGAGATTCATCGAACAAGAGAATTGACTCGTACCCAATACAGCAGCGCGAACGCGCTTGCACTGGTCCGGTCATTCTGAGCGTTGGGGATTGCCGCGCCCACCTTCGTCGCCGAATGAGGATTCTGCGTGCTACGCTTTCGTGAACCACATGACTACGACGGCTGCCCACGCGGCCAGCATAGCCAAGAGAGCTATCCCTACGACAATTCTGCCGTTCGTAGTCGCCTTCTTTATCGCCACCACCGCCGTGGTGTACCCCATGGTCGCCGTCCTGCACGCATCGATCATAGAGGCAGTCTGCAACACTTGCTGGATGTTGTGGGAGAGCTGCGACACGGAAGCCTGCAAGGGGCGACGTGAACCAGTTGCATAGTCTACTGCCTGCGTGGTTGCACCGACCTTCAGAGCCAATTCAGCCAGCTTGCCATGACTCGGCTTAGTCTGGCACATGATCTGTCTATGCTGCTCTTCATATGTCTCGATTTCCTCAAGTGTCACTTCGCCAATCTCCTATGTCCCCAGTTCGTTCAACATGCCAAGTATAGCTTCTCGCAAGGCAGGAGAAAAGGGCCGCCCCGGAAGACGGCCCCATGTTCGTGAGTGCGGCCAGCGCGTAAGGTAAGGCGAAAGGCGCAGCCGGATTTCCTGCTTCGCTCAGAATGCGAGCTTCTGTAAGTGACGTTCCGCAAGTGTTTTAACAAATACGCCCGCCGCGACTCGAACGCGGGACCTTCGGTTTAGGAAACCGATGCTCTATCCTACTGAGCTACGGGCGCAACACATACCGTAGGCACTATACCCTCTCGGACGCTCCAATGTCAATCCCTTTGGCGCGTGTCGAGGTCGGATGATCGGGTTTGGATTGCGTCCGATTGCGGCCGTGTGGGGGGTTGTGTGGGTCGTTATCGGGCTTGTGTGCCTCTGCCTTTATCCATTGGCCGTATTCATCGGACAACAACTGCTGGTTGCAGGGCGGTTCTGCTGATGGGGTGGAAGCGGTCTGGTGGTGTGGCATCGGCTCTGTAAATACATTGGAGCCGGCGGAAAAGCATCGACGGACAGTCTTGGCCGAGAAGTTCAAGGCTTCCCACGTATCTTATTTTGTGACAGTTCACGGCTGAAATGGCCGATACAGACGAGTGGAAAATCGTTTGTTTAGTGCGACGGGGAAGACCCTCAGACATGGCTATGGAAGAAACGCAGTCGAAACTGGAAGTGGTGATTGGGGTGCTGGGTGTCGCGATCGCGCTTATTGCCACGGTGGCCTCGCCGGGGCCCGATCGTCCCATGTCCCGAAATGCGCTGGCGACCGCCAATGGGCGTATGACCAAGCATATCGCGGAGATGCAGATTGCTCTAAAGACGATTCGAGAGTACAACAGCGGGCTCCAAACACAATTGGCACAAGCCCGTCAGTCGCTGGAGGACGCCCATGCAAAAGCTCGTCGTTCTCAGGAGGAAGCACAGTCCGAACTGGCCAAGCTAGTGCAGGATCGCGATACGCTCGGAACGCAACTTAGCACGTCGGCAGAAAAGATACGAGAGCTTGAGACAAAGTTTAAGACGACCAGTGCTGAAGCAGATAAACTGAAAGAACTCTTGTCCATTCATGATGCCAATCTCGAACGCGATGCGGCCAAGGCCAAGGCCAAGAAGGCCGAGGAGCGGATTCGGGAACTGACTCTCCAACTCCACCGCTCCGGGATCTGGCCTTAAGAACCTCCCGTCCACCGTTCTCGGTGCAGCTTCTCAAGAGACTCGCTCGGCCGTAAGACTGCGCTTCATGTATCCGGTGACGCGGACGTTGAATCGCTCGTGCAAGGGCAAGCGTTCCTGGACTGCCACGACGATCGGGTAGCTGCCGATCTGACGCAGGAACGTGACATCGCTGTTGTGAACTTCACTACAGAGGTCTTTCAGGACCGTTCCTATGGGAAACAATTTCTGCAACATAGGTATGTCAATTTCCCGCCGGACGGTGTCGATCCAGGCGGCGTATTGTCGCCGATGTTGGTGCAGGCGTTTCAGGTCTACTTGTTCGTATAGCGGTGTGCCCGGGAAGGGCACGACCCGGCGGATGTTGATACGGCGGATCAGCCAGCCTTCCTTCATGATGCGTTTCAGGGCCGCCAGGTTTCGGTCCAGCGTCTCGGGGGTCTCACCCGCCAGGCCGAGCAAGATGTTGATGCCGGGCAGGAGGGCGTGACATCCGTTTTCGCCGCGCCAGGCGCCGATGCGATTGACCGTTTCAATAGCATCGAAGGTCATGTCGCAGGTGCTGTTGAGGTTATTGGCGCGCGTCACCTCCGGGTCGAAAGACTCGATTCCCATCGCCGCCGTGCTGCCCGGCGTCAGATACTTGACGAACAGTTCGGTCCGCTCGTCGTTGACCATCGCTGGGTTGGCGTTATCCAGATGCAGTACGGCCGGCTGCAGCGCGGCCACGTTTGACAGCAGGGTTTCGAGCTTCCCCGGGTCGCCACCCTCGTAGCTGTAGATGCACGATTGCTTGCCCAGTCGAAAGGCGCTAGCGCCGAGTTCCTTCAAGAGCGTGACTTCTTCGATGATGTGCTCGGCCTTGCGCCATTGGATCTCGTGCTTGAGCGGTTCGGTGCAGAAGGAGCACCCCGTTTCGCGCGGGCATCCGCGTCCGGTCTCGATCTCGACAATGCGGTCCGGCAGATGGGGTATCTGGCGCAGCAGGGCCGCTCCCTTGAGTGCATAGGGCTGGAGGTCATCGTACGAATCGAAGACAAAGGGTTGCAGTTCTTCAAAACCCTCGGCCTCGGGCAACTGGGGGAGGGCACCCCCGCGCAATTGCGTGCCGCCGGTCAGGACCGGCCCGGTCAGGATCTTCCGGATCTGGAAGGAGGCGAGCAGTTTGTTGATCTCGCGCAGCGTCCCGGGCCGGGCGCTGAGGTACTTGCCCGGTGTCTGGACGCCGACAACAATGACCAGCGCGTCCGTGTTCTCTAGAATTCGCCGGCAGGCTTGGACCTCGTGGACATGATTGAGCACCTCGATATGGGTCCTACCGACCGGCGGATCGATCACCATATCGGGCACATGCTCGACGTAGCGGATGAGTCGGATGTCGTCGACCGTCATATAGGTTGGCGTCTGGGCGTACAGACCCGCGACGTAGCGGGGCCAGACTCCTACGAAGGGCGGCACCCCCAAGCCGGCCGGTTCGTCGGTATAGCCATCCAGAATAGCTCTCGTTTGCGCCACGCCGCGTCCTCAATGTCCGGTTGTTCTGTGTCGTACTCTGACACGGTCGTTTCCGATTATACGGTTCCGCCAGCCTTCGCACAGGCACAAAAACCTGGCGTGGGAAGCGGTTCTTTCTGGTAAGACGCTCGACGTGACCCGAATCTTGCAGTTCATTGGTCAGACCGCTAAGATGATCTGTGTCGTGAGATCGTGTCTCAGATCGGAGCGACGGGCTGTGACATTGTTTGTGGAGAGAACCATGTATCAGAGAGAATCGACGCGACGTGCGTTCTTGAAGAATGTCGGTCTGGCAGCCGCCACCCTCGGCGCCGCCGGAGGATTGCGGAAATCGGCGGCCCGCGAGCGGCGGAAGGCTCGACCCAATTTCGTATTCATTCTTATCGACGATCTGGGATGGGCCGATACGGCCTGCTATGGCAGTGGTTTCTACGAGACGCCGAACATCGATCGACTGGCGGCTCAAGGCATGCGTTTTACCAACGCTTACGCGGCCTGCGCCGTCTGCTCGCCCACCCGGGCGGCGGTCATGACCGGGCGATACCCCGCTCGATTGGGCGTGACCGATTGGATTCGCTCTCGTTTCCAGGGTGGAGACATTCCTGCTGACGGGAAGAATCCAACCGAGTACGTTGGACGTGCCAATCGTCAGCTTCTGTGCCCATCCAATGCGCTGTGGATGGAGAGCGAGGAGATCACGATCGCCGAGGCGCTCAAGCCGGCCGGCTATGTCAGTTGCCATATCGGCAAGTGGCACCTGGGACCCGACGACTGGTATCCGGATAAGCAGGGATTCGATTACAACATCGGCGGGTGCGACTATGGTCAGCCGCCGACCTACTTCGATCCCTATCATCGCAAAGGACAAGGGGACATCCCGACGCTCAAGCCGCGCAAGCAAGGGGAGTACCTGACCGATCGCGAGGCGGACGAGGCGGTCCGCTTTATCGAGCGGCATAAGGACGATCCGTTCTTTCTGTACATGGCGCACTATGCCGTCCACACGCCCATTCAGGCCAAGGCGAACCTGACCGCCAAATACCAGGCCAAGCCGGCGACCAACCAGAAGAACGCCAAGTACGCCGCGATGATCGAGAGTGTGGACGACGCCGTGGGCAAGATCTGCGCGACGCTGGAGAAAGAGAAGCTGGCGGACAATACCGTGGTCTTTTTCACCAGTGACAACGGGGGGCTGGTCCCCGTCACCGACAACGCGCCGCTGCGTTCGGGCAAGGGCTATCCCTATGAGGGTGGGATTCGCGAGCCCTTGATCGTCCGGTGGCCCGGCGCGGTGCATCCCGAGACCGTTAGTGACGAACCGGTCACCAGCGTAGACTACTTGCCGACAATCTGTGAAGCGGCCGGGATTCCCCTGCCAACGGATCGTGCTATCGATGGCGTGTCTCTTGTCGAGCATCTCAAGTCGGCGGGAACGCAAGCGCTGGGCCGTGAGGCGATCTTCTGGCATTTCCCGCATTACCGGGGTCGCGACGTTGTTCCTTACAGCATCGTCCGAGCGGGGGATTGGAAGCTGATCAAACGCTATGAGGGCAAAACCTTTGAATTGTTCAATCTGAAGGACGATTTCTCCGAGCGTCACGACCTGGCCGCGACGAGACCCGGGAAGGTCCAGGAACTCGACGCCTCGCTGAAGCGATGGCTGGAGCGGACCGGGGCCAAACTACCCAGACCGAACCCGGACTACGCACCGTCCAAGAAAGCCTAGGACCACCCAAGGGAGATGCTCATGAGACGTCGGGACTTTTTACGGACAGTTGGTGTTGGAGTTGCATCCTTGATGGCGTCGGGCCCTGCGTCCGGCGCATCCTCGATTCGCGCTTCCCAGTCGCGTCCCAATTTCATCGTGATCGTCGCCGACGATTTGGGCTGGAACGACCTGGGTTGCTATGGTCATCAGGCCATTCGGACGCCGAACATCGACCGGTTGGCGACCGAGGGGCTCAGATTCACCCACGCCTTTCTGACGTGTTCCTCGTGCAGCCCGACGCGCTGCAGCATTATGACAGGCCGCTATCCCCACAGCACGGGCGCTAAAGAATTGCACCAACCTCTGCCCGCCGATCAGGTCGTCTTTGGGGGATTGCTCAAGCAGGGCGGCTACTACACCGCCAGCGCCGGCAAGTGGCACCTGGGCGAAGCAGCCAAGGTCAACTTCGATACCGTTGTCGCAGGGGGACCGAGTGGCTGTGAGAAGTGGGTCGAAACGTTGCAGAACCGCCCCAAGGACAAGCCCTTCTTCATGTGGCTGGCTGCGCTCGACCCCCACCGAGGGTATCAGCCGAATACTATTCCCGAACCGCACGAGCCCGAGGATGCGATGGTCCCGCCGTTCCTGCCCGACGTGGCTGAGACGCGCGAGGACCTGGCGTTGTACTACGATGAGGTGGCGCGCATGGATGGCTACATCGGTCGTGTGCTCGACGAACTCGAGCGTCAACGCGTGGCAGGCAATACGTTTGTACTCTTCCTTTCCGATAACGGCCGACCCTTTCCACGCTGCAAGACGACCCTTTATGACAGTGGGGTCAAGACGCCCCTTGTCGTCCGCTGGCCCGGAAAGGTCAGGCCTGGGAGCGTCTGTGACAGTCTGGTCAGTGTGATCGATATCGCACCCACGATCGTCGAGTTGGCCGGGCTGGCGCCGTCGCCGACTTTTCAGGGAGAATCCTTCTCCTCTCTGTTGGGACGACCAGAAGGTTCCATTCGGGAGCATGTTTTTGCCGAGCACAACTGGCACGACTACCAGGCCCACGAGCGAAGCGTCCGATCGAAGCGGTATCTGTATATCTGCAACGCATTTCCTCATTTGCCGTGCACACCGCCGGCCGATGCGGTCCGGAGCATCACGTTCCAGGCCATGCGGAAGCGGCGCGATGTGGACGAACTTTCGCCCGAGCAGTTGGCGTGCTTTGTCTCTCCTCGGACGGAGGAAGAACTCTACGACGTCCAACTCGATCCGTATCAACTGCTGAACGTCGCAGCCGATCCGAAGTATGCGAAGGTTCTGGCGCAGATGCGAGCTGTTCACGAGCAGTGGAGCCGGACGACGCGGGACGGGATTGCCGAGAAGCCTACGCCGGATCAGTTCGATCGAGAAACGGGCCGGCGGTTGAAGTAGCCGGCCCTGTGCGTACACCGATGGGATGGCGGTGTGGATCGTCGGATTGTCAGTAGATCGAGCGCAGGCCCTTCTCGCTAACCTTGTCGACCAGTTCCTTGAAGTCTTTGAGTAGCACGTTGAGTTGCTCGGTGCTTTCCAGGAGCATCTCGTACAGTCGCGCGTCGTTGATGAGCTTGCCGGCGGTGCCTTCGCCCTGGTTGATCTTCTCCATGGCCAGACGCAGTTGGGAGATGGACTTGCTCAACTCGCCGCTGGCGCCGACGACGGAGGCCACCAGGCGCTCGGCCTTGGCGTCGGCGCTCTTGAGCGTGCTGGTCCCGGTCGTGGCCAGCGTCTTGAATTCGTCCAGTGTCTCGGTGGCTTCGTCCATGACCTCCGTCGCCTTGTCCATGGCGACGGCGATAGTGCCCGTGGCCTCCGACAGATTGGCCAACGTGGCCTTGACGTTGCGCTTGCTGTTGGGGTCTCCGATGATGTCGTTGGCGTTACCGATGAACCGGCGCATGTCCAGCACCAGGTCCTCCAGCATCTTCTGGCTTTCCTCCGGGAAGAACTCGCTGGTCAGACCCGTGGAGCCTTGCAGCAGCATGCCCTGTTTCAGGACGCGCGTTGCCACGCCGTTCGGGTCCATCGCCGGCGTCCCTGTTGCGTCGGGGGTGATCTTCATCTCAATATAGCTGCTACCGAGCCCGCGCGTCATGAGCTTCACCTGGACGTCCGAGGGGATGTCCGTGTAGGTCTTATCGATGCTCAGGACAACCTTGGTCTGGTGGTATTGCTGGCCCGTAACCAGGTCTTCCATCTTCCGCGGCGCCATGACCTGGGTGACGCGACCGATTTGGTAGCCGCAGAAGCGCAGGGGGGTGTCCTTTTGGACGCCCGGCGCGGTGGGGAACTGCACGAAGACCTGAAAGGATTTCATGCGACTGACGGCCGTCGGCAGGTCTCCGAACTTGAAGATCATCCATCCCAGCGAGGCCAACCCGAGGATCACGAAGATGCCGACGATGACGTCCCGCCGCCGTTGGGTGGATTCGTAGTCACTCACCAGTGTTTCCTTTCAAATCCGTTCGGCCTTCCATGAACAGCTCGCGAATGGCCCGTAGCGGATAGCCAGTGTCGTTGAGCTTCTTGATCAGACGGATGCGCTCAATCGCCTTGCGATCAAACAACCGTCGGCCGGTCTGAGTCACTTCCGTGGGTTCCAGCAGGCCGACCATGAGGTAATATTGCAGAGATTGTCGGGAAATACCAGCTTTTTTTGCCGCCGGGCCGATCGGTATCAGTTCCGTTTTCTCACTCAAGGTGCGCTCCCGAGAAGATCACTGTGGCGGGTTCCTGGTTGGCGTGGCCGAGAGCCTTTCGACCAGTGCCAGGAAGGAGGTCGCAAATCGCTCAAACCGCAGGGACGCCAATACCCGTGAACCGCTTTTTGGATGTCGCAGTTGTCGGGTCAACGTGGGCGAGATCATCAGGACGTAATCCGAGGTCTGCGGGATCTGATCCTGGTTCTGGCGGAAGGCTTCACGCAAGAGTCGCTTGAGGCGGTTGCGAACGACCGCGTTGCCACTGGCCTTGCCCACCGAGACCCCCAGGCGGGGATGGCCGCACTGATTGTCCGCCATCCACAGGGCCAGCAGGGCGTCGCCGGCTCGGCGGCGTCTGTCCAGGACGGCCTTGAACTGGTGGTTGCTCACCAGTCGTTTGCTTTTGGGAAAGGTCAAGTGTTTCAACATCTCTCCAGCGATGTGCGCTATCTCCTTGCGATTCAGGGTTTCTTGTTCTATCGGCACTGAGAGGTGATAGGCTTGACCCGCAGCGAGAATGACTGGTAGGTTCATGTGGCCAATGGGCTCGGGCTTGCTGATTCCGCGAGCCCAAATCAGCGATCGACGTCACCTTGGATATTATCGGCCTTTTCCTGCCTTGACAACACCTCGGCGCTGAGTGATCGCCGGATTGCAGGGCAGTCGAGGAGCCCGACGAAGGTGTCATCCGCATCGGAGGTCACTACCGGCAGGTGCTCCAAGCCATGCCGTTTGGCCTGTTCAAATGCCTCGGTCAGGGGCATCTGCGGCGTGACCCGGGCGGTGATCGGCTCCATGATGTCCAGGGCGACGAGCCAGTCGTGGACTTCCTGGGTGGCAAAGGTGTTGCGGATCCCGTTCAGGGTGATCGCGCCGGATAGCCTGCGATCCTCCGAGACGACGGGGTAGCAGAAGCCGTCGGTGCTGCTGACAATGTCGATGACCTTGCCCAGTGGCTCCCCGGCTGAGATGACCGGCGCTTTCCTGTCCATGACATCGGCGACTAGATGCGTTTGTATGAGGTCTTCCTCGGTGATGTTCATACCGACTTCGCCCGCCTTGCTCACACCCACCTTAACCAGAATAGGACCGATAACCTGGACGATGAATGTCGTCATCGTGACAATCAGGACAACGGTCTCCCCCATGCTGTCGGCAAATCGCTCACTGGCCAGGAGCGACAGGCCGACGGCCACACCGGCCTGGCTGAACAAGCAGATACCAAGGTATCTGCGAATCTTCCTGGGGGCCTTGGCCACGAGGGCTCCGAACCAACTGCCCGCGATCTTTCCGGTGCTTCGGCCGACGACATAGACCGCCGCTAGTACGAGGATCCACACAGGCAGACCGGTGACTCTCAGGCGAGCGCCCACGAGGACGAAGAACAGAACGTAAATGGGGGGCGAGAACGTCTCCACCAGCTCGAACGCGTTTCGACTGCGTCGGGGCCGGAAGTTGACCAGGGTCGCGCCCAGTACCATCGTGGCCAGGATGGCCTCCACCTTCAGGATGATGGACAGGCCGATCGTCAGGGCGACAGACGCGATGGCGAAGGTCAGGAGTTTGTCGGTTTCTTCCACGTATCGGAAGATCAGCACGAGAACGAACCCTGCGACTATGCCCAGGGCGATCGCACCGAAGATTTCCCAAAGGGGGATCAGAAGGCTGTGTAGCCAACTGCCCTCGCTATTCCCCAGTAACGCGCCGGCAAAGCTCGTCGCAAAGCCGTAGAGCAACAGGGCCAGCCCGTCATCCAGGGCGACGATTGCGAGAATTGTCCTTGTCAGCATGCCACGCGTCTTGTATTCCCAGAGGACGTCCACTGTTGCTGCCGGAGCGGTGGCCGACGAGATGGCGCCCAAGACCAGACCCAACGCCAGAGAACTGTGGAAGTTGCGCGTGAAGAGATACGATACCAAAGAGATGCCGGTGCCGACGATGACGAAGGCGAACAGTCCTTCGGAGAGCAGAATAATGACGAACTGCTTGCCAAATTGCTTGAAGATCTCATATTTCAGTTCGCCGCCGATCATGAAGCCGATGATGCCCAGGGCGAAGATATTGAAGGGAGACAGGGTCTGGGCCACCTGAGGATCGATCACGCCCAAGGCCGAACCGCCCAGGATGACGCCGATCACGATATAGCCGACGACCTGCGGGATTCGGAGTTTCTGAAACAACTTAGCCCCAATGGTGCCGCCAAAGACCGCGATCCCCAGGACCAGAATCAAGTTCAGGTGGTGGGCTGAATTGTCCGCTGCTTCTGCCAGTATCTCAAATGTCATTTTCTCATAGACCCGAATACTTGTGATTTCACGTTGCCGGCTGGAGCGGATACGCGTTTGTGCCGGCGTCTTCGTTCATGATCGAGATAAGGAGTTGCCGCCCTGAGGGGCCCATTCTTGTCGTTCTAGGTTGCGGCCGCCCAATACATGCTGTCTGCCTCTTTTTGCTTGGCCAGGACCTCGGCGCTGAGACGGCGCAGCACGCAGCGATGATCGAGAACGCCCAGGTAGTGATCCCCGTCGGCGGTTGTGACGACGGGCAACTGCTCGGCATCCAGTTCGCGCATTTTCTCGATCGCTGCGGCCAGCGGCATCGTCGGACTGGCCGTCTCGATCAACGGCTCGATGATGTCTAATGCGACCAGCCAGTCGTTGAGTTCCTGGGTTGCGAACGTGCTTCGGATGCCGTCCATGGTGATTGCGCCAACGACCTTGCTGTCGGTGTCGACGACCGAGTAGTAGGCGCTGCGCGTCTGACTGACCAGTTGGATCACTTCGGATAGCGGGGTGCCCGCGTCGATCACGGGCACGTCCTTATCCATGACATCGCTGACGGTATAGGTCTTGATCAGGTCCGCCTCGGTGATGTTCATGCCCACTTCACCGGCCTTCTTGACGCCCATCTTCGTAAACAGCGGCCCGATAAACTGGAGGATGAAGACGCCGGCGACGATCACCGAGAGCATCGTCTCCCGCGTTTCGCCTTCGAACCGCTTGCTGGCCATGATGAGCAGGGCGATGGCGATGGTGCCCTGTTGGTAGAGACAGAAACCGAGGTATTTCCTGACCGAAGGGGCGGCCTTGGAGTAGGCAGCGCCGATATACGAACCGGCTGTCTTGCCGACGACGCTGCCGACGATATAGGCGCCCGCCAGCAGGGCGACCATGCTGTTGAGGTGTACGTTCAGGCGGGCCCCGATGATGACGAAGAACAGTACATAGATGGGGGGCGAGACCTTGTGGATCAGACCGAAACTACGCGTACTGCGGCGGGGCGCGAGGTTCACCAATGTCACGCCGCAGGCCATCGATGCGAGGATCGTGTCCAACTCCAATCTCATCGCCAGCCCGATGGACAGGACGATGCCGCTGATGGTGTAGATCAGCGTCCGGTCATCTTCGTCCGTTTGCTGCAGGGCCCAGTTTAGCAACAGGCCGATTACGGCGCCGAGCCCCAGCGACCCGAACACCTCGTAGAGCGAATGACCGATCATGGTGAGCGGGCCGGCATCATGGTGACCAGTCAGGAAATTCGCGATGCTCACGCTGGTGATGTAGAGGATCAACGCCAGGGCGTCGTCCAATGCAACGATGGCGGTCAGCAACGTGGTGAGCGGGCCGCGCGTCTTGTACTCCCACAACACATTCACTGTCGAGGCTGGGTCGGTGGCGGCGCAAATGGCCCCGAAGACTACGGCGATCGCCAGGGCGGTGTGCCAGTCATGAAAACACCAGAGGGCGAGGAAACTCAGCGTCGTGACCAGAACGAACGCGATTCCACCTTCGAAGAGCAGGATAGCGAAGACCTGCTTGCCAAACTTGGTGAAGATCTCTCGTTTCAGCTCCCCCCCGATGAGGAAACCGATCACGCCCAGGGCGAAGGCATTGAACGGTTCGAGGATGTGGACGGCTTCTTCCGAGAGGATACCCAGTACGGGGCCCAGCACCACACCGATCAGGATATAGCCGACGATCTTGGGGATGTGCAGCTTCTGGACGAGCTTGGCCCCGATCGCGCCGGCGCAGACGCCGATACCGATCAATAGGAGGACGTTGATCTCCTCACCGTGAGCCGCTGTGGTCGCAATTAGACCGTTCATCGTCGCCATTCTTGAAAATGATCGTGGGCCAGGATTCGTATGGACACATGCTGGGCGGGTGTGCCCCGTTGCCGAAAAGGACGTATAATAGGTGCAAAACACCCCCTGTCAAAGGAAAAATCCTACTTGGCGCATCCGTGGGCAGGCCTGTGGCTAGTCCCCAGGCCCGTTCTGAGTCGGAGGGTGCTGTTGACCTATTTGCTGTTGGTCGTTACGCCGGGCCAGTCGTCGGTTCGGAAGGGAGAAGCGGGCAGGCCGGCGCCGTTGACCAGGTTGCAGATGGGGTTGTCCGCCCAGGCGTAGCGTACGGCGGCCGGCTTGGGAATCTCCGGGCTGCTGACGATGACGGTGTTGCCCTTGATCTCGGCTTTGGCCCAGATGAACTTCTTGTCCGCCCCGGCGATGGCGAAGCCGCGCAGGGGTTCGTCGGCCCGGGTGGTCAAACCGTTGGCGTGGTCGAATTGCAGGACGATCTTGCCACCCTGGATGGCCATCGAGTGGTAGAGGGGCCCCGAGTAGACGATGTTTTGGCCGTGCGTCTTGGCCAGGGGCCAGAGCGCCAGGCGCTTGCCCACGTCCTGCTTGTTTCTGGGGTGGATGTCGGTCGCCTCTCCGATATCGATAATGGTCGCCATGCCGGTATTGGGCAATCCGAGCGTCATGGTCTGGGCCTCACGCAACTCGGCCCAGGCGCTGTCGCCTGGTTCGGGGCGGGCCGCCATGAAGTTGGCCAACTGGACGAAGAGGAACGGGAAGTCTCCCTGGTTCCAGTCCTGGCGCCAGTTCGTGATCATCGTGGGGAATAGTTCGCGGTATTGATAGGCGCGACTCGCGTTGGATTCGCCCTGATACCAGATCGCGCCGCGGATGCCGAACGGCACGAGCGGGGCGATCATCCCGTTGTATAGCGCCGTTGGTGCGTTGGGGTTGTTCACCCACATCGGCGGCTTCGGCTGGGGTGGCATCTCTCCCAGGTTGTAGCCTACCTTGTAACGCCACTTGCCGGCCAGCGCGAGACCGGCGGCGTCGGAGAGTTTGAGCTTCATCTGCTCGGGCTGACCATAGATGCCGCCGCCCCCTCCGGTGTCGAGCACCTGAGCGGCGATGACGTTCTTGCCCGCTCGGACGAGGTCCGAGGCGATGGTGTACTTTCGTTGCGCCTGCCACTGGCCCGACTCGTTGTGCGCGCCGACTTTGACACCGTTGAACCAGGTCGTATCCATGTCGTCGATTGGGCCCAACTCCAACGTCAGTTCCTTGCCCACCCACGATTGTGGGACGTCGATTGTCTTGCGGAACCAGACCAATCCGTCGAAGTTGCCCAGCTTCGTCTCTTCCCACAGGACGGGGACGTCCATCTCTTGCCATGACGAATCGTCGAAAGCGGGCTTGATGCATCCCTGGCCCTGGGCGCCGGCCGCCTCGATCTTCTTCTGCCACTGGGCCAGTTCGTCCTGGTACTTTTTCATCGAGGATTCCGGATCGGCCTTGGCCTGGGCGATCTTCTCCAGCAGGGCCTTGAACTCGGGCATCTTCTGCAGCGCTTCGCCGCGTGTCCAGGCCTCGGCGACGGTGCCGCCCCAACTGGTGTTGATCAGTCCGACCGGGACATCCAGTTCCTTGTGCAGGTGGCGACCGAAGAAGTATCCCACCGCCGAGAAGCCCGGGATGGTCTGGGCAGTGCAGGGGCTCCACTGTCCCGTGCAGTCGGCCTGCGGCGCGTCGGCGATCTTCTTCTGGACGGTGAACAGCCGGATGTTGGGATACTGGGCTGCCGCGATTTCCTGCTCGGCGTTGTTGCTGGCGTGGAGGGGCCATTCCATGTTGGACTGGCCCGAGCAGACCCAGACCTCACCGACCATGACGTTCTTCAGTGTGATCGTGTTCTTGCCCTTGAGGGTGATTCCGTAGGGACCGCCAGCCGGCGGGGTCTTGATCTCGAACGTCCACTTGCCGTTCTTGTCGGCGGTGACGCGGCGCTCCATGCGGTGCCAGTTCACGCTCAGGCGAATCTCTTCCCCAGGATCGGCCCATCCCCAAATCGGAACGGCCATGCCGCGTTGCAGGACCATGTTGTCACCGATGACGGCCGGCAGTCGGACGTCGGCGTAGCTGGCCTGGGTGCTCACCAGCAGTAGCAGCACAGCAATAACAAGGGATGTATTCCCTGCGGAAGAGATTCTCGAGCGATTCATTTTCAACTCCTCGGATGTAGCAGGGCGGGCCGGTGCTTTGGCTCCGGCCCCGCCCCGTTGGTGTCTGTGTTACTTCTTGTCGATCGTGACGCCGGGCCAGGTGTCTGTCCGGAACGGCGAGGCCGGCAATCCCGCTTCATTGAACAGATTGCAGATGGGGTTGTCCGCCCAGGCGTACCGCACGGCGGCCGGTTTCGAGACGTCGTCACTGCTGACCACGACGGTCTTGCCCTTGATCTCGGCCTTGGCCCAGACGAACTTCTTGTCCGCCCCCGCGATGGCGAAGCCCTTCAGGGGCGCCCCGTCCTTGGCGGCGAGCCCTTTGCCGACATGGTCGAAGGACAGGACGATCTTGTCGCCCTTAGTCTCCATGGACTTATAGAGGGGGCCCGATTGGACCACGTTTCTGTTGTAGGTTGTGCCCAGTGCCCAGAGGGCCAGACGCTTGCCCACGTCCTGCTTGTTCTTGGGATGAATGTCTTTGGCGTCACCGATGTCGATGATGACGGCCATGCCGGTGTTGGAGAGGTCCAGGGTCATCGTTTGGGCTTCACGCAGCTCGGCCCAGTCGCTCTCGGCCGGTTCCTCTTTGACGGGCCTGAAGTTGGCCAGTTGCACGAACAGGAAGGGGAAGCAGCCCTGGCCCCAACTCTGTCGCCAGCTCTTGATCATGGCCGGGAACAGCTTGCGGTACTGGTACGCGCGTCCTGCGTTGGATTCGCCCTGATACCAGATCGCGCCCTGGATGCCGTAGGGAAGCAGCGGGGCGATCATGGCGTTGTATAGGCCGGAAGGTGAATGCGGATGGCCCGGACCGAACGGCGCCCAGGGTCGGCGTGGGGCCTTCTTGCCCTCGGCCTTGGCTTGCGCCGAAGCCTTCTTCCACTCCTCTGTTTTCTCCTTGTACTGAGTCATGGCCTTGGGATAGTTCGCGACGGCATCCTTCCATCGCTTCAGAATCGGTTCGCATTCGGGTACGCTCTTGAGCATGGAGTTGCTGGTCCAGGCCTCGGCCGGCGTGCCGCCCCAGGAGGTGTGGATCAAGCCGATCGGGACGTTCAGTTCCTGGTGGAGATGGCGTCCGAAGAAGTAGCCAACTGCCGAGAAGCCCGGGATGGTCTCGGGGCTGCACTCGACCCAACTGCCCGTGCAATCGGTCTGGGGCGTATCGGCGACTTTGCGCTGGACGCTGAACAGGCGGACCTTGGGATACTTCGCCGCGGCAATTTCCTCGGTGGCCTTGTTCGAACTCTGAACGGTCATCTGCATGTTGGATTGACCCGAACAGACCCAGACCTCACCCACGAGGATGTTCTTCAGAGTGATCGAGTTCTTCCCCTTGAGCATGATCTGATAGGGACCACCGACGGGCGGGCTCTTGATCTCGAACATCCATTTCCCGGTCGCGTCGGCGCTGGTTCGCCTCTCCATGCGGTGCCAGTTCACGCTGAGGCGCACCTCTTCTCCTGGATCGGCCCAACCCCAGACAGGGGCCTTCATGCCGCTCTGCAGGACCATGTTGTCGCCCACCACGGCGGGCAGACGGATATCCGCCCAAGCGGAGGCCGGTATCAGCAGGCTTGTGACAACGGTGATGAGCAGGAAGACCAATGTGTTGCGGGGTGTGTGCTTACGATGCATTTCTCTACTCCTTAAACAGATGATTACCGTTGCGGCGCCATAACGCCGCGAAATCCTATGATGCTCGTTTCTTTCAGAGGTAGTTGCGTGGCGCCCGTTACGGCGTCGCAGGCGACCGGGACGGCCATCCACGAACCGCCCCGGGCGACGCGAAAGCCGTCCAGGCCGACGTGATATGAGGTGGAGTACCAGTCCAGCGTCCATTCGGCGACGTTGCCCGCCAGGTCACAGATCCCGTAGGGACTGGCGAACTCGGCAAACCGGCCGACCGGGGCCGAGCGGGCGAAGCCGTCGTCTTCACCGTCGAAATTGCACCGAAAGACGCCGTCGGCGTCGGGGGCATCGTTGCCCCACGGGAACGGTCGTTCGGGCAGGGGGTTGGGCAGTTTTTTCGTCTGGTCGCCATCGAGATAGAACCCGCCCCGCAGGGCTTTCTCCCATTCGGCTTCGGTGGGCAGGCGCAGGCCGCACCAGTTCAGGAAGTCCATCGCATCGTACCACGACACGTAAGTCACCGGGTGGTTCTCCCGGCCCGGCACGACGCTGTAGGTCTGGTCGCTATGCTGGACGATCCCGCACCGGTCCGGCTTGCTCATTCGACGGTTCCACCCGGCACCCTCGCCGCCCACTTCGTTTAGGTAGTCGGTGTACATGGCGACCGTCGTTTCGTACCTGGCCATGTAGTAGAGAGGCAGGTTCGAAGCTGGTTTGTCGCTCTCTGATTCGTCGCGCCCCGCGCCGGGCAGGCTCTTCATCGCGAAGTCCCCGGCTGGAATTCGGGCCATCGCCAGCGCCCGCACGCGGATCTCCACCTGCCCCAGATCGGCAATCCCCGCCTGCTCGCTGCCCCACAGGGTCATTTCTTTGTGTCCAGGCTTCTCCACGAGGCCAAAACCGTTGCCGCGCAGGCGATCGGTCGGGACCCGTTGCCAGTGGTCGCCGAAATCCTTGCTGAAGCGCAGAAACACGTGAGCCGGGGTCGCCTCGCTGATGCTCGGATCGGGCAGATCGTATTCGATGACGATCTTGGGTCCGCCCAATTCGGTCGGGTCCTGTCTGACCTTGACGTTTTGGATCGGGAGCCACGCCGCACGACAACAGTGACTGAGCACGACCACCAGGCTCAGGCACGCCAGCATGCTTCGGAGCATCCCTTGTTTTCCTGTCAACTCTTCCTCCGTCGGTTCACTGAAGGTGGGGGCGATCGTCTCAGACGTTCTCCGGAATACTCCACCCCTGGCGATATTCGCGCTTGATGTGCTTGTTGGCCTGGTCGCAGTTCTTGAAGGACTCGGTCGCGGCGTCGAATTCGAGACGCTTGTTGCCGACGCGATAGGAGATGTTGGCCACGTGGTAGGGCAGGACGGACTGATGTCCGATTTCGACGTCGGCGTTTGGCCTTTTCCGCGTGCGTATGCAGTCGATGAAGTTGTCCCGGTGCTCCTTATCCCCCTGACGCCCGTATTCGGAATGGACCAGTTCACCGCCGGCGTTGTACGCTTGCCAGCCGCCGCCGTGCCGGCCGAAATACATGAAACCCTCCGTTCCCAGGACTTCGACCCTCGTGCTGCAGAAGGGCCAATTGGGGAACTGATCGGAATCGCGAATGCTCGCCGGGATCTTCTTTATGTAAGGTGTCCACAGGGTTGACTCCATCATCATGGTCAGCCCGTCGTATTCCAATATCGCCATTTGCGTGTCCGGTGTATCTCTTCCGTCACGCAGTGCATTGATGGCTCCTGTCTGCGAAACGGCATTCGGATAGGGGATGTCATCGGTCAGGAAGCGGGCCATGTCAAACTGGTGCACCGCGTCCCCGGCAATAGGGCCGCAACTGTACTCCCATTGATTCAGCCACCGACGCGACGGATTGTACGGCAGTTTGGCTGCCGGGCCGCACCAGAGGTCGTAGTCGAAGCCCTTGGGGACCGGCCCGTCGGGTGTGTCTCCCTGTTTGGGGTGCTTCATCATGTTGTAGATGCGGACCAGATGGATATCGCCCAGTTTTCCGGATTGGATATAGTCCTTGGCCTTGTGTACATAGGCCGCACTGCGCGACTGCATCCCGACCTGGACCACGCGCTTGTACTTGCGGGCGGCCTCGACCATCTTACGCCCCTCCCAGATGTTGTGCGACAGGGGCTTCTCGACGAATACGTCCTTGCCGGCCTGGCAGGCCAGGATCGTGCCCATCCCGTGCCAGTGGTCGGGTGTGGCGTTGATCAGCACGTCGACGTTCTTGTCGTCCAGAATCCTGCGAAAGTCCTGAACCATCTTGGGGCTTCTGTCCTGAGCCTCCTCGACCGCCTCCCGAGCGCGGGCGAAGCGCCTCGTGTTGGGGTCGCACAGATAGGCAATCTCCGTATCCGACCGCTCGGCAAACCGCTCGGCCAGATACGTTCCCCGGCCTCCCAGGCCCATCACGCCGATTCGAATCGTCTCATTGGCGCCAAGGCTTCGATTCTGGGGCAGGGCGGCGAAGGCGGCTGCGGCGCCGACGGAGGTCTTCATGAAGTCTCGACGATTCAATGCACTCATCAGTCTCTCCTATGCACATTGGTCTGCGACAGCAGTATTTACCGTGGAATATAGGTGGTTTGCCCTTGATAGTAAAGGAGAAAGGCCGGCGTTCAGACCGGTCGACAGGCGGAAATCGGCCCCCAGGCCCGGGGCAAAAATTGTTAAATTGGGCTTTACCCCGTCCGAGTGGAACGCTATAGTATTGACCCACTAAGGAAATTGCCTAAATTGCCCAGGGAGGATGTTCCTATGGCTATGGAAATCAAGAGCAAGTGGTCTTGCTTAGTTGCGTGTGTCTTGGTGTTGGTGGTTCTCTGCGGCGGATTGACGGGGTGCAAGAAGAAGGCCGATACGCCGGGCGATCCCAACGCGACTGCTGAGACGGCTCAGACGGTCGGTAACATGGAGCGGGCCTCCGTAGACCCTATCGAAGCGGCGACCAGCCTCTTCCGAGAGCCCACCTCGAATCTACAGAACATTATCAAGGCCGCGAAGACCTGGGATTCGTCGTTCTCCCAATGGTGGGGTAAGATCGCGCCCGACTTTACGTTGACCGATATCGAGGGCAACGTCCATACGCTCAGCGACTACCGGGGCAAGAATGTCGTGGTGGTGGTCTGGACGACTTGGTGTCCGACGTGCAAGCTGGAAATCCCGCATTTGAAGGAACTGCGTGCGGCGTTTGAGGAGAAGGATCTGGCGATCCTGAGCATATCGAACGAATCTCCGGCGTTGCTGAAGGATTTCGCCGCCGAGCAGGGCATCACGTACACCGTTCTCTCCGGCGGGTCGAATCTGCCCGCTCCGTTCGGCGAAGTCCAGTATATCCCCAGCGGATTCTTCATCGATCGCGAGGGCCGGTTCAAGCTGGCGACGACCGGATTGGTGCCGACCAGCGACGGCAAGGCGATCGTGCAGACCAAGTAGCGGTCCCGATTTCCAAAAAAAAGCTGGACAGAACCGACGCCTGACGCTAAGACTTAAGGTTTAGGCGAATTTGAGTATCTAACCACAGATTCAGAGGTTTCGAGCCATGGCACATAAGAAGGGACAAGGGTCTTCGAGAAACGGTAGAGACAGCAACGCCCAGTATCGCGGGGTCAAGCTGTACGGTGGCCAGGCGGCCAAGGCCGGCGCGATCATCATCCGGCAGTGTGGCACGAAGTTCTTCCCCGGGACCAACGTGGGCATGGGCAAGGACTACACCCTCTTCGCCAAGGCGGAAGGGACCGTTCAGTTTGCGGGCCGGAAAGTCCACGTTCTCTGAGCGTTGGGCATAGGATTACAGGTGATTCTCAAAGGATGGTGAAATGCCATCCTTTTTTTTGTGGGCGAGTCTGAGTTTAGCAAGTTAGGTTTGAGATCGCGGTTTCCATAAGTGTTTGTCGACGAAGCGAAAATCTGGGTCAGGGCTGGTGATGGAGGCAGCGGGTGCGTCAGCTTCCGGCGCGAGAAGTTCATCCCTAAGGGTGGGCCGGACGGCGGCGACGGCGGTCGGGGTGGACACGTCTATTTCCAGGCGGTCGATGATCTTGACACGCTTCTGGACTTCGCGGGCAAGCATCATTGGCGGGCGCGGAATGCGGGCCATGGCCAGGGCAATAACAAGCACGGCGCTAACGGTGAGGACCTGATCATTCGCGTGCCCCCGGGGACGCTCATCTATGACGCGGATTGGGATCTGTTGCTCAAGGATCTCAATGAGATTGGCCTCAAGGTCCTCATCTGCAAAGGGGGTCGAGGCGGCAGAGGCAACAAGACCTTCGCCACCGCGACGCACCAGACGCCGCGTGAGTCCCAGCCGGGCAAGCCGGGCCAGGAACGAAACCTTCGGCTCGAACTGAAACTCATCGCCGACGTTGGTCTGGTGGGGCTGCCCAACGCCGGTAAGAGCACCCTGATCTCCCGCTGTTCGGCCGCTCGGCCCAAGATTGCCTCCTATCCGTTCACGACATTGGAGCCGGTGCTGGGCATTATCGACCTGAGTGATTTCCGCCGTTTCGTCATGGCGGACATCCCGGGCCTGATCGAGGGCGCCAGCGAAGGGGCGGGACTGGGCCACGACTTTCTCAAACACATCGAGCGGACCACGATCATCGTGCATATTCTGGACATCATGCCGATGGATGGCTCCGACCCGGTCGATAACTACCATGCCATTCGAGGCGAGTTAGAGCAACACAGCCAGGTTCTGGCCGAGAAGAAGGAAGTCATCGTCGCCAACAAGAACGACCTGGACCCCGAAGGGAAGCAACTCGCCCATGTCCGAGATATGCTCGGTCCCGACATCCCGGCCATCTCGGCCGCGACCGGTCAGGGAATCCGGGAACTGTCCGAACAGCTCTGGCTGAAGGTCAAAGAACTCCAGGCCTGAGCATAATCCCGCCGGCACGAGAAGCATGGCCGGACCAGTTCCTTAAGCTCTTTCGTGTTGCTCTCGTGGTCACTGATTGCCAGACTCATGGGCTTTCGTCAGACGCGGCGTTTCGTCCTTTACCTTGGCATGGAAGCTGTCATAGCCGGTTTTCATATAATCCCACACGCCTGTCTTCCACGTTTCGACCCTTTGCTTCTCAACGTCCGTGCCGGCAAGCTCTGTCGCTTCCTTGATATAGCCCTGGAGCTCCTCCATGCGGTCCTGTGTTCCGAGCCGCCGCCAGGAGAGCTCCCGGCTCCGGCCAACGACCCCTTCGGCTCGGTTGATCTCCACGATGCGAGCATAGAATCTCTTCATGGGCGCGCCTGCAGCCCCGAAATATCGGGAGAAGAACTCATCGACAAGCTCTTGGTAGTCTGTCTCGACATTGAAGGCAGTCTGCATATAGAGATAGTAGTCGAGCTGCTGCCCAATCCCGCACAGGAAGACGCCACGCACACCGTCTTTATGATACCGCTTCACTTCGCGCGATATGACATCGGGCGCAAAGCACGGGAAGCAGTTCCACTTGCCGATCACCGCGGGTTCCAGGGGATGGTGGAAGTAGTTCCAGAGATAGATACGTCGGCCTTCGTCCGCCACCCAGGCGTTGTAGAGGACCATATCGTTCGCAAAGACCTTCTGGTCATAGCCGTAGCACGTTTGCAGGCAGGGAGCGACGCTGATGTTGGGCTCTAACTTCAGGTTCTTGGGGGGATAGGCATAGGACGCGTAAGCCAGGGTGGCAATGAACTTATCCGGATGGGTTTTGCGAACCTCCTTGGCCACCTCGTTGACAAAATTGAAAATGTAGTAGCTGCTGCTGGCGTTACTGAAGAACCCTGCGCCGCGTTTGTCCGCTCTGCTGATGGCCAATACTTCACGGCACCGATCGCACTGGCACCAGGACGCATTGTCATCGGGCACGACGGCGAAGTAGTCGCCCATGGCTTTCAAGCCCGCCGGCAGTCCCTTGCCGTCGAAATAGTCACGAGCCACCTGGACGGTCTTCTGGATGAGTTTGGGGTGGGTGTAGCAGACTTGGCTGCCCTTGCCTCGGCCCTGGGCCTGATACTCTGGATCGTTGAAAATAGACTGCACCGTGCTGCGGTGGATCGTATGGTTGCCCGCCCACTTCTCGCCTCCGACGCGTAGGCGCCGCCAGTAGAGGTTCAGCTCATCGGCATTGGGGTGGTTCCACTGGGCCTTAATGATCGGCCAGGAGCCGCCGGTGGCGTGCACATGCTTCAGGTCGCGCGCGCGTCGGATCGTGCCGCCGGATACTGTCAGTGTCTTATAGGAAGGCAACACGATGTTGAGCTTGGTGGGGCCATACCAGCGGACGCCGCAGTACTTCTCCAGGAAATGGTAGGCGGCGTAACAGGTCCCCTGGTCATCGAAAAAGCCGGGGAGCGTGATGGGCTTGGCGCCTTGGGCGTCCCGGCCCGTGGCCTTGTGATAATCGATTTCGTGGCGGTGCGACGCCAGCGTATCACCATAGGTGGATCTGCCCAGCTCCTTGCTATTGTCCTCCGTATCCCGCCAGTCTCGTCCGATCAGGACGATCGTGTCGGGCCGGATTTGTATGAGGTATTCCAGCGGCTTGAAGTTATCGCCGTTAATGCCGAGGAGACTTGTTTGTTTGCTCTGGCCGACCAAGATGCGGGTCCCAGTTGTCTCTTCCCGATCCGTCTGTATGGGTAAGACGGCGCCGGTGATTTTCTGGATATGATACTGGATTTCCAGGGCCGCCAGGTGGGCCGACGGTGTCGGGTTCTCCGCCACAACAATGGATGCATCCGGCGTGCCGTGTTTCACCAGCGTTACGGTCGCAGCTTCGTTACTCGCGGCGGCAGAGACACTCAGACAGAGCGCTGCTGTCACCATCATCGTCAACGCCGTTCTTCCTATGCTCACGGTCCGCTCCTTCCCATTTGCCTTCGTCAATGATGCTCCTGCACGCCACGGACTCCCATCGTACACGATGCTCAATTGAGTTTCAATGACGCTCGCTCGCGAACCAGGGGGCAAAGAACGCAAGGGTGGGCAGCGGCCCCATTAGCGCCAAAGAAGGGCCGAACCAGGGTGGGTTCGGCCCTCTGTGAATCACCACGTGGGAATCACTTCTCTTCAGTCTGCCAGGGAATGGGAGGCAGGTCTTCCGGCGCGACGTCCTTTACGCTCAGGTCGCCGTACATGACGCGATAGGTCGCCGAGCCCGCCGGCTTGTACCAGCAGATGGCTTTGGAGGCATCGCCCAGCTTGACGTCCTCGCCGACGTACTTCCAATCGCTGTCTTCGGGCAATCTCTTGAGGAACTCGGTACCGAGCATGGGGGTACTGCGACCTTCCATGGGAACTGCCTGCCTCGATTCGGCGATAGATTTCTCCAGCGCCTCCTTGCCGGGCCGACCTCGCCCGAACCGAGTGGGGAATCTCCCGCTCAGCTCCTTGGCTGATGTCGCCAACTCATCGATCAGGTGTGTCTCTGTTAGCTCGAACGGAACCCGAAATTCCTCGGTCGCCATGTTCATCACGCAGTAGTCGGCCGGCGGCGTCATGTCGAACAACGCGTCGCTCAGCTCGACGTCGAAGGCGATGTCGCTCAGGATGACCTTGTCCACTCCCGCATTGGCGACGCGTTCGATTCGCAGGGGCAGCGCCGTCTCTGGGTCCGCCCAGACGGTGATGACCTTGTCGTCCTTGGAGACCTTGAAACAGACGGCTTCTCTGCCATCGATCTGAACGGTGCCGAGCGATTCTTCGGTCCCGTCTCGGAAATCCTTCCTGAGTCCATCGTAGGACATCAGGGTGTCGTTGCCCCCGTGATCGGGAGCGTAATGGGCCAGCTTCCAGGCGGGATTGATGAGGATGAATCGGTTCTGGCGACTCACGTCCGATATGCAGATGTTGGTCTCTTCGTGATCCGGTCCGTCACTATAGCGATGGCCATCCACGCCATCCGAGCGACGATAGGGCTCCTTGATCTTGACGGTGCTCTTGGTCCAGCAGTACTCGTCGCCCTCGTACATGCGTTCGGATTCGTAGGTGAACGTGACGGTCTGGGCTGCGTCCATCTGGGCCAGTACATTGGCCCAGGCGACGCTGGTCCCGTCGGGCGAACCGCCCAGATAGTGGATGCCCAGCAGCGCCGCCAGTAGAATGGCGGCCGCCACGGCGATCTTCGTTGTCTTGCGACTCATGGTTATGCTCCATTTCTTCGGCTCGGAAGCCGATTCAGCCATTTCGAAGGTGTCCAGGGCCACGTGGGTATCACGCATCGTTCTCTCGTCGAATCTCGGATCGACAGTGACACGTGACCTGGCGAACAAGTTTCTTATCTTTCTCTGAGACCGCATTTTCATACCTCGCCATTCAGCATCGATCGCAGGTTGCCAATTCCATACCGGTATCGTCCTTTGACGGTGTTGACGGACACGCCCGTGGTTTGGGCGATGGCCCGAAAGCGCAGTTGTCCGTAGAGACGCAGCACGATCACCTCGCGCTGCTCGGCGGGCAACTGGGCCAGCGCCGCACTGACACGCCGCAGCTCTTCATTGCAAGCGACTAACCGGCCCGGTTCGTCTCGATCCGAAGCCACGGAAGGATCGGGCCCGGGTTCGGTTGTCGCGCGGCGTCGCCGCCTCATCAGATCGCGAACCCGATTGGCCACACAGGTGGCCAGGTAGGCCTTCAGGCTGCCCGTGAGTTCGAAACAGGGCAGGTTCTCGGCAAAGGCGACGAAGACATCATGAAGAGCGTCCTCCGCAACGCCCACATCATGGGAAAGAGCAATGGCCACGATCAATAGCTTGTCACGGTACTTCTCGTAGATGCGGCGCAGAGCCTCCCTGTCGCCCCGTTTACATCTTGTCACAAGCAGTCGATCGTGCATCAAAGAGTACCTCATCGATGAGGTGTGAACGTCCACTACCCTTATAACGGCTGGAGTGAGGGTTTGGGTATGCCGAGGTCAGTTTTTTCTGCAGAGGGGATCGGTTTACGGTGTGCTCAGCGCATGAAAAAGGCCGAGCCCCAAACGGCCCGGCCGGTGCGAGGGAACTATTCAGCCTCTGACTTTCTACTGCTTTCGGCCCATGCGTTTCTTGTACGCTTCGAGTTTCTCGGCGGCTTCTTCGCGAGTCATCTTGCCCGCTTCGACGGCCGCTCTGATGCGCCGTTCAAAGCCTTCATAGTTGGCGCGCATGTCCTCGCCGCGAGTACGCTGATTCTCACTTTGCTCGGCGATCATCCTGCGCATCGCTCCGAGGCGCTTGCGGGCGTCCTCTTCTGAGATCTTGCCATCGGCGACCGCCTTTTTCAGTTCTCTCTCGGCGCGCCCGAAGTCCTCGCGGGTGATGCGTCGTCGCTCACCATCGCGCTGGCGCTCGTCCGGCTCGGCGATCATCTTGCGCATTGCGATCAGGCGTCGTTCAACATCCTCTGGCTTGGCTTTGCCCTCATCGATCATCTTCCGCATCTCTGCCTCGGCGCGCTTGTACTCTTCAACCGTGACGCGTCTCGCCCCCCCCCGACGATCTCTGCCTGCCATTCTCTCTTTGATTGCCTTTTCGGCTCCCTCGTACCGCTTGACGGCGTCCTCTTTGCTGATTTTGCCGGCCTCGACCGCCGCGCCAAGTTCTTTTCTGACCTTCATCAGATAGGCCTTCGCTCTGTCGGCCTGTCGGTCATCCTGGTCGCCGCCCGCCTTCCTGAGCGTTTCCATCATGAGTCTCGCCTGTTCCAGCGAGAGTTCGCCCTTGCTGATGGCTTTGCCGAGTCGTCTCTCCACCGCTTCGTAGTCCTGGGCGGAGGCCAGGCCGAGGGGCAATATGACGACCGCAGCCAATAGGACACAGAACTGCCACCGCCGGGAATTCGAGTGATTTGTGTTTGCCGATACGATCATTTTGAATCTCCTTTCGAGGAATCCACCACTATTGACTTCGCTGGCCACGGCCGGGGCGCGTACGACCGGTCGGGCAAGAAACTCCACCGCAGACAGCAGAGAGTTCGCATAGGACTTGGGGGTAGGATTGAGGCTGGATAGCACCAGGTCGTCGCAGCAGATCTCCTCCATCGCTCGCAGGTTACGCTGCGCCCACCAGACGACGGGATTCCACCAGAAGACCACACAGGCCAGCCACTCCAGCCAACGGACGAGGTAATCGCGTCGCCGGACGTGCGCCAGTTCATGCGCCACAATCCATTGCGACTGCTCTTCATCCATCTGGTCCAACAACGCCGTCGGGACTACGACGCGGATTTGTCCACCCGCCCACCAGACCATGGGCGAAAGACGCGCTGACGTCGTGCAAAGCGTTGGGAGGTTCTTCAGCCCCAGACGACGTGCTATCTTCTCTGCCGCCTTTTGCAGGGCCTCCGGCGCCACCTCGGATTCGGCGGCTAACAGGCGACTGAAACGATACACCCGCACCAGAGACCAGCCCAGGACAACCGCGCTTCCCAGCAGCCAGATGGAAGTGAACCATGGTTTGGCGTCGTGCGCAATCGTTTCGATGCGGGACGGCAGGGAAGACACCCAGGTTGTTTCGACAGAAGCCGGTGACTCGGTGACGTTGGCGTCATGGTCGATCGCAACAACTGCTTGGTCCGACTGCGTGGAGAACATGCCGACGGGAACCGTTAGAATCGGCGGCGTCACCAGCTTGACGAAGACCAGCAGCCAAAGCATGTACGCCAGGTGAGGACGTTTGGTCCTCGTTCCTACAAGCATCGCCGCGATTGCCAGGACCAGCGCGAAGCACGCATTGCTCAGACCCATCTTAAGAAGAAGATCCATCATGGTTGGCCTCCTTCATCCGCCTGCTCGTCAAGGACGGCGCGGATTCGGTCGATCTCGTCGCGTGAGATTCTCTTTTTCTCGATCAGATGGGTGATCAAGGGCGCGACCGAACCGGCCGTGAGTTTGTCCGCCAGCGATTCCAATTGCTCTCCGGCGTAGGTCTGTCGCGAGATGGCGGGCGAGAACAGATGGACCGACAGACTGCGGTCGCGCTGGACATACCCTTTCTCCTCCAGACGCTGCAAGAGTCGCTGGACCGTCCCGTGCTGGGCTTTGGTCGCGTCGGGATAGAGTTGCTCGCGTATTCGGCGAGCTGTGAGGCGATCGTCCTGCCAGAGCAGATTCATCACCGCTAGTTCTGCGTTAGCCAAGGGTGTTTGTTTCACTTTGGTCATCCCCACGTGTGTTCTTTGTTGTATACGACAGTGTGTCGTAGGTATACGACATGATGTCGTACTTGTGCAAAGCAAATCTGGGAATTCGACGCCTTTTTGGCAAACGATTGATCTGGACCGGCAGGACTGTCAATGCTGGTGCGTTGTAAGTGGTTGTAAACGTGGTTTTTATGTGTTGTTGGTGTTGTGGAGGGGTAGGCTTATAAAAAAGGGCCGAGCCCCAAACGGCTCGGCCTTGTGATACGTTCCCACGGCGTCTAGTTCGCTGGTCGGTCTACCTTTCCTTCACAGATCTTCCACCGGCCGTCCTCTTGGGTGTAGGCTATCTTCCAGGCTTGATCCTGGTACCTGGCGTGCAGCACATGGACCCTGCCCACGCCTGGGATATCTTCAAGCGTGACAGATTGGGGCTGAAGGTTGATGATGGCCGTGCGAGCCCCTCCGGAAACGAACCGCTCTTTCCATGCTTCAAAACCACCGCCGTACTGCCCCTGGAGCGACTCTGCCTGAAGGCTCCAGGCTTTTTTGTAGTCCTCATCCTTAATCGCCCGGCGGGACTCCTCGAAGGCGCTGAAGATCGCTTGATTCGTTGCATCCGATTGGTCGTTTGACGTGGCAAAGGCGGCCTGCCATTCCGCCTTTAGCTGACTCAGCGGTTTCTCGTAGATGCCCTGAAGGGCCTCGACGTTTTGTTGCTGTGTGGATTTGTCGCCGGAGTTCCTGAGCGTGCCGTAGGCTTTGAGGAATTTCTCCTTACCGTAGGCGTCGATCAGGAACTTGACGAATGAGGCCGCCTCGGGATACGCCACGGGCGGGTTGGATGCGCCTGAGCCGATCTCGGTGTAGGTCAGCAGTTCCTCGAGCTCGATCAGTTGACCGTTGCTGTTCAGCTCCCTGACGCGGTCGTAGATGGCAGAGTCCCCACCGGCCATGCTTGCGAGCGCGTGTGATCCCAAATGCTCCGAGATATAGGTGGCGAACCCTTCGTTGAACAAGGCCGGCGGCGATCCCTGAACTCGCATCAGGATGTGAGCCGTTTCGTGATAGGGATCGAGCTTCTGTTTGTCGTTGTAGATCTCGACCACCATGTTTCCGGTCGCCCAGCCGGCGCCCTGATGGCCGGTGTGAGCGTATTTCGTCCCCGCATCTTCGAAGAGGACCATCCGAATCCGCACGTCGGAAGGCTTTCCCAGGAACCGGCATATCTCACCAAATCCTCGGTCCCGCTGTTGGGCTATTGTGTCAAGATCCCGTTGCGCCGCCGAGCCCTTGAAGCAGTAGATATCGAAGTGTTCTGTGACGCGTTTATGCATCTTAGGCAGCAAACGCGTTTGCCAGCTGCCTCGGTCATGCTTACCGCGTCTGAACGTACGCACCTTCCACCGACCGTCTTCCATAGCAAAGCCGATCGTCCAGGGCTGACTCTCATAGTTGGCGTTCAAGACGGCCGACTCGCCTACTCGCATGCTCGTGACAGACTCAGGACGCAGACTCACAAACATCGCTTTCATCGGATTCTCATCGGAATCCAATTGCTGCGTGAACTTCCGGTAGTCGTTCCCAAGCTGGCGCGACCGCCGTAAGCCGTCTGCCAGGCATCCCCAGGCCGTCTTGTACTTTCGGCCTCTCAAGGCGTTTTGCCATTGTTCGAAGGCCTTCTGGACGGCCTGCTCCTGGGCTTCCGGATCAAGCGGGATCGTCTCTCTCGGGGCTGCGTTCACGCGTTCCAATGCGTCTATGCGCCACGCGCCAGCGACTTTGACGAAGTTGACCGTCCACTGCTCGTCGTTCAGGGTCGTGACCAGGCCCACGACGTCGTTTCTCCTGCCGGCGGATTTCGGTTCCAGGCCCAGCAGTTCCGTTCTGCTCAAAGGGAAGAGCAACCAGTAGGGCGTCTCCATGGATTTCTCGAACATCTCGAATCTGCCCTGCTGTTCAGCGTCCTGAAAGTCACGGGAGAAGCACTGCCAGGCGGCGGCGTAGTCCTTGTTCTTGATGAAGCCCTGGAATCGCTGCAGGGCTTTTGTGACCGCCGCGCTCTGGTCCTCTGGGGTGGGCTGCCACGTGCCCGCATCAGGCTCGGCCCGCTTCACATCGCCGGCCGAGTAGGTGACTTCCTTGAAGTAGTGGTTCTTCCTGCGCCCGCGAACATCGATTTCTGGGCCGGTCGTAAAGAACCGAAATCGCATCCGGGATTCCTCCCTGACGGGCCCGTCGATCTTATAGGCCTGGCGAATCCACTTGGTTTGGCCGGGCGCTATGACGTGAGGGAACTGGGTCTGCCAGTTCCCCGCCGTCGTCTCCGTTCGCACGTCGATGCTGAATGCCTGCTCTTCGTTGGCCGTGTTCCGAATCCTGGCCTTGACCACGTTTCTGCCGTTGCGGACAGGTTCGGGTTTGATCTCCAAAACCTCGAGGTTGTGCTTCTCGTCGGCGCCGGCTGGAAAGGTGGTCAGGCTTGACGTGAAGATCACCATCAAAACGATGGTCGTAACTCTAAGTGTTCTCATAGCGGTAGCTCCTTTCACAACGGGTGTGAAATAGATTCAGGTTTCAATGGGTGATTTGGGACGCTGTCGTCGAAATCAGCCGGGCTTTCCGAAGACCCGGCAGCGTATTTCGACGATGTATCTTTCTTTGGTCTCGGTAGGTTTCAACCAGGGCGAGAATCGGATGTTGCGGTACTTGCCATCGGGCCAGTCTTCGAGGCCGCCGATACCGCCAGTACCGCACATTTTTGCCTCGTCCGGTTTGAAATCTTCGATATCCATGGTGTGGCTGTGAAAGCCGTCTTCGGTGACAAACATGATGTTCAGTGAGAATGATACCTCACCGGACTCATCGACGGACTTGCTGTGAAGGCGCACGAGGGCGGCTTTGAGGTCCGGTGCACCGGTGATGTCGATCATCACCTCTTGGCCATCCAGCACCAGTTCGCCTTCACCATTGGCCGGCGTCATCGCCGGCGGTTCGAAAAAGCCTGCGGGTTTCTCAGGCGCATCGTAATCGAGTATCAGCAAATCGTAGTCCCCATCTGTTTGGGAGATCTTCATCTGAACGGGCAGCAGCGAGATTCGGCCCACCGTGATCGAGATGCTGTCCATCCACTGGCTCTCCGATGGGTCTGGGGCGAACGTGTAAATCAAGAAGTCATCCCCCACGCGGGTGGGAACCTGTTTGTTGGCCTGACGGTCCCTATCCGACAATCGATCGATGCTGAACTTCTCCACAAACGTCCGCCCATCGGGGAACGCCGACTCATTTCGTTGGATGAGTATGCCGGCCCTATTGAACCGTTGCCATCTCTGGCCGTCATCGTAGACGGTGTCTCCATTAAACACATGTTGCACGGTTGTGCCGCGAGCGTGCCAACCCTCAAAGTGTCTGAAGAAGTCGGTGCCTCGGCTCTTGAAATAGTACATGTGCACATGGTCAACGTCTCCGATGTGCGTGACCACATCGCCCCAGACGACGCCGCTGCCATCGGGCAGGTCGCCTAAGTGACTCATGGCGACCAGCACCGCTATGATAATGGCCGCTGCGGCCGCAACCCTTGCCGTTCGGTGGTTGTCGATGACGCGTGCGGCAAAGCGATGCAAGGCGACAGACAGAAGCTTCGATCCGGCTTGGGAGGGCTGGTCGGGGAGCGAGGCCAGCAGCGCCGCGCGAAGAGTCTCGTGGTCCTGCTTGAAGGCCTCGTGAGCCTCGCTCAGATTGTCATTTAGGTGTTCGTTCATGGTATATTCTCCAACTCCGGATCCAACATTTTTCGGAGCTGTTCTCGCGCCCGATCCAGAGCTTGGTAAAACCCCGACCGGGACAGGCCGACGATCCTGCAGGCCTCATCGACCGATTGTCCGTTCAGATAAAACACGTGCAATGACAGTCGTTCCTTATCCGGAAGCCTGGCGATCATAGCGCGCAGTTCTTCCGGTTCAACATGTTCAGATGGCGCCGTGGCGGCCGGTTCGATCCTGGCCCGTGCGGTTTCCCGGCGACGCTGGCGCGACTTCTGGCGTCGCCAGTCACTGCAGCGATAGCGCGCCGCCGAGACGATCCAGGCGCCGAACAGTTCGGGCTTACGCAGTTGGCTGAGCCGTTCATAGGCCCGCAGAAAGACATCCTGCGCCAAATCCTGCGCGTCCGAGACGTTCTTTGTCTGGTCGTAGCAAACCGCCCGAACCAAGGGGGCATAGCGGTCGTAGAGTCGCCCATAAGCGGCTTTGTCGCCGTCGACCGCGGCCAGTACAAGTTTTCTATCCTGATCTTTCTCCACCGTGGAGCCCTCAAGCTATCGTGCACTCAGGAATATAGTGGTCGCTCGGAGCGGGGTGTCTACCGGAAACTCACTTTTTTTCGCAGATGGTCGGGACGATAGGTGGACCGCGACGATTGACAAGCCGGTCCGAATAGGCTACAAGCACCTGTCGTAGCGCCAGGGCGGCGTGCGATGAAAATCCAAACTCAAGAGAAGATCCCGGGTGGCATTCATGAATATCGTAGCGGTGGATATTGGCAACACGAACGTGGACATCGGCCTGTTTCTCGACGGCAAGCAGGATTCCGTCGAGTCCGTGCCGGGGGCCGACAAGGACCAGCTGCGAAGCTGTCTCGCTTCGGTCTGGGAGAAGATCCCTGTTTCGGAAAGCTCGGCCGAAGGGAAACGCGATGGGGTCATCGTCGTTTGCAGTGTCCAGCCGGCCTGGACCGAACGCCTCCGGCAAGTGGCGCGCGAGGAACTCGACGAGCAGGTTCTCGTTATCGGCGACGACATTCCTTTGCCCATGCCCACCTGGGTCGATGAACCGCTGAAGGTGGGCGTCGATCGTGTGGTGGCCGCCGCGGCCGCCCACGCCGTGGTGGAGGACGCCGTCGTCGTGGCGGACCTTGGGACCGCCGTGACGATCGATCTGGTCGACGCCAAGGGCATTTTCCAGGGAGGGGTCATTTGCCCCGGCTTCGAGATCAGCGCTCAGGCTTTGACCGACAGCACCGCCCAGTTGCCCAAGGTCAGCGTACATCGCCCCGAGACGCCCTATGGCAAGAATACCGCCGATGCCATCAACTGTGGTCTATACTATTCCATCATTGGGGCCATAGAGGAGATCATTCGTCGCTACGCCGAGGAGGTCGGACATTGGCCTCAGACGGTCATCACCGGATCGGGCGCTGTGACAATCGCAGAGGACTGTCCTTTCGTAGACAACTACGTGCCGCATCTGGTCATTCAGGGCATCGTCCTGGCCTATCAGAAGTACCTCGACGGCATGAGCGAAATGGCCTGAGGTCATGGCTCTCTGTGCTGCAGTGATGACCGGGCAGGGGGCAGGGGCCATTGCCACGATCGAACTGTTCGGCGAATCGCCCCTGGCCGTCCTGGAGGGACTCTTCAAGCCGAGCGGTGGTGGGGTGGCCCAGTTCGACACGGGGCGAATCCTGGTGGGCCACATGGTCGAGGGTGCCCAAGCCATCGATCAGGTTACCGTCGGTTGCGAAGCGGCTCAGCGCTTGGCGATTCATTGCCATGGCAATCCGCTTATCGTCGAGAGGCTGATGAAATTGCTCCAGGATCACGGCGTCAAGCTGGTCAAGGCCGAGCAACTGCGCGCTCAAGCACTCTCTGTCGACGAGACTTCGTGTGCGATTGCCACCGAGGCAAAACTCGCTATGGCAACCGTCAAAACGCTCGTCGGCGCCCGGATTGTCGCCCATCAGGCCCGGGCGGGACTGTCGGTACAGGCCAGGCTCTGGCAAGAGCAGATCGAGTCGATGTCACTTGATGAACTGAAGAAGCAGGCGGCGCAAATACTGAGTGACAGTGACACGGCTCGGTTGATCATCTCGGGTTGCACCATCGCTCTGATCGGTCCGCCCAACACCGGTAAGAGCACCTTGCTCAACGCCCTGGCCGGGCGGGACAAGGCCCTCGTCACCGACGTCAAAGGCACCACCCGCGATTGGGTCAGCGCCGAGATCCACATTCCGCCCTTGGCGGTTACCTTGATAGACACCGCCGGTCTCGATGCTGATCTTATTTCGCCGGACGGGATGATCGATAAAGCCGCCCAGGCCAAGAGCGTCGAGATCCTGCAACGGGCGGACCTTGTCTTACTGGTCCTGGATCGCAGTCGGCCGATGAGCCGGATCGGAAACGACCTGCTCGACGGACTGGCAGGCAAGAGGGTCCTGGTTGTGCTCAACAAGACGGACCTGCCCGCCCGCCTCGAAAATGCGGATTTGCTGAACAGGTCTCATGAGGTCGTTCCCATTAGTGCGCGGCAGGGCGCTGGTTTGGACACTCTCATCGACGCCATTCATCGTCTCTGCGACGTCGCCGGTTTCGACCTGAGTTTGCCCATGGCCTTCACGTTTCGCCAAGGTCGTTTGCTCGGGCGGCTTGCGGCGGTTTCGTCCCAAACCGAGGCAACGACGATCATCTGGGAGTTGTTAGAAGGCCCGCTTTCGGTATAATAAACTCCTATGGCACGACCGAAGGACAAACTGACCCCGGCGATGAAGCAGTTTCATCACTTCAAAGAGAAGCACCCCGACTGCATCCTGTTTTTCCGGATGGGGGATTTCTACGAAACTTTCTACGAGGACGCCAAGACCTGTTCGCGCGTGCTCGGGCTGACCTTGACCAGTCGCAACAAGGACAGCAGCAACCCCGTCCCGCTGGCGGGCCTGCCTTACCATGCGGTGGATGGCTATCTGAAGAAGATGCTCCAAGCGGGTTTCCGCGTGGCTGTCTGCGAGCAGGTCGAGGACCCCAAGACCGCCAAGGGCGTTGTCAAACGGGACGTCGTCCGCATTGTCACGCCGGGTACGCTCACCGACGACATGCTCCTGGAGGACAAGAAGGACAACTTCCTCTGTGCGATCAACCTGGACGCCAAGGGGTACGCCGCAATTAGTTGGGTCGATATATCGACGGGGCATTTCTTCGTGCAGCGCCTACCGGAGCGGGATCTGCTGGACGAACTCCAGCGTCTCGCGCCGGCTGAATGTCTCCTGGCGGACCGGCGGGGCGAATTGTTCGACGACGAGACGCGCCGACTGGCCGGTGACATCGGCCGGTTGACCAACGCGATTGTGACCGAACGCCCCGGGTGGTACTTCGATCCCTACCAGGCCAAACAGCGGCTGGTTAAACATTTTGGGGTGGCGACCCTCGAAGGATTTGGCATAGGCGAGGACGAGCAGGATCTCATCCCGCCGGCCGGGGCGGTGATCGAATACCTGACCGAGACGCAGAAGACCACGCTGGGCCACATCCAGAGCCTGCGCCGGATTAGCAGGCGGAGCTTCCTGCAGATCGATCCGACCTCGCTACGGAGTCTGGAGGTCCTCCAGACCATTCGCGCCGAGACTCGCAAGGGCTCGCTGTTGCTCTGCCTGGACGAGACGCTGACCGGTATGGGGGGGCGGATGTTTCGCAACTGGTTGTGCATGCCCCTCTGTGAGGTCGGTGCGATCGAATCCCGTCAGGACGCGGTAGGTGAGTTGCGCTCGCACGAGTCCCAACTGGCCGAGGTGCGGGACCAGTTGTCCAATATCGCCGACACAGAGCGCATCGCGGCCCGCATCAGTACGTTCCGCGCCGGTCCGCGCGACATGCTGGCGCTGGCCGGCACGCTACGGCGCATTCCGGCCCTGCGTGACCTTCTGGGTGGGTTTGACGCCGAGCAGCTCGGGCAGTTGTCTCAGCGATGTGACAGCATGGACGAACTGGCGCACCTTCTCGAGGCGGCGATTGAGCCGGACTGTCCCACGCATCTGCGCGACGGTGGTTTCATGCGGGCCGGCTTCTCGGATGAACTCGATCGCCTGCGCTCGATCTCGCGCGATGGGCAGAGCTGGCTGCGCGAGTACCAGAGCCGCGAGGCCGAGCGCACCGGCATCCCCAACCTGAAGGTTGGGTACAACAAGGTCTTCGGCTATTACATCGAGATTTCGCACGCGGCCGCCGAGAAGGCGCCGCCGGACTATGTGCGCAAGCAGACCATCAAGAACGCCGAACGCTACATCACCGATGAACTCAAAAAGTATGAGAGCGAGGTCCTCACCGCCGAGGAGAAGGCCCTGACGATCGAGCAACGTCTGTTCGAGGATGTGCGTCAGGAGGCAGCCGGCTATGTGGCGCGACTCCAGCAACTGGCCGAGACGATCGCTCAGTGCGACTGCCTGGCCTCGCTGGCCCATGTCGCGGCGCGGCGGAACTACGTCCGTCCCAGGATCACCGAGGGGACGCGGATGGTCATTCGTGAGGGTAAGCATCCCGTCCTGGCTGAGACGTTAGGTTCGGAGTTCGTGCCCAACGACGTCGAATTCGGCGGTGGTTCCGGCGACATCGCGGTCATCACCGGTCCGAACATGTCGGGCAAGAGCACCTACATTCGCCAGACGGCGCTGCTGGCGCTGATGGCGCAGACCGGTTCGTTCATCCCCGCCAAGGAGGCCGAGATTGGCCTGGTGGACCGCATCTTCACGCGGGTGGGGGCCTCCGATGAGTTGATACGGGGACAATCGACCTTCATGGTCGAGATGACCGAGACGGCCAACATCATCAATAACGCGACCGGCAAGTCGCTGGTGATCCTCGACGAGGTGGGGCGGGGCACCAGCACCTATGACGGCTTGTCACTGGCCTGGGCCATCACCGAACATCTCGCGACGGGTCTGAAGTGTCGGACGCTGTTTGCGGCGCACTACCACGAACTGACCGAACTGGCCGAGCTGTTTGGCAACGTTCGCAACCTGAACGTCGCCGTGCGGGAGTGGATGGACGAGGTGGTCTTCCTGCACCGCATCGTCGCCGGCGGGACCGACAAGAGCTACGGAATCCACGTGGCCAAGCTGGCCGGCATCCCGAAATCCATCCTGAGTCGCTCGCAGGAGATCCTCGAAGAGTTGGAGTCGACGTTTGCCAGGGAAGCGACGGGCGAGCACCTGGCCAAGCACAAGACCAAAGAGCCGGACCGCGATGCGCTGTTCGTCCAGAAGCACAAATCCGTCCTGGACAAACTGGCGTCGACCGATGTCAACCATCTGACGCCCCTCGAAGCGATCAATTTGCTCAGCCGGATCAAGGCCGAAATCGCTGAGAATCACGAGATGGGCAAGGGTTAGGACAGGAGTGTACCATGAGATGGCATGTTGTGATTTGTGCGTTGTTGGTGTCGTGCCTGTTTGCATCGGATGCGAACGCCCAGGCTCTGGAACGCAAACGCCCGGCCGAGTGGAACAAGCTCGTCCTGGGCGGCCGGTTCATGGACCGCTTCCTGCCCATGCCCGTTCAGGGGCCATTGACCAGCGAGACCTGGGGCGCCGACAATGTGACGCCTCGCTACGTCGACAACGGGTTGGAGGACAACGAATGGTCCTATTGGGGGGGCAATGTGCTGCTGGGCGATGACGGCAAGTACCATCTCTACGTCTGTCGCTGGCTCGAAAGCTCGCCACGCGGGCACATGGAGTGGGGGCGGTCTATCGTCGTCCACGCGGTGGCCGACAACTCGTTCGGCCCGTACAAGGTCAAGGACACGATCGGGCCAGGACATAATCCGGAGGTCTTTCAGCTTGAGGACGGACGATACGTCGTCTATGTCATCGGGGGCTACTACATTGCCGATGGCTTGAACGGTCCCTGGACACGCCAGAAGTTCGAATTCAACAAACGGGACCGGCGTATCATCGAGGGTCTATCCAACCTGAGCTTTGCCCGGCGTGAGGACGGTTCCTATCTGATGGTCTGCCGGGGCGGAGGGATTTGGTTCAGCAAGACCGGGATCAGTCCCTATAACCAAGTGACCGACCGCCGGATCTATCCGCCGGTTGAGGGGCGTTTCGAAGATCCTGTGGTCTGGCGCACCAACGTGCAATACCATTTGATCATCAACGACTGGCTCGGACGCATCGCCTTCTATTTGCGATCCAAGGACAGCATCCACTGGAAGGTTGACCCGGGCGAAGCCTATCTGCCGGGCGTCGCCCGATATGCTGACGGCACCAAGGTCGACTGGTTCAAGTACGAGCGCATCAAGGTTTTGCAGGATAAGTACGGGCGGGCGACACAGGCACATTTCGCCGTCATCGATGTACTGAAGCGTTCGGACAAGAGCAGTGACAACCATAGTTCCAAGCACATCTGCATTCCTCTGACGGTAGGTCGGCTCCTGACTATACTCGACAAGCAGAAGATCACGGCCGGTACGAAGATGATTCGCGTCAAAGTCGCGGCCGAGGACGGTTTCAATCCCCATACGGATATGGATATTGACTCGTTGCGCTTCGGCGCTTCCGAAGAGGTTAATTTCGGCCAGGGGTGCAGGGTGGTCAAGACGGAACGATCGGGCAGAGACCTGATTGTTACGTTCGATGGGATCGGCAACGGCCTGACGGACGACAATTTCGCAGCCAAGCTGTTAGGGAAGACGCGTCAGGGGAAACTGCTTTTTGGGTATGCCCGTTTGCCGTGGCTGGATTACCTGGAACCTGCCCTGTCGGCTCGTATGCCGCAACTGACCGAGACGGAAGACGGCTTTCACATCGGCGTGGAAGTCCAGAACTTTGGCCAGGTTGCGTCGGACCCCGCGGAAATCAGAATCATGCATCGCGCGGATAATGGGGAGACAGAGGTTGCCGCCGGTATAGTCCCTGCGGTGGAACCCTTTCAAAAGACGATTGTCGAGCTCACTTGCGGCAAGCGTTTTGAAGCGGGGGTCTCGTATGATTTGAAAGTGATCATCAATCCCGGCGCTCAGGGCCCGATCACACTACAGGGCAAGGCAGCCCCTGCGCCTGCCACTTTGAAGCGGCGGTAGGGACAGCCCGGGCTCCGATCAGTGAATCGCACCCTTTTGGATAGCTTTCTCAATGATTTCTCTAGTGATTACCGGTCCTTGGTGAGATAATACGCGTATTGATTATCTGTAAATGAAGGCGGCGGCACATGGGATCTCAACCGACTGCTGTTTCACTTCAGAGTGTGTTTCCTGCTGGGAAACCGAGAGATTCAAGTGCCTGCCTCGACGGCTCATCCATGGATGGAGGTTGAAGTCTGATTCCTTCAACTCTTTGGAGCGGCAAGGCTATGGAGACTACCGCGAAATTCAAACCGAACGTTGACGTTGCCTCGGATGCCGAAGAACTGGCTCAACGCGCCGTTGAGCTTTTCGTCTCGTCTGTCCACGAAGCACTGGAGTCCCGGGGCGTTTTCTACATGGCTCTTTCGGGCGGCGGCACGCCGAAGCGGACCTTTGAACTGATGGGGATAAATCCACGGGCCCGATCAGTTGCCTGGCAGAACGTGCATGTGTTCTGGGTGGATGAGCGTTACGTCCCATCCGACTCATCCTTCAGCAACTATCGACTGGCGGCGGATGCTTTTTTGGGCAAGATCCCCATTCCGCCGGACAATATTCATCCCATCCCCACTGACTTTGGGGATATTAACACCGCTGCTCAGGCGTATGAGACGACGCTTCGCAGTGTGTTCGAACTCGAAGGCAACCAGGTCCCCCAGTTTGACCTCGTGGTCCTTGGCATGGGGGTCGATGGACACACCGGATCGCTCCTACCCAATTCCTACGCGTCCTTCGACACGGATGCTCTGGTGTCGGTCGTCTACGCCCTGGGGGAGAAACTCAGCCGCATCACACTGACACACCCGGTTCTGCGGGCCGCCCGCCGGCTGGCCGTCTTGGTCTCGGGGCGGGAGAAGGCAGATACGCTGAAAGAGGTCTTGACCGGCGAACCTGACGAGGTGCGGTACCCGATCCACGTTCTCTGGCCCGTTCTCGACAGAGTCACCTGGTTCGTGGATCGTGACGCAGCGCGGACCCTCTGATTTGCCCTGATGAATTCCGCCGGGTGGATGGCGAACGAGACTATTCGGGGATGATCAACTTCATTCCGGGAGCGATTTTGTTGGGATCTTTGAGGGGCTCCTGGTTGGCCTCAAGGATTTTCCGCCACTTGTTGGGCGAGTTATAATACTGCTGAGAAATCGCGGAGAGATTCTCGCCTTGGCGTACGATATGAAACCTAGTCGTAGTGATCTTCTCGTCCCGTTCGTAACGCGCCGCGTCGGGCTCCTCTGCGTCAGCGGGGGGGAAAACCGGTTGTTCGCGGGTCTCAGGTTCGGCCGCGATCAGGCCCGGAGGTAGCGTCTCACTGTTTCTTGGCACTGGATCGCCCGCTGCGGGGATATCGCTGCCGGCCGGCGCCATCGTGGGGACCTCACTCGATAGGTCCTCCGGAGATGAAGTGGTGGAAGGTCCGCTCATCCTGGCGTGTGTACTCAGACTGGGCCGTGTCGCTACCCAAATCAACGACAGAATTGCCAGGACCAGACCGGAAAACAATCCTATTTTGAAATCTTTGCCCACGTTCCAAACCGGACGATAGTGCGGACTGACGCCCGCTGGCATCGGCTCATTGACTCGAACGGTGGCGGAGCGCCCGCCACCGCCGCGCTCGTGCTACTTCTTTGAATTCTGCTGGCCGTTGAGCCCGATCAACAGCAGCGGCGCCGCAATGGCAACGGACGAATAGGTGCCGATGATGACGCCAAACCCAATAGCGAACGTGAAGCCTCGGAGTGCTTGTCCTCCGAAGATGTACATCACCAGGATGACAACGAACGTGGTCACCGACGTCATAATCGTTCGCGAGATCGTCTGGTTGATACTGTTCGTGATAGTCTGAGCCGTCAATTGGGCCTTATGTCGATTCTCTCGGATGCGGTCAAAGACGACAATGGTGTCGTTGAGCGAATACCCGATCAGTGTCAGGAACGCCGCGATCATAGCGAGATCGATCTTGAAGTCCCCAAGTAACAAGAACTGGCCGAGGGAGGTGCCGGCGAGATAGGTGCAGGCGGTCACGGCTCCGAGCGTGATCGTGACGTCGTGGACCAGGGCGGCGATAGCCGTTAGCCCATAGCGTACGTTGCCGAACCGGACCCAGACATAGGCGACGATGGCCGATAGAGAGAGCACAATGGCAATCAAGGCACGCGTTTTCTGTTCGCCACCGACGGACGGATCGATCTGTGTGACGCGTGGAAGCGAGGTTTCCAGGGTCGTGGCCGCCAGAACGCGGGTGCGCTCATTCTCGGCGAAGCGATTCCACTCTTGTTCGCTCAGTTCGCGTAGGCCCGCTTCCGGTTCGACGCTGACGTACACGAAGGCATCTATCGGCTTGTTCGGATCGACGGCTTTGATGTTCGGCCCGAAGATGTCATAGGTATACCACGTCAGATTTTGTGTGTCCGGCTTGAATCGGAGGTTCTTCAACCGACTGTCGATATTCTGCAGGGAGGCCGGCTTGTCAAGACGACACTCGATCCTGAGGCCACCGATGAAGGCAGCTAACTCAGGATAGGAATCGATGAGATCCTCATCGATCCGGCTCTCAGAGGTGATGGTCGGTTGCAGGTTCTGCTGAATCTCCAGTTGTCCCTCAAACGCGGTTCGGATGGCGTTGCTAACGACCTCATCGATCTGTGGTTCAGCCGTTTGAGCCTCCGGGAAGGCCTTCTCCAGCATGTTCTGAAGCATGGAGGGATTGACCCGGCTTGTGGAAATGACAAAGGCGTTGCTCTTTTCATCGTCAGCCGAAACACTGAGGTTGGCCAGCTCGCGCCCCTGTTCCGACTGGGCGGTCTTGATAGCAGCGGTGACGCTCTCGACGGTCTGAGGCATGCCGCTTGGGAAGGCGACGACGGTCTTTGTCTTATTGGTGGCCGTGGTGATGATCTCGTACTGTCGGCCCGATTCTCCGATGCTGTACACATTGGCTGTCTGCAGTGCGGAGTTGGCCAGTTCCTGACCGATGGCGACGATGCGATCCTGGACGTCCTGACGTGATAGTGAAACGTCTTCTTTCAGATTGACCTGGACGCTCGTTCCACCGGTGAATTCGATGTCGTACTTGTTGTTCACGGTATCGTCACGCGTGAAGAATACCGTCAGGCCGCAAAGGATCAGGGTGGCGGAGATGGCGAAGAACACTTTCCGCATGCCCATCCAGTTGACATTCGGCTCATGGATCAGACGGAGCATAACCAGGTGCTCTTTGATGACGCGTTTTGAGACGAGGAAGTCGAAGACGATTCGACTGACGAACAGGGCGGTGAACATACTCGATGCGATACCCAGCATCAAGACGATGGCAAAGCCCTTGATCTCCTCGGAGGCGACATAGTAGAGAATGGCGGCCGTGATGAAGGTGGTCAGGTTGGCATCGAAGATGGCCCGGAAGGCTCGTTGGTATCCGTTCCTTATGGCGGTTGCCAGCCCCGATCCCTTGCGTTGCTCCTCGCGAATGCGCTCGAAGATCAGCACGTTGGCATCGACACTCATGCCGATAGTCAAAATGATGCCGGCGATACCAGGCAGGGTAAAGGTCGCCCGCAGTCCGGCCATGATGGCCAGGACGAAGAGGATATTCATCAGCAGGGCGACGTCGGCCACGGCGCCTGCCGCGAGGTAGTAGGCCAACATGACGGTGACCACGACGATGAGGCCAATGAGGCCGGCGCGAATGCCCTGGTCGCGGTTATCGGCACCGATCGATGGGCCGATGGTTTTTTCGGAGAGCGGCTGTTCGATCAAACGGGCCGGCAGGGAGCCGGCATTGAGCTTGTTGACCAGGTCACTGACGGCGGTCGGGGAGAAACTCCCCGTGATGATGCCCGAACTGCCAATCGGCGACTCCGGGTTGATTTCCGGGGCGGAGACGGCGATGCCGTCGAGGAGGATACAAAGGGGTCGTCCGGGATTCTTGCTTGTGACATTGTAGAACAGTATGCCGCCTCTGTCGTCGAGTTGGAACCCGATGGCGCGGCGCCCCATGCGGTCTGTCGAGGGCGAGGACTTCTCCAGCTTCCAGTCTTTCCCACCGGAATTGTGAACGATGGTCTCGTCTGGCAGATTGCTCGCCAGCGTATAGACCTTATCGCCAAACGGGGCGACGATCGTGTTGCGGGCGCCCCACTTGCTAAAGTCTTCGATCTCCCGCCAGACGTAGCGGGTATCCGACGCGTACTTGGGCCCCTTCTCCTTGAGCGCCTCGGTATAGCTTTCGATCTCCGCTTCGCTCAAATCGGTCCGATCCGTGGTGGGCAGGATACGCCATTCCAGGATGCCGGCGCCTTTGAGCATGCACTGGAGGTCCCGGGGGTCGTCGAGTTGGCCTTGGAAGGGGCGGTAGGCATCGAAAGCTTCCACGACGTTGGTGATGAGGTCGGCCCGATCGGGATAACTGGTCTTCAGTTGCGTAACACTCTCGGCCCGGGACGTCGAGTCTTCCTTCAGATCGAGTGCGTAGGTCACCCGCTCCTGCGTCAGGTTCAATTGGTCCAGCTTGCGCCTGGCCGCCGTGTAGCGGTCGTTCAGGCCGCCTTCGGTGGTCAGTTGGCTTAGGATGTCCCCGAGTTCCTTGTAGGTCTTGACGTATTCGGTCAGCGGTGCGACGTGTTCTTCTGCCGTGGGGCCGGCGAAGTCCTTCAGCGTCTCAGCCAGTTTCTCGTCGGTGAGTTTGGCCCAGTCACTCCGGTTGGCCTCGACGCGATCGAGAGCGACACCGGCGCCCGAGAGGGTCTCTCGGCTCTTCTGGAGTGTCTCATTCAAGGTATCCCGTCTGCTCTGCAACTGTTGCCGCTCATCATAGACGGAGGCCAGCTCTTCCAGAATCTCCAGTCGATTGGGATCGCCTTGGGCGAAGTTCTTGATATCCTCGCTCCGCTCGGCCGCCGGCGACTGGAGGGAGCGCATGATGGTGGCCGGGTTGGTATTCTTCGACAGCAGGTCGTTCAGCGCCGACTCGTAGGCTTCCCGCCTCAGTCGGGTCTCCTTACTGGCCAGAGGCATCTGAATCTCAAAGCGCGTATTGCCCTGAGGACGCCAGACGAGATTCTGGATGTTGGCCGGGTCGATACGCCGCCGCAACGTCGTGATCATCCTCTGGGCGAGGTCCGTTTCCTCGGCAGTGGTGAGCCCCTCGGTGTCGATGGCGTAGATCAAGCTTGTGCCACCAGCCAGGTCGATGCCCTGCTTCAGCGTCTTGTTCGGGGGATAGAGGGTCCAGATAGCAGCGGCTATGAGGACGACAATCAGAACGGTTTTCGGCGCCAAATTCTTGTTCATAGAGTTTTCCTGCTCAGTTAGTCTTCAGAGTTAGTCTTTCATCGACCATCTGTGACGGCGGGCTTAATCTTTGCCCTCTTGCGAGAGGTTTTTGCCGATCGCGGATGTACTGATTCGAATTTTCGTATTGTTCGTTTCATCGACCTTGAGGGTCACTTCGTCATCTCTGACGTCGACGACCGTGCCCAAGATCCCTCCAATGGTGCGGACTCGGTCATTCTTGTTCAACTCCTGAACCATTTGCTTGTGTTTCTTCTGCTGCTTGCGTGGTCCACGCAGCATGAACAGGTAGACGACGACAAAGATCAGGATAATCGGCAGAAACTGTATGAGGGGTGAGACCTTCTTCGGGGGATTCGTCGGCGGGGCCTCACCGGGGTCCTGCACAACGACGGTCGCCTCGCCTTCGGAACTCACCGGCTCCGAGCCGATCCGCGACGGCGCCTCGTTGATGTCCACTTGCGCCAATATCCACGTATGATCCATAACAGGTTTCCTTTCAAGGGCCAGAGTATATTCGCGATAGCCTATACAGGAAGGGCACAATTGTCAAATTCAAATGGGATTCGCTTGCCGAAAACCGAGCCGTCAGGTCAATTTATGGGACATTGGCGTACCTGCGTATCTCATCTGAGGCCCAGTCGGCGAAGTCGCCCGACTCGATGTGGTCGCGAATATCGGACATGAGTCTCTGGTAGAATCTCAGGTTGTGCAGCGACAGGAGAATGGGGCCGAGCATCTCGCCGCAGTTGAAGAAGTGGCGGATCGCCCCGCGCGTGAAATGTTGGCAGGTGTAGCAGTCGCATTCGGCTTCGACTGGTTCGCGGGAGTCGGCGTGGACGCTGTTGCGCATTCGCAGGGGTCCCTGCCTCGTGAAGGCAAAAGCATTTCGCCCATTTCGGGTCGGCAACACGCAGTCAAACATGTCGACGCCGGCCCGGACGGCCCCGATGATGTCGATGGGCATGCCGACGCCCATCAGATAGCGGGGCTGGTCGGCCGGCAGTTGGGCGGCCGTGTGCTCGACCGTCCGGATCATATGGTCGTGGCCTTCACCGACGCTCAAGCCGCCGATGGCATAGCCGTCAAAACCGATCTGAACGATTTTATCGGCACAATGACTACGAAGCGTCTCGTCGATGCCGCCTTGGACAATGCCGAAGAGCATTTGTCCGGGGCGCTGGTGGGCATCTTTGCATCGCTGGGCCCAGGCGATCGTTCGGGCCACCGCGGTCTCCAACTGTTTCGGTTCGGCTGGGTAGGGGGGGCACTCGTCGAAGCACATGATGATATCGGCGCCGAGTCGGCTCTGGATATCGGTGGCAATTTCCGCATTCAGGTGCATTTTGGCGCCATCGATGTGACTGGCGAATTCAACGCCTTCGTCGTCGATCCGGGTCAGGGCGTTGAGAGAGAAGACCTGATAGCCGCCGCTGTCGGTCAAGATCGGTCGGTCCCACACCATAAAGCGGTGCAGACCGCCGAGTTTCTCGACGATATCGACGCCGGGCCTGAGGGTCAGATGGTAGGTATTGGCGAGAATGATCCCGGCCCCGGTGGCCTCCAGTTGATCGGGCGTCAGACCCTTGACGGTGCCAGCGGTGCCCACGGGCATAAAGGCCGGTGTCTGCACGGTTCCGTGGCCCGTAGTCAGCGTGCCCCGCCGGGCGGCACAGTCCGAACTCGCTCTGATAATACTGAAATGGGACATTTCAACCTATCGAATGCGATCCTTGGCACGGTGCATCGCCGCCGGATCTGTCTGTTAATAGAGGTCTGCGATCTCCGAACCCGGGTAATAATGCAGCAGAATCTCCTCGGCGGTTCTGCCCAGTCGCGCCATGCCTTCGGCGCCACACTGGCACATGCCGACGCCGTGGCCCCATCCTCGCCCGGACAGAAACGCCCAGCCGTTGCCCCACGGTACGATCTGGCAGATCGTGCTTTGTATCTTTCGGCCGCTGGGGTCCAGGGCAAGACGGAGATCCTCGCCGCGGAGCACGTCGGTCTTACCTGTCGAGCCGATCAGCTTGATCCGGGTCAGCCGGGCAAACTGGCCGTAATCGCTTTTCTTGGCGACGATAATGTCCTTGATTTCGCCAAGGGCCTTGAGAGAGGCGTACCGCGCCGTGAGTCGACGGGTGACCGTTGGGCGGTCGAACTGGGCCATTGGCCAGAAGAACAGTCCCAGTCGGGTTACATTCTTGCAGTATGGACAGGGTACGCTCTGGAGCGGTTTGAAAGCCTCGCCAAAGACGTTCTGGCTGGCTTCCGTGTGGCCTCCACAGGCGGAACTGTAGTAGGCCGGGAACAACTCACTGTCCCCGGTAGGGGCCGGCCTGGATACCAGGACCCTGCCATGCGTGCTGTTCACAGCCCTCCAAATCTGGGCCGATTCAGCACGGAGTCCTTGATAGACCTGGCTGGCTTGTGTGCTGCTGACATCCCACTTGCGGTTGACGCCGAAGCGTTTCTTGGTGTACAGGCAGTAGGTCCGTGCGGCGATCGTTTGGGCTTTCAGCGCTTCCGGTTCCCAGTAACTGGGCATCTCCGCTCCCACTACCCCGGCCAGGTAGGGTTCCAGGGGAACGAGATTGATGACATTGAACGTTTGCCCGTCACTATTGACGACGAGTCGGAGTTGGCCTCGGTAGCCCGCGTTGTTCAAAGTGAACACATGGGGCTCTTGGGTGCTGATAATCACGTCTCCGCCCGCTTGGGGCGCAGTGCCGAGGAGCAGTCGCCCGTCTGTGATGGTTATCTTGACAGGGGTACTAAACGCCGGCGTCATCGGACCGGGCGTCTCGCCTCCAGGACGCATCACGAACCGACTCGCGTACATTTCCGAAGGCGCGCCGACGGTGCATTCTGTGGCGTTGGTGATGAGCAATACACGCACCCAGAAGTTTGTCTCGATATCCATCTGCGGCGTGGGGCGAACGATCTCGCGACGCTCGCATCCCGCCAGCAACAGAGCCCAGGCGATCAAGCCGATCGCTACAACACTGCCGGCGGGCCCATCATGATGATCCGTACCTTTCGCCGCCCTCCGGGCTGTAGGGTTGAGCAACAGCATATTACGCAATGACGAAGACATTCAGCATGTGTGCATTGGACTATTCGAGGCTCCGAAGGGACAGGCCCAGTCCGACCAGCGATTTTTTGATTTCGTTAAGGCTGGTGACTCCGAAATTCTTGCAGCCGAGGAGTTCGGCTTCGGTGGTGCGTGTTATCTCGCCGATACTATGAAGATTGAGTTTCTGCAGGCACTTGCGGGCTCGCACGGACAGTTGCAGGTCCTCCACCGGCTTGTTCAGCAGTCCCTGGTCCTCCATGCTACCTTCGCTGCCGGCCTCTCCAGCCGGAAGCCCTTTCTCTTCCAACGCCAGACCCAGGCGGAGCCCCTTGGTGTCGAGGATCGCCTTGATCTCGCGGAGCGATGTTTCTCCGAAGTTCTTGTAGGACAACAACTCGGCCTCGGTGATATTGAGTAGGTCGCCTAAGGTGCGAATGTTCATCTTCCGCAAGCAGTTTCGGCTGCGAACCGATAACTCAAAATCGGAGATAGGCGTTTCCAGGATCTGGTTCTTACGACTCCGCTTTTTCTCCCTCTCCTCGTCGTAGTACATGGTTTTGGAACTCTCGACGTCCTTCTGGAAGAGCCTGGCCCGGGCGTGATTGGGGTGGCACTCGAGCACTGTGTCGACGCAGAGACTGGCTTTGTCGAACTGGCCCTGATCCTCGTAGAGGACGGCCAGGTTCAGCAGGGCGCTGACGTAAACCGGCGAGTTGGCAATCGCCTCCTTATAATACTCAATCGCCTCCGCCTCGTAACCGGACAGATCGTATCGATAGGCCAGATGGAACAGGGCTCGGTCATGATTGGGGGCCAGTTCCAGGACGGTCTTGTAGTTCTGGACGGCCTGATCGTATTCTCCCTGGGCCTCCAGAAGACGGCCGAGCTGGTAATGGTACTCGGCGCTGACGTTCTCAAAGTTGGCGCAACCCTGGAGTTCTTTGGCGGCCGCATCGATATCACGGGCCTGGCGGTAGGTGGCCGCCTTCTCCAGATTCACCGTCAGCGGCTCGGCTTTGAGCTCGAGTGTCCGCTGCAGACTTTCGATTGCTTCGTCAAACCTCTTGCGTTGGCGCAGCACGTAGGCAAGATAGGTGAATTTCTCCTGGCAATCCCGGCCTTTCTGCAGCTTCTCAATCGCTTCCTCGGACCGGTTCAGCATCGCAAGGCCGATTCCGACCGCCAGGGCGGCGTTGGTCCCTTTCTCGCCCATATGGGCTTCGACCTGCTCTGCGAACTTCTGCCGATTGGACTCGCTGGCGTTGATCGCACGCGCCAGGGCTCTCAATTGGTCCATTGAGGGCAATTGCTCTCCAAACAGGTTGATCTCCAATGCGGCGGTTTGTTCCATGGATATAGTCTCCCAAAGGATCTATTTGTGCCTATGCTGTTCGTGCCCCTGAATTTGACAAGCCCGTATTATAGACATCCCGGAGGCTTTTGCAACAGGTTTTTGAGGGGCTCACCGTTGCAGCAGGGCATAGGGCCGGGTTGGCGGGCGAGGGGAGGCAGATTCTGGGGCGAGAACCTCCACGAACTCCACGCTGGCGACTGGTGTGTTGTTCGAGTGGGGCCGGATAGCCCAAAAAGGAGAGGGCAGGGCAACTGGATATGTTGCCCTGCCCTTCGTTTGTGCATCCTATCTGATGATATACGCGTTCATGACGCTGCGGCCGGTTGGTCGTTACGCCATGCTCGACGTACTACATCAGAAGGCCTTGTGCCTCGGTGTCGTTTGGCCGGAAAGCCCGAGGGCTTCGCCTGCCGACAAGGCGCGGTTGTAGAGGCGCACCTCGTCGATCAGGCCGTTGAAGAAGTCGCCCGGCCATCCATAGAGACCGATCTGGAACGGATTGTCGTCCGTCGTGTCGATCGTCTTTTCCCAGTCCACGATGAGGATGCCATTGGCGTAGATCTTGGTGCTGGCGCCGTCATGAACGTGAGTGAACTGGACCCATTCGTTGGCGGTGTTGTAACTGAAGTCGAAATCGCCACCCCAGTACTGGATCCGCCAACTATTCTCAGTGTCCAGCGTGCGGAGGCTGAAATCCTGACCCGCCGAGCGATTGCCAACGTCATAGATGCCGCCGTTGGCGAAGGTGCGGGTATAGACCCACGAACTGATCGTTCTCGGGCTGTTCCCGCCGATGCCGAGATCGGAGGCGGACTTGCCGGTGGAGACATAATCATCCACACCGTCGCAGTCCAGCGCGCTGCCGTCATGCCCGGC
>Ga0208279_1000172_pt1 | contig 62720 bp, 50 predicted proteins | sample AntAceMetag02UKM_FD_184766 | JGI IMG/M metagenome (GOLD analysis project Ga0208279, IMG submission 184766) | Saline lake microbial communities from Ace Lake, Antarctica - Antarctic Ace Lake Metagenome 02UKM (SPAdes) (version 2) | ecosystem: Environmental > Aquatic > Non-marine Saline and... | reverse complement strand
ATCCTGCCTATCCGTGTTCTACTCCGCTTTGCCATAGTCTGTGTTTAGAACACAGATGGGCAGGATTGTCTGATTTGTTCTGATCCGCTAATCCTGCTGATCCGTGTTCTATTCCGCGAAGAGGTCTCTGGCTTTGAACATCAGCACCAACGCCCCCTGCTCCGACCGGGAGCGGTGCTTCTCCCCCGCCCGCACGACCAGGCTCTCCCCCTGGCCCAGGGTGACGCTAGTGCCATCGGCGTAGTCCACCCCAATCTCTCCCTCCAACACCAGGTACATCTCGTCCTTGGCGTGCTGGTGGAAGAGGTAGGAGCCTTGGATACGGGTCAGGTAGGCGCAGTAGTCGTCCACCTGTCCGACGACGATGTGCTTGAACGGTTCCGTCAATTGAGAAGCCACCTCAGCGATACTTCTTTTCCGTTCCATCATACTCTCCCCGGATCTGTTTTTGAAGTTTGAGATTTGTTCATTTGTCATTCACAGCGGAATATTCCCATGCTTCTTCGGCGGATTCGTATCACGCTTGTTCTGCAGCATCTTCAGCGCCTCAATGAGACGGGGGCGGGTCTTCTGGGGCTCGATGACGTCGTCAACGTAGCCCCGGGCGGCGGCGATGTAGGGATTGGCGAACTGCTCCCGGTACTCCTGTACTAATCGCTCCCGTTCCGCCTCTGGGTCCTCGGCGGCGGCGATCTCCTTGCGGAAGACGATGTTGACCGCGCCATCCGGCCCCATCACCGCGATCTCGGCCGTGGGCCAGGCGTAGGAGATGTCGCCCCGGATGTGCTTGGAACTCATCACGTCGTAGGCCCCACCGTAGGCCTTGCGGGTGATGATGGTGATCTTTGGGACGGTGGCCTCGCAGTAGGCATACAGGAGTTTCGCTCCATTGAGGATGATCCCGCCGTGCTCCTGTTCCACCCCCGGCAGGAAGCCCGGCACGTCCTCGAAGGTGATGATGGGAATGTTAAAGGCGTCGCAGAAGCGGACGAAGCGGGCGCCCTTCCTGGAGGCATTGATGTCCAGCACCCCGGCCAACGCCATCGGCTGCTGAGCCACGATGCCGACGGAGAAGCCGCCCATCCGGGCAAAGCCGACGACGATGTTCTGTGCCCAGTGCTCGTGAACCTCCAGGAACTGCCCATCGTCCACCACGTGCCGGATGACGTTTTTCATATCGTACGCTTTGGAGGGGCTGTCCGGGATGATGCCCTTCAGTTCCTTGTCCATACGATCCGCGGGATCGACGCTGGGGACGAAGGGCGGGTCTTCCAGGTTATTCTGGGGCATGTAACTGAGGAGTTGGCGGACCAGGGCCAGGCAGTGCTCCTCGTTCTCGGCGGCGAAGTGGGCCACGCCGCTTTTGGAAGCGTGCGTCATCGCCCCGCCCAGTTCCTCAAACGTCACCTCCTCGTGAGTGACCGCCTTGATGACCTCCGGGCCGGTGATGAACATATGGCTGGTCTCCTTGGTCATCAGGGTGAAGTCGGTCATCGCTGGGGAATAGACAGCCCCCCCGGCGCATGGGCCGAGGATGGCCGAGATCTGGGGGATGACGCCGGAGGCCAGGACATTACGCAGGAAGATGTAGGCATATCCGGCCAGGGAGACGACTCCCTCCTGGATGCGAGCGCCGCCGGAGTCGTTGAGACCGATGACGGGCGCGCCGTTCTTCAGCGCCAGGTCCATGATCTTGCACACTTTCTCGGCGTGAACCTCGGAGAGGCTGCCGCCGAAGACGGTGAAGTCCTGGGAGAAGACGTAGACCAGGCGGTCGTTGATCGTGCCCCAGCCGGTGACGACGCTATCCCCCAGGGGTTTCTGCTTTTCCACGCCGAAGCCGGTGGCGCGGTGGGTGACGAACATATCCAGTTCGCGGAAGGAGCCGGGGTCGAGCAGTTTCTCCACCCGCTCGCGGGCGGTCATTTTGCCACGGGCGTGCTGGCGGTCAATGCGGGCCTGCCCGCCGCCCAGGCGGGCAGAAGCGCGCATCTGGTGTAATTTTTCGATCTTGGGATCAACGGGCATAGTTGGCCTCCGTTCGTGATTTGTGGGTTTCGCTGACCCCTATACTATACCACAACTACTGTCATGGACCAAACATAAATGGTGTTGTGAACCGGACATAAGACTTCCGAAGTCTGCCGGACTTCGGAAGTCTTTGGCTTTTCGCGCTATCAGGGGGAATCGGCCGGCCTATCCCAACGCTGCCAGCCGCTCCTTCAGTTTCGCCTGTTCGGTTTGCAGATCAGCCAGTTTGTCCCGCTCGCGCTGGACGACGTGCGCAGGGGCCCTCTGTGCAAACTCCCCCGCCAGCAATGCCTGGCTTCGGGCGATGCGGTCCTCAATCTTGGCCAACTTCTTTGACAACCGCTCCTGTTCTGCTTCCAGGTCCACCAGCGCGGCTAGCGGCAGGTAGCAGACGGTCTCACCGACGATGATGGTCGCTGCCTGGTCGGGTGGTTGGATAGTTGGTTGGATGGTCAGTTGGTCGGGGTCGAGTTTGGCCAGGACGCACAGCACAGCGCGTTGTTCGTCTAGCAACTGGGTGGCGCCACCGGCGGCGATCAGGGCCGGGATGCGCTTGCCAGGGGTGACGTCGTACTCGGCCCGCCGGTTGCGGATGGACCGGACAAGCGCCATCGTCAAATCCATCTGCTCCTCGGCCTCCTCGTCCAGGAAGGCGGCGTCCGGCTCTGGCCAGCGGGCCGTTATCAGTGCCTTCCCCCCCCCTTCCCCCCCCATTGGGGGGGGAGAGAGTGGGTGTTGGGGCAGCGTCTGCCAGATGGCCTCGGTGACGAAGGGCATGAAGGGATGCAACAGCCGCAGTGCTGTCTCCAGCACGTGAAGCAGGACGGCCCGCAGGACAGCCTTGTCCGCTCTCTCGTCGTAGAACCGCACCTTGCCGGCCTCGATATACCAGTCGCAGTACTCCCCCCACAGGAAGTCGTGGATCTGCCGGCCAGCCTCGCCGTACTGGTGGCTCTCGAAAAGACGAGTCACGCTCTGGATGAGGCGGTTCAGGCGCGAGAGAATCCACCGGTCGGGAAGCTGTAGATTGGAGATTAGAGATTGGTCAATATCCAGCATTGAGTATCCAGTATCCAGATTCGAAAGGACGAACCGTGCCGCCTGCCATATCTTGTTGGCGAAGTTGCGGGCTGCTTCTAGACGGCGCGGATCGAGGCTCATGTCCAGGCCCGGCGTGGAACTGGTCAGTTGGGTATAGCGAAGCGCATCGCAGCCGTATACTTCGATGATGTTCAGCGGGTCGTACTCATCAATATTCTCCATTGACTTGCTGATTTTTCTGCCCTCCTCGTTGCGCACCAGGCCGTGCAAATAGACGGTGGCGTAGGGGGTCCGACCGGTCAATTCGATGCCCAGCATCATCTCTCGCGCCACCCAGAAGAATAGTATCTCGTAGGCGGTTTCACGCACATCGGTGGGGTAGTAGCGGCGGTAGTCGGGTGCGTCAGTATCAGGCCAGCCTAGAGTGGAGAAGGGCCACAGGCCGGAGGAGAACCAGGTGTCCAGCACGTCCTCGTCCTGGTGGATGTTTGTGCTGCTGCAATGAGCACACGCGATGGGATCGGTCATCTCGCAGGTCCGCTCGCCACAGTGGTCGCAGTACCAGACCGGGATGCGGTGGCCCCACCAGAGTTGGCGGCTGATACACCAGTCGCGGATGTTCTCCATCCAGTGGAAGAAGCGTCGCTCCTCCCGCTCCGGGATGATGGCGGTGCGCCCGTCGCGCACGGCCTGCATAGCCGCCTCGGCCAGCGGCTTCGTCTTGACGAACCACTGGGTAGAAATGCGCGGCTCGATGTCAGTATGGCAGCGCTCGCAGGTGCCCACGGCGTGGAAGTAGGGCTCGATTTTGACGAGTAACCCTTCCCTCTCGAAGTCGGCGACGATGTTATCACGGCACTCGAAACGATTCTGACCGGCGTAGGGGCCGGCCAACTCGTTCATCTGTGCTGTGTCGGTCATCACATTGGGGACCTCCAGGCCGTGGCGGATACCGATTTCGTTGTCGGTGGGGTCGTGCGCGGGAGTGACCTTCACCGCGCCAGTGCCGAACTCCGGGTCCACCACCTCGTCCGCGATGATAGGGATGTGGCGACCGATGGCCGGCAGGACGGCGGTCTTGCCGATCAGATGCTGCCAGCGGGGGTCGTCGGGATGAACGGCGACGGCGGTATCGCCCAGGATGGTCTCCGGGCGGGTGGTCGCCATCTCGATGAACGCCGTCGCGCCTTCAGCCCACTTGCCACTGCCCCATTTCCATGGGGACTTCCCCCCCCATGGGGGGGATTGAGGGGGGGCTGGCCCATCCCAATCGTTGTTTATGATCGGGTAGCGGATGTGCCAGAGGTGACTAGCGCGCTCTTCGGGGATCACCTCCAGGTCGGAGATGGCGGATTCGCAGCGGGGGCACCAGTTGACCAGGTAGGTGCCTCGGTAGATGAGGCCCTTCTCGTAGAGGCGCACGAAAGCGGTGCGCACGGCGTGGCTCAGCCCCTCGTCGAGGGTGAAGCGCTCCCGCGTCCAATCGCACGAGACGCCCAGCCGCTTGGTCTGGTCGGTGATGCGGCGGTGGTAGACCTCCTTCCACTCCCAGACGCGCCTCACGAACTTCTCGCGCCCCAGGTCGTGGCGGGTGACCCCCTCCTTGGCCAGTTCCCGTTCGACGACGTTCTGGGTGGCGATGCCCGCGTGGTCGGAGCCAGGCAGGAAGAGGGTCTCGAAGCCACGCATGCGATAGTAGCGCGTCATCAGGTCTTCGACGGCGGCGACCATGGCGTGGCCCAGGTGCAGGACACCGGTGACGTTGGGCGGCGGCATGGTGATGCACCAGCGTAGGCCATCCTCGTAGGCCAGGCCCAGTTCGACCTGTTTCTCGGGGCGGAAATAGCCCTGCTCTTCCCACCACTGGTAGATCCGCTCCTCGTGCTCTTTGGGGTTGTAGGTTTTGGAAAGTTTGTCAGTCATCGTTCTCCTCCTTCTTGCCATGCAAAAAACCCCCTCGTCCAAGGACGAAAGGGGCGACCTTCCGTGGTACCACCCTGGTTCAGCGGCAGAACTCGGATTTCAGGACATCAACGGATTCTGTCGTTGCACTCTGTAGCCCTCCAACAAGGGCTCTCGCTGTAACGGGCGAACCCGGAGAGACTTATCCGAAGAAACCTCTATTCAAAGAAACCCCCAGCCCCCGTATTGGGGGCGTCTCAGGGGTAAAGTATCTGCTGGCCCGGTTCAGCCTCTCGACTCCCAGGCGACCTTCAGCGGTGAGCGCTGCGAGGGCTTGCAGCCGATGACCCTCTTCTCTTCCCGTTTCTATGACGAAAACGGTTCGCCAGGGCTGTTCTCGCCTACTCTTCCTGTTCGCCGTCTTTTACTGAATGGTTCTTATGATTGAATTATACCACGTGCTTACGTTGCCGTCAATTGCCAAACAGTTTGAACACCGCCTCAATCCCATAGTAGCCTGCCAGTGCGAAGATGATGTTCTTTGCCACCTTACCGGCTGTGCAACTCACCAGGAACTTCCACAGCGAGAAACGCAGCGTCCCCGCTGCTATGCCGCCCAGGTCGAAGATTGGGTTGGGGATGAAGGCCAGCACGAAAATCGTCAGCGCGCCGTAGCGCTGCATCCAGCGCGTCAATCGGTCGTAGATAGGATTCCCATCCACGAGTGTCTGCCCGCTATAGCCAGCCATGTAGCCGGTCAGTTCCCCCAGGGCCTGACCCACACCACCGACGAGGCCCACGATCCATGGGTTGAAAACGCCGCCCATCACCGAACTGACGGCCAGGCCGGGGACAGGAAAGATGATCGTCGCGTTGCTGATCAGCCCCACCAGGAAGACGGCGGCATAGCCATATTGCTCCAGTTCCTGAAGACGGTCCCGGAAGTAAAGGGTTGCGCCGAGGGCAGCGAGTATCGCGATGACTGTGAGAATCTGGACAACCCTCAACTGCCGGGTGGGTGGAGGAGGAGGAGGGGCGGCGGGCGTTCCGTCCTGGTCGTCGGTGTGCGAAGGCGGCTTAGGCATATCCCGGGCTAGTCTTCCCTTCCCTCCCCGGCGCGGGGAGGGGCCGAGGAAGGGACTAGCGGCGTGCCCAGGCGCATGACCTTCTGTCGCATCTGTGCGCCGTGCGGAGCCTCTTGGCCAAACACAGTGGCAGTGGCGTTGCACGTGTCTACGACCAGGTTGGCGTGTTTTACCACCTGTTCATAGTCCAGGCTGCGGTGACCGACGACGATGACGACGCAATCGGCAGCGGCGATTTCCTCCTCTGTCAGCGGCACCGATTCCAGTATGATCGCCTCACGGTGGAAGACGTCGTCGCCCACCTGGAAGCACGGCACGTATGGGTCGTGGTAGCGCACCACAGCGTCACGGCTCAACAGCAGTTCGATGATCCGTTCGGTGGGAGAATTGCGGGCATCGTCAATGTCGGGTTTGAAGGCGGCGCCCAGTACCAGCACGCGCGCGTCATGCAGTGGCTTTTTGTGCAGGGAGAGAGCCTGAGATATCATGTCCACAACGTGATAAGGCATCGCCTGGTTGACCTCTCCGGCCAGTTCGATAAACTCGGTGTAGTAATCGTATTCGCGGGCTTTCCAGGAGAGATAGTAGGGATCCACGGGAATGCAGTGCCCGCCCACTCCGGCTCCAGGGTAGAAGGGCATGAAGCCGAAAGGTTTGGTCTTGGCGGCCTCGATTACTTCCCAGATGTCAATGCCCATTCGCTCCGTCAGCAGGGCCAATTCGTTGACCAGGGCGATGTTGACGGCGCGGAAGGTGTTTTCCAACAGTTTGGTCAGCTCGGCGGCACGGGGGGAAGAGACGGAGTGCACCAGCGCGCCCATCTGGCTTAGGAGATCGCACGCCAGCCGGGTACATTCCGGCGTGATGCCGCCCACCACCTTAGGCGTGTTATAGGCCGACCACTGCTTGTTGCCGGGATCAATGCGCTCAGGAGAGAAGGCCAGGTAGAAATCTACGCCGGCCTTGAGTCCACTTTTCTCCAGAATCAGTTGGACAATTTCCTCTGTCGTGCCCGGATAGGTCGTGCTCTGTAGGACAATCAGTTGGCCGGTCCTCATGCGTGGCCGGATACCATAACTGGCGGCCTGGATGTAGGAAAGGTCAGGGGCACGTTGAGCGTCGTAGGGGGTAGGAACGCAGATGAATATGGCATCCGCCTCGCTTAGCACGTCGTAATCTGACGTGGCCGTGAGGAGGCCCGACTGGACGTGAGGGCCCAGTTCGTCGTCAGGGACATCGGGGATGTAACTCTGGCCAACGGCGATGGAGTCCACCTTGTGCTTGTCTACATCTACGCCGGTGACGCGGAAGCCGGCTTTGGCGAACGCTGTCGCCAGCGGTAGGCCGACGTACCCCAGCCCGATGACCGCTACGTGAGCGGTGCGGTTGGCGATCTTATCTTGCAAAGGGGACATTGTGACATCCAGATATTCGGGTTTGGGGTTTCGAGTTTGGAGTTGAGTTCCTACTCCCTACTCCCTACTCCCTACCCCCTATTTCTGAAGAATGGGGGGCGCTCCACGCGCCACAGGCTGTACAGACCCACCAGGGCGACAAGGCCACCAACGATATATCCCTCTGGGACAGAAGCCTGGGTGACGAAAGTGGCCAGCAGACCCAGAATGAAGGAGACGATGTAGAGGGTCAGGACCGCCTCGCGTTGGGTCATCCCTGCCGCCACTAATCGGTGCGAGATGTGGTCTCGGCCTGGTGTGGTGGCTGGGTTCAGGTGTCGCCGCAAGCGTGAGACGATGACCATCGTGGTGTCAAAGATGGGCAGCCCCATCACCAGCACCGGCACCATCCAGGTGACGAAGGTGACATTATCTGGGAAGCGTAGTTTGATGCCGATGGCGGCCAGTATGAAGCCAAGAAACAGAGCCCCTGAGTCTCCCATGAAGATGCTGGCCGGGTTAAGGTTGTAGAGCAAGAAGCCCAGACAGGCCCCCAACACGGTGATGGATAGGGCGCCGACCAGATACTGCCCGCTGAAGGAGCACATCAGGGCGAAGAAGATGGCCGCGATGGCTGAGATACCGCCGGCCAGTCCATCCATGTTATCGAGGAAGTTGACTGCGTTGGTGATGTATCCAACCCACAACACTGTCGTGATCAGGTTCAGGATGGGGTCGTGGAAGGTGCCGACGTAGATGCCACTCGCGTAGAGCAACAGCGCTGCCAGGGTCTGGCCGAGCATTTTGATCAGCGGGCGCAAGCCCCATCGGTCGTCTACCAGTCCCATAAAGGAGACACCTGTAGCGCCAACGAGGATGCTCCCGAACTGGGTGAAATTGTAGCGCTCTCCCAGGAAAAAGGCCGCGATGATGACGGCTAGATAGATTGCCACGCCTCCCATGCGGGGAACGGGATGGTGGTGGATCTTACGCGCGGCGGGTCTGTCTATCACGCCTATCCGGGGTGCCAGCCAGCGGGCCGCGGGCGTGACGCCAATGGCCAGCACCAGCGCGCCAGCGAAGGTGAGGAGGTAGACGGTCACGGTTGTCCTCCTTCTGGCGACGGCTGCAATTGTGCCGTCAACTCCTGCAAGCCAGGCTGCTGATCTTCTGGCGCCAACTGCAGCGCCGTCTGTGCGTGGGAGAGCGCCATATCGTTCTGGCCGAGTTGATTGTAGATGATGGCCAGCATACGGTGGGTATCCCAGGCGTCAGAAGCCTCGGGGGCCAGTTCCAGTGCTTGCTGGAGAGCAGTGACAGCCTCGCCTGCCCGGCCCAACTGGGCGTAGACAGAGCCCAGCACGCGCCAGACTTGGGTGCGGTTGGGGCTCAACTCGATCGCGTGCTCGTAGGCGGTGGCTGCGTCCTCCAACTGGTTCTGGTTCAGATGGATGTCCCCTATGCGGAGCCAGGCATCGGTCAGGCGCGGGTTGATCTCCACCGCCCGCTCGTAGGCTGCGATGGCCTCCGTGAGTAGATTCTGATTCATGTAGAGATCGGCCTGAACCATCCAGGACTGATCGAAATCGGCGTCCATTTCCAGCGAGTGGGAAACCTTTTCCTGGGCACGCTCAAAGTCGCTGGCGTAGAGATAGAGCGTGGCCCACTCGTTCCAGAGGATGGCGTTCTGAGGGCTAAGCGAGGTCGCTAGGGCGTAGTTGTCCGACGATTGTTGAAACAGGGATTGGCGCGTCTCAGGATCAGGGGCGAACTCCCCCCAACGGCGGTACATACGGGCCAGATTGGCACTATGGTCAGTGTTGAGCGGGTTGATATCGCGTGCCTCGAGCAGCGTCTGCTCTGTTTCACGCAGCACCACGTCTCGCACCGTAGGGTCCTCAAGGGTCGAGGCGTACTCCAGGTAGGCTCGTCCCAGGTACAGGTAATAGAAATCCTCTTTGGGGGTCAGTTCAATCGCGTGCTTGTAGTGTTCGATCGCCACTAGCCACTGCCCGCCCCGGTCATAAGGGTCAGCCTGTTTGTAGACAATATCGGCCTGGATGGGCTGCAGGTTGGTCACCACGGCGGTGGCACAAGCCAGCACGATCAGCACGACAAGCACGATTGCGCTCCAGGGTTGTGGGGTCTGCCGTGGCTGTCGCTGTTCTCCCAGGAGGAGCGCCACACCACCTCCAATCAGCACAACGACGATGAACCCGTAATAGGCGGTCAAGAGGCTGGCGACGCGCTTGGCGATGTCGATCACATCCTCTATCGTCTGGGCCTGGATGCTGACTAGCGAACCCTGGCGGCTGGCCAACACCAGGGCGAGCCCAAATCCTGTTGTCAGGGAGATCAGCAGGTACAGGGCTATCGCCGGAATCCCGTCCCCGGTGCGTTCGCGAAATGCTCCGCTCTTGGCCATTTCCGAGATGAAGACGACTGCGCTGATCAACCAGGTGAGGGTGAAGATCATCAGTGCGCCGTAGGAGGCGCGGTTCTGCTGCGCTGGCAGGATGGTGAGCGCGCGCCAGATGATGGCCAGAGGTTGAGAGAGCCGCTCGGCGTTGTTGATGAAGTCGAAGGCCAATGTACCCAGGATGAAGCCGCCGACGATGGCCTCGGCCAATATCGGCCATAGCCAGGTGGGCAGAGGTGATTTGGCAGGGGGCGGTGGCGGAGGAGCCTTGCGCCGTTTCTTGTGTCTTTTGCTTCCTGGCTTCCTGCTTCCTGTGTCCCCTGCTTTTTTCCCTTGCCCTTGTGGCCCTGTTTCCCGTTCATGAATGAGATTCATCCCAGTCACCACGAGTATCCCGGTGTAGACCCAGAAGGTGGTGCGCGTGGAGGCGATGGCGATGCCGAAGTTGACCTCAATGAAGTGGGCCATCACAGCGGACATGATGCCGATCAGCAGGATGGAGTGAGGGTGGGTCTTCGGGGCTGCCTCCGGGTCCCAGTACACGGAGAAACCGTAGACGATCAGGTAGAGGAACAGCCCACTGGCCATCCCGACTGGGATGGCCAGACCTAAGAAATGGGGGCCAATGGCGGAGCCAACCGCTGCCACGGCGGTGACTGCCCCCACGGCCTGTAGGGCGAAAAAGAGAGTGCGCCGCCAATCGGAGGGCAGGAATCCCAGCCAATGCAGACCGAGGTAGAACACGCCGCCGAAGAGCCAGATGTAGGCGACGAGGCCCAGGAGGCCGGTGATGACCAACGAGTCCATCGTCTCGTTGTGTGAGCGGTCAGGGGAGGCGGTACGCGATTCGTAGTGGCCCAGGAGCGGTGGATAGAAAGGGTTGTAAGCCACGTACATAGACTCTGGCCCGTATCCCACCAGCGGGCGTAGGGCATTGAAGGCGTCGGGCCGTCCCTCTGGATGCGCCGTCGTCGGCGGGTACCTGATAGGTTTGTGGGGCATAATGAGATCGAGCGCGCCTTCCCAGATGAGGCTGCGAACCATGCCGGTGCCGCTTTCGTGCTCCAGCACTCTGGCCAGTCTGTTCAGCGAGCGATTATTCAGAGCCCTTTCGTGGAACGGCCCGCCCGGGTTGATGAGCAGAAACGAGATAGCCAGGGGAATCACCATCGCCAACGCACTGAGCCATAGCCAGCGCCAGCCCTGGCGGTTGACGATGAAGGCCAGCCAGGCACCTAACAAGACCAGCACTGCTGCGATCATTGCGATACTCTGGGGCAGGCTGCTCCCCGGCCCGGCGATGGCCTGGCCAATAAAATAGAGGAGTGCTGCTGCTGCGCCCGCCGCCGCCAGGCTGCCCAGCCCGAAGGCCAGCCCCCGTCCCGCGTCTCTCAGAAGATCACGAGGGTTCAGAGGCTGGTCTTGCCGGGCAGCGTGCTGGAGGGCCAGCAGCCCCAGGAACGCCCACATCCCCAGCCCGGCCAGAAGGCCCATCAGCGGTCCCCGGCTCTGGCTGTACCAGGTAGCGATGATCTGGACGAGGAAGATGAAAATGTAGGCCGCGGCGCGGGGGACGTCTGCTGCAACCGTTTCCTCGTCGGTCAAGATGGACCGGAAGGAGTCCACGATGCGCGCCAGCGTGAGAAGCGCGGCCATGATCAGGTAGGCGGCGACGAAGATGGGGTTCCCCATGCTGGAGGACACTCGTCCGGTCACGTCCCCGCCCCAGGGCAGTGGATCCAGCCTGTTACGCTGGATGAGGCCATAGAGGGCGACAGGGAGGCTGTTGAGGATGATCACTGTGATCAACCGATTGAGTTGTGCCCGTGTGCGCAGCCCCTGCAGGATAATGAGAAATATCACAATGTAGGATAGCGTCGTGTATGTGCCCTGCAGACGTTGGTAGGAGCCCAACAGGCTGACTCGGGGTGTGACGGATAGGAGGGTGCTGAGGAGGTAGACCGCGACTGTGAAGAGGGTGGGGAGGACCAGTGGCGTGTGCCAGGTGAATCCAATCTCGTGCCGGCCGCTGCCTCGCTCATCTATAAACTTGACCAGCCAGACGGCGGACATAATAACGGCAACGGTGCGCAGTGTGGTCAACTTGTCCGGCTCGAAGACCCGGCTGGAGTAGACGTTGAAGAAGAGTGGGGTGATGATCACTGCCAGGAGCCAGCCAATCTCCAGCACCTTGTCACAGAATACGCCAAGTTTGGTGGAGTTCGTATTCATCTAGGCATTCCCTGGCATTCCCTGGAGAGACCTCGGGTGACTTCCCATGCGTCGTTCTTCGTCTCGCTCTCCACGATCTCGGAGAAAGCATGGCGGTTAGCAAAACCGCCCTACGATCTCACCAGCCTATTGTCTCCCGACCTCGGAACCATTCCAGCGTCCGCTGCAACCCCGCTTCGAAAACCGTCTGTGCCTCGAACCCCAATACCTCTCGAGCGTGGCTTATGTCAGGCACACGACGACGGGTCTCCTCAAAATGGGAGCCGTAGGCGGAAATGTAGGACGCGTGAACGATCTCTGAACGGGAATCGGTCAATTCCCGGATCAGTTGCGCCAGTTTGTTGGCGCTGGTTTCCCGATTGGAACCGATATTGAAGGCTTGCCCTGCCGCCTCTCGGACAGTGGCGGCCAGGATAGTGCCCTCCACAGCATCGGCCACGTAGGTGTAACAGCGGGTCTGCTCTCCATCGTCGTACACTGTCAATGGCTCGCCCCGCAGCGCTTGGGTGATGAACTTGGCGATGACGCTGCCATACCCTCTGGGATCGAGCCGTGGGCCGTAGGCGTTGAAGTAGCGGACAAAAGAGACCGGTAGTCCCTTCTTTGCGTAGGCCAGCGCGAAGTATTCGTCAATCGCCTTGGCGTCGGAGTAGGACCAGCGGCCGACAGTGGTGGGGCCGAGCAGCCGGTCGCTGTCCTCCCGCAGTGGGACCTCCGTGGATTTGCCGTAGATTTCGGAACTGGAGGCGATGACTGTTCTCACCCAATACTTGAATGACAATTCGAGGACGTTCTCAGTACCCCGGACGTTGGTGATTATGGCGCCCAACGGATCTTCGACGACGTACTTGACACCGACCACGGCTGCCAGATGATAGATCAAGTCAACCTGGCGTATGATTCGCTCCAGCGTGCCTACGTTTAGGATCGAGTCGTTGACGAAGTGGAAGCGGTCACTTTCCAGGTGATGCTCGATGTTACTGATCTTGCCTACAGACAGGTTGTCTATGACAGTGATCTCGTGATCCTGCTCCATCAGGACATCCACCAGGTTGGAACCGATGAAGCCTGCGCCGCCGGTGACCAGAATTCTCATAGTTCTATCCCCTCCTGGGGTGGGAGAAGTCGCTCGACTTGATTGAGCACTCTATTGGTGAACGGGGGTTGCAAACCCCCTTTGAGCGTGCAAACCACCCTTTGAGCGACTGGACATATCATACCCCAGGCAGACCAAAAGTCAAGCCTTCTGCGCAACATCGTACACGGCTTCTGTCTCGATTGCTACCTGATCCCACGAGAACCGGGCCGCCTGGGTCATTCCACGCTCTCGCATCTCTTCTCGCAGGTCAGGATCTTGCAGGACGAGGTGGATTGCCTCGGTTATCTCTCCTGCACTGGCAGGGTTGAAGTACAACACAGCCCCTCCACCGACCTCTGGGATGCTGGAGGCGCGGGAGGCCACGACGGGGGTCCCGCAGGCCAGCGCCTCCAGCACCGGCAGGCCGAAGCCCTCGTAGAGGCTGGGGAAGACCAGTGCCTGCGCTCCAGCGTAGATGGCTGGCAGGTCCTCGTCGGGTACATAGCCGGGGAAGAGGACAGCGTCTCTGACTGGCGATTGCTCCAGCCGGGCAAAAAAATCTTTGTATAGCCAACCCCGCCTCCCTACGATTACTAGCCCGTCGGTCATCTCCTTGGAATGGATTGCCTCAAAGGCGGTCAATAGCCGGGTCAGGTTCTTGCGCGGTTCGATGGTGCCGACGAAGAGCAGGTAGCGGTCCGGGAGACTGTACCGGGTATGGACGGAGGTCACTGCCTCCGGTGGCTGGGGCCGAAAGCGAGGGCCGGCTGCCTCGTAGATGACCGTGATTTTCTCTGGCGAGAGACCGTATGTACCGATCAGGTCGCGCCGGGTGCACTCGGAGATGGCGATGATGTGGGTGGCTCGACGGCAGTAGAGGGGCATGGTCAGGTTCAGATACCAGCGATTGAGGGGCTTGTGGTGGGATGGCAGGTGGCGGAAGATGAGATCGTGGACGGTGAGGATGGAGGGAATGGATCGCAACGACGGCAGAAGATGCTCAGTGGCGTGGAAGAGTCCGGCGTCGGGGATGAGCCGGTCAAAACCAACGCCGGCCAGTTGCCCCAGCCAGACCAGCAAACGGTACGGTTTGTAGCCCAGCGAAACTGTGCGGGTGGGCAGGTGCTCCAGGCCTGCCAGCGGCTCCACCCCCCGCCCGCGGTTGTAGAACAGGGCGTAACGGTCCGGGTGAGCGGCGACCAGAGCGCGGGCCAGGCTCTCGGCATACCGCCCCAGCCCTGCGCGGCGGTGAACGGCGGCGGAGACGTCCACGTAGATCGCCATAGGCGCTCACTCTGAGCCAAACACCTCATTGACTGCCACCTCGAATCCTTCCAGCAATTCCGACCGGGCGGTCTCGCCTGTGCCCCACTTGTCCAGCAACACATAAGCCCCCTCACGCAACACAAGCACTTCTATAGTCTCTGCTTGCGGGTCCACAAGCCAGTACTCCTGGATGTCCGCCTGGGCATACTCGACCATTTTCTCCAGCCGGTCGGTGCGCCATGTGCCAGCGGACAGGATTTCCATCACCAGGTCCGGAGGGCCGTAGAACTGCTCCCCGATGCGGTCGGCGTGTTCGTGGGAGACGAAGAGCACGTCCGGCTCGCGGATCTTGCCCGGCCAGAGACGTACAGGGAGCGGGGCGAAGCGCACTGTGCCCAGGTCATGCTGCTCCACGAAGTCCCACAGGCGCCGGTACATTCTGCCCACGACAGCCTGATGTGTGTCCGTAGGATGAGGAGGCACAATAAGTTCTCCTTTGGAAAGTTCGGTGAGCCGGCCGGTATCGGGCAGGGCGAAGTAATCGGTCTCCGTCCACTGGCCGCGAGGGGGCCAGAGTTGGGCTACTTCCAGGGTCAGTTCTGCTGTTTTGGTCTCCACTGCTGGTGACATGGCGCTTCTCCAATTGTCAGGTCTCGACAGACTCGGGACGGCGCTCAATCAGCGCTCGCCTGCAGTATCTTGATACACCTGAGGCAGTTCACCTCTTGCGGATATCACTCCTCCTCAAGGTAGGCCCGGACTGCTTCAGCGAAGGCGTCAAAGTCACTCAACCGCTTCTTCAGGATGCCGTATACCCTGGCATCGTCAATCCGGGCGTAGTCGTGGACGATCAGGTTGCGGAATCGGGCCATTTCCAGCAGCGTCGGTAGGAGGTCCGCTGACACTACTCCTTCTTCGGCTAGACCCCGGAAGACGTCCTGGTTGTTCTCCGGATACCGGAATCCCTCCAGGGCGATGATGCGCCGGCCAATGTCCAGGCAGGCCTCCACGGCCACCTGGAGAGCGCGTTCGACGGCACGGCGTAGCATCTTGTTGTCCTGGTAGACCCGGAAACTGCTGGCCTGCGCCCTGTAGTCGAGCAGTTCGTCCACATACTCAGCGAGTAGCCTGAGCCGGCTGGTGACGACGTCGTCTGCGTCCCCCAAGGCCCACCTCCTTGATTTTCTGCAGCAAGTCACGGGTGTGGAAGTCGTACATCGGCTTTAAGTCGGCATAGATCTGCCCAGCCTGCACCTCGAACTCCACCCGCGCCCGCCGGTCGCGCTCGAAGAGCAGCCGCCCGTGCCGGAGCACCTGGTGCTGGAGGATGGGCGGGGCGGTGTTCAGGATGACCACGTCCACCTCCCGGTCGGCAAACCGTTCCAGTTCGCCCATCAGCTCCAACTGGCGGTCCCCCACCGCTAGCGGGTCGGAACCGCCGGCGAGCAGGACGGCGATATCCACGTCGGAGTGGACCGTTGCCCGCTCCTCTGCCAGGGAGCCAAAGAGGTAGGCCGCGACCACATCCGGCTGCATGGACAGGAAGGCCTTGATGCCAGTTTCGTCCAGCCGGGGAGTCCGGGACTGTTCCCGCCGTGTGCTCTCGCTCGCTGTTTCCATTGCCTGCTCCTCACTCCGACGATCATTATACGCCACAGCGGAGAATACTGCAACCGGAGGTCAGCGCTGAGTGCGCTCTGCCAGGAGCGCCTCGTAGAGAACTGCGATGTCGCTGACCATCTTGTGCACATCGAAGACCTCAGCCCGGGTTCGATTGGCGTTGCCCATCCCCATGGCCAGGGCCGGGTTCTCCAGCAGCCGCAGCAGCGCAGAGGCCATCGCCTGGGGGTCTCCGGGAGGCGTCAGGAAGCCATTGTCCCCATCCGTCACCGCCTCGGCGTTGCCGTCCACCGCTGTGGCGACGATGGGCAGCCTGGCCGCCATCGCCTGGGGCAGGACCCGGGGCAGTCCCTCCCACAGCGAGGTCAGCGCGAAGACGTCGAAAGCGTGCATTAGGTCGGGAACGTCGCGGCGCAGGCCGGTGAGGTGAACGCGATCGGCGAGTTTCAGGGCATCCACCTGCGCCTCCACGTCAGCCCGCAGCGGACCGTCGCCCACGATGACGAAGTGGACGTCGGGCCTCCGTGCCGCCACCTGCGCCGCCGCGATCGTGAAGTCGAGAGGAGCCTTCTGGGGCGAAAGCCGCGTCACTGTGCCGACCACATCTGCGTCCAGGGGAATCCCCATTTTGGCCCGGACAGCCTCCCGTGGCCGGGAGGGCCGTCGGAAGCGGTCCAGTTCAATGCCGCTGCGGATGGTGATGTACTTCTCCGGCGTACCGATGCCGTCGGCCAGCCCTTTCTCGGTATCCCGGAAGGAGACGACGATGAGTTTGTCGGTGATACGCTGGGTGATCTGTTCCAGCAGGAGGTAGAAGCGGCGCACCAGAGGATGTTGGCGATCGTGATGCCCCCAGCCGTGCACCGTGTGCACGATGATGGGGACGCCGGCCAGGTAAGCGGCCCACCGGCCCAGGATGCCGGCCTTGCTGCTGTTAGTGTGGACGATGGTGTAACGACCACGCTTGATGAAGCGCGTCAGGCGGGTGAAAGCCAGCAAGTCTTTGATGGGGTTGATCTCGCGCACGAGTGCCGGTTCGATGGTGAGGGGGACACCCCGCTCACGGACGTGTTCGATGAGGCTGCCCTCCGAACCGGTCTGCGGACCGGAGAGGATATGCACGGTCCACCGCGATTTGTCAAGCATGTCGGCAGTGAGCACAACGGTTTCCTGTGCTCCGCCAACGATCAGGCGGGTGATGATTTGTAGGACGCTGGTTTTGGTCACAGAGACACTTATGCTGCGGTGGTGTGTTTCTTGTACCATGTCACCGTCCGTCGCAGCCCTTCGTGAAAGTCCACCCCGGTCCGGTAGCCCAGGACTTCCTGCGCGGCCGTCATGTCGGCCAGTGAGTGGCGCACGTCGCCAGGGTGAGGATCGGTGTGGACGGGCATGATCTGAGTGCCCAGGATGTCGTTGAGGATGGCGATCAGATCCAGGAGGGTATACCGCTGCCCGCAGGCGACGTTGAGCACCCGACCGGCGACGCCGGGAGCGGTGGCGGCCAGCAGGTTGGCGTGTACGACGTTGGAGACGTAAGTGAAGTCGCGGGATTGGAGTCCGTCACCGTAGATGGTAGGGGGTTTGCCCCGCAGCATAGCGGTGATGAATTTGGGAATGACCGCTGCGTATTCGGAGGCGGGGTCCTGGTGGGGGCCGAAGACGTTGAAGTAGCGCAGGCATGCCGTTTCCAACCCGTGCACTTCGGTGAAGGTGCGGCAGTAGTGCTCTCCGGTCAGTTTAGAGACGGCGTAGGGCGACTTGGGCTGAGGAAGCATATCCTCCCGCTTGGGAAGGGTGGGACTATCACCGTAGATGGCGGAGGAGGAGGCGAAGACGACACGCCTTGCGCCAGCCTCGTGGGCAGCGAGCAAGAGGTTCAGGGTGCCGGTGATATTGGTGGCGTTAGTTGCGAGAGGGTCATCAATCGAACGCTGCACTGAGGGCAGAGCGGCCTGGTGCAGGATGTAGTCCACCCCTTCCACCGCCCGGCGCACGGTGGGCAGGTCTCGCAGGTCGCCCTTGATAAGTTCGATGTGCTCCAGGAACGGGGCGAGATTCTCCCGCCGGCCGGTGCTGAAGTCATCCAGCACGCGCACCCGTTCCCCGCGCCGCACCAGTTCCGCTACAATGTTGGAGCCGATGAAGCCGGCTCCGCCGGTGACCAGGTAGAGAGCCATTCAGTATCCTTTCTCGCGCAGTAGTGTTTCGTAGAGAGCCTCGGCCTGCCGAACGATCCCCCCACGACCACCTCCGGCGTGCCTCCCACGCGTCTCGTTGACCGGCAAAGTGATCGTGATTTCCAAGCCAAAACTGCTCGGTCAATACCTTCAGTCGCGGGCATCTCAATCGGCGAATTGGTTCAGCCTTTCGTAGGCCTGGGCGATGTCCTCTAAATCAGATCGGATCTCGCTTTGCAGTAGGCGGACTGTCTCGTTCATAGATCAGTATTCCTGTTTCGCGGATCAGGTTGGCGAAGGAAGAGGAATCGTTGATTTCACGCACGTCTACCATCCAATCGGACAGGGCACGGTCCAAATCCCGCCATACAGCGAAATACTCTTCCGCCGTCGTCCCTTCCAGGGCAATGTCAATGTCCGAGGCCGGATGAAAAGCGCCAGGCCGGGTGACGGAGCCGAACAGGTAGGCCCGTCGCACGGATGGGTACCCTGCCAGGATGACCGGGGCCTTCTCCCGCGCGGCCTGCAGCGCCCGCCGTCGCCGCTCTTCCCGCTCTTCCCGCTCGCGTTGCATCCGCTGCCGAAAGGTGCGACGGTACGTTTCGATCTGAATGGGAACTGTCGCTGGCATACTCGCACCGGTCATTGTCTTTCTCCACACTTACCTACGCCAAGTATACCATAGTTGCCGTCTGATGTCACCTGTGGGCAGTTTGTCACTCGTCGTATCCCATTCAACCGGCCGCCCCCTCGATCCACTCCAGCCCCATCTTCACCTTGACCAATTCCTCATACAGGGCCTCCGTCTTTCGCACCATCCTCACCACGCTGAATTCTCTCTCCACTCGTTCCCGTCCGGCCTGTCCCATTTCACGCCGCAGGTCGGGATTGCGCAAAAGTGTTGTGATCGCTTCGGCCAGGGCGACCGGGTTGCGGGGAGGCGCCAGCAGTCCGGTGACGCCGTCCACCACTACTCCCGGTGTACCACCAACCGCCGTAGCGACGACCGGAAGCCCAGCGGCCATTGCCTCCAATAGAGCGTTAGACATTCCTTCCCAATCTGAGGAGAGCACAAACACATCCAGCGCGGCCAGCCAGGGCCGCACGTCGTCTTGTTGACCGGCGAAGCGGACGCGACTCGCAATCTCCAATCGTGCACTCATCGTCTCCAATGGCGACTGCTCTGGCCCGTCGCCGACAATGACGGCGCATACATCGGGCAGTGACGGCATCGCTTGAAGCAGGACGTCCAGCCGCTTGACTGGATCCAGCCGGGCCACTGTCCCTACCAGCATCTGATCTGGGGACAACCCCAGCGCCGCACGTGCTCGCTGTTTGTTGGGCAGGTGCTCGAAATCCTGCAGGTCAATGCCGTTGGGGATAACGGCGGTCTTGTGTCGTGGTATGCCCACTTCTTGCACGACGAAACCAGCGACCTGATGCGAGACGCAGACCACCTGGTCGGTCAGTGGATCGGTGATCCGATTGAGCAGGTAGCGCCAGCGGCTCTCCATACCCATCGTGCGCTCGCTGCTGATGACGATAGGTACTCCTGTGAGACGGCCCAACACCCGGCCGGAGAGGTTGGCATGGAACATCCAGGTGTGCAGGATGGTTGGGCACTCCCGGCGCAACAGACGGTGGAGCCTCCAGAGGGCATCCCAACGCCACTTGGCAGTCATCTTCAGATCAATCACCGGGATGTCCAGAGCGCGAATTTCGTCTGCTACAGAGCCGTCTCCCCCGTAAAGACAGGCGACGGTTGGGGCGAATCGGTCACGATCCAGATGGGTCAGGAGTCGGGCTAGAGCCTTCTCGGCGCCGCCGACGTTTAGTTCGGTGATGAGGTGGAGGATGGGGATGCAATCAGACATAGGTAATGACGTTGCACATGATACCCTAATTCGCGATCAGATTTACGAACAACTGTTCGTACTGAGGGACGATTCTCTCAGTAGAGAAGTCCTCTGCCCGTTTTCGTGCTTCTACGGCAAGTTGATGGCGGGCATCTGGATCACGTAACAAAGATAGGATAGCCTCGACCAGCGCGGACTCGTCGCCAGGGGGTACGAGCAGGCCGTACTTGCCATCGGCCAGAATCTCGCGCGGGCCGTATGGACAATCGGTAGCGATTACAGGCACGCCCAGGGCCATTGCCTCGGCGATGACATTGCCGAAGCCCTCGAAATTCGAACTCAACACGAAAACATCGGCCTGCCCCATATAGGCGAAGGGGTTCGGCTGGAATCCTAGTAGATCGACGAACCGTTCGAGACCCAGCGTCCGGATCAGCTCTTCCAGATTGGGGCGCTCTGGGCCTTCTCCGAGTATGTATAGATGTACGTTCTCCTCTTTGAGCACTCTCCCTGTGGCCCGCAGCAGAAGAGGGTAGTTCTTCTGCTTGGCTAACCTGCCTACGGCGATCAGGCGGGAATGCTCGTCAGGCAGAGATGCGGAGGGAAGGTGGGCCTGGTTCTGTATGTCGTCTACCAGGGTGGGATTGTTGATGACCTGGAACTTACTGGGCGGTAGAGAGAGCGCGTCTTGCAGTTCGGAGGCGATCCCGCTCGAGATGGTGATCACTTTTGCTGCTCGCTTGTATACCCGGTGCGCCAGCGGCCAGAAGAGCCATTTTCTTTGCCAGATGTTTCGCGCTCCTCTTGTGAGTGTATTCTGCTCGTTCGTCACAACCGGGCAGTCCAGGTTGAGGAGCGCGTGTGCCAGAAGCGTCACGATGTTCACCTGCCACAGTACGCTCATCACCAAGGCAGGGTGAAGCGTGTTGCACAAGCGCTTGATGGCGCGAACGCGGACCCAGCTACGGTGCAAGAGGCCGAGGTCTCTTGGTTGAATTTCGTGCACCGGCACGTCGGGCGCTAACGCTTCCAGGAAAACGCCTTCCTTCTGAAAGAGGGCCAGGTGCGGCTGAAAGCGGGTTCGGTCCAGGTGGTTGATAAGGTTGACCAGCGCCCGTTCGGCACCACCGCCGCCCAAGTTGGCGATGATGAACAGCAATCGGTGAGGTGACGAGTTATTTGATGGCATAAACGTTAAACCCGGAAGTGTGCCGTTCGCTCAGGTGGTCTATCTTCCTGATGAGACCGCCAAACCAGTGGATAAAACGGGAACGCTTTCCAAATCTGGGAATCAAGTTCAGTATGGTCTCGACACGGCCTCGGACAGGACACAACTCGATCTGAGAGAAACCCTGGAGCAAGTAACGGATGCCGTCACGAGAGAAGCGGTAATAGTCTTGATACTGGTCGCTAGCATGGTAATTAAACATCCATGGCACGTAGATGAACAGTTTCCCGCCTGTCGCCAGTACCCGGTAAAGCTCGGCCATAGCCAGGAAGGGATTGTAGACGTGCTCCAGCATGGCTGCGCAGATGATGCCATCTATTCGCTCTTTCGGCAGCGGTAGGTGACAAATGTCTGCCGCGATATGTGGCTGAAAGAGCGGATTGATGTCTAGCGATATGCGTTGCTTATCCACCAAGTCATCCTCGAATAGACTGGCTAAAGCACGAGATGAGTCGCCAAAATCTATGATAGTTCGGCACGTTCGGAATATTTCGCCAATCCGCGCCAATCGAAAGGAATCCCAGACAGGTAAGTCGGTTGTGTGATCTACAGCGACTGTAAAACCGTAATCCTTGGTAAGGTCAAGGTGCATGAACACTGCCCCCTTGTACATCAGATTCTAGTGACCGCCCGCCACTGGTAGAGTGCTATGCCCCAACGAGAGACAATGCGACTGAATACGATACCCCTTATACCCCACAGAGGCACAAAGATCAAGAGCATGCTCAGTTGCAGTACGCCGTAAACCAAGTTAGAGCGGTAGATGGCCTGGGTCTGCCGACGTGCCTGCAGGGCAGCGGCAAAGAATGAACTGGGCCAGCCTCCCGCCAGAGATAGCATGAGCAATTGGGCGTAGCCCACTGAGGCAGCGTAACGCTCACCGTAGAGAAGCGATACGACAATAGGAATGGCCACAATTGCCGCAAGAACGACGACCAGGTTGAATATCAGCAGATACAGCAGGTGTCGGCGGGTGCGCCGGGTGTATACCCGTTTGTCTGGCTGTTCAGCGATTTTGGGCATGGCCAGCGGCATCAGAATTTTCATCAGGCCTTTGAGGCTCTCAGGCAAGGTAGAAGCGATCTTGTAGACAGCCACATCTACGAACCCGGCGGAGAATCCCAGGATCACACTATCCAGGTAGAAAGTCACCGAACCAATAGCCTGGGCCCAGGTTAGAGAGCGGCCATAGGCGACCATTTCTGGGTCACGTGGGGCTCCCCGAACACGTCGGGCCGCGGATAAGTAATATACCAGGTATAGCACGAATTGGGAGCCACTGTTCGCTATAACTAACCAGGCTAGTCCTTTTTGAAGCCACAGGATCAGCAACAAGGTAACTGTGCTGAGTACTACTGCCCCTATGTTGATCAGGCTGACCATGTCAAAACGCTTGCGTCCATTATAGTAAGCCTGAACAACCTGAAGGGCTGAGGTAAGGGGCAAAAAAGCGCCAGCGATAAGAAGCGCGACTACCAACTCGTGCTGTCCACGGTACAAGTAGTACAGCGACACACCGGCCATTGCCAGGCTACCGAACACTCCCCATCTGGCGCGGGCACGGGCCGCGTCTGCAAGAGAGCCCAGGTTCCCGCGTGAGACAGTTTCGACTAACGCCGTGTTAATGCCCGGCAAGGTCATGATGCCAGCCATGCCAATGATGTCTGTAACAAAGCGAAATTGACCATAAGTACTTTGTTCTGTCAGGTGCGCAAACGCGACTGAACGAAGCAGGCTTAGCAAATAGCTAGCTAGGATAGGGAGAAATAGCCAACAACTCCCTTTGAGGAAATAGCGCACATCTAGTTGTAGAGAGTCGTGCAATCGCTTAAGCACCCTGCTGAGGTATTGCTGCACTCGCGTTTCACGATATTGTTCCATATTGTGTATCACAATGGAACTTGGGTCTGTGGCGGACGTCTGTTGTCATGCAGATGAACTTGGTACACGGATCTCATCCAATCAATAGTCTTAGGTATTCCCACCGCTAATGGCACAATAATTCGGTGATCTAGGTCACGGACAGCCTTTGAAACATCCACCTTTTTGTCTTTAGTTGTAAATGGTTCAGCCTCAGCATACGTGACTAAGCTATCATCCATCCCTAAGTAATCCAGGATCATATCGGATAGCTGCTTGATGTCGTGGTATTCAGTACCACCAATATTATAGACTTCCCCCGGGATAAAATTATCCGCTATATTGGCTACAGTATGCACAGTATCCGTGGCATAGGTAGAGGTGCGATGATGATTGAGATAAACTGTGTAAGGAATATCGTGTAGCGCGGAGTAAATGAATTTGCATATTACGCTACGATAGGGACTGTAGTACTCGCCTGGGCCATATGTGTTGAACAGTCGTACACGTACGGATTCTGTGCCAAACTGTGCAGCCGAGTTCATGATTTGCAATTCGCTAGCCCATTTGGTGATTGCGTAATCGTTTAGTTGCCGTATTGCGTATTTGTCCATGGCATCCTCGCGCATTACGCCGGGCCAATCGCCATATACTTCCGATGAGCTGAAGAAGACTAGACGAAAACCTTGCTCTTCTTGTAGCCGAATAATGTTCTTGGTACCCACCACGTTAGACCGCCATAGGGTATCATAGAAAGTTTCGCCATTCCAACGTCCAAACTCAGCAGCAAGATGATAGACCAGATCAAACCGTTGAGCGGTCAGCACGCGCCGTACTTGGCGAAAGCTTCCTATATCACAACGCATGTATTTTGGATCGTGGTGATGCGGCAAATCGCATAACCAAACATCATGCCCGCGCTTGCGAAGCTCAGAAACCAGTACGTGCCCAACTGTCCCCAACCCGCCCGTGACCAAGATACGCATGATATCTGCCCTCCTATTAGTTGTATAATCAGTCTGGTGGCTTTACTTATCCTCAAGATCGAAGCGCTTGATCGCATTGATCATTTGAATATGCGGATCAATCTCTAGTTCTGTGTGTCGCCTGACGTCACTCATCGTATAATCTCGCAATACTACTTGATAGCCACGCGCTGTAAACTCCTCAGGTTCCCAGCCACAGCGGTGAGTCTGGTAGGTATGCCCACCCCAGCCCCAAATGTCGATGTCTTGGGGGATGTATCCCTTAGGGGTCTCAATGATAACGGCTACTCGTGCTATCTCTTCAGCCATATCGAGTAGATAGAGCGCATCGTTTTTCTCTAGGTGTTCGATGATGTCGAGTAAGAGAACCAAGTCAAAAGAACGTGGCAGAAATAACTTGCCGATCTCCAGCGCATCAGCATTGATTGTGACGTAGGGTACTTCAGCTTCGATTTTTTCCAGATAGGGACGGTAGATGTCAAGTCCCACCCGTATTTCTGCATTGATATACTGAGACTTCAATGACAGGCCGCAGCCTACGTCCAATACGGTCTTGATTCTTCCCGTAGGATACAACTCCTCGCGTTGGAAGATACGCTGCACATTATTCTCGATCCAATCTTGTTTTGGCATCGCTACTCCATTTTGCTATGATTTACATTTCTATGGCATGCCATAACTCTTGATACCGGTGCTCCATACTTGCCTGGACGGCCACATCAGCAACGTTTTGCTCCAACTGTTGACGAAACCCGGAGTCTTGAAAAAAGCGATTGACCTGCAAACGTAAATCAGAGAAGTCAGGCTTTACAGCCAGATAGTGTTGGCCAGGTTCCACCAAGCCTTCGTAATCAGCAATAGGAGCCAGAGGAACGCAACCGCATGCCATCTCTTCCCACCATTTTGGGCCTACCGTACCTATGGCTGAAACGGTGTTTATGATGAGATGACATCTGTTGATCCAGTCTACGTAGGGCCGGCCGAAAAGAAAGTTCTCGGCATTTCGACTGGTGACGATGTCTAGTCGCAAGTCATCGCAAGTATTGAGAACAGCCTCGATGAGAGCACTTCGTATGCCATCATTCCATTGGTCGTTGGTATTACCACGAAACCCTATGTCAATATCACGCTCACGCTTGTAATTCGCAAATCTGTCGAGGTCGACGCCGAAGGGTATCCATTCGCATGTGACACCCGCAGAACGAAAAGAAGCCACGGCTTGTTTGCTATGTGTAATAACCAGATGAATCTTTTCACGCTTGGCCAAGGAAACTTTCATATCGAGTTCTTTATAATCATTTTTTGAGAAGAATACCTTAGGACATCTCAGCTGGCGGATATATGCCGGCCAGTGCCCAAAAGAGGGAGTACGGGTCACCCATTGCCATAGTCGTTTACGCTGAGAATAATACCTACTCGCTTTTAGCACATCATAGGCACCATGTCCAATGATGAGCAGATCTACTTGTGACATGCATCCTTGGTCGGGAGTGGGGAACCCGGGTCCCCAGAGAATCAGATCGTGATGTTTCTTGAAAACGTTAACCCAATCCATGTAATAGTAACCTTGGGCATAGATTGAACGATCATCAGTGAGGTACAGAATTTTCATCATTCTCACCTTCGTCGTAGAGGTAATTTTGGGTTATTCACCAGGTAACTCGCGATCCGTTGCGCAGCATTTCCATCCCAATAGGGTGGCAGATGCTCTGTTACGGGGGTATTCAAAGCAGCATTGACAGCCTCAAGTAGGTTCTGGGGATTGCTACCTACTAAGCGGTTTGTCCCATCACTTATGGTTACAGGTCGCTCAGTGTTATCACGCAGTGTCAAACAAGGTATACCTAGGGTAGTTGTCTCTTCCTGAATGCCTCCTGAGTCCGTCATAATCAGCCGCGCATTTTTTTGTAATGCCAACATGTCCAAGTAGCCGACCGGCTCGATTAGGAGCAAGCGATCAGAATTGGTTGGTGTGAAGCGTAACAGAGATAGTCGTTCCCTGGTGCGGGGATGTACTGGGAATACGAAAGGGAAGTAGTCTGTGGATAACTGCTCAAAAACGTTCATCCAGGCCCGCAGCTTTTCAGGCTCATCCGTGTTGGATGGACGGTGTAGAGTGATCACGCCATATTGTCGAGGGTGTAACCCTAGATCAGCTAGAATAGTGCGCCTACCCACTAAATCAAAGTTTGCCTTCAACGTATCAATCATGACGTTGCCGACGAATCTAATTCGAGATTCCGGAGTCCCTTCACGCAACAGATTATCCACGCCAGATGGCTCGGAGACAAAAAGCAGGTCGGATAGCCTATCCGTAACCATTCGGTTGATCTCCTCCGGCATCGTCCAGTCGAAACTGCGCAGGCCAGCTTCAACGTGGGCCAGCCGGAGTCCCATTTTCTTCGTTACCAGGGCAGTGGAAAGCGTAGCGTTCACATCTCCTATAGCCAACACCCAGTCGGGATGATTGGCGCTCAACAATCCCTCCAATGCCATCATTGCTTTGCCTACTTGCTCGGCATGTGTGCCCGAGCCGATGCCCAGGTAGTGTGTGGGCTCAGGGATGTGTAACTCCTGAAAGAACAACTGGCTTAGCTCGAAGTCGTAATGCTGTCCTGTGTGCACGATCTGGTGATCGATTTCTGGAAAGCATCCAAAAGCGGCATCCAACGCAGCCAGTTTGACGAAATTTGGGCGGGCTCCCACAATGGATGTCACTTGCATGGCTGCTACTCGTAAGACAGATTTGGCACCTTGCCCAAATCTGGCACAAGGCTTGGGGCCACAAACTTTAGGGCCCGCCGCGCGCGTTCCGACCACGTGTACTGTTGCACATCCGCCCGAGCCTGCTTGGCTATTGATTGCGCCGCGTCGGGATGTGTGGCCAGCCAGCAAATACCCTCCGCCAGGGCTTGCGGGTCGTCCGGTGGAACAAGATAAGCATTATTGCCGTGTCGCAATATCTCTTGTACAGAAGGCAATTTCGTGGCGATGATCGGCCGCTGTGCGGCCATATACTCAAACATCTTGAGTGGAGACATATAATAAGCGTAGTGTTGGGTCCACGGGAAAGGCATAGCGCACAGATCAAAGGCGCGCAAGTATAGCGGAACTTCCGCTGGTGGGACCTGTGGGACAAAGATGACCTCATCTGGGGCGAGCCCCAACTGACTTGCGAGTTCTTGGTATCGCATGGCCATTTCCTCAGGGCCTCCTACACAGCACAATGTCGCGCCAGGTGAAGGCGAACTTTGCCTTAGTATTGCTATTGCCTCAATGAGATGGCTTATACCTTTCTCTTTTCCGAGGGTGTGTAATCGGCCTACGTAACCCACCACAAACCGTTCCATTGGCAACTTGAGATATGTGCGTGCTTCCTGCTGGGTCATCGTCACTCGCTCAAACTGGCGCAAATTCACCCCATCTGGTGCAACCAATATCCTCTCTGGTGGGCCGCCTGCCTGGGTGTACAATGTTTTCAGGTGATGGGTGACGGCAATGATCCCGGCAATCTGTGGTAGGGCGATGAGCGCTTTTTTCTGACCCGCCTTGGCCTTGGGAAAATCATGGACTTCGTAGACGATGCGTGGGGCCAAATCTGGCCGGGCGCGGATCAATGCCCACAAGACCTGTTTGTCTCTCAGGTAGTAGACATCAGCCGTGTGGTGGTGTAAGTATTTCAATGCCGACCGATTATAAGTTGCCATTAGCAAATTAAACGTAAACCTCTGCCCAGCTCGAAACAACAATGGTGGGAATTTGGCCAGGAAATGCTCGGTGCGATGCAAGATATCGAATGTGGGGAGTGTAGACAGTGTGAACTGGTGTTGTAAGCCATAATACTCCCACACGTCGTCAATTGCGACCATTGCCGGGGTGTTATCTCGATAGGGATGCAACAACTCAACATTAATACCGTGCCCGGCGAAGGCATCGCACATCTGCAAGATTTGGTAAGGATGCGCTTTCTCGCTTGGAATGCGGGCGGTGGATATATAGATCAACTTTGCCATTTCTCTGTCTGGTTAGCGCTGTGCTGGTCTAGACCGGCTGCCTTGTTTGCTTGTCAGCATCTATTGGGCGCAAACAAGGAATCCCATTTCGAATAGGATAGGAGATGTTGCTGCCTGCTACATATAGCTTTTCATTTTCTCGAACGAGCGGTTGCCGCGTAATCGGGCATACCAATCGCGCTATGGGATGAGTAGGGGCAGACGCTCCCGGCTTTCTAGCCACGGCCAAGATATGAGAGCCAAATCTCTCCAAGAAATGCAGTGCACGAGGCACTGTCTGCAACCGTATCACGGTTGAAGCAAAGCCCAGGGTGATCTTTCCATCACTGGTTAACTGAATGGACTGAAAACCTGCGTTCTCAAGCAAAACATAGATAGATGTGAACGAATAGAAGATGACATGAGTTGGATCTCCCAACATGCTATCCTCACCCCTAAATATCCAGCGCATCATGCGGCCTAGTTCGTATACGTTGGGTGTGTCCAGTACCAATACTCCACCAGGAACCAACGCTTCATACACAAGCTGCAGAGTTGTCAGGGGAGTATAAAGATGCTCGGTAATTTGACCCATCCAGACAGCCGAAAACGAGTCTTCACCAAAAGGGAGTCTCTGGACATCACCCACAACCTGATGAGCAAATTGGGGTTGTTGAAGTGTTATTGCTGCTTCCAAATCGTAATCTAAGCCCCACACTTCTATCTGATGAGCACTAGCAGCCTTTAGCAATGCTCGCCACGCTCCCTGGTCGCCGATGTTACCAACTGAAAGAACGTGTGGGCCTACCAGGTTCTCAACTGCAAACTGATAGCGTGAGCGCCCCCAATGTATTGTAGGCCCGAAAGTTCTCATCAGAAACCGCTCGCGTTTACCAAGCGTTCTTCGAACAGGTTTACTATTCTACCCACCAGCGCATTAACATCGTGCTTTTCTTTCACCAACCTACGCGCCTCGCCGCTTAGTTTTTTCCGCTCGCCAGGAGACATCAGTAGAATGTTTTGCAGCCTGCTGGTTAGAGCCGGGACATTCCCGGGTTCGTACATCAGCACCTCAGCGTATTCATTCAACGTGGCCGCGAACTCGTTCAGCGACACAACCGGAATCAATCCGCAGGCCATTGCCTCCAGAACCGCCTTGTCCAAACCGGTCTGCGATGCGCTGACGAACACATCGGCTTGCTGGTATATTGGCACAATCTGTTCGTAGGGAATCGCACCCTCGAAAGATACGTATTCCGATAGGTTCTTGGCGACGACTTGGTTCTTCAGTTCCTCGAAATAAGACCCTTGTTCTACGTTCGGTGCATCTCCCACCAGTCTCAGGCGAAGGCGTGGTAGCCTTTTTTGCTGAACTAGCCTGCCAACGGCTTCGATAATAATCTCATAGTTTTTGGCTGGGGAAATGCGCCCCACGGACAGGATGGTGAGTGCCTGATCGGGGCGGCGAGCAAGAGGCGCTGGCAGAAATTGCTCGGTATCAATCCCATGGCCCACAACCCTGATCTTATTGCTATTCAACCGGCAACTACCCCTCGAAGCCGTGACAATGCGATCCGCCAGTTTACCTGCCAATCGCAACTGCCAACTGACATTCTTGTGAGTGTACCACATCACCAACGGAATCTGCCCCAACTTGGCATAAGGCGCTGCCAGGACGGCGAACATGGGGAACATGTGGGTGAAGATGCCGTCCACGTGCTCGTCGTGCGTCAGGTGCCACATGACACGGTGAAAATTGTGCAGGGCGTGGAAAACGGATTCCCCCTTGCTATAGTCTCGTCCCACTTCGTAGACCCTTACGTTGTCAGGCAGAGGAACCGGCTCGGCGCGAGGTGTGACCACCCAAAGCTGTTCAACCTGTTTCGCTAATGCCGCAATCCAACCGACAATAAATCCGTGTATTGAGTCGGACGAATCGACCCGAGGGGTAATCATCACCAGTCTCATCGCTCACCATCACTCTTGGCTTGCCAAATCAACCCAACCTTGCACCAGTTCATCCACTACTCGCCCGTATGCGTACTTCGTCAACACATAATGCCGCCCTTTCAAGCCCATTTCCTCGGCTTCATCTGGGTGGTCGAGCAACCATATCAACCGGTCCACAAACGCGGACAGATCATTCACCTCAACGATGAAGCCTGTTTCTCCGTCAAGGATCACGTCATCAGTGCCGCTGACCAATGTGCTGACACATGGGATACCAGCAGCGTATGCTTCCAATTGGACGCGGGCCAATCCTTCATAGTAAGAGGGTAGAATAAGGGCATTTGCCTGAAGAAACAGATCGCCAATATGCTGGTGTGGGACTTTGCCCAATAAGTAGATTTGATCTTGCAGATTACGTCTTTTGACTCCTCGTTGGAGCAACTCGCGGTGAGGGCCGTCACCGGCTACAACAAATCCCACGTTGGGGCGACGGACAGCCACCTTTGTCATAATATCCAACAAGAATGGTATATTCTTCGGCCAGTATAAGCTACCTACATATAACACATACTGCTGGTAATCGTCTGGAAAATGGTATTGCTGGACACTAGATTGTGCTTTATTAGTGCGGTTATTGCCAAATGAAGACGGAATGATCACCACCCGGATCTTATTGGCTTCTATTCTCAATTGTCTGACTATTTCACGTTTGAGCCGCGAGGAGGGAACCCGCACTTTGTCTGCTTGCTGATAGCAGAATTGGGCCAAGCGGATGCGCAAACGGTTGATGATGGCGTGCTCCTTGATCCAGAAAGGCGACATAATTCCAAAGTGTGTCTGAACCTCAAATTTGGCCTTAAACCGTTTGCTCAGTAATAACCCCAAAACTGCATCCTCGAAGGGAGACTGACTGGAAACCACATCTGGCCAAAGGTGCTTGGGCAAGCGAGTCGCCTGAGACCAACCTGACAGGAAAAAGAGATGTGGATTGGGAGCATAAGCCGGCACAAACCACAAGTTCTCTCCGCTTTTTCTTATTCCCGATATCCTGTCGGGCGTGTAACAGACCAAAGTTAGCTTGCTACCGGGCTCCAACTCGTCCAGGCGGCGGGCATAATCAGTCATTCGCGTTCTAGTATCGCCGGCAGTGGGCGTGTCTTGGAAAATTGAGGAAGTATATCCCAGTAAGAGCACATTCATGTTATTCTCAACACCTTTTCTGTTTCTTCGACCGTCCGCTCAAGAGAGAATCGCGCTACCATGCGCTGCGCATTCGTCGCCAGGCGATGGCGCAAATCAAGGTCGGCTTGCAACCGCCGCAAAGCAGCCAACAAGTCTCCGGGTGAGTCAGGTGGGATCAGCAGGCCGGTCTCCCCGTCCTGTATGATCTCTGGCGTCCCGCCCACTGCTGTCGCCACTATCGGCACGCCAAAGTACGCTGCCTCAAGCAAAATATGGGGAAAACCCTCGTATGTCGAATTGAGGATCAGTGTTCCGGCGTATCGTGTCAGCAAACTCCAAACCTTCTCCTGAGGTAGTCGGCCCGTCAAGAAAACTCGGTCGGCTAGCGCCAGTCTCTCCACCAAAGTCTGCAGACTCTGTCTTAATGGGCCGTCGCCAACAACTACCAATTTTGCGTCGTCCATCCTGCCAAGCGTGGTAATAATGCTGGAAATGCGTTTGTGCGGTACCAGTCGTCCGACTGTCACCAGGCGAAGCCCTTGGTAGAAACCTGGAGGGATGTCTACATCAGGTAGCTGATCCTCCTGTTGATCTGGCGCGACAAACGCATTGTAAACTACATGAATCCGGTTACTGGGCACTCCCCACCCCTCGACTATGCGAGCCAGATAATGACTGGGAGTGATCACCACCCGCGCGCGCTTTGCCGCCGCGTGCAGTGCTATTCTGGAGAGACCGATTCGCAAGCCGCGTGCTTTCTGAAACTCGTCCAGGTTCAGCGTGGTCCAACCACGGGTGTGCGCCAGTTCCCAGGCCCCATCTCCTACCACCTTGACAATCATCGGCTTACTCGTGAATCGGCTAACCAGTGTGGCAGCCAGGTTTAAGCCATTGACGAACATCGCATCACACGCCTGACATTCGCGAAGAATGGTGACCAATGCGCGCCACAGTTCGATGAAGTAATTCGCGTACCGCAGAAGGTGCGCCTGGTGAAAACGCACCAACCGGTAGGGTGGAGCAACGATAGGACACGGAACGCCTGGCTCTCGGGGAGCGACCACGATGACCTGGTGTCCCCGTTTCGCCAGAGCACTGGCAATCCGCGGCACATAGGTGGCTGGGCCGCCGATGTCGGGAGGGAATATTCCAACTGTGATCAGAACCTTCATTCCAGTGGGCATAGCGTCGCAAAGAGCCCTGGAGACGCCTTCAAGGCATCTGCCGCCGATATTTCCTCTTCTGAAAAGTCCCAGAACCTCTGTGCCCCCGTCTCGGCCCACATGAGTCGCGGGTTTGCCCAGCCGGCCTCGTCGCCGGTGAAATCGCTCGCTGGGCCTGGTTGGGTCACGAAGGTGATCGTCACCTCGTGGCCAGCGTAGGGCAACAGACTCACCTCTCGGTCGTGCCATCCTCGATCTTCGAGGGTGTTGCCGATATGTTCCGAAAACAACAACCGGCGTGCTCTCTTCTCATCGGTCACATAGACTTCAAAGGTGCTGCCGTCCCCCTCCAGGTCCCACGACCTGGGGTTCAAGCCTGCGCTGAACCGAAGAAGCGACGGCTCCGACGGCACCTCGAGTCTGTAAGAGACCCGAGCCTCTGGAATCATTGAAAGCACCGGCTGCTGATCCCCGGTGGGCATGGTGAACTCAATGAGCCTGACATGGGGGGAGGACTCCTCCGTGGCTTCTATTTCGGCAGTGCTCAAGTTCGCAGTAAAGTCATAGTAAGTGAGCGCCTGCAAAGCGGCATTGTGCCTGGGGGCGATGGCCAGGAGTTCCCAGGTCATCGCCCTTGCCAGGGTTATCTCTCCCTGCTCCTCGTACCACTCAATCAGGTCGGGATAGACATCTGTGGCCAACGACCACGATCCAGCATTCCGGGGATCGTTCCACAACACGCTCCGGACGAGACACCGGGCGCCTTCTGGATTGCCGGCCGCCAGGTACATATCCGCCACGCGCCGGTGTAATGCTCGCTTCGTGCCAGAGTCGACTGTGGCCTGCGCTGCGGCTAGATAATGTGCCATAGCCTTATCCAATTTGCCTTGAGCCTCATAGATCTGTCCCACTTTTTCAAGGAGAATAGCCTTCGTGCGTCCATCCGCTGCATCGGTGGCAGCCAGATAGAGGGAGATCGCTTCGTCCATCCGGCCTTCGCGCTCGTATACCTGGGCCAGCCCCGCGCGTCCCTGCACAGGGTCCAGTTCAATCGCCCGCTCAAGTGCCGCCACAGCGTCATCTATCCTATGTTGAGCCACATAGACTGTTCCAAGAGAGATGTATATGTTAGCATCCTCTGGGCACAGATCCGCGGCCCTAAGGTAGGTAGCTGCGGCTTCCTCGTAGCGTCCCGCTGCGTAGTACCAATGGGCCAGTTCGAGCTGCAATTTGCCGTCTGTCGGATCCGATTCCGCGATCTCCTCAAAGTATGCCACTATATCATCGAGCATGCCTTGCTGCTGACACCAGCCTTCCAGTTTCTCGCACGCCTCCGTCAGACCCTCACGTGCTGTGGTGTGCCAGTTGAGAATGTAAGATCGCCGGTACGCCTCAGCGGCTTCTTGGAGGTAAGTTTGCCTGCCAGTCCCCGCCGTCCCCGCGAATTCTGCATAGGCTTGGCCCAGGTAGAAATGCAGCCGCGCGTCTTCTGGATTCGCAGCCACCGCTTCCTCGAGTTCCGCTATTGCTTTTTTCATCTCACCTTGGGCCTGGTATGCCCGACCCAGTCCAAGGCGGGCCAGTGGGTCATCGGGGTCGAGTGTGAGAGCGGCCTCGTACTCGGTGATAGCCTTGTCCCATTCCTCCCCGTCGAGATGGACATTGCCAGCGAGAACATAATTCAACTGCAACTCAGCGGTCTGTTGGGGGGCTGCGCTCATGCGGAACAGCGTGACCTGCGCGGATTCGTAGACCCGTTCAAAGGGCCCTACGTCGGCCTGAAATGCACGGCTCAAGTACATGAGGTCATTCATGTGGGTAGGCGATGTGGAGGGTTGCGAGAGCAAGACATAGGTGGGATTATGTTGTCTCAGATTTTCAATTCCTTTGTATGCCCAATTCACCCGCGCAGCGAACCGGTTGACATAGACAGGAATGAGCAGGGAGTAGCACTCGGAATCAGACCAGACTATTGCGTTCTCGGCTGTGTGGTCGCGCAGGAAGTGGATGAGCTCGGGATCCCAGACGGTGGAGTTGTGGAACCGGGCAGCCCCAGCCTCCGTGTTCAAGTCGCTTTTCAGCAGTGGCCCGCCTTCAGGGGGCTGTAACCAGAAAAACGCAGGAATGATCAGAAGAGCCGCGGAAGCGGCTGCGACTATCACTGTGAGCGATGGATATTGCGGTTCTTTCACCTTCCACACACGTGAAACCATATCCAGAAGACTGCCCTTGGCAAACCACAATCCGGCCAATATGGCTAACAGTGCCACGAAAGCCAGATACGCGAAAAAGAGGGGAGGCGATAGAGTCAACCACTCGTGGGGGACAAATTCCTTCAGGGACTGCCAGCGTGTGGTGAGCCAGATCAATAGAGCGCCGGTTGCACAGATTTCAAGAAATCCTACCCATCGCGCCCAGCCGCTCAGTCGTCGCACCAGGATTACACTCTTCTGCACTACCCAGTGATCCAGGAGGGGCAGCAGCGTACCGATCGTGGCGGTGACGATAAGTATAGACGCGAAGATTGGGATCTCCTCATTCATTCGCCCGAATTTTGGGATCACCTGTATCGCTATGGGCGGGATATGCGGCTCCAAATGCAATAAAGGAGAAGCGATCAACCCGGCAAACACAAAGGCGACGCCAAGTGGCATTTTCTTTCGACCGGTTGCCAGCAGTAAGGGAAACAAGGCTGAGGCTGCAACCACCAGATAGGGTGCGGTGATTTTCGTCTGTGACGCGTCATAGCCGCCTCCAGGTGCATTGTCACGTTGGACCGTTCCGAAATATGACAAATCGTGATCGGGCGTCAGCCAGGTGTCGGCAAACCAAAACGCTGCCACGAAGGAGAGAGCAAAGATGATCACGATGCTCGCGGCTCGTATTGATACTCGCCGGTTCCAGCCGATGAGGATAGGATACGTTGCCAGGAGAACAAGCAGCCAGACCAGCACATAAAAGAGTTGGTTGGCGTGGATTGCTCCCATTGTAAGACCCAGCATGTAGACCGCCCCGCCCAACACCCAGACGCGCGACGATTGACATTGAAGGTAGTATACCAGGAGAGCTAAAACCACCGGCGTCAAGATCCACCGGTTCAGTCCTCCGGGGTAGTTGATGGTGAGCCAGTTAGCAAACGGAACACCCCATGACTGTGGACGGGCATAGCACACAGCCAGCAGATAAACAGGTGTGGAGAGACACGCTATGCGGTCGCTCCTGAAAAGCGCTTTGACCAGCGAATAGACCGCCAGCACTGACGTGGGTACCAGGAGGGCCGGCCCATGGTAAAAAACGTGAGCGGGTTCGACACCGGCCACTATGGAGATCAACGCTTCCACGATGTGCCACAGTGGAAATATATAACTCCTCGAAGACCCGATAGAGCGTCCCACCACGTATCCACGACTCAAGTGGGTTCCGTCAACCACCCTGCGCATCGTGGGCAGGTGGAACCATACCACGTCGCTGCGCAAATAGCTTCCCGTATAGATCATCAGTGCGCATCCCAGTGCCATTCCACACCAGACGATCCAGAACTCGCGTCCTGCGGGCGCCAGGCGGATCTCCCGTTCGTCTACATTGGGCGCCAGAATCAGGTAGGCCACAAGCAGCACCAGCAGGGCCAGCAGCGCGACGAGCAATAGCGTCGTCGGCGAGACGGCCAGCGTCAGCATCGCCAAGAACACCGGCACCCAAAAGGCCAGGCTGGCCCCAAGTGCCAGCGGTACGCTTTCCACACAACTTTCTACCATCTCGGGCAGCAGCCAGTTCAGGAGAATGAATCCGGGTAAAAAGAGAAAGAGGACAAAAGCAGGCACCAGTCGTAGTGGGATCAGGATGGGGTGGAACACCGGGCAGAGTCTGAGTAGCACGAGCGCCAGGAGGCTCAATCCAGCGACTGCGGTCGAAATCCGCTTTGCTGCAATCACAGAGGCGGCAAGTGCGAGTTTCTCCTTGGGTCGAGTATGTCTTTTGCGTCCGACTCTTGCGATGGTCTCACTCATTCCGATTCTCAATCCGATTCTCACAGTCGCCATCGCCCAGCCGCACAAAATAGCACACGGATACACACAGATGAAACGGGTTCTCACGGATTTTTTTTATCTTTGTCTGCGTACATCCGTGTTGGCCCGTGTCCCATTTATAACTGGCTGAGCAGTTGCCTGTGAGCTAGTATAACTCAGAACTGGCATTGTTGGCGTTTCACTTGTGTTATAGTATCATTGCACAGTGACGGAAGGTCGGTGCAGGGTTTCCCACCACAGCGAGTGTGGGGCCAGCCGTGTGTTGTTCTCATTGCCTCATTGCTCAATCGCTTCTATCCCGGCCACTCCACCACAAACCCTGTCCCCTCTGCCCGCACCTCCGGGAGGGGTGAGGCAGGGGCCTTTTCGACAGAGACCTCTTCCTCCAGACAGGTCAGGTGGAAAATCTCCATTGCTTCGCCCCGTCCGCCGGCCTTGACCGCCGCGTAGCCAGCCCCGCGCACCTGGGCCAGCGTCTCCCGCGCCGCCTGGCGCAATTCCCGGTAGACCCGCAACGAGGCTGCCAGGTACTCTGACGTCAGCCGGGCCTTAAGGGCCAGCCCCTGGGGTGTGACGAAGTACTTCATCCGGCGGCGCTCCATTCGTGTCGCCTTCACGTACCCCTTGCGGATCAGCCGCCTGAGATACCAGTTGACGCTGCCCACGGCCACGCCCAACTGGGCGGCTAGACGAGCCTGGGTCGTCGCCGGTTCCTGCTCCAGTGCCTCTAGAATGCGCAGTTGTCGCTCTATTTCCGACATCGGCTAACGTGGTTGGATTTCCTGATGTTCACCTTTGATGCTCAAGAATAGTATACTCGTTCTCACGGGCTGTGTCTATGGGACATTGACCCATGTTGGCTTCCCTGGCGTCCCATCTTGTCCCGTAGAAGTGCCCATGCTCTTGCCCGGTTATGGGTGCAGAAGCCAGGGCAATCGCGTTTATGATGTCGGGCGGACTTTGGGACACCGAAAAGCCCTTTTTGCTCCCGCTGGATTGCCAAATCCAGTGGCCAGGGTCTGGATCTGGCGATCCAGGCCGAGCGAATGGGATAAATGCGATTGCCCTGGTGCAGAAGGGAATTTCCGTCAGGCTCAGAGTTCACGATCCAAAATTCAGTGACTGAATTTTACTACACTCTGACGCGGTGTCAAGTATGAGCGCTTCCACCCCTCGGCCCACGTTCAGGAAAACCAGCAGCGCGCGCGGGCGCTCGCCCAGGAAAGGGGTCACTGCTGCGACGTATTCATGCACCTGCTCGTCGTACTTTTTCTGCCGGGCGTGAGCCTTCAGGTCGGCCCCGGCCCGCAGTCTATCGGTCTTGAACTCGACCAGTGTCCAGCCATCGTCGGAGCGGACGAGCAGGTCCACGATGCCGCTCCTGGGGACGTCATCCACCTCGACGGTGTAGGGTACCTCGTGGTGCCGCTCTGCCTGGTCCAGTTCGGCGTAGAGGGGGTGGGCCTGGAAGCGGGCCAGGAGGCGACGGGCTGCGGCGACCGTGCGGCGGATCTCCTCCGGGTCGGTCAGGCCGGCCTCCAGCGCGTAGGGGCGCAGGAAGTCCTCGAAGCCAGGCCGGTCTGGGAAGCGCCAGTAGCGCAGGGCGGCGTGAACCAGGTTTCCCACGACCCAGGCGGGGCCTGTAGGCTTCTGGGCTGTCGGCACGACGCGCCAGACGCGGGGTGGCGGGTCGCTCTCTCTCTCTCGCGTACTTTTGAGTCGACGTCGGCAAGGGTGTCGAAGGTCAGCGGCGCAACCAGGTTGGGAGGAGTGGGGGACAGGGAGAGGGGGAGAGGGGGAATAGTCTCTATGTCTCCTTGTCTCCTTGTCTCCTGGCAGTGGGTAGAGCACACAGGTCAGTTTGCCGCCGCCCCAATCCAGGTCGAGGGGCTGGGGGGTGTCAACGGATGGGGAGGGGGTGTCAATGGATGGAGAGGGGGGACTGGGTAGTTGCGCCTGGGCCAGGCCGGTGACCTCTCCCAGCCAGGCCAGCCAGCCGCGTAGTTCGGGGGTGCCGTCTTTCTTCGCCTTGACGTGCCCGCTGACGAAAAGTTTCTCGGAGGCGCGGGTGGCGGCGACGTAGAGGAGCCGCCGGGATTCGGCGTCTTCCTGGTCTGCTTCGCACAGGGTCGCCAGCCGGTAGGTGGCTGGCAGGGACTTTTCCTCCCTCAGGCCCAGCAGGATGCCCAGGTCGGGCGAGACGAGGACGGGCGAGGTGTGGCCGCGGCCACTGTGGGCTGCATCGGCGATGACGACGACGGGGAACTCCAGCCCCTTGGCCTTGTGGACGGTCATCAACTGCACGGCCCCCTCGGCCTCGACGGGAGCCTCTCCCTCGCGGGCGGCCACGTCGCGCAGGGACCGGACGTATTCCAGGAACTCGCCCACGCTGACCAGGCCGCTTCGGTGGGCGTCGGCCAGCAGTTTGTCCACGTTCCGCCACAGCCGGTGGCCACCGGCCAGGGAGAGGGCGGCCCGGTAGTAGGTGATGTTCAGGAACTGTCCCAATAAGTGCCCGACGGTGGTGCGCCCAACCAGAGCGTTGAGTTCAGCGATGACCTCCCGGGCACGGCGGGCGCGGGTGGCGTCAGATGGATCCAGGTGGTCCAGCGGGCCGTTGAGGGCATCCCAGAGGGAACAGGGGGATGGGGGTATCTTCTCAACAAACTGGGGTTTGACAGATGAGAAACCGGGTTTTTCAGAAAAAACCCGGTTTCTTTCCCCGAATTTTTGAGAAGATACGGATGGGGGGACAGGGGGACAGGAGGAAGAGCTGCTGTAGCGCAGCAGGTAGAGGGCGGTGTCGCTGAGGGCGAAGGCGGGGGAGCGGAGGATCCCGGCCAGCGCCAGGTCGTCGGTGGGGTCAACCAGGGCGGTGAGGCCGTTGAGCAGGTCGCGTACCTCCGGCCGGTCGTAGAAGCCCCGCCCGGCGACAGTGACGAAGGGGATGCCGGCCTGCTCCAGTGCGTCCTCGTAAGAGGGGAACCCGGTGGAGGCGCGGAAGAGTAATGCGATCTCTTTCCATTCTACTCCCTCCTCCTCGCGCAACCGGCGCAGGCGGCGGGCAAGGGCGAAAGCGGCGGCGGTGCGCCCCTCGCCGGCGTTCTCCCCCAGCCCCAGGTGCAGTTCCACGTAGGGGGGATGGATGCCAGGGCGAGGTTTTTCCCGGAAGGCGGTCAGCGGCGCGAAGGGGACGGCATAGGGCCGCTGAGGGTCGTCCTTTTCCCCCAGGATGGGGGCCAGGAGTGTATTGGTGAGGGCGACCAGAGGGGCGTGGGCGCGGAAGGTGAGGTCGAGGGGGATATGTCGCCCGCCAGCACCGGTCACGTCGGCCTGGACGCGGCGGAAGACGGTCACGTCAGCGCCACGGAATCTGTATATGGATTGTTTGGAGTCGCCGACGACGAAGAGGGAGGCCGGTGGTGCGTGAAACGTGAAACGTGAAACGTGATGCGCGAAGCCACTGAGGGTATAGACGATCTGCCGCTGGCGTTCGTTGGTGTCCTGGAACTCGTCCACCAGGACGGCGCGGACCTCCGACTGCCAGCGGGCGCGGACCTCGTCGTTGTGGGCAAGGAGGGCCAGCGCCTCTGCCTCCAGGTCGTCGAAGTCGAGGGCGCGCCGTTCCTGTTTGAGGCTGTCGTATTCCGCCAGGGCGTGGTCGAAGAGACGGCGCAGGCGGGGCAGAGCGCTGGCGCATCGTTCGTCTAAGGCCCAGGAACATGGTTTTTTCTTGTTCAGCAGAGGGGCGAGGGCAGCGTCGAAGTAAGCGCGGAGGTCTTTCATCGCCTCTCGCGCCGCTGCCAGGTCGTCAGTATCCCAGTTCCCTTTTCTGCCGCCGGTAGAGATGGATGCGCGCAGGGCCAGGAGGGCGTCGAGGATGGTGTCCCATGGGCGCGGTGACCTCGCCCCTACCAGTGTGGTGTGGGCATCGGTCCAGTGGGCCAGGACCGCCCGCCGGGCGGTCTCCAGTTTGTCGCCGGACTGGCGAGCCTGGAGATGGGTCAGCCGGTCCAGGGGTATGTTCCAGTCCGGGGCTTCCAGCCGCTCGCTGAGCCATGCTGCCAGCGCATCGGACCAGCGGTCCAGGGGATTGGCTTCGAAGGCGGCAGTGGCGTCCAGTCGTTTCTCCATCAGGGTGGGGAGGGCCTGCCGCAGTTGGTACTCGGTCATGTGCTCGAACAGGGGTACCACCTCGGGGGCTGTGGCGGCCCAGGCCAGGGCGGTCTCGATGGCGCGGGCCTGTAGCAGGGCGGCCTGGTTTTCGTCCAGGACGTCGAAATCGGGGTCTACCTTGGCCTCGGCGGGGTGGGCGCGGAGAATTTCGTCGCATAGGGCATGGATGGTGCCGATGCGGGCTCCGTCCAGCGCAGCGAAGGCTTTCTCCCAGCGGGATCGCTGTTCGGCAAGGTCTCCTGACTGTTGCCGGGGGAGGGCTCGGTCAGAGACCTTCGCCCAACAAGCAGAGACCGCCCAACAAGCAGTTTGCTCCAGCCAGGTTTCGATGGCAGCGCGGATGCGGGCGCGCATCTCACGGGCCGCTTTGTTGGTGAAGGTGATGGCGACGATGGAGCGGAGGGGGAGGCCGGATTCCAGCAGGGCCAGGTAGCGGCCGACCAGGGTGCGGGTCTTCCCGGAGCCAGCGCCGGCGGTGACGACGAGGGCTTCATCTGGGGCCCGGATGGCGTCGGCCTGCTGGTCAGTGAACCGAGAAAGGGAGAGGATAGTTGACATGAGCAAGCGGTTCCCGCGTGTGTGGAGGCGATGGGCTATCCGCCGAGCTCGTCGAACTCGGCCAGTATCCGTCGAATCCAGTGAGCCGAGATGTCTCCCTGGTCGAGTTTGGAGTAGATGGTTACCAGGACAACCGACTTAGAGGCTTTGACCTGATAGATCAGCCGATATCCGGCGCTTTTCCCTTTCCTGATGTCGCTGTTCTTCACGCGCGCTTTGAACACAACATGCTGTGTTCCGGATATTCGGTCACCGAAGAATTCACCCGCCTGGAGTCGCTCAATCGCTGGCTGGACATCTGAGCGGATGTGGCGGTATTTCTTAGACAATGCACGGAGGTTGCGTTTGAACTCCGGTGTGAACTCGACCCGCGCCTGGGCCGACTCAGTCGGCATCAATGCCATCCCACAACTCGGAAACTAGCCGGGTCTGTCCTGTCATCGCCTCCTGCCATCCCTGGCGGAGGCTGGCTTCGGCGGGTTTCAAACCTACACTCTCGCGAAACAGGCGGATGATCTGGAGCAAGTTCGGCCAATATTCCATGGGAGTCTCGCGGATCTCGCGGACGATTTGTTCTTCATAAGCCATCATTTCGCTGGACATTGTCACTTCCCTTTTGCGTGATCGCCAGGATTCGCTTTGTATTCATTATACCATGCCGGGAGAAGTCCGTCCATGTTTCCTCACCACCCTACCACCCCCTCGGCCGGTATCGCCAGCAGAACCCGACGGCAGGGCAATGGTCGGGGCAGCCGGCGGCGGGTGGGGTGGGGGAGAACCGTCCCTCTCGCACGGCGGTGACGTAGGCCCTCACGTAGCCGATTGCTGCCTCGTTTGCTCCCTCTATACCCCCCTCGTATCGCCCCAGGCGCAGGTAACTGGGGCTGGCGGAGCCGATATGCCAGTAGAAGCCGTCGGCGACGGGGCCCAGGCGCAGCGCGTTCTGCACCGCCAGGGCGTAGAGGGGTAATTGGAGCCGCGTGCCCTTCTCCAGTTCGCGGGTGGGGATGCGTGAGGAGCCGGCCTTGTAGTCTATCACGCGCAGGGAGCCGTCGGGGGCACGATCAACCCGGTCAACGTAGCCTCGGATCTGGATACTGGATACTGGACGCTGGGTACTGGGTACTGGATATTGGGTACTGGATGCTGGATGCTGGAGAATCAGCGGGGGGTGACCGCGAAGGCCGAATGGAAGTTCCTGGGTGTGGGGCTCATACCCCTCGCGGGTCTCCTCCAGCGCGACGATGGTCTTCTCCAGCACCCGTAGAAACTCCTGCCGCTGTTGTTCCCAGAGAGGGGTGGGGCGGAAGCCGTACTCGTTGGGGGCGGCCTCGAAAACCGCCTGTGCCACCTTCGGCAGGACGGAGAGCGGGGCGGATGGCGCCAGGTGGTAGACTTTCTCCAGGACGCCGTGGTAGATGGAGCCCAGGACGAGGCGGTCGAACCCCTCCTGGGGCAGGGTGCGTGGCTCCAGGTGCAGCACGTGGGCTATGTAGAAGTGTAGGGGGCACCTGGCGTAGGTCTCCAACCGGCTGCTAGACCAGACGTGGTCGGGGCCGTAACGGGTTGCCAGGGCGGGGGCCAGCGGGCTCAGATCTCCCTCGTGTGGGCCGGCCGGCGTGCGGGCCAGGCGCGCCCGCACGACATCCGCGCCCGCCAGGGCGGCCTGCCACCCTTGATTCACGGGTTCGTTGCCCTCCCCCAGGGCGGGTGATGTTCCGGCCTGGGTCGCCGCTGCGATGAATTCCTGCAATGAGGCGGCCTCGTCTGGCGCTGTCTCCTCTGGGCGGGCGCGCCGGATCGGAGCGTCCACCAGCCGCCGTAGGTGTTGCCAGTAGGGGGATGGCTCCCACGCCTGCCCATCGTCGGCCAGGTAGGGGTGGCAGAGGTACAGCCGTTTCCGGGCGCGGGTGATGGCCTCGTAGAACAGGGTGACCTCTTCGCCGCGTAGACGGGGCTCCAGGCGTAATCCCCGCTCACGCAGGAGTGCCCGGTCCGCCTCCCGCAGCAAGGGGTCCTCCCGCTCGGTGGCGGGGAACTCTCCCTCGGACAGACCCAGGAGGGCGACGGCACAGAAAGAGAGGCCCCGGGCGTGGAGCACCGGTGTGGCCAGGATGTAGGCTTTCTCGGGGGGCGGAAGCGTGTAGGTGGCCGCCTCGGCCGCGCCGCGCAGTTCGTCGAAGAAGCGGGCGTAGGAGACCCCTGCCCCCTCCCCATCCGTTGACACCCCCTCCCCATCCGTTGACACCCCCTCCATCCGTTGACACCCTCCACGGGTGGAGGAAGAAGAGATGGGAAGGGAGTTTAGCAGGGCCTCGGCCAGCACCAGGCCGCGCAGGACATCCTTGAGGGTCTGCAGCGCGGCGACGTCCCGCTGGGCGAAGGAGTGGCCGTCAATCTCTCGTTTCATCTCTCGTGCCCGGGTGACGATGTGCAGGGATTGACCATCTTTAGATGTCGCATCCGGGTGTGCCAGTGCTGGATCGTCGCCTATGAGGCCCTCCACCCAGGCGACGTAGTCGCGGACAGTGGCCTGCGGCGGCGGGGTGATTTGGGCGACGAAGTGGTCGAAGGCACGGCGGAGGGCAACGGCCTCCTCGCCGGCGGGCAGGTCGCTGGAGGCCAGGTCTTCCTCTTCACCGGCCGCTCCTGCCTCAGGTTTCGCCCGCGCCAGCCGGTCAATGGCCTCGCGCCACTGATCTAGTCCCTTGATGACCAGCCCGGCCCGGGCGACTCCGTCCAGCCTGGCGGGTTGGGGAGGGGCTTTCTGCTCGAACAGGGCCGACCAGTCGAAATAGGGGCTGGCGAGGGCCTCGATGACCGGACGGCGAGGCCAGTCCAGGACGGGGAGCGAGAGCAGTGAGAGGAGCGCGGCGACGGCGGGGTTGGTCAGCAGGTCGGCACCGACGGCCAGGTGGAGCGGCAGCCCGAACTCTGCTGCTGTCTCCTCCAGGAAGGGACGGTAAGGGGATAAATCGCGGGCCAGGAGGGCGACTTCGTGAGGGGGCATCCCGTCCTGGACGATGCGGGCTTTGAGCCAGCGCAGAGCGGCGCGCACTTCCTGGCGGCGGTCCCGCGCCTCAACGAATTTCACTGTGCCGTTGGCGGGAAGCGGAGTAGGATTGGGTTCGAAGAGATTTGCTTCTAGATGGACGAGGGGAGGGGGAGACGGGGGGAGAGGGAGAGGGGGGGAGAGGGAGACAGGGAGACTGTCTCCTCGTTTCGCGTCGGAAAGGGAAGCGGGCTCAATATCCAGGGTTGCAGTGAGCAGGGCGCGGGCGCGGGCGAAGCGGCGGTGGGCGGTTCGGTGCCCCCCCTCAGTTCCCCCTGTCGAAGCCGGGGGGGACTGAGGGGGGGTACCGGTGAGGGTGATGAGGGTCTCGGCGGCCCGGCCCGCCAGCAGGTGCAGTACCTCCAGTTGGGTGGGGTTGAACTCGTCGAAGCCGTCCACGACCAGGAGTGCCAGGTTGGCGTAGAGGGCGGGGTTGCGCCCCAGGGCCCGCGCGGCCAGCCAGCTCTGCCCCTCGGCGTCGGTCCAGCCGCCTGTCACCAGCCAGTCCTGGTAGGCGGCGTAGATGGCGGCCAGTTCCGCTATACGGGGGGGCTGGTCGGCGACGGCGGCGGTGAGATCGTCGCGGTGGACGCGGGCACGCTTCAGTTCCTGGATCAGCGTGCGCAGGGCGCGGATAAAGCCGGGCTTATCGCGCAGGGGAGCGTAGTGGTGCAGATGGTCTTGCTCGCAAAGAGTGTCCACGACGGCCCGCAGGAGCCGGTGCTGGACGGGGTTGGAGAGGCGGGGTGTGGGGACGCCAGCGCGGGCCAGGATGTCGGCGTAGAGGCGATAGAAGGTGCCGGTCTCGACGCCGAGGGCTCCGCCAGCGCGGGCCAGGCGACGACGGAAGCCAGCCACCTGGGGGAAGTTGGGCAAGACGACCCAGACCGGGGCGAAGGGGCCAGAGGCGCACAGTCCGCGGATGCGGGAGATGGCGTGGGCGGTCTTGCCGCCTCCGGCGGGGGCAAGGAGAAGTTCGACAGTCACCTCACTCTCCGGTCAGCGCAGGCTGCTCGCTGGCGGCCGGTAGCGCCGCGCCGGTGGCTACATCGGTCAGTTTTTCACCAAAGCGTCCTAGTTTGACATCTGCCTCATTGTACTTGTTTTGAGCACGAGCGATGTGCCCACCGAGTGTTCTAAACGCATCCTTGACGCCAGCGAAGTCCGTTTTCAATCGGGAGAGCTGACCCAACAGAAGGTGAGCGTTTTCCTCGATTTTCAGGCCACGCAGCCCAAACACGATCACGTTCAGATAGGCAAAGAACGAGTTGGGCGACACAGGAATCACACGTTGTTCAAGCGCATACTTGAACGAGTCTTCGGCGCTGAGGATCTCGTAATAGACGTTCTCGGCGGGGATGTACATCATAGCGAATTCGAAGGTTCCTGCGTCCGGCCGGATGTACTTGGCCGTTTCGTCCACGCGTCGTCTGACGTCGCGTATGAAGGCCCTACGAGCGGACGCACGTTCTTTGTCGCCCTCGGCATCCAGCATGCGCCGAAAGTTCTCCAGCGGAAACTTGGCGTCTATCGGGACGATGTGGTCGGCCAGGAAGATGGCTGCATCTACCTTGGTGCCGTCGTTGAAGGCGTGTTGCAGGCGGAATCGCTCACTTGGCAGAACCTGCGCCAGCAGATTGCCAAGCAAAATCTCGCCCAGACCACCGCGTAGTTGGGGGGCACGCAGTATATCCTGCAACGAGGCTATGTCCTGGCCTAATGCGAGGATCTGGTTGGTCGCTTCGGTGACCCTCCCGATTCCTTCCTGCACGCTGCCGAATACGGCGACCTGCTGGGTAACGGCCCCCAGGTTCTGGCTGACTTGCTCGCGCAATGCTTTCATCTCTGCCTGCAGGGCTGCGATTTGCCCTGCTTCCGTCTTGCCACGGCTCCGCGACGCGAGCCAGACGACTGCAGCCACGAGCCCTACCACCAATGTGATAAGTATGCACAGCAAGGCAATGGTCAGGGTCTCCATTGGTGCAACCTCCCAATCTTCTGCTATAGCCTCTACCGCCCCAGGTCAATTGGCTCTTGCATGGCCCCGACGGCTCCTATGCTACCCACGCTCGGATGTCCTGATGCGTATACGATGCCGACCCGGTTCCACGGTGACGAAAGCCCTGTGCAGGTCTTCCGTCGCGTGTGTCTGGAGCAAGCGCGCTAACTCCTGATGCACATTGTCTACCGTCGTGGGGGCCGATGCGTAGCAGAATGACACCACTGTGCTCTTGCAGGCGCAGGAAGACCAACGCACCGAAGTCCTTGTCTTTAGTCAGTAGGATCTGCTGTTCCTTGTGGGCATGGTCCAGAATCTCCTCGTCTGATGCTCGGGCCATGCCAATCTCTCTGACGCAAACGACATCGTGGTCGAGAGCGCGTAAGAAATCCACAGTGGACTGGTAAACGTCCTGATCGGCCAGGAATCTCATGCTGCCACCTTTGCCAGATGGATTTCCTCCGACTTCACCAGTTCAGTGGCGTACTCCACGCAAGCGGCTACGTCTTCGAAAGTAAGGTCCGGGTAGTAATCGCTGATGATCTCATCAAAGGAGATGCCAGTCTGCACCAGTTCCAGCACGCAATAGACGGGGATGCGCGTACCGGCCACACAGGGCCGCCCAAAGTGTACCTGCGGGTCAATAACGATACGATAGTCTGCCATTGTTTACTTCCCTCTCAACCTGTCACCCCGCCATTTGTCATTGGTCATTTTCCTACAACCCCTCCTGCGCGACTCGTTCCCGCCCCAGGTCGATTAGTTCCTGGATGGTGGCGATGAATCCTTCGGCGGCCTTGACGCTGGGAGGTGGGGCTTCCTCTTCGTCCTCGGCCGGTGGTGCGGTGAGGACGCGGACGCGGTCCACGCGGGCGGCCAGGCCGGTGGGGATGCGGTCAGTGGCGACCAGTTCCGCCTCCACCAGGCGCGGGGAGGGCAGTGCTTCGCCGGGCGTTTTGCCCTTGGAAAGAGCGAGCAAGAGGTGTGTGCTCAGCGCCCACCCTAACGCCTGGCGCACGGGACGCATCACTTCCTCGGGAAAGCCGCCCTGCAACACGACGGATGCCAGTTTGAGCCGCTTGTCGGCGGTGTCGAAACCCTTGTTGGCGCGGCGCAGCCGCTTTTCCAACGCTTTGCGCTCGTCGTCGCGGGCCGGCGCGGGAATGGCTGGGGCCTGGTAAACAGTGGCCGCCTCGGCCATCTGTTCCATCGCCCCGCCGGTGAGGGCGGAGAGTGCACGGTAGCCCTCCTGTTCCATCAGCAACAAGCCCGGCGCTGGGGAATCGCCGTAGTGTCCGTTGAGCAGTTTCTCGACCCTGGAGCGCAGCCTGGCTGGTTCACGGTCCACGACGACGAGAATGTTACCGTCGGCGGGAGCGGGAGGAAGTTGCGGAGCCTCTCGCACCAGCAGGATACGGCCTGGATAGTGTCCCACCAGTATGTCGGCGAAGCCCTGCAGCGTGGGAGTGGGCACTGCTTCTGGTTCTGCCCCGGGTGGGACGGCGGTGGGTTCGAGCACCAGTTCTGGCTTGATCGCTTCCCGAGTGCCCAAAAGCACTTCGAGCCGCTGCAAGATACCCTGACCTGCGTCTTTGAACGAGAGTTCGGTGACGGTGCTGTCCTCGTTGAACGCTGCGTCGAAGACGGCTCGCTTGGCGGCCAGCGTGTCGAGCATACGTTCCTCGATGGTGCCCTTGGCAATCAGATTGATGACGTTGACGGTGTGCGGCTGGCCATGACGGTGCGCGCGGGCGATGCGTTGGGCAAGCACGGCCGGGTTCCAGGGCAGGTCGAGGTTGACCACCATGCTGGCGGCCTGCAGATTCAGTCCCACGCCGCCGGCGTCGGTAGAGAGGAATACCTTGCAGCGGGGGTCTTCGAAGAATTGCTCGATGAGCGCGCCGCGCTTCCTGGAGGGCACGTCGCCGGTGAGTTTGACCCAACCCAACTTGAGCCTTTCCAGCGTCGGCTCGGTCAGATTGAGCATCCGCGTCCATTGGCTGAAGAGAATGGCCTTGTGGCCGTTGCTGGCGACTTCCTCGCCGAGAATCTCGCGCAATTCGCGCAGTTTGGGGGCGGTCTTCTCGCGGTCCTGGGGCTTGATCTCTGGATCGTGGAGCGCCAGTGCGTTACAGATCAGGCGCATTTTGACCAGGGACCCCAGGAGGATCTTGTGTTCCTCCGGCGTGAGTGGACGCCGGCGTGCTCGCGCCATCAACTGAGCGACTCTCCGCTCGTATTCGGCATAGGCAGCCCACTGGGGGTCGGTCATCTCGACGAAGAAGTTGCTGTCAATGCGCTCAGGCAGGTCGAGCAGCACCTCCTCGCGCACGCGGCGCAGCACGTAAGGCGCGATGCGGTGGCGGAGTTCGTCCAGGTTCTTGTAGCCCAGCACCTTGTAGGAACCGGAGGGTCGCCGTTCGGTCTCATAGTACCGTTGGTTGAAACGCCACAGTGGGCCGAGGATGGTGGGATCAATAAATTGGAAAATCGAGTAAAGTTCGTCCAGCCGGTTCTCCAATGGCGTCCCGGTCAGGACAAAGGCGTAGGGGCTGCGCAGTCGCTTGACCTTGTCGGCGGTCTTTGTGCGCCAGTTCTTTATTCTCTGGGCTTCGTCGAGCATCACCAGGTCGAACGCGCACTGGGCGATCTTTTCCTCGTCAAAGCGTACCAGTTCGTAGTTGATGATGTTGAAGAACTGGAGGTCTCGGTACAATTGGCGGCGCTGAATCGGGTTGCCTTCGATGACCTGGACGGACAGCGAGGTGAAACGGCGGATTTCGCGCGCCCACTGGTGCTTGAGCGAGGCGGGGCAGACGATCAGCACGTGCTGGATGTCGCGCAGTTGCTTGAGCAGGGCGGCGGCGGCGATGGCCTGCACTGTCTTGCCCAGGCCCATGTCGTCGGCCAGCAACGCGCGCCGGCCAAAGGTCAGGTGAAGCAAGCCTTCTTCCTGGTAGCCGTAGAGCGGTGTCGAGAGAACGCTGAGCGAACGGTTGCCCTGTTCCACCTGGTCGAGGAACCAGCTTTGTTGTTGCTGAACCGCTTCGATGTCCTGTCGGTTTTTCAAGTAGTCGTGCACAGACTGGTCCACGTGAATCTGCTCGTGCTCGCGGGCGGGCAACCGGTTCAATTCGCCGAGCAACACGGGTAGGCTCTGCGTGACCTTGCCCTGCAGGACGCCCTCGGCATCGAAGTAGCGGGTCAGCAACGCGTGTAGCCTCTTGCGCTTCGGGAAAGGCAACGTGACGCGGACAGTGGTTCGCTCGGCGTGGTGGACGTACAATTGGGCGATGGGTGGAGCCTGGGTAATAAGATCTTCCCACTGATCGGCGAACTCCTCTTCCAGGTTGGCCAGCACGCCCTCAATGTGCTTGCACGTACCGATGGTGTTGGTGTGGTAGTCGGGGCAGGTGCAGGTGTTGAGTCGCTCGGTGAGCGAGCGAATCTGGACAGTATAGACTCGTTCGGACGTGGAGGTCACTTCGAAGGTGCTGTAGACTGGATGCTGGCCCTGGTTGACGATTTTGACGAGTTCTTCCATGCCGCGCTTGCGGCGGCGCTTGATTTGTTCCTGGAGCATGTCTGTTTGTTGTTGGGTCTGGTTCATCTGGTTCTCTCTTTCACTGCCGGATAGTTCCTGGACACGAATGCCACGAATGGACACAAGACACGAATTTCGTCTCGAAATTGATAGAGAAACACTCAAGCAAATATCGACAATTGTCCGTCTTCGGCGGCCAAGGTCAGCTTACCGATGACGACTCGCTCAGTTGTTACTGCAGACATATGTCACCTCCAGCGCTGGGCCGATTATAGCATGGATGGAGAGTAAGAGGAAAGCATGCTGGCACTCGGACTTTACACCCTGCTATGAGCATGGTACAATTAAATTGAGCAGGAGGAGATACACCAATGATTCAGACGATTGACGCCATATATGAGAACGGGCTGTTCAGACCGCTAGGTGACGTTTACCTATCCGAGCGACAGAAGGTCAAGCTCGTTTTCGTTCCAGAAGACGAGGCGACCCTGGCAGATGATTTGCCAGCCTGGGCACTGGCTGTGTTGGCCGAACAGAGCCCCAGTTTCGCCTTTCTGGCCGACCCCCGCGAGGACATTTACTCCATTAAGGATGGAGAGCCGGTCTCGTGACCCTCCCGTTGCTTCACCGTGGAGACATTGTGCTGGTTCCATTCCCATTCACCGACCTGAGTGGACGGAAGGTGCGCCCTGCGCTCATCGTCTCTCCCGACCCGGTAGGTGGAGACATCCTGGTCGCTTTCATCTCCTCGGTCATCCCGCCTGTACCTGAACCAACCGAGTACGTGCTGGACGTCACACACCCGGCGTTTGTCCAAACGGGCTTGAGAAGCACATCGGTTTTCAAGATGGGCAAGATAGCCACGCTACACCGCTCCCTCATCCTGCGCCGACTGGGACGTACCACCTCCGAATTGCAAAACGCACTGGATATCGCACTGAAACGAGCAGTTGGGTTAGCCTGAAAGCTAAATCAAGGTAACTCCTTTCGGCTATGCCGGCATCGCTCTGGGTCATGCGCGGGCGACGTAAGGCAGCCCTGTTCCGCGATCTGGCAGGCGGTAAAGGACGAGGTCCCCCCCCCCTCGCTAGAGAAAGGCTTGGTCTGGAAAGCAGCGTCGCTCATTACCATGAGGCCGTTCCCCACCAGCGAGTAGGGGGAGCGGCGGCGTAGCCTCCTTATCCATCTGTTGGTGTTCTGGAATCCGTGTTCTTATCTGGCACGATCACCTGTAGCCGGCCTGGCAGGATCGTGTATTCGACGTGGGTCGCAGATAACTCGAACAGTTCGCCGTCGGCCTGGATGGGGGTGGGCGGATCGCACTCGATGGTCAGGTGGGTGGTGCGGGCGTATCGCACCCGTGGGTCCTCGATGTGACTGCCGTCGAAGGTCTTGGGCAGCAACCGCAGCAACTTGAGCCGTCCCAGCCTCCCGGTGAACACGAAGTCCAGGTATCCATCGTCCGGCTCGGCCCGGGGCGTCATCCAGAATGCGCCTCCGGTGCGGCGGGTGTTGCCCACGGAGACCAGCGCGGTTGGCCCGTCGTACTCCCCATCGTCCCAAACGAGTCGTACGTGCCAGGGCTCGTGGCTGAGGATGGTCTTGAGCGCGGCCAGGATGTAGCGCGGTGTGCCCTGGATCCGCTTCATCGCCCTCTCTGTGATGGTCACCATCGGCTCCAGCCCGATGGCCGAGTTGTTGTCGAAGTAGCGGCCGTTGACGCATCCCACGTCAATGATGCGCGTGTGTCCCGCCAGGATGGCCCGGCATGCTGCTTCGACTTCCTTTTCCAGGCCGAGCATGTCGGCGAAGTCGTCGGCCGAACCGAGCGGGATGATACCCAGCGGGCCAGCCATCTCGCTGGCCGCGGCCTGCATCAGGCCGTTGACCACCTCGCTGATGCTACCGTCGCCGCCAGCGGAGACGATGGGCGAGAAGCCCGCCAAGGCCGCTTCCCGCGCCAGTTCGATGCCGTGGTTTGGCTCCTCGGTGACGACCAATTCGTAGTCCAGGCCGATCTTCTGGCAGTCCCGCTCGATGTCGGGGATGGCCGCCTTGGCCTTCCAGCGGCCTGCGTACGGGTTTACGATGATTTTGGCTGTGGTCATTTCTTCCGTCCTTTCCTTTGTTCTCCTTATATACATGATAACGAATCTTGTCGTTCTGCGCAAGTGCGGCCGTACGCTTGACGAAAGTGGTTGTTTGCGCTACAATAGCCCAGCCGTGCGGGCGGGCCCGAGCCCCGCCCGTTTGATTGCCAAAGAGTCAAAGAGTTCCTGCTTTGCCACCGGACGAAGCGGGAGTTGGGGAGGTGTTGAATGGATCAGCGCGTAGAACAGGTTGAGTTGACAGCCGAAAAGCGAACGGTGATAGGTAAGCAGGTGAAACAACTGCGACGACAGGGGTGGGTGCCGGGCGTGATGTATGGACATAGTTTCGACTCTGTGTCTGTACAATTCGAGGAGTCAAGTTTGAGGCGGGTGCTCTCACAGGTCGGCGGCAGCCAACTCGTCCGCATCAAGGTCGAGGGACGAAAGCAACCTGAGATGGCCCTTGTGCGTGACGTGCAGCGCGACTCTATCCGGGGCACTCTGTTGCACGTGGATTTTTATCGCGTGAAGATGACCGAGCGCCTGACGGCTGAGGTGCCTTTGGTGATAGTGGGGGAATCTCCAGTCGTGGAGCGGCAAGAGGGTGTTATGTTGTATGGCATCTCTGCTGTCGAGGTTGAATGTCTGCCTGGCGATCTGGTGGACGGGATCGAGGTGGACTTCTCGGACCTGATCGAGTTGGGTCAGGCGTTGCACGTGCGCGACCTGGCTATTCCTGCTGGCATAGAGCTCCTTACCGACCCAGACGAGGTGATCGCGCGTGTGGTGCTGGTGAGGGAGGAGGAAGAGGAGGAAGAGGAAGAGGAAATGGTTGTGCCTGAGGCCGAAGAGATCGAGGTCATCACGGCAGCCAGGGAGAAGGGGGCAGAGGCTCCTGGCAGAGAAGATTAGCGACGGACAAGGCGGGAAGTGGGGCGGGGGCGGGCAGATGAGCCTGCCTCCGCTTTTTTGTATGTGCTTGACAGGGAGGGGCTTAAGGTATAAAATGGCTTAAGGTGCAAGAGGGGCTGTTGTGGGGTGGTGGGAATGGAATACAAAGACTACTACAAAATCCTGGGCGTGGATCGGGATGCGAGCGAGAAGGATATTAAGCGGGCCTACCGTCGGTTGGCCCGTCAATTTCATCCCGACGTCAATCCGGGCGACGAGCAGGCTGAGGAAAGGTTCAAGGGGATCAACGAAGCATACGAGGTTCTGGGGGACCAGGAGAAACGGGTCAAATACGACCGCTTAGGAGCCAGTTGGCAGCATTGGCAGCGTACGGGCCGCGACCCAGGTCAGTTTGACTGGTCTCAGTGGTTCACCGGTGCGCCGGGAGGGGCACATGTCGAGTGGAGCGGCGACCTGGGCGATCTCTTCGGTGGGTCGGGGGCTGGTATGTTTTCGGACTTCTTTCGCGGCGTCTTTGGCGGGACAGGTGGGGCAGGGCGCGCTCGCACTTCCGAGGACCTCTTTCGCCGCACAGCCAGCCGGCGCGTGCAGCTTGGGCAGGATGTGGAGGCCTCGGTGGAGATATCGCTGGAGGAGGCATTCCACGGCGCTACCCGCGTGCTGGAGCGGGGTGGACGGAGGATTCGGGTGAAGATCCCGCCAGGAGCGCGGAGTGGGGCAAAGGTGCGCATCGCCAGCAAGGGGGAGGCTGGCTATGGGGGCAGCCTACCTGGCGATCTGTACTTGAACGTCACGGTCAAGCCACATCCGGTCTTCAGGCGCGAGGGGGATAATCTGCGCCACGACGTTGACGTGGATCTGTATGCTGCTGTCCTGGGCGGCCAGGTACGGGTGGCGACGCTGGATGGTGACGTGTCGTTGAGGATCCCCGCCGGCACGAGCGGCGGCAAGACTTTCCGTCTGCGGGGCAAGGGGATGCCCAACCCGCGTTATCCGCAGCAGCGTGGCGACCTGCTGGCTACAGTCCAGGTGCGGGTTCCCCAAAGGCTTAGCACTCGTGAGCAGGAATTGTTTGAGGAGTTGTCTGGCCTCCGGGACAAGGAGAGAGAATGACCTCAAGTAAGCGACTGGTGCTCATGTTACCTCTGCTGCTGGCTGTGTTCGCCTGCACTTTCAGCAGCCAGGAGTTCTTCGTTGCACCTACCCCGGTGCCCATCCCAACTGTGCCGCAGTCTCCTGAACCTGTTGTGCTCATCGTCACCCCCACTCCTATGCCAGAGGAAGCCATCGGTGAAATGGATGCGGAAGATGCCCTGCTGGTCAACCTCTACCAGCGGGCCAACCCGGCCGTGGTCTACGTCGAGGTGCTGATGGAACACGACGGGGTGCTCGTGCCGCTTGGCACCGGGTCTGGCTTTGTGATAGATACGGAGGGACACATCGTCACCAACAATCATGTCGTCGAAGAAGCCGAGGTTGTCCGGGTTACCTTCTTCGATGGTAGCGTGGTTGATGCCCAGGTACTGGGTCGGGACCCATACTCCGACCTGGCGGTGATCCAGGTGGATGTCCCTCCCGAGCGACTGGTGCCGCTGGTACTGGGCGACTCGAGTGTGCTCCAGGTAGGGCAGCGGGTCATTGCCATCGGCAACCCCTTTGGCCTGGCGGGGACGATGACCGTCGGTGTCGTCAGTGCGTTGGGGCGGACATTGCCGGCCCAGGCGTTCCAGGGTAATGGTAGTTTTTCCAACCCTGAGATCATCCAGACTGACGCGGCTATCAATCCGGGCAACTCTGGCGGGCCACTGCTGGACATCCGTGGACGGGTGGTTGGTGTCAACACGGCCATCCGCTCGACGACAGGCACCAACTCCGGTATTGGTTTCGCGGTGCCGGTCGACACGGTCAAGCACATTGTGCCCCATCTGATCGAGGAGGGCTTCTACCGCTATCCGTATCTGGGCATCGTCTCCGACAACCGTTTCACCGTGGCGGAGGTAGCGGGCCCGCTAGGGTTGCCGGTGACTGGAGGAGTGCTCATTTCCGAGGTTACACCTGGGACCGCCGCAGCCCAGGCTGGCTTGCGGGGCGGCGACCGTGAGGTCGAGATCATAGGGATGATGGTCAGGACTGGCGGTGACATCATCGTCGCCATTGACGGATATGAATTGCACGACTTCGATGATTTAATCGCCTATCTGGTGCGCGAGACTAAGGTGGGGCAGGAGATTGTGTTGACGGTTGCCCGCGATGGGGAGGAGTTGGAGATTCCAGTGACGTTGGGAGAGAGACCGCAGTCAATGAGCAGTGATGAGTGACCGGCGACGAATGAACAATGAACAATGAACAAACTTGAGGGATGAGGGAGGAGGACCGCTGGCCGACTGGCTGATATGGTCGCTAACTGCTAGCCGCTGATGGCTAACTTCTAATAAAATGAAAGGGGAGCGATGTTCAAGAGAGAGGATTTGCGCAAACTGGCAGCATACCAGGCTCAGACGCCGATCTTGAGCGTCTACTTAAATGTAGACCCGACGGAGTACACGACGGATGAGTATAAATTGGCGCTGCGGCAAATGCTGAAGCATGCGGAAGGATCTGCTGCACCTGAAGATATGTCGGCCGTGGAGCGGTTTTTTGATCACGAGTACGATTGGTCAGGTCGTGGGGTAGTCGTCTTCTCTGGTGCCGCGGAGGGATTCTGGCGCATGTATTCTCTGGCCGTTCCTGTTGCCTCCGGGGTGACGGTGGCCCGTAAGCCCTACATCTGGCCGCTGGCGGCGCTGATGGACGCCTATGGCAGTTACCTGGTGGCGCTGGCAAACCAGCAGAAGGTGCGCCTGCTGCTTTTTGAGATGGGCGAGTTGCAGACCAGTGATGAATACGTAGGAGAGGATGTGCGCAGGCTCAAGAAGGGGCGTGGCTCATCGGGTGGGCCGGGTCGTAGGGGGGGAGCCCCTATCTCCAGCCGGCGCGAGAAGGAGGTGGCGCAGCGCAACATCCGCAAGGCGGTCAAGGCGACCAGGCGTTTCTGGCGCAAGCACAAGCCACAGAGGTTGATTATCGCCGGCGCTGAGCCGATGGTGGCTCAGTTTCGTGAGGCGTTGCCCAAAGCATTGCAGGGTAAGGTGATTGGCTCCTTTAACGCTGATATGAATGCATCGGAGCCGGAGATGCGCGAGCGCTCATTGGAGATTCTGCAGCGAGTGGAGAGAGAGCGCGAGATAGCCCTGGTCGATGCGGTGTTCACGGCAGCGGCGAAAGGACGTGGCGGCGTCATCCGTCTGGCCGATACGCTTGGCGCGGCCCACGAAGGCCGCATCCAGACGTTGGTGATCGCCCGTGACTGTCACCAGACGGGCTACCAGTGTCGCAACTGCGCTTACATCACTGACCAGTCTCTGGAGGTTTGTCCCTTCTGTGGAGGTGAGTTCGTAGAGATTCCCGATGCGGCCGAGGCGTTGGTGACGAAGGTGATTGAGGACGGCGGCAAGGTAGAGGTGGTGGACGATCACCCCAAGATAGCGAAGTTCGGTGTGGGGGCGCTGTTGCGGTATTAGGGCGCGGATTTCAGAACAATAATGGAATAGGATGGGGCCGCTACTGCGGCCCCATCCTCAGTTCTCGTGGTCTGCCTTCAAATAACGGTCAAACCAGCGCCGAATGTGCTTTAGCCTTTCAATACGCCGGTCCGTGCGCCCGCCGCGCGAGAGGCCATGCGGTTCGTCTGGGAACCGGACCATTTTGGTGTCTACTCCTAATTTTTTCAACGCCACGAAGACTTGCTCGTCCTGCTCGATGGCGCACCGCAGGTCCTGTTCGCTGTGGATGACGAGGGTGGGTGTTTGGGCATTGCCGATGTACTTCATCGGCGATTGCCGCCAGTAGTTCTCGAGGTTCTCCCAGGGGGGCTCATCCCCAAACTCCGCTTGAAAGCTCCAGTTGAAGTCGCTGGAACCGTACATGCTGATCAGGTTGCTGACGCTCCGCTGCGTGACCGCCGCCTTGAACCGGTCTGTGTGTCCAATGATCCAGTTGGTCATGTAACCGCCGTAACTGCCGCCGGTGACTCCCATCCTTGCGGTATCGATGTACGGTTTCTGTTGGACGAAATCAACCCAGGCCATCAAATCATCGTAGTCCGCTGTGCCCCAGTTGTTCCAGATGGCCTGGGCGTGTTCTTCGCCGTATCCCTGCCCTCCGCGCGGGTTGCAGAAGTAGACGACGTAACCGTGCGCAGCCAAGTAGTAGAACTCGTGCATGAAGAAGTTGCCGTACTGTATCCGGGGGCCGCCGTGAATTTCCAGAATCGAAGGGAATTTCTTCGCTTCGTCGAAGCCGGGGGGCTTGAGAATCCAGCCCTGCAAATCGTTGTCGGCAGCGCCTTTGAACCAAACTTCCTCTATTTCCCCCAGGTCCCGAGCCCGCAGCAGGTTCTCGTTGACGCGCGTCAGTTTGTGTGAGCGTCCAGTGGTCACGTCTCGCACCCAGACCTGTCCCAGGTCGGTCATGTTGGCCTGGAAATAGGCGAGTCTCGATTGCTCTTTGTCCAGACTGAATGGTCCCACAACCCCCTTGTCCCCGATCGCCGTTTGCAGGCCTCGCTCATCGCCGTCCAGCGTCACCGATTTGAGAACAGTGTTCCCGTGCTGCGATACCTGAAAATAGAGCCTATTCCCATCTTTTGACCAGGTAGGCGGCATCATCGGCAGGCTGCCCGGAAGGTCGTTGCCTGTCCTGCTCGACACGTCGAAATCGAACTTCTCCGTCAGGTTCTTCGACTCTTCGCTGCCGTCCGCCGGGACAACCCACAAACAGGTGTTCTTCCACCACTGACCACGTCCCTCTTGCCCGAGGTAGGCCAGCCATTTTCCGTCTGGTGAAAAAGTGGGTTTTTCCTTTGGCCCCACGGGCGTCTTGATCTTGCGCAGCTCTCCACCATCGGCCGGAATGACGAACAAATCTACGGCGTCCGGGTCAAGATCAGGGTCGTCGCTGCGGTTGGAACAGAAGACGATTTCCTTTCCGTCCGGCGACCACCACGGATCCAACTCGTCGTGAACGTCGCTGTCGGTCAATTGCCTGGCCCTGCCCGTGCGGGCGTCAATGGTCCAGATGTGCCAGCGTTCTTTGGGCAGGAACCCGCTTCCATCCAGCTTGTAAAAGACACGCGTGATGTGACGTGAAACGACGCCCAGTTCTTTCTTCCGTTCGTCTTCTTCCCGTGCGATGGCCTCTTTATCCTTTTTGCGGAACTGGCAGACGAACCGCTTGCCGTCGGGTAACCATTCAAACGGGCCGATTTCCCCTTTCAGATCGGTGAGCGGTCGTGCTTCCCCGCCGTGCAAGGGGATAACATAAATCTGTGGCTGCTTCTCATCGCCTCGATTGGAGATAAAGGCGATCTCGCTGCCATCGGGTGACCATTTGGGCTGGCTATCGCTTTGATCGCCATACGTGAACTGGTGGGCGCGTCCTCTGTCGGTGGGAGCAATCCACAGGTTGGAGTACTTCTTCTCGGTCTTCTTATCTACTCGCTGGACACAGAAGACGACATGGTGTCCATCCGGCGAGATCTGGCTGCCGCTGATCAGTTGAAAACGATACAGGTCCTCCGCGGTGATGCGACGTTTTTTTCGTTTGGGCATGTTTCTTCTCTCCACGTTTTGGATTTGTCAGAGACTGCTTGATGTATCCTAATCTTGATGGCTTTTGCTAGTACCCCACATCGTCCAGCCGTGCCTCAAACAGGGCGACAAATTGCCCGAAGTCGCGCAGTGCCGGGCCGATGCTATCGCGTAGGATCGCATAGTCTATCTCTTGGTACAGATGAACGATCACGTTCCGCATCCCGGCAGCCTGCTGCAAACTGTCGGCCAGGTCAGGCGGCAAAAGTCCCTGCCCTGCCGCCAGTTCGAACGCGCCTCGGTAGGAGTCAGGGGTCAAGCCTCGGTCCGCCAGTTCGTGGAACAGGATATCGCTGGCGGCCATAACCAGCAGTTCGAACAGCCTTTCCAGTCTGTAATGCTCGGCCCGCACCGCGTCCAGCGTCGCGCCCTCAAAGGGAGCCAGGTCGGTCAGCAGTTGACGCAGGTAGGTGAGCTTGCGGAGCAGCACTTCAGGGGGCACGTTGCATCTCCTCGGCGAACTCGCGCAACCGTTGGCGCGCAGCCCGGCGGAAGGGTAGACTGTCGTTGTAGGTGTGCCACAGTTGGGCGCGTCGCGCTGCCCATAGTCCTGGTTCCTCTTCAAAGATCAGGTAGCCCTGGTGCACGATCTCAAATCCCATCACAGGGTCCAGATCGGGAGAGACCAGCACCAGGCTCACGTCCTGGGTCAGGGCGGTTTCCAGTTCACGCAGCCAACGCAGTCGGGTTAAGGGGGAGATGGGGTGGGCCGGCCATAGGGCCAGGTCTATGTCGCTGTGGGGATGGGATTTGCCACTGACCTGGGATCCGAACAACACGCACAGTCGCACCGGTCGCTCCTGGCACCAGTCACGCACAGTTCTTGCGATTTTTCTCAAGCCCGCCGGGATGGATGTGGGTGAGGGAGGGCGTTGGCTCAGTTCTTTTGACGCCATATTCGACATCCTGATGGTTCTGGTTTTCGTGACATCACCTCTTTATTGTAGCACAGAACCCTCTGCGCTCCAAGTGACGGAAACCCGAAGGGGATGCACTTCAGGGTCTGTCACACCCTTTGGGTTTTGAAGCCTACCGAACCACCTTCTTCACTTTCTTACGTAAATCCAATGCTGCACTATGGTTTTTCTAACGAGAGAGAGGTACAATAGGGGTAACTACCCAGGTCTTGAATTGTACTGATTGTGGGACATCGTGGAGGTGATTACTGTGGATCTAAACAAGTTCACGCAAAAAGCGCAAGAGGCGATTATCGGCGCCCAATCGCTGGCGGGCGAATACAGCCATGGCCAGATTGAGCCGGAACACTTGTTGCTACTGCTCCTGCGCCAGTCCGATGGCATCGTGCCGCAGATTGTCCAGAAGTTGGAGGCGAACCCGGACGAGATGGCTCTATCACTGGAGCGGGAGGTACAACGCAAACCCAAGGTCTACGGGGCGACAGCGCAGGTGGGACTCTCGCGTGAACTGGCGCGCGTGTTGGACGAGGCGCAGAAGGTGGCTGCCCGCATGCGCGACGATTACGCCAGCACTGAGCACCTGCTGTTGGCGCTGACCGGATCGCGTGGAGGGGGGGCGTCCCGCTTCCTGGCGGCCTACGGCATCACTGAGGACGCCGTCCTGCGGGCGCTCACCGGTATCCGTGGCAGTCAGCGGGTCACCAGCCAGCATCCCGAGGCCACCTACCAGGCCCTCGAGAAGTACGGGCGGGACCTGATCCTGCTGGCCCGGCAGGGGAAACTGGACCCGGTCATCGGGCGGGACGACGAGATTCGGCGCGTGATGCAGATCCTGGGCCGCCGGACCAAGAACAACCCGGCCCTGGTGGGCGACGCTGGTGTGGGCAAAACCGCCATCGCTGAGGGACTGGCCCAGCGCATCGTGCGCGGCGACGTGCCCGAGGGGTTGAAGAACAAGCGCATCGTTGCGCTCGACATGGGCGCGTTGATCGCCGGGGCCAAGTACCGGGGCGAGTTCGAGGAGCGGCTAAAGGCAGTGCTAAAGGAGGTGGCCGACGCAGCGGGCGAGGTCATCTTGTTCATTGATGAGTTGCACACCGTCATCGGGGCGGGTGCGGCTGAGGGGGCCATGGACGCCAGCAATATGCTCAAGCCGATGCTGGCGCGGGGCGAATTGCATGCCATCGGCGCGACCACCTTGGATGAGTACCGCAAGTACATCGAGAAGGACGCCGCGCTGGAGCGACGATTCCAGCCGGTATACGTGGGCGAGCCGTCGGTGGAGGACACGGTCAGCATCCTGCGTGGCCTCAAGGAGCGATACGAGGTGCACCACGGCGTGCGCATCCAGGACGCGGCCGTGATCGCTGCGGCGACGCTTAGCCAGCGCTACATCGCCGACCGGCGCCTGCCGGACAAGGCGATTGACCTGATTGACGAGGCGGCCTCCCGGCTGCGGATGGAGATTGACTCGAAACCAGCCGAATTGGACGAGGTGGACCGGCGCATCATGCAACTGGAGATTGAGCGGGAGGCGCTGAGGAAGGAGAAAGATAAGGCCAGTAAAGAGCGCTTGAAGAAACTGGAGAGAGAACTGGCCGACCTGCAGGAGCAGAGCGGGGCTTTGCGCGCCCGCTGGGAGCAGGAGAAGGGAGCCATCCAGGCGATCCGGGACACGAAGGAGCGGAGCGAACAGGTGCGCCACCAGATCGAGGAGGCGCAACGGGTGCAGGATTACACCCGCGCCTCGGAATTGCAGTATGGCACGCTCATCGAACTGGAGAAGCAATTGCGGAAGCAAGAGGGACGACTGCGCGATCTGCAGGGCGACCATCCGCTGCTCAAGGAGGAAGTCGGCTCGGAAGACATCGCCGAAGTGGTGGCGGAGTGGACCGGCATCCCTGTCTCCAAATTGCTGGAGGGTGAGGTCGAGAAACTGCTGCGGATGGAGGAGGCGCTACACCAGCGGGTGGTGGGGCAGGACGAAGCAGTGCAGGCTGTCTCCAACGCCGTCCGCCGCGCCCGCGTTGGTCTCCAGGGCCCCAACCGGCCCATCGGCACATTCATCTTCCTGGGGCCGACCGGTGTGGGCAAGACGGAGTTGGGCCGGGCGCTGGCCGAGTTCCTCTTCGACACCGAGGAGGCAGTGGTGCGCATTGACATGAGCGAATATCAAGAGCGGCACACCGTCTCCCGGCTCATTGGCGCGCCTCCGGGCTACGTGGGCTACGATGAGGGCGGCCAACTGACCGAGGCGGTCCGGCGGCGGCCCTACAGCGTGGTTCTGTTCGACGAGATCGAGAAGGCCCACACCGAGGTCTTCAACGCGCTGCTCCAGTTGCTCGACGAGGGACGGCTGACCGACGGCCACGGGCGCACGGTGGACTTTACCAACACCGTCGTCATCATGACGAGCAACACTGGCAGCCGCTGGATCAAAGAACTGGGGGCGGATGCAGCGCAGGAGCGGGTGATGGAGGAACTGGACCGCACCTTCCGGCCTGAGTTCCTGAACCGCATCGACGAGATCATCATTTTCCGCAGTTTGACGAAGGACGACCTGCTGAGGATCGTGGACATCCAGGTGCGCCATCTGCGCGAACTGTTGGAGGAGCGTCAGATCGGGCTGGAACTGACCGATGCGGCTCGCCAACACATCGCCGACACCGGGTACGATCCGGTCTACGGTGCGCGACCGCTCAAGCGAGTGATCCAGCGGGAGGTGCAGGACCCGTTAGCGCTGGCGCTCTTGCGGGGCGAGTTTGCCGAGGGTGACGTGATGAGAGTAGACGCACGCGACGGGCGAGTGGTGTTTGAGAAGGTGTGATGTGTTGCCCAGAAAGACCCTCCGGGTTTCAGAAAACCCGAAGGGTCTACGAAGGGTCTATGTACGGGCGCGGCTACGGCGCGAGCGGGACCTCGACCGTCACGGGCTCGCCGGCGGCGTGGGGCAGGTAGAACGGCGCGCTCGTGGCGAGCAGGTCGCCCCCTTCCCCTCTGTAGACCAGCCAGCGGTACGTCCCCCGGCCCAGGTCTTCTCCGGCGACCCACCAGGTCTTCTGGCCTGTGATCTTCCCGTCTGCGCCGACCGCAACGGCGTCCAATCCTCCCCGCCACCCCACGACGTCGTACCAGTCCCCTCCCACGCTTTTCTGATGTTGGACGGCGGTCCACAATCCCTGCCAGGGAACGGTGGCCCAGGGCCACGCCTGGCTGAACTGGACGCGCAACTCAGCCGGCGCTCCGCTGACGGGGGCGCGCTGCGCGATTTGCGGTTCGGGCGGCGGTGGCG
>Ga0208279_1000169_pt1 | contig 62921 bp, 54 predicted proteins | sample AntAceMetag02UKM_FD_184766 | JGI IMG/M metagenome (GOLD analysis project Ga0208279, IMG submission 184766) | Saline lake microbial communities from Ace Lake, Antarctica - Antarctic Ace Lake Metagenome 02UKM (SPAdes) (version 2) | ecosystem: Environmental > Aquatic > Non-marine Saline and... | reverse complement strand
CCGCTATGTCGTTGGCTGGATGGTCGCCCGCCGAGAGTCGGCCACGCTGGCCAAACGCTTGATCGCAGAAAGTTGTCGCAAACAGAATATCGGCGCCGAGCAACTAACGCTTCACGCCGATCGCGGCTCATCGATGAGGTCCAAGATCGTGGCCCAGTTGCTGGCGGACTTGGGGGTCACCAAAACCCATAGCCGCCCGCACGTCTCCAATGACAATCCGTTCTCTGAAAGTCAGTTCAAGACGATGAAGTATCGTCCGGAATTTCCCCGTCGGTTCGGTTGTCTCCAGGATGCGCGGGCCTTTGCCTGTGAGTTCTTCCCCTGGTATAACGGCGAGCATCGGCACTCGGGCCTGGCCCTCTATACGCCGTCCGACGTTCACTACGGCCGGGTCGAACAGGTTCACCAATCTCGCCAGGCCACCTTGGACGCCGCCTACCGGCGGCATCCTAACCGTTTCGTACGCAAACCACCCCAGGCGGCCTTGCCGCCTCAGGCCGTCTGGATCAATCCGCCCAAGGACGCGGAAAAGCAAGTGATGCCGTAGAGCTTAATTCCGAAGAGGAACTGTCTCATTCGGCTTGACAACTACCGGTGCGTCGCTTTGTAGAACTTGGCCGCCAGGATCGTCACCGAAGAGGTCTTCCACAAGAAAAAGAGGAAAACTTGCATTCTCAGGCGCGCGATAGCTTGAAGGACTGTCAGGATATCGGGCGTATGACAAGGACTCTCAGGCAATCTGCGGAGAGGATTCGGAAGCGCCTGGGTATTTTCTGTATGACCAGCGAGAAGGATAATATACTCATGTGGTCGCACTATGCGAATGACCATACCGGGTTCTGCCTGGGATTCAAGACACGAAATGCGGAAGGGGAGCCAGTCTTAGGGCAGGTGCCACTCCCCGTTGACTACGCCTCAAATCGTCCATGTCTCAACCTGATTGAAAAGCTTGACCCAAAGGAGCTATCGCACGCTCTGCTCACGAAAGCAGAAGACTGGAAACGCGAGAGTGAGTGGAGGATAGTTGACCATAAGACAGGCCCAGGGATCCACCAGTTCCCAGCAGACGCGCTCTGCGAAGTGATTCTCGGATGCAGGATTACGCCCGGGAACAGGAACCGAGTCATGCGCTGGTGTCGGGAGCGTGACCCGCAACCCGCTGTCTTCTGGGCAGAAGAAAAGGACCGGGAGTTTGGGCTGGACATCGTCCCCATCTCTTGAGTGTGTGGTTCGCCTGTCGCATAACGGCTCGACCGATGGAATCCGCCATAGTCCCCTCTGAGTCGCCATCTGCCTCCATCCCTTCGCCACAAAGAAAAAAACACGCCCCCCCTTGAACATTAGGCAACTATGTGAGTATATTATCACATACTAACATATAATCACTGCGGCGGTGCGAGCCATTGCGCTGCCGGAATTGGAGTAACTGGAGTTTGGGGTTATGCCAGAGGCCAACAAGAATCTACTGTTTGAGAAGCAGGCGGAGATCGCCAAGGCGGTCGCACATCCGCTGCGAATCGCGGTGATCGATTATCTCAAGGACGGCGAGGAATGCGTCTGCGACATCGCCGAGCACGTCGGGTCGGAGCGATCCAACGTCTCGCGCCACCTCGGCGTCATGGTCAAGGCCGGCATTCTGAGTTGCCGAAAGGATGGCCTCAAGGTCTTCTACAAGCTCCACACGCCGTGTATCGTCGATTTTCTGGGCTGTGTCGCCCGCATTCTGAAACAACAGGCCAAGGAACACGAGAGGTTGTTGGCCGCACTGTAGCTGGGGGAATGTAATCCGTGGACTGGAAGAATGAGTGGAAAAAGCTCGCCCTGATCGTCGGGGTATTTGGGGCATGTTTCTATTTGCCCGTGGGCCTGGCGCGGTTCGATCGCGCCATCATGGAATCGCTGCACTTGGTTAAGTGGTATGCCCGCGAACACGTGCTGCTCTGTCTGGTGCCGGCCTTCTTCATCGCCGGCGCGATCTCCGTCTTCGTCAGCCAGGCGTCCGTGATGAAGTACCTTGGAGCCAGAGCTAACAAGGTCCTCGCTTATGGCGTAGCGTCGGTCTCCGGATCGATTCTCGCCGTCTGTTCCTGCACCATTTTGCCGTTGTTTGCCGGGATCTACAAGATGGGAGCGGGACTGGGCCCGGCGACGGCGTTTCTCTATTCCGGACCCGCCATCAACATCCTGGCCATCATTCTGACCGCCCGCATCCTCGGCCTGCAGATCGGCATCGCCCGCGCCGTCGGCGCGATCCTGTTCAGTGTCATCATCGGTCTGTTGATGCACCTGATCTACCGCAAGGAGGAAACCGAGAAGGCCAACATTCAAATGGCCGCCCCGGAGCCGGAAGTCAAGCGCCCCCTCTGGAAGAACGCCCTGTATTTCGCGTCCATGGTGGGCATCCTGGTCTTCGCCAACTGGGCTCGTAGCGGAGATGTTCGCGCGATCTTCCTGTGTTGTCCCGGCGGCCTAAGCACCTATCAGGTCGAAGGGAAACTCATCAGCCAAACCGATGAGACCGTCACCATCGTCGACACGGAGGGCAAAAAACATCAGATCGCCGCCGAACTGATGCAAGGCGCCGAAGACGTCCGAAAGAACAATCTCTACGAGTGGATCCACCGCTCGCGATGGATCCTGGTCGGTGTCCTCCTGGTGGCGTTTGCCTTCATGGTCAGCGTCTGGTTCGCCCCGAGCGAGCGTGCCGAGTGGGTCGGCGCCTCGTGGGGCTTCGCCAAACAAATCCTGCCCCTGCTCTTTTTCGGGGTCCTGACGGCCGGTCTGCTGCTGGGCCGACCCGGGCCAGGACATGAGGGCCTGATCCCCACCGCATGGGTTAACGCAGCGGTTGGAGGCAATTCCATCTGGTCGAATCTCTTTGCCGCCATCGCCGGGGCGTTCATGTATTTCGCCACCCTCACCGAGGTGCCGATTCTTCAGGGACTGCTGGGCGCCGGGATGGGCAAGGGCCCGGCTCTGGCACTGCTACTGGCCGGCCCCGCCTTGAGCCTGCCCAATATGCTGGTGATCCGCTCGGTGATGGGGACGCAAAAGACCATCGTCTTCGTCACCCTTGTGATTGTTATGGCAACCCTTTCGGGGATCATCTTCGGAACGTTCTTTTAGGAATATGAATATGAAGAGGCTGCAAATACTCGGAACCGGATGCCCCAAGTGTAAGAAACTGGCCGAGAACGCCGAGGCGGCCGCCAAGGCCCTCGACCTCGACTGCGAGATCGAAAAGGTCACAGACATCAACGAAATCATGAAGTTCGGCGTAATGATAACACCGGCCCTGGCGATCGACGGCCAGATAAAGGCGGTCGGCAAGGTGCCATCGCCCGATGAGATCAAGCAGATGCTGGGGTAAGCCAAACGAGAGACGCGCCGGGATGAGCCCATGATTGATTTGCTGCTCCTGCAGATGCCATGCCCCTGCAGCGGAGGGAAGAGCCGACCGCTGCTGTGGTTTGGTCTGTTCGCCATCGCGTGGCTTCTGGCCGTCTGGATCGGCCCGAAATTCGACAAGAAAGGAAACGCCGCCATGAAAACGAGGTGGAAAGTCGCACTGGTTGTCGCACTGGCTGCCGCCATCGTGGCCGTGCTGGCTCTGAAACAACGCGATAACGATGTGGACCTGCCCCCAACCGAGGACACCGTCTCCGAAGTCGCGACGCCGACGGGTGAAACCCCTGCAACAGGCAATGCAGTAGAATCGAAGAAGGCCTTGCCCCGCCTGGTCGATCTTGGCGCCGACAAATGCATCCCCTGTAAGAAAATGATGCCCATCCTGGAGGAACTCAAGACAACGTATGCCGGCCAATTCCAGGTGGACTTCATCGACGTTTGGAAGAACCCGACCGCCGGCGAGCAGTATGGCGTCAAGATGATTCCCACGCAGGTTTTCTACGATGCCTCGGGCCAAGAACGCTTTCGACATATGGGATTCTTCTCTAAGGAAGACATCCTGGCCACGTGGAAGGAACTCGGCGTGGAGCTGACGGAACAACCATGATACAGTGGCTTTTCGAAAATCTGAGCCACGCCGTTGAAGGCAACGCGCTGGTGGCCCTTGGGGCCGCCCTGACCTGGGGCATTCTCAGTATTCTGCTGAGCCCCTGTCACCTGGCGAGTATCCCCCTGATCGTGGGCTTCATCGACAAACAAGGACGCGTGTCCCCCAGGCGGGCGTTTCTCATCTCCACGCTTTTTGCCGTGGGCATTCTCATCACGATCGCGGCCATCGGGGCCATCACCGGGGCGGCCGGCCGCATGTTGGGCGACATCGGAGGCTACGGCAACTACTTCGTCGCAGCCATCTTCTTCCTCGTCGGCCTGCACCTGCTAGACGTGATCCCCCTGCCCTTCTCCGGCCCCGGCCAGGTCGGCATGAAACGCAAAGGTCTGCTGGCAGCCTTCATCCTGGGGCTGGTCTTCGGCGTCGCTTTGGGACCCTGCACGTTTGCCTATATGGCGCCGATGCTGGGGGTAACATTCAAGCTGGCCTCGACGAATCTGGCCTATGGCATCCTGCTGTTGCTGGCCTACGGGGTGGGCCACTGTTCGGTCATCGTCGTCGCCGGGACCTCTACTGGCCTCGTCCAGCGATACATGAACTGGAACGAGAAATCCAAGGGCACCATCCTTGTCAAGCGGATCTGCGGCGTCCTCGTTCTGCTTGGGGGCCTCTACTTGATCTATATCGCCCCCTAGGACCTTCCCGGAAAGGTGTGCGGCCCATGCGTCGCCACCCCAGTGGCATCACGAAAACGAAATGGAGAATTGGGAGGTACAGAAATGAATCGAAGAGAGTTCTTGGCCAAGACGGCTATCGTGGGAACGGCGACGGGAATCGGTTCGGCATCCGCCCGCGCGGCAGGAACCGGCAAGATCAGAATCGTAGGCGTCGCATGTAGCGCGCGCGAGGGCAAGACGACCGCCACCTCGGTCAAGGTCGCACTCGAGGCCGCACGGGCGGTCGATGAGCGGGTCCAGACCGAACTGCTCGATCTTGGCGGACTGGACATCTCGGGCTGGGCCGGTGGGTCCAAACCGTCGGAGGCCAAACTGCCTGACGACGACTTCAATCTCATCCTACCGAAACTGAAGGACCCCCTCCCGGATGGATTGATCATCGGTTCACCGGTCTATTTCCGCAGCATGAGTGCCGTGTGCAAGGCCTTTCTCGAACGTCTGGCCGTACTGCGCAAGCCCAAGCTGATGCTGGCCGACAAACCCGTCGGGGTGATCGCGGTCGGGGCTTATCGCAACGGAGGTCAGGAGTTGGTGATCGAACAGATCCAGACGGCCATGCTGTGCCACGAAGCGATGCCCGTCGGGGGCAAACCCAGCGCTCACCAGGGCGCCACCCTCTGGAACGCCTACAGCGATGACATCATGAAGGATGAGTTTGGCATCGATACGGCCAAGAAACTCGGCATCCGTGTCGCCGAGGCCGCGCTGAAACTGGCCTAGGCCGCAAGTCACCCCGAGAAGGGAATGACGCACACTACGGGGCGATTCTTGACACGCAGCGGGGAATCCGAGGCTCAGGTCTGTCGAAAAAAGGGTGGCATAGTCTCTAATCTGCGGTAAACTGGCGTTCTTTCGGGCCGCTCTGGTGGAAATGACCACCGAATCGACGGGCGGAAGAATTGAGAATCCGCTGCGCGTTATCGTACTGTGGACAGCGTAGTGTGCGGAAGTACTGTTCACAAACTCCATATGGAAGAGATCGGACCAGGGAAGGAATCAGGGCATGGCGTATGAAGCAGAGACAAGGAACATGGCCCTTTTCTGCGATTTTGAGAACGTCGCACTGGGCGTGCGCGATGCCAACTACGCCCAATTCGACATCGCCAAGGTGATGGAGCGACTCCTGCTCAAGGGCAATATCGTCGTCAAGAAGGCCTACTGCGACTGGGAACGGTACAAAGACTTCAAGTCGGCGATGCACGAAGCGTCCTTCGAGTTGATCGAGATCCCACACGTGCGGCTGTCGGGCAAGAATTCGGCCGATATTCGGATGGTAGTCGACGCCCTCGATTTGTGTTACACCAAGGCGCACGTGGACACGTTCGTGGTCATCAGCGGCGACTCCGATTTCTCGCCGCTGGTGAGCAAACTGAGGGAGAATAACAAGATCGTTATCGGCGTGGGCGTCGAGAACTCCACGTCGGACCTGCTGATGGCCAACTGTGACGAGTTCATTTACTACGATGATCTCGTGCGCCGTCAGCCGGCCCGCAAGAAGAACGGCGCCAAGGACGCGGGCCGCAAACCAGCGCGGAGTTCGACCGCCAAAGCCAGCAAGCCTGCCGCAGATAAGAAGAAGCAGCAGGCGTGGGATCTGACCGTCGAAACCTACGAAGCACTGGTGGAGGAACGCGGCGAGGGAAGCAAGATCTGGGGTTCGATGATCAAACAGACGATGAAGCGCCGCAAGCCCGGCTTCAGCGAGTCCCAATACGGCTTCCGATCGTTCAGCCAACTCCTGGAAGAAGCCGAGGCGCGGGGGATACTGGACCTGGAGCGCGAGGAGAAATCGGGCGGCTTCATCATCAGGGGATGCCACACTCCATAACGGTCCCAGATTCGGCGGAAATCACAGACAGAGCCGCGTAGGACTATCTGACTCCGCGACCTAACACGAAAGGTATCGTTTTGCGAGTCTTGTTGGTTCAACCCGAGCTATCTCAGGCCATCGGATTTCGCATGGTGGCGCTGCCGGAGCCTCTGCATCTGGAAATGGTTGCGGCCACGGTTCCCCAGCACGATGTTCGCATCCTCGACATGCGGCTGGACGACCATCTTGAAGCCGCGTTGGGGGAGTTCCAGCCGGAGATGGTTGCGGTCACCGCCCTGACCCCTGAGGTTTACGCTGCCCAGAGCATATTGCAGCGAGTCAAATCGTTCTCGACGGAGATTTTTACGGTCGTCGGCGGCCACCACGCGACACTTCTGCCGCGCGATTTCTTCCTTCCTCAGGTGGACGCCGTGGCCATCGGTGAGGCTGAGCTTATGTTCGCGGCATTGGCCCGGGCGGTGGCGAACCGGCGTGGCTTGGATGACGTGCCCAACATCGCCTGGCAGAATCGCGACGGAAGATTCGTCTCGAATCACCGATCGAAAGACCGCGTCGACTTGGGCCGTCTGCCGATGCCGCGTCGAGACCTGACGGAATCCCATCGAAACGAATACTTCTTCCTGTTCGACAAGCCGGACACGGCCGTCGCCACCTCAAGAGGCTGCCCGTTCCGGTGCAAGTTCTGCAGCGTTCATGAGTTCTATCATGGCGCCATCAACCAGATGCCTCCCCAGAGGGTGGTAGCGGAGATTGGCACTGTCTCCAGCGACCACATTACGCTCGTCGATGACAATTTTCTGATGAACTCCAGGCGAGAAGACACTATCGCAGATCTGATCAAGGCCGAGGGCATTCGGAAGAGATTCTCCATGGAGTGCCGTACGGATTCCATCGCAAGACATCCGAAACTGGTGGAGAAATGGGTGGATATCGGGCTGTACGCCGTTCTCTTGGGATTGGAGGGCGGCTGTGATGAAACACTCAAGAGCATCAACAAATCCTGCGACATTGACACCAACAATCAAGCCATCAAGATTCTCCAGGACAACGGCGTAATCATATGGGGCGCCTTCATCGTCGATCCGGACTGGGCCGAGGAGGATTTCAAACGCCTTGGCGACTACGTGAGCGAGAAGGAAATCACCCACACGCAGTTTACGATTCTCACCCCTCTGCCCGGGACGCAACTCTACCGAGATCGGCATGGTGACTTACTGACCGACGACTACTCCTGCTTCGACACCCTGCACGCCGTGCTACCGACCCGCCTGCCCCGTGAGAAGTTCTATCAGAACTTTGCCGATCTGTATCGTCAGCGTAACATCGAACCCTATTACGAGATGGTGCGGACAGGGAAGATGACCATTGAGGATTGCAAGCGCGGAAAGAGGATGCTGGATGCGATGGCGGATTGGGAGCGATATATCGAGAAAGACCCGATCCTGGGCAAGCAACAGGCCCTGGGCGACCGCCCTGCCTTAGGACCGCCACAGAGAAGCTGAGATAGACCCTGTCTCTCGCGATGGGAAAGAACAAGCCTATCTCGGACAATGCGGTCTCTGAGCCCGACCACGGTCGTGCGACGCAGAGCAACCGGGTTTCCTTCAGAAAGTCTCCAAACAATCTCTTGACGATATCGTAAGGCATTATATACTTCGTTATATGGCGAATTATAGTAGGTGTATATGCATGATGTATTGGACATAACGAAGGCGTTGGGCGATGGAAGCCGGTTGCGTGCTCTGATGGCGCTGGCCAACGGCGAACTCTGCGTCTGCCAGATCATCGAGTTGCTTGGCCTGGCACCTTCTACGGTATCAAAGCACATGTCTATCCTCCGTCAGGCTCGTCTGGTCGAGGCCCGCAAAGAGGGACGCTGGATGCATTACCGGCTGGCAAAACGAAGCCGCTCGAGGGCCGTCAAGGGCGCCCTCGCATGGGTTGGCCGGAATCTCGCAGAGACCGATCAAATCCAGAAAGACGCCAGGAAACTGAAACGCATTCTGAAAACTGATCGAGAAGAGCTATGTCGAAAACAAGCGAGAAGTTGAACGTCCTATTCCTGTGCACCGGCAACTCGTGCCGCAGTCAGATGGCCGAGGGGTGGACTCGGCATCTAAAGGGTGATGTGATCGAGAGCTACTCGGCCGGCATTGAAACGCATGGGCTCAACCCCAACACTGTTCAGGTTATGGGAGAGGTCGGCGTGGACATCTCAGGCCACCGCTCCCAGCACATCGACGAGTTTGAGGATATCGTCTTCGACTATGTGGTGACCGTCTGTGGACACGCCAACGAGAACTGCCCGATTCTCCCGAGACGAACCAAGGTCGTCCATGTGGGATTTGGGGACCCGCCCAAGCTGGCTGCTGAAGTCGAAGGCCAGGAGGAGAAACTCGATTGTTACCGGCGCGTACGCGACCAGATCAAAACCTATGTCGAAACACTGCCCGAAAGCCTAACAGACCAAGACTGACCCCGGCGCCGACACGGATCAGGACGCCAGGAGAGATAGAATGGCCGCGATGGACAAGCCAACCGATCAGCGTAAGATGACGAGTCTTTTTGAACGCTACCTCACCGCGTGGGTGGGCCTGTGCATCGTAGGCGGTATTGCGCTCGGCAAAATCGCGCCGGGCCTGGCTCAAACACTGGACGGTATGGCGATCTCGGTCAAGGGGGCCCCCGTGGTTTCGGTCCCGATCGCGATCTGCCTGTTCTTCATGATGTACCCCATCATGGTGAAGATCGATTTTGCCGAAGTGCTCAGGGCGGGCAAGAGTATCAAACCGGTAGGCCTGACCCTTGTCATCAACTGGCTCATCAAACCGTTCACCATGTACGCCATTTCCCTGTTCTTCCTGGGGACCCTCTTCTACAACTTCATCGGCCCCGAGGCCTTGGATCTGGTCAAATTGCCATTCGGCGTGGACCTCGAAACCGGCGTCACCTATGGCATCGGCACCGTGGTCGAGATCGACGGAATCAAGATGCTCCAAGTGCCCCTGTGGCGCAGCTATCTGGCCGGCTGTATCCTGCTCGGCATCGCCCCTTGCACGGCGATGGTGCTCGTCTGGGGCTATCTGGCCAAGGGCAACGACGGGCACACACTCGTCATGGTAGCGATCAACTCCCTGGCCATGCTGTTCCTCTATGGCCCGCTGGGCGGCTTCCTGCTGGGCGTGGGGAAACTGCCGGTGCCATGGCAAGCACTGCTGCTGTCCATCTCAATCTACGTCGCGCTGCCTCTGGGGGCGGGGTATCTCTCGCGCCGGTGGATCATTCACCACAAAGGTGCGACATGGTTCAAAGAGAGGTTTCTCCACGTCCTGACCCCCATCACCATCATCGCTCTGCTGGTGACCCTCGTACTGCTCTTCAGCTTCAAGGGAGAGACGATTCTGAGCAATCCGCTGACCATCCTCTGGATCGCCATTCCTCTACTCATCCAGACCGTGCTGATCTTCGGCCTGGGCTACGGCCTGAGCCGCGTGCTCGGGCTGCGCTATGCGGATGCCGCGCCGTCGGCAATGATCGGCGCCTCCAACCATTTCGAGGTCGCCATCGCTACGGCCACGATGCTCTTCGGCCTGTCTTCCGGGGCGGCGCTGGCGACGGTGGTCGGGGTGCTCATCGAAGTCCCCGTGATGCTCATGCTGGTGAAGGTCTGCCTGAGAACACAACACTGGTTCACCGACGGACAAACCACCTCAGACCGGGAATCCGAAACAGCCAGGACAACCACCTGAGTCTGGAGGACAACGGCTCCTACGTCTCCGACGGTTCTTGGTGCCGACTTTCCAGAAGTTTCTCTATGACACGAATGTCCTTGGGGATATGCACGGTGACGTACTCGCCCGTCTCGATCTGGTTGTACGCGTGATCCAGAAGCCCATCGAAAAGAATGGTGTCATCAGGATTGAGGCGATAGGTCTTGTCCTCGATGCGCAGTTCCACACAGCCGCTCAGGATATAGCAGAACTCATGGACATCTTCGTGAAGCCCCATCACATGAACCTGATCTCCGGCCTCGGCCGAGACGCGAATGAGCTTGCCCTTGTCATACCGCGCTACTCGGCAATTCTCCAAACCTCTGTCACTCTTGGTTGACGGGGTGCGCGGCTCGGCCTTGGCCGTTCGCTTCTGAACCAAGCGCCCCTCGGCCAGTCCCAGCAGGGCGCTCGTCGAAATCTGCAGGGCCCCGGCCAGTGCATCCAGCGTCTTCAAGGAAGGAAACGTCTTGTTCGTTTCCACCGCCTCCACCGTCGGATAAGTCAGCCCCGAACGACCGGCCAGCGCCTGCAAAGTCAAGTTCAACTGGCGACGCATGACCCGAATCATCCGAAAGTCATACTTGCTATTCACAGCACGTTCCCCTTGTAAGGAATAACCATCAGCCTTTCTCTGCGGGACGCCCCGCCATCCAAACCGCTCCTTTCGGTCTGTTATGAGACCCGCCGGGATCGAGAGTCAATCAAACATTAATAACCCCGATTAGTAAACATGTTTTTATAGCCCGACCCCGCATTCCTCTCTGACGCGTGTCTAAAAGAGCCCTCCACAAAACCATTTTAATATTCCCGACCAACCTCTGCGAGGCTTCTGCGACCCGACTGGCTCAACAGACCTCTCGCAGAGTGCGATGGTATGGATGAAGTTACCATGCTAAAGCGTGCCAAAACAGGCATGAAACACTGAGCCTGAAACCGCTCGCTTTCCTGGGGGTAAACTCGTCTCGATTGAAGACGAGAGGCTACAGGTATCCGGCATGAACGTGAACCCTCATTTCAGGGGGGCCGTGCGCGCCGGCTCACAGAAGCGACGTTTCTATTGAAAGTGAAAGGCAGTTGACATGCAGACAGCCACGGAAACAAGGGCCAAACCGGGCAAGTACCTGACCTTCGCGTTGGGGCCCGAGGAGTTCGGCCTGGAGATTCTCAAGGTGCGCGAGATCATCGGCTACATGGAGATTACGGCGATCCCACAGACCCCGTCCTACGTCCGTGGGGTGATCAATCTGCGCGGCCAGGTGATCCCCGTCGTTGACCTCCGCGCCAAGTTCAGTATGACCACCGAACAGACGACCACCGAGACCTGCATCATCGTCGTCGAAACGCGACAGGGCCAGGAGAAGTTCAGCACCGGCATCGTCGTCGATCGCGTTCGTGATGTCCTGGACATCACCGGCGAGCAAATCGAGGACGCCCCCAGCTTCGGAACCAGCGTCGAGACAGACTTCATTCTGGGCATGGGCAAGATCGCCGACTCTGTGAAGATCCTGCTGGACATCGACCGGGTCCTGGGGTCGAGCGACCTGACGGGAATGTTCGAGGCAGGGGGTATAACCCGGGAGCAACTTGATGAATAACCACTGGGCAAGCGTTGAGATCGCTTCGTCAATAGCACCGCAATGACAGGTTCTGTTATAGGAGAATAGAGGATGTTCAAGAACATGAAACTCGCAACAAAAATGGGGGTAGGCTTTGGTTTCCTGGTCGTGATTTCGGGAATCCTGGGCTACGTGGGCTGGACCGGACTGAGCAATGTTGCCACCAACGCTGAGTTGAACCGCGGAGGAAATGAGTGCCTGCAAGGGCTTAACCAGTGCGCCTCACTTCGTAAGGAATTCGCCATCCGTGGCTTTGAGCAGTACGGCAGCAATAACAAGACGGCCGCCGATAACTGGCAGGAGGCCTACAACGCCCTGGTCGCCAAGCTGCAACAATTGGAAAGTTCCGGCAATCTGGCCCGCGACGACAAGGCCACTGTCACCGAAAGTATCAATGGGATGCCTCCCTACTTGACCTCATTCGAGCATCAGAAGAGCGCCCGCCAAACCAAGGACGCCGCCTTCAGCAGTTGGGGCACCGTCGGTCGGGACGTCACCAAGGAAGTCACCGCGGTGATTTCGGATGTCATCGAGCCGGCCCGCAAGGCGGCTGAAGAAGCCAAGAACGCCGAGGACATTGCTCGCTGGGCCAACATCGGAAGCCAACTCAATGAGACTGTCTTTCAGGAGTTCCTGGTTCTGCGTGTCAGCGCCGTCTATCTGCTGGCCACCGATAAGGAGGAACAATGGACGACCTATCAGCAGCAACTCAGTAAGGTCAAGGCCAACACCGACACCTGGGCCACACGAGTCAAGGGCGATGCTCAACTGGAAACAGTGGCTCGAAATATCTCTGGATATCTGCAAAGCTACGAGCAAGCCGGCCAGCAATACCATGCCGGGATGCTGGCGGAACAAGCGGCCAATACGGAGATGGCCAATGCCGCCACGGTTATTGTAGACTCTGTCAGTCGGCTCCAGAATTCCTTGAAGAGCAAGATGCAGACGACCACGGCACGAACGAACATGCTCATGCTCTCCATGGCCATTTCCGGGATCGTCATAGGCATCGTCCTGGCGGTCGTGATCACCCTGAGTATCGTCAAGCCGATCAAACGGATCATCGAATCCTTGACCGCCGGTTCCGAGCAAGTAGCGGCCGCCTCTGGGCAGGTCTCCTCCGCCTCGCAGTCGCTGGCTGAAGGCGCCACCGAGCAGGCCGCCGGCCTGGAAGAGACCTCCTCCAGCCTGGAAGAGATGTCTTCGATGACCAAGCAGAACGCCGACAACGCCCAGCAGGCCAACACCCTGGCCTCAGAGGCCCGCAAGGCCGCCGATACCGGCGCCGAGTCCATGCAACGGATGAACACGGCGATCCTGGAGATCCAGAAGAGTTCCGACGAGACCTCCAAGATCATCAAAGTGATCGACGAGATCGCCTTTCAGACCAATCTGCTGGCCCTGAACGCCGCCGTCGAAGCGGCCCGAGCCGGGGAGGCGGGTAAAGGCTTTGCCGTCGTCGCCGAAGAGGTGCGCAACCTGGCGATGCGGTCAGCCGAAGCGGCCAAGAACACCTCCAACATGATTGAGGAGTCCGTCAAGAACTCCAAGAACGGCGTCGACATCGCCAACGAGGTGGGCAAGGTCCTCGACGAAATCGTCCAGAGCGTCGGCAAGACCACCGATCTGGTCAGCGAGATCGCCGCCGCCTCGCAGGAACAGGCCCAGGGGATCGATCAGGTCAACACCGCCATCGCCCAGATGGACAAGGTCACCCAGCAGAACGCCGCCAACGCCGAGGAAAGCGCCAGTGCCTCTGAGGAACTCAGTTCCCAGGCCGAATCCATGAACGACATCGTCGGTGAGCTGATCGCCCTGGCCGGGGGGGCCAACAAAGGGACCGGCTCCAACGCATCACGAGGACGAGCACAGAACCGCCAGTTATCGCACTCAGATCAGATGTACCATCACATCGCCGCGGGACCGAGCAAGAAGTCACAAGCCTCATCTGTCAACTCGACGGCCGAGAGCATGATCCCACTTGGCAGTGACGATGATTTAGACGACTTCAACACCTAGCCGCCGGTCGCTTGCAGATTCCAGGTGGGTCGGACTGGTCCGCCTGGAATCTGATCGACCCACCGAACCGTGGTGTTTCATTATCCTCTTGACTGAATTGCGGGTGCGTAGCGTATCACGCACCCGCTTTTTCATTCTGCCCGCCGCCGGGACCGATTGGCGCCGCTGACGAAGCCTCGCCATCGATATCCAGCAACCGCTCAATAACGCGAATGTCCTTAGGAATGTGAATCGTCACAAGCTCTCCGTCCTCGACCAGCGTATAGGAATGGTCGACCAATCCGTCGAAGAGGATGGTATCGTCGGGCCCGAGGTCATGGTGCTCATCCTGAATCATCAAGTCCACGCGACCACTGATCACATAGCAGAACTCATGCACGTTTTCGTGAATTCCCATGGCGTGTATGCGTTGCCCGGCCTGAGCCACCACACGAACAACCTTGCCCTTGTCGAAGTAGGCGATGCGGCAATTGTCCACACCAGTGTCCGGCTTCTTGGGTCGCTCCTGCTCGGGCGTCTGGGCCGTGCGTCGCTGAACGAGACGACGTTCGGCCAGACCGACCAAATCGCTGGTCGATATCTGCAGCGCCCCGGCGATGGCGTCCAGCGTCTTCAGTGAAGGCTGTGTCTTGTTCGTCTCCACCGATTCCACTGTCGGATACGTCAGTCCCGAACGCCGCGCCACCTCCTTGAGCGTGAGGCTGAGTCGGCGCCGTAGAACTCGCATAATCCGAAAGTCGTATGCACTGTGCATCATGTAGGCCTTTCCATTGCCATCGCATCCCCAATGGCATTGAACATAACGTCCTCGCACGCGCTGCGTCAAGAGCAAAAACCACATTATGAGACCTGCCGGTCAGGCAAGTGCCAGGCGGCTCTTACCCCCTCCGAAACTATGGGTATCTCTGGGCTTTGATCATCTGTGATACACGCGCGGGCCGGTGGCGCGTCTTTATGAGACCCTCCTCGCCACCGACGGGCGATTCCTGGGGTTTCCCTGGCATGTCCTGGTTAATGTCACGCATCGGATTGTCGAATACCCCGAGGAACATCGTTAGTGTGCTGGGGGAAAGGATTGAGAACTGGCCCGGGAAGGCGCATCCATCGGCACAGACATGTGAAGGCATAGCGGCGCTTGGACAAATCGCGCGGAATCCGCCTCTGAGAGCGAAACCCGTGCGGCTCTTTAAAGGAGACATCTGATGGCTGCAATTGCATCGAAGACACAGGGCTCCGGAAGTACCATGCTGGAGAAGGAAGGCAAGTACCTCACCTTCGCCCTGGCCCAGGAGGAGTACGGCCTGGAGATTCTCAAGGTCCGCGAGATTATCGGTTACGTCGATGTGAACGCCGCACCGCCCCTGTCACAACGGTGCGGTCTCGATCCTACTGAAGGGGCCAGACCATGCTCAAGCACATGAGACTGCAAACGAAACTCGTAACCATTGGAGTGGCTCTGACCGTAATTCCCCTGGCGGTCGTCGCAATAGCCGTCTTCACCCAGAACAGAAAAATGGTGAGTATCGCCGAGGAGGAGAGCACCAAGTTAGCGCATGCCGATCTCAACCACATCACCGAGAACATCTACGCCATGTGCCGGGCGCAGCAGGAGTTGATCCAAGACGAAGTGAATCATTCGCTTAACGTCGCTCGCCATGTACTCCACAACGCCGGCCCCCTCAAGCTCGACAGTGAGACCGTCGCCTGGACCGCCGTCAATCAGTATACCAAGGCCTCGTCCCGCGTGGAACTGCCCAGGATGATGGTCGGTGAAACCTGGCTCGGTCAGAATGCCGATATGAGCGTCAGTTCCCCTGTCGTCGACGAGACCCAAGGTCTGGTCGAGGGAACCTGTACGATCTTCCAGAGGATGAACGAGACCGGGGACATGCTGCGCGTCAGCACGAACGTGGAGAAGGCCGATGGTAACCGGGCGATTGGAACCTATCTCCCCAAAATCAACCCCGACGGCGCGCCCAATCCCGTCCTCGCGACCGTCCTGGCGGGCGAGACGTTTCGCGGCCGCGCCTACGTGGTCAACCAATGGTATATCACCGCCTACGAGCCGATCTTCGATCAAGACAAGAAGGTCATCGGCGTGCTCTATCTCGGCGTCCCTCAGGAGAGCGTGACGTCGGTGCGCGACGCCATCATGGCCGCCAAGGTCGGGACGACCGGCTACGTATACGTCCTGAATTCGAAGGGCCATTACGTCATCTCCAAGGACGGGAAGCGCGACGGCGAGGACATCGCCCAAGCCAAAGATGCCAATGGCACCCTGTTCATTCAGGACATCTGCAAGAAGGCACTGGCTCTGGAGCCGGGCGAAATCGCCGAGCAGCGCTACTTCTGGCAGAACAAGGGAGAATCGACGGCCCGCGAGAAAGTGGTTCGCATCGCATACTTCGAGCCCTGGGACTGGGTCATCGGCGTGGGCTCCTATGTCGAGGAATTCTACGCCGCCAAGGCCCGGGTCCGCGAAGTCGGCGGCGCTGCCACCACCATGCTGACCACCATCGTGACCATCGCCCTGGCGTGTTCTCTGATCATCTGGCTGTTCGTCGCGCGGGGTCTGACGAGGCGGATCACCCACATCGCTACGGACCTGTCGGCCGGTTCAGCGCAAGTGTCGTCGGCCTCGACCCAGGTCTCGTCAGCGTCGCAATCGCTGGCTGAGGGAGCAACCGAACAGGCAGCGGGGCTCCAGGAGACCTCATCGAGCCTCGAGGAAATGGCCTCGATGACCAAGCAGAACGCCGAGAACGCCCAGCAGGCCGACACGCTGTCATCCGAAGCACAGACGGCTGCCGGAAACGGGGCTGAGGCGATGACGCGGATGAATGCCGCAATTGAGCAAATTCAGAACAGTTCCGACGAAACAGCCAAGATTCTGAAAGTCATTGACGACATCGCCTTTCAGACCAACCTGCTGGCCCTCAACGCCGCCGTTGAAGCGGCCCGGGCCGGCGAGGCGGGCAAGGGTTTCGCCGTCGTGGCCGAAGAAGTGCGCAACCTGGCCATGCGTTCAGCGGAAGCCGCCAAGAACACGTCCACACTGATTGAGGAATCCGTCAAGAACTCCAAGAACGGCGTGGACATCGCCAGCGAGGTCGGCAGCGTCCTGGAAGAAATCGTTCAGAGCATTGGCAAGACCAGCGCTCTGGTCAGCGAGATCGCCGCCGCCTCCCAGGAGCAGGCTCAGGGCATTGACCAGGTCAATACCGCCATTGCCCAGATGGACAAGGTCACCCAGCAGACCGCCGCCAACGCCGAGGAAAGCGCCAGCGCCTCGGAGGAACTCAGCGCCCAAGCCAAGGGCATGGATGAGATGATCACCGGGCTGACCGACCTGGTCGGGCCCAGCGGATCGCAGCAAGACGATCATACGCGGCGCAAAGCGAAAGGTCGCAGCAAGGTACGGTCTCACACCAAGACCCATGATTTCGGGAGATCCGACGAGACCTTTCACCAGATAGCCCGACACGAGAAGCATTCCGGCAAGCCGTCTACCGAGCGGAGTATTCCCCTCGATGACGACGAGGCGTTTGGCGACTTCAACTCCTAGCATGTTAAGAACTCCGCGGGCCGTTCCAGGTGGGTTCGGAGGACCCACCCGGAAGCCGGCGAACCGTCTCCCCAGACCACCGGCCCGCACGAGAAGCCACACGGCCAGCCACCCCCGCGCCCCTTTTCTGCACGCCATACACATTTTTTTGCCTTGACAGTTCTCGGACCCACCGGTAGGCTCCCCTCGTTCGCTCTTTCTGAAGTTCATAGCTTGGCTGTGGGTCTCAGAGCGTTGGCTCTGGGATACCCAAACGGGAACGCGGTGAAAATCCGCGACGGTCGCGCCGCTGTAAGCGTCTGCTCCGATCCGAAAGATCGGAAATCCGAAAAGGCTGTCATCCACTGTCCTCCAGAAGAGGATGGGAAGGAGCCTTGAGGTAAGATGCAAGTCAGAAAACCTGCCTGCAGTCGATAGCACATTGTTTTGTGTTCTCGCGATATGGAACGCAGGTGTGGTGGCACAGATCCGTCCCGTTCAGGGTGGGTCTGCAGAAATCGCCTACATGAACCGCCGTTCCTATTCGCAGGAACGGCGGTTTTTTTTATGCGCCGACAGGCCGCGCCCTCGCGTTAAGGGCCCGCGAAAGAGAAAGGAGGTCGGGATGAACCGGACAGCAAAGGTATGGATCTAGCTGTAGCATGGGCGACGGGTTGCCCACACCGATTGAATCGAACGACAGATTGACCAAACGGGCAGAAGACCTGCCCATTCTATCATGGAGAAAACAGATGAAACTCAAACTATGGCTCAGCCTGGCGATCTTGCTCGCACTCGTCGCCACCGCTGGGGCGGCCCCGGTGGAGGTCGGCAGCGGCGTCAACGAAGCCAGGGTCTATATCGAGTGGGCGGATGGATTCAACCTGGAATTCCTCGTTCGCTTTGGGCAAACCGAGGCGAACACGACGACCGGACTCGGGCTCATCGATATCATCGAGGCCGAAACGGAACTGACCACCGTGCGTAACGATTTTGGCTGGGGCGTCTTCGTCGATGGCATCAGCTACCTGGACCACGGCGACACCGGTTTCGGTGGAGGCGATCTATGGTGGCACTATTGGATCGACAACGGAGGCAGCCGGGAGAGTTGGGACTCACCCTGGGTGGGAGCACCTGACAGAATCATCTCCCACGGGGATGCCGACGCCTGGATCTATGGACACGGCGACACGCCCGCCCCCCAATGGGAGGTCCCCTTCCTGGCCGGGTACGGACAATATGTGTATGACCCGAACGATTTCGCCACCGCCTGGGTCGACTACCAACCCCATGGCATGATCAACGATTGGCTCGCCGGGGTGCCCTTTAGCGACCCGAACACCGCGTTGGGACGCCCCACCGTCGAGACGACCGGCGATGACTGGTCGATCCCGTTGGATACGGCGGCGCCGGTGGTGCCCGTGTACCCGGCCTTTCGGCACTTTGAGATGACCTTTCTCGGGGAAGGCGGATACATCACGCTGGCGTTCAGCCACGCGGTCAATGATGACCAGAACAATCCCTATGGCATTGACTTCATCGTCTTCGGAAACGCGCCTCAAGCGATCGGTGGTAATCAGATGTGGACCAACGGGGACCCGACCCAGGTCGATACGGCGGCCTCCGGCAGTACCGAACCCGGAATCGTTTCGGTCAGCCAGGATGGAGTCACCTGGTACAGCTTCACCAGCGATCCGAATTTCATGCGAGACAATGCCGATTTCATCAAGCTCGCAGCCGGGACTGAAGATGGACCGTTCTGCGATGGATTCGCCCCGACGCTGGGTCGCGTTTACAATCCCGTTCACGCCGATGCATCTCTTGGCGCATGGAATCAGTGGTGGGCCGAGCCGACGAATCCGACCCTGCCGCTCGATCCTGCGCTCTCGTATGCCGCGTTGGGAGGCAAGTCGGTCGCCCGCGTTGCTCAGACCTATGGTGATTCGGCCGGCGGCACCGGTTACGATCTGGCCAAGCTGGACATCCCAGCCGATCCCAACACGGGCATCAAATGGTTCCAGTACGTACGAATCGACGATGCGCCCGGCGGAGGATCTCCCGAGATCGACGCGGTCGCCGATGTGAGCTGCCCTGGCGATTACAAGCACCCCGCGCCAATGGGCGATCTCAATGGCGACTTCCGCGTGGACATCGAGGATGCCGTGCTGGTCGCCGACTACTGGGACAGCGTCATCGCAAGTCCCGATGACCCGGCGGCCCCGGCCGATCTCAATAACGACGCCGTGGTGGATGAGAAGGACTTGACCATCATCCTCGATCACCTTGGAGAGTGTGCTTGGGGATGTCAATAGAAGAGGTATTGCCTTAGGCGTAGGGAAAGGCAAAGCACTGCGGACCGGCACAGCCATGCCGGTCCGCAGAATGGCTTCGGCAAAAACAGGATACCTGATGCGACGACGTAGCGTTCGAAATGCCTTTAGTCTGGTGGAAGTGCTGGTCGCGGTTTCGACCACCGCTCTGCTCGTCGGCATGCTGGTGCCCTCTCTGCAGACGGCGCGGCAACAGGCCCAGCGAACGGTGTGTCTGAGCAACCTACGACAAATGGCAATCGCGGCCCACAGCTACACGGATCTCTACGACGGGCACTACCCCCTGGCCTACTACAACAAGCGAGAGGGCGGCGCCCCCCGCTTCTACGCCTGGGACTTCACGACCTGGAGAGACTTCTCCGGCGAAACCGTCGCCAGCCACGTCGAACCGGGACTGCTCTGGATGGGCCAGACAATCGAAAAAGTCCAGCAATGCCCCGCCTTCAAGGGTGCTCACAACGCCCTGGCCGACCCCTACACAGGATACAACTACAACACCAGCTACATCGGATTGAACGATGCCGTCTCGCCGGTCGACTCGACCCGAACAACGGACGTTCGCCGCCCCACCGAGACTGCTCTCTTTGGCGACGGACAGTGCATCGACAATGGCGCCAACAAGTACATGCGCGCCCCCTTCTCTCATCCCGGAGACACCCTCCTGCCCGACTCGGCCCGACACGCCGGCGTGCAAGGGTATCGCCACCTCCAGCAAACGAACGTCGCCTTCTGTGATGGACACGCCCGCCCCTGGAAGGAAGTGCACACAGAGACTGATCCCGTTGCCCGGGGGATCCTGAACGACTACAACGAGACAAGCCGCATCCAAGTCGGGTTTCTCTCCTCGGACAACCACCCCTATGACCTTGAGTAACCTTGCGGGCTTGTTTGACCAAGGGTCCCCTTTTCGCCTATAATGGCCGCCATGGTGGCGACACGATTCCGTCATATGGCCGATCAGGTCGGGCGAGTCCCTCTCCTGGCCTGGCAAGGTCTCAATCAACTACTCTGGCCTCCGGTCTGCCATAACTGCCGAGAGCACACGTGCGCCGACGACAACGATCTGTGCAAGGCCTGTTGGGACCAGCTCCTAACCTGCACGGCTGGGGAGTATTGCCCGCGCTGTGGACGAGACGCCAGTCGCTACGGAATCGTCGCCGGAGCGTGCCCGGCCTGCCAGGGAACGGAACTGCATTTCGACGGTATCGCGCGAGCCGGCGTCTACTCCGACGCATTGCAACAGATGATCCTGTCATTCAAACACGACCGATCGGAACTGGCGCCCGTTCTGGGAATCCTGGCCGACTCGGCGTTTCAGGGCAGTGCCTTTCACAGCGATATCGAGTGCCTGGTTCCGGTTCCACTGCACTGGACGAGGCGATTGACACGCGGCTACAACCAGGCGCACGTCATCGCCAAACGACTGACCCATCCCACCGCGCGCCTCATCACCGACCTGGTCCGCATTCGTCGAACCAAGGTTCAGCCCAGTGCCACCACGCCGGCCGCCCGAGCCAGGAACGTCAAGGGCGCCTTCGCGGTTCGATCCGACCACCGCTTCGCCGGCAAGAGGATCTGCCTGGTCGACGACATCAAGACCAGCGGCGCCACGCTCAACGAATGCGCCAAGACTCTCAAACAGGCGGGCGCCGATAAGGTCTACGCCCTGGTCCTGGCTGTCGCTGGACAAAAACCGAGCTAGCGGGTAGAACAGGGTCAACTCGTTTGAACTCAATGTGAAAGGTAGAACATGCTGAGAATCTTTGCGCTGACAAACATATTGATGCTCTTGCTCGCGTGCCCTGCCTGCGGCGGCGCGTCGGAGAAAGACTGGCTGGTGACACCTGTTCAAACACCGGTAACGGTCGAGAAGAGCCAGGACGGCAAAGAGATTGCCATGGATAACGGCCTGATCCGTCGGACCTTCCGTCTGACGCCAAACGCCGCCACCGTCGGGCTGGACAATCTCATGACGGGCGAATCCATGCTGCGCGGCGTCAAGCCGGAGGCCAGACTGAAGATCGAAGGCATCTCGTTCGACATCGGTGGGCTCAAGGGCCAGCCCAACTACGCCTATCTGCTGGATACATGGGTCGACGCCCTGGACGCCGATTCGAAGGCGTTTCGTTTCGTGGACTACACCGTGGGCCAGACGAAGGCAAGGTTCCCCTGGAAGCGCGTGCGGCACAGCGTCGATCTGCCCTGGCCCGCTCCGGGGGCGTCACTGACCATGAACTACCGACTGCCGCCCGAGGCGCTGGACCAATTGGCCGGCAGCAAACCGCGCGTCGATGTCACTGAGCGCCGCCTGCTTCTCGACGATTCGATGCAGAACCGAACCGACGCGTGGAAACTCCATAGCGCCGACCATGACCGCTCCTCTTTCATCAACGAGGGCAAGTTCGGCGAGATCTACACACCGATGAACACTTGCGTCTTCGCCGAGCACGCGCTGCCGACCGGTGTCAAGGTGATCGAGTGCCGGATCGATCCGGGAACGGACCGCAGCGCGAGCTGGGGACCGGGGATCGCCCTCGTCTGGCCCAAGCGAACCGTCAAGTTCTTCCTCCGCCCCGGAGCGGGACAATTTGGCCTCTTCGATGGACGTGGCGAAAGACAGGTGGGCAAACTGGAGGAAGGACGCGCCTATATCCTTCGCGTCGAAACCACGGGGACGGCGCTCTTCTGCGATGCCTCGATCGATGGCAAGAAGTGGGTCGAAGTGGCCAAGGTCGACTTGGGCGAACCGCTGGGCGACCCCGTAGCCGTGCGTCTGGGCAAGATGGACCGGTCCGGCGGCAAGCGCGATTACGCCACGGCGGGTGACTATGGGCGCTGCCGTATTTCGGATTTCCGCACCTATGGATCGCTCGACGAAGACGCGCTGTCCCAATGGAACCGCGTCGTTGCACGTCTCAACGACCTGACCGTCTCGGTACACTACGAGATGTACCAGGGGATTCCCCTGCTCTGCAAATGGCTGACTGTCCAGAACGGCTCGGACAAGCCCGTTCGTCTGAACCGCTTCACCAGCGAGATCCTGGCCATGGTGGAGTACGAATCCCACGTCGAGCGATACGACCAGTGGAACGTTCCGAACATGCACGTCGAGAGCGACTACGCCTTTGGGGGCATGAACGGAATCGTCGCCAATCACACCACCTACTGGGAGCGCGATCCCGAGTACCTGACGCAAGTGAGCTACCCGCGTGAAAATCCATGCCTGCTCCAATCGCGTCCCCCGGTCGGCCCGGATGTGGACATTGCGCCGGGCGAGACGTTCGAATCGTTTCGCACCTTCGAGCTGGTTTTCGACAGCACGGAGCGCGAGCGCAAGGGCTTGAGCATGCGGCGCATGTACCGCACGATCGCGCCCTGGGTCACAGAGAACCCGCTGATGATGCACGTACGGCGGGCCGACCCCAAGTCCGTTCGCCTGGCCGTCGATCAGTGCGCCGAAGTCGGTTTCGAGATGATCATCATGACCTTTGGCAGCGGGTTCAATATCGAAAACGAAGACCCAGCCTACCTCGCTCAGATCAAGGAGTTGACCGACTACGCCCACAGCAAGGGCATCGAGCTGGGAGGCTATTCGCTGCTTTCCAGTCGCCGCATCAGCGACGAGCACGATGTGATCGATGTCACGACGGGCAAGCCCGGCGGCGCCAGATTCGGCAACGCCCCCTGCATTGGCAGCACGTGGGGACAGGACTACTTCCGCAAACTGTACGCGTTCTACGAGAAGACCGGCTTCAACCTGCTCGAACACGACGGCTCCTATCCGGGCGACACCTGCGCCTCGCAGAACCATCCGGGCCATCGCGGCTACGAGGACTCCCAGTGGACCCAGTGGAAGACCATCAGCGATTTCTACAAGTGGTGTCGGGGTCGAGGCATCTACCTCAACGTGCCCGATTTCTACTACCTGACCGGCTCGACCAAGTGCGGTATGGGCTACCGCGAGACGAACTGGTCGCTGCCCCGCGCCCAACAGATCATCCACGGGCGACAGAACATCTACGATGGGACCTGGTCGAAGACACCGAGCATGGGCTGGATGTTCGTACCGCTGACACAGTACCACGGTGGCGGCGCCGCGGCGACCATCGAGCCGCTCGCCGAACACCTGGACGCCTACGAGGCCCATCTGGCCAACAACCTCGGCGCCGGTGTCCAAGCCTGCTATCGCGGTCCGCGCCTCTACGACACCGACGAAACCAAGACGGCCCTCAAGAAATGGGTCGACTTCTTCAAGCAGTACCGCGACATTCTGGAATCGGACATCATCCACGTCCGCCGCGCCGACGGACATGACATCGACTGTATGTTACATGTTAACGGCCAACTGAAGATCAAGGGGTTGGCCATGGTATACAATCCGCTGGAGCACCCCGTCGAACGAGAGTTGAAGCTGCCCCTCTACTACACGGGCCTGACCAAAACCGCCCGAATCAGCGAGAAGGAAGGCAAGCCCAAACGCTACAAGCTCGACCGCAACTATACGGTCACCATTCCGGTGAGCCTCCCGGCCCAGAGCAATACCTGGCTGGTCATCAAGTAGTCCGAACCGGCGATGACCCGCAGTTCTACCGAGTGGATCAAAGTTTCTGGTATTTGATCGTGGCGCGGTAGACGCCATCGATGCGCTTGCCGTCCACGACGGTGGGCGAGTAGCTCTCGTTGCGCGGCTGCAGGCGAATCTGGTCGTCCGACTCGAAGAAGACGCGCTTGAAGGTGGTCTCGTGCGGCATTTTGAAGCGAATGAAGCAATCGTCGCCGTTCTGGACCTCGACGCTGGGCGAGAAGATTACGATGTCGCCCTCGAAGAACTTCGGCTCCATCGAGTCTCCCACCACGCGCACAGCGAACGCGTTGGGATCGTGCAGATCGGGGCAACGCACGTAATCGTCGGCGACGCCCACGGGATAATCGAGATCGTTGAACTCGGCGGGATACCCCGCCACGACCTTGTTGATAATCGGCACGAGCCGACCGGGCGCCAGAGGCGCCTTCTCCTCTTCCACGTTCAGGTCGCTTTCGGCCAACAGAGCCTCCAGCTTGCTCTTGTTCTTGCCCCGGCGCTTGCCCACCACCTGCTTGACGAGCTGACGCAGTTTCTGGTTCTCGGCCTCGCGCGATTCACACATCTCCCGAATGTCGGATGGCATCCGCTCCATGTGGGCGATGTGTATCAAGAGCCCCTGCTCAAACTCGAGCACCTGTTCGAGTTTGGTCAGCAACGTGTCGCTCGGAGGGTTCTTGACCTTGCCCGTCTCAATGGTGGACAAATAGGGTTTGGAGAACCCAACGCGGTGGCTGACCCCATCCAACGTTAGGCTCAACTGCTCGCGTTTCTTGCGTATGATCTGGCCTAGTGACATAGCAATTCCCGAATCCTACGAATAACCTAGTTCACTTCAATCAGTTCGTACTCGGCGCGGCCGAGTCCGATCTTGACGGCGTGCTCAATCTGATGATGCCAATCGAGTTTGTGGTTGCCGATCAAGGCCGGCACACTCTGGCCTCCCTCAGCCTCCACCAGGTCGATCGCGGCCTGGTCGACCGCCACGGGGTCGGTCGAAGCTAGGATGCCGATATCGTCCACCATTTTAGGCAGGTCGGCCTCGCCAAAGCAATCACAATCCTTCGTGACGGAGATCGCAAAATTGAAAAAGGCGGCTCGCCCTTCCTTCCCCTTCATGACGCCGAGCGCGTGCTCGGCCACGCTCTTCTGCAAAACCGCATTCTCCTGTTGCCAATCGTACGTGACCGCGTCGAAGCGACACACCGCCACGCACTCGGCACAGCCGATGCACTTGTCCTTATCGATATGGGCCTGGACCTCGTCGAGCGTAATAGCATCGGCCGGACAGTGACGATAGCACTCGCCGCACCGCGTACACTGGCTCTTCTTGACCTTCGGCTTCAGGGCCGCGTGCTGTCGCATCTTGCCTTTCCGCGTCGAGCAACCCATCCCCAGCGTCTTGATCGTAGCCCCTACGCAGGCGGCGCAATGGCCCGTGACATGCGCCACCGAGAGAATCGACTGGCACCGCACGATGTCGGCGGCAATGAGCACTTCCTGGTCCAGCTCCCCGTCGATCGGCACCGCCGTCTCGGCCGTCCCATACAACCCATCGGGCGCGATGAACGGGATGCCCAACCCTTCGACACTGAAGCCCCGCTCGGTCGCCAGGATCGTGTGGTCGATGGCATTGTGCCGCCGGCCCGTGTACAGGGTGCTGGTGTCGGTAACGAACGGCTTGGCCTTGAGCGCGACCAACTCATCGACCAGCCCCTGGAGGCATGGCGCCTTGACGTAAGTCGTATTGGACTCCTCACCGACGTGGACCTTCAGTGCCGTGAAGTCGTTCCGCTGAAAGCACCGAGCGAACTGGCCGGCCTCAAACAACCGCCGCGCCTTTTCGGAGATCGCCTCTTCCCCTTCGCTGACCTGTGCTTTGATGAAAAATACTTTCGAAATCAATCCATATCCTTCCAAGAGTCGAGCCTTCCCTGCTCCACAGCACGACCTATTATAGCCATTCCCGCGCGGGCCTCAAGAGGACTCATACCGAAAGTCCACGCCGGGACTTCAGGATGCCGTAACCCTCTGGAAATTGGCTTTGTTTGGCTTTGTTTTCCATGGGCCGCTTCGCCGCCGATTCCTCATAAATAACTATTGCAACTAACGTTAACAGCCATATAAGCCTCTACAGATTGGCTTTGTTTCGCATAATAAGGCTCTCAGTTCCAGGCCCGAGAGCCCAAGGATATCCCCACTTTCGGCCGCTGGACGAAGCGAACGGCATCCAAGTTCTCCGACCATACCCAGAATCCCTTTCTGACTTAGTGGTCATTGCCTATTATCGACCATTTCAGGGCTGACATCAAGCAAGTATTGTTCAGTATACTACAAACAGTGCCGTTTTCTGTCAAGTGAATTATCTAAAATCTTAAGCTTTCCACCTTTTTCGGCCGCCAGAAGGCGTAGGAAAGGAGACTCGATTTGGCAGTGGAGAGGACCTCAAGCCCCTCCTTCTCGGGGGTAATCGTTGATTTTGGCCGCCGAAAGGGTATCGTGTGGTCAAATAGCCCAAAATGGAGGTAAAAATCGTCATGCGGACAACAATAGCACTATTCGTGCTGATAACGGGGCTGGTTGGCGATGTCGGCGGTGAACAGGCCCCCTCCATAGAGTACGCCAAACTGGCCCATGACGTGTGGCAGGTTCGCCTGCTTCCGGGGCATAACGAATTCGTCTTCACGATGTACGGATGCCCAGGCCAGTTGGAGCCCCTGAAGGAACTCGTCGGCGTAATGCAGGAGAAGGGGCTGGGCAATGGTTTCGATCCCGGGCCGTTCGGCGGCGCCGCCTCGAAGCCTCTGTTTGAGTACCTGGCCACCGTGGGCTGGCCCATCGTGTGTTACCCACCGGCCTATGGCGAGTTCCAGGTCAAGGAGGGCCGATCCCGGCTATCGGACCAAGACGAGGCGGCCCTGCGGATTCTGGACCGAGCCGGCGTGTTCAACACCCTGCAATTGGGCGAATGGGGATACTATTTCCACAACCTATCGAGCAATGAAGGCTGGTTTCGCAACGTCTACGGCGACGATTTCGAGCAGTACCGGCACCTGCTCAAACCCGCCGGCCTGGCCGGCTACGACAGCAAGCCCCAGACGCGCCGGGAGTGTTACGAAACCCTGAAGGACTACTACCTGACGCGTAATCGATTCTTGCGGGGCCGCAACATGAGCGTCACGGGGCACTCCCACTACGAGGCGTACGTCGCCGAGTGGGGCGCCCCCCTGGTGGGCCTGGAGTTGGGCGAGAACATCGGCTTCACGCAATCGAAGATCGCCTTCGCACGCGGCACCGCCCGGCAGTGGAGCAGGCCCTGGTCCGTCCAAGTCAGTCCCTGGTTCCACGGATCCTGCACCACGAGCGGCCCGTTGCGAAAGGAAGGCCGATACGCGCGCGGCCTTGATGCAGGTCACTCGCTGAGTTTCTATCGGCGTCTGTGGCGCCACGCCTGGTTCGCCGGAGCAGCGATGGTCACGCCGGAGAACAGTATCGCAATCTTCTTTGAAAGTGCCGAATCGCCCTGGAAACTCACCTCGCATGGTCGAGCGGCGGCTGAGACCTTCGCCTTCATGCGAACCCACGATCGGGGCATACCCTATACACCGGTCGCGATCGTTCTGGACCATCTCGCCGGATACAACGCATACAAGGGCAAGCCCTGGGGCATCATGGCAAACCGCCCGGGGGACCTGGAAACCAGGGACCTGTTTCAGCACCAGCTCTTTCCCTGCTCCGACCACATCCACGCCAATCCATTTCCCGAGAATCCTGAGCAGAGCTACCTCAGACCCACGCCCTTCGGCGAGATGTTCGACGTGCTCTTGTCCAGCGCCGGAGTCGATGTGCTGGAGCAGTATCCGGCTATTCTGCTGGTCGGTGACGTCACGTTCAACGCCGATTTCACCTGCCGACTCTTCCAAGCGGTCCGCAGCGGCACCCGACTCCTGCTCCATCCACGTCACGTCCAGGCGCTGGGGGACCATTTCGACGGACTCAAGGGAACGGGAGAAGTGGAAGTCCTGACAGAATGGATCAACCCAACCACGGGCCGAGCGTCGGCGATCTCCAACGAACGACTCGCGCGTTTGAACGCCCACTACCTCCCGGTTGCGGTGCAGGGCGACCTGGTGCAATACCAGATCAATCGAACGCCTCGGGGATGGGTCGTCGAATTGGTGAACAATCACGGGGTTGTCAAGAAACCAGACCAGCCGGCCATCGTCAATCCCAACGGCCTGGCTCAAGTTCAGCTCACGCCCCGCACGCCCATCCAATCCGTCCGCCGATGGTCGCAGACCAATGACATTGAGTTGCCCCCAACGTCACCGATCACAGTGGCCATCGGGTCCGGCGAAACGGTGTTCGTAGAGTTGACTACCGACTAAAGGAGATCGATGGCTAAGCCCTATCCGATCAGACCGATTCCTTGTTGCGAAGCTTCTTGCGAAAACCCGCCACGGTCGCCATCGCCGAGGCCAGCAGGATCACCGAGCTGGGCAAGGGAACAACGTGGTCGGTGATTTCGATACTGGTGATGTTCAAGTCGAGCGTATCGTGCGCGGGGCCGGTAATCGTAAGAGGCCCTGACTCGGTGCTTTCAATATGGTAGTTATAGTCGATGTACCCCGTGCGAGATGTACCCAGATGGGATATGGATTCGCTCACGTGGAGATTTGTGTAGTCGTCATACACGTGCACGCCAAAGTCGTTGCTGAACTGAGGACCATAAAGGAAATCGAAGTTGCTCGTATAGGCGGCTCTCTTGGCCTCGAAATCATTGTTGCCACTGCCATCCGACGGATAGTACTGATTGATCAGATCGAGTGACGCAAATGTCGGATCCGTGATGCTCGCATAGCGAAGCTCTTTGAGATAGGGTATAGTAGGATAAGAAATGGAAAAACCCACCAGCGGAACATTGCCGTTGCCCTTTGTTTCCAGCGCGGGCGGGACGGCCGTGTCGTAGGTGCCCTGAATCGTGAAGGCGTCCCCGTCGGTAAAGAGCGTCACCGTCCCGGTGGGGTCAGTGGGGTCGGGAGCCGTGAGGGTCTCGGCGTAGGTGCCCTGAATGGTGAAATCGTAGAGGTCGGCCTGCGCGGGCGCCCACGAGGCCCCCAGTATGGCAACAACGGTCAAGAACAAGGAAAATCCAGCTTTCATCGCTAACTCCTCCGCATAAAGATCAGACTACAACTCCCGCAGAACCCAAACTACCACACCCGAGTTGGCGAGTCCAACATAAAACCCCAGCCTGGCCCAATAACAACCTTTTTTTGGCGATTAGGACAACCAGGGACAAAGAACGGGACCGAAGTGGACAGATCAAATAGAATTGATCTTGGCTCTTCTGAGCCCATAATGGGGTCACGTCCCCAGGGACACCCCTCTTCGGGGAAGAGCACGGAGTATCGAGATGAACGAGCGGCAATCGACGATGCGGCGGCGATCCTGGAGATTCAGTACCAGGCGTATCGTGGAGAGGCGGCGCTCTACGGTGACGTCACGCTACCGCCGCAGGCCGAGACGCTCGACGAACTGAAGGCGACGTTCGCTACCAGCGTAATTCTCAAGGGCGTCACCGAGGGCGTTATCGTCGGGTCGGTGCGCGGCCGCGAAGCAGACGGCACCTGTCATATCGGGCGTCTGACCGTGGCGCCGGCGTATCAGGGCCGAGGTCTGGGCGGCGCCCTGCTGGCGGCCATCGAGAAGGCCTTGCCCCACGTGCGTCGTTTCGAACTCCTCACGGGCCACAAGAGCCTCAAGAATCAGGGCCTCTACGCACGGCGCGGATACGTCAAATTCCGCCGCCAACCGGATGCCGATGGGGTAACGCTAGTCTTCCTGGAGAAACGAGTCGACCCTGGATCAGGAGGCCCTACGTGCCGGTAATCAGGTGGGTCACGAGGATCTTGATGCCGATGCCGATGAGGATGAGGCCGCCGAGGATTTCGATTTTGCTCTCGAAGAAATGGCCGAATCGCTTGCCGACGGAGACCCCGGCGTACGACAGGCCAAAGGTAATGACGCCAATGGCGGATACGGCGAAGGCCAAGGACCTCACCAAGAGCGATAGCGTGAAGCCGACGGCCAGCGCATCGATACTGGTCGCCACCGAGAGGGTCAGCAGGATCAGGAGGTTCGACGGGTCCAGGTTCTTCTCGGCGGATTTGATCTCGAAGGCCTCCAGGATCATCTTGCCCCCAACAACGCCCAGCAGACCGAACGCAATCCAGTGGTCATAGGCGGCGATATGTTGTTTGAGACTCAGGCCGGCCAGCGAGCCAATGATGGGCATGATGGCCTGGAAGGCCCCGAAGAACAAGGCCATCCGCAAGGCATGCTTGATGTGGAGTTCCTTGTAGACGCTGCCCGTGACAATAGAGACCGCGAAGGCGTCCATCGCCAGGCCGATGCCCAGAAATAAAATGGTGACAATTTCCATGGTGATCTCTTAAGGCCGCGCGGGCACAAGGTCGAAGACGGCAATCTCCGGTCGCGCGCAGAACCGCACGGGCGGCGCCGGACGCGGCTCGAAACCCAGGCCGCGATTGACGTAGAGCGTGGTTGCACCGACCTGATACCGGCCGGATTCGTATTTCTTGCCGAACTTCGAGAACGTGATCAAAGCCCCATACCAAGGCAGAGCGACCTGGCCCCCGTGCGTGTGCCCGCAGAGATACAGGTCGACGCCGGAGCCGCTAACATCTTCGATCAAGTCGGGCATATGGTAGAGCAAGACGTTGAAGCGATCATCGGGCAGATCCGCGAGCAATTCCGCCCAGGCGCCGGCGCGGTCGAAGTTCAGCCCGGAGATGCTAATGGTCTCGCCCTTCTTGGTCACATTCACCGTATTCTGCGGCAGGACCTCAAAGCCGGTCTCACTGAACAGATCGAGATCGGACCAGGAATTGACTTCGAAGTTCCCCGTCACGGCGAATGCGCCCCGCGGTGCTTCGAGACGGACCAGGACACTCTTGAGGCGCGGCAGCGCGGATGCATCGTTGAGGTAGTCACCCGTCGCGACAACGATGTCGGGCTTCAGGTCGTTGATGATTCGGACCATGGCCTCTTCATTCCGCGCCTTCCGATCGCAGTGAAGATCGGAGATCTGGACGATGCGAAACGAAGTGTCTCTTAGCTTGGGCGTCGGCACAGTCATCACGTTAACCTCGATCCGCTTGGGCTCGATGAATCGACCGTATCCCATGCAAGCGAAGCCCGCGACCGCGAGAACATGCAGCACGATGGCGGGCCTGCAGAGCAGGATACGTCTCGGCGACCGGTGCCGCAAGACAGCCACGATGGCGTCAAGGAGGACCAGCACCTCGGCGCCGTACAAGGCCAGGAGCAGCAACGCAAATACAATCAGGGACACTTGTTCCTGCAACGTCAAGGACACCTATTCAGCCCTCACAATCCCATCGTTGGTGACATCTTCCGCGATGCACTGCCCCGGCTCGACCACCAGAAATTCCCCCTCACTCCAATGACCATCCACGAAACGCTGCATCAGACCCGAGTCGCCGCGCAGTTCGTCGCAATCCCAGCCCAGGAATTCGGCGCACCGTTTCGTATAGGCCTTATATCGGTCGGATTCGACGAACCCCCAGTCGACATACGCCGCCCGTTCGTACTCCTTCATCCAGGTCTGCTCGACCTCCATGAGGTACTGGGCATTGTCCTGGCCATACTTCTCCGTATACGCGACCAGGAGGTTCTCATATCGCTCCTGGCTGGGCTGCTTGCCCGACTCGATCCAGCCGGGGCTGTACCAATAGACGCCCCGATGAGAATCGAAATACTCCCGATAGCGTTCCTTGGAGCCCAGTAGTAGCGTGATGCAATCATGGCCTCGCGGGATCACCAGCGGAATTTCCGCCTTCAGGCCGGCCGTGCCATTGCTGCAAAGTCCATAGCCCAACAGCGACGCATCGTAGGGCCGGCCCTGGATGTCGCCCACACGAACCAACGTCTTCTGGACAGTTTCGCGCAGTCGGTCGGGCTCATCATGCAGGCCCTGCTCCATCAGCACGACATCCACTACATTGGGCGAGCGAGCGGCGCAGAAATACGCCTCGCGCTGCAGCACCTTACAGACGATCAACTGAAGGCGTTTGACCTTGTCCTGGCGTTCGGCCCCGCCGCCGGGATGACTCATCAATGTCCTTTCCAAGCGTGTATCAGGAATTACTGCCAAGGGACGCTACTGGTTCTGCAAAACCTCGATCATCGCGGCCACGTTCTCCGGCCTGGCGTCGCCCGGAATGTCGTGGGAAGGCGAGGCGACGTATCCCCCTCCTTCTCCGATCCCGTCGATCAATTGGTGGACCTCGTCCTTAACCTGCGCGACGGTCCCAAACGGCAGCGTCCTCTGAATACTGATCCCGCCATAGAAAGTCAAGTCATCTCCGTATCTCCGCTTCATCTCATAGACGTCCATCACCTCCGGCTGGAAAGGGTTGAAGATATCCAGGCCGCACTCGATCAGGTCGCCAAAGATCTCATCTACCTTGCCGCAACTGTGGAGCATGGTGAACTTGCCCCGCGCCTTGACGGCCTGGCACATCGCCTTGAAGCGAGGCTTGATGAAACGGCGCCAAAGGTCGGGCCCCATGAGGAGGCCGTGCTGCTGACCCCAGTCATCACCGAACCGGAAGATGTCGATCTCGTGAGCGCAGGCGTTCTCGATAATCGCCAGGTTAAACTCCAGGATGCGGTCCAGCAAGGCGTCGGCAAACGCGGTGTCCGCTACCATCGCCATCAGGACATTCTCCATACCGGCCAGGGTCCAGGCCCGCTCAAAAAGCGAGAAACCCAGGCTGACCAGCACCATCGTCCCAGGGTTCGACACGATCGCCTCGTCAAAGCACTCGTACCGAACCGGGTCGTTCGGATTGGGGAAGGCTACATCAGTGACATTGTCAGGTGTTACCAGCCGATTGCACACGACCCCGATGTCCTTGTCGACATGCCGGTCCCAATGGACACCGAACTCATCCGCCCAGATATCGCGCCTGACCTCGGTGAATCGCTCCCCCGGCGCGTGGGGCCGCAACCACGCGAAGCAGTTGCCCAGCTTCGCCTCGAAATCCACGTCACCGTAGTAGTCGACCATCTTGGCGCGGGCCGGCACCGTAAATTGAATATCGTAGGGAACCTTATCGCCCGACTGGTGGTTCAGCGCCCCCAGGACGCGATCTCTCGTGTTCATGTTCGTCCTCCTCTATGGCTTACAGGACTTGCAGGGACGCTTGCCCGCTTGGATCGCTTCGGCGCGATTCTTGTACGTCACGCGGTTATGCTCGGCGATATTCCGGGCCCAGCGACAATCGGGGCGGTGGAACACAGAACTGCTCTTGGACGCCACAAACGGTCCCTGGGACACCCCGGCCTCCGAGGCATTGACGCCCTGCTGCGGCGCCGTCTTCGGCCCCGGCGCAGACGAGCCCCCGACATGGGCCGAACGCTTCGCCACGCCCTGCGCCGCCCGGCACGTCGCGGCAAATGCCTCGGCCTGCATCAGCACTATCTGAGCGACAGCTTTGTCGAGTCCGGCGTTGGGGACCGCCTTCATGGCAGGCGGGAGTCGCCACACATCCGCCTGGACGCGCAACGGATGACGGCCGGTCAGTGTGACAAGGCGATTCAGGACCGTTTCAACACGATAGACCGTATGGCCGGAATCCTTGACGGGGACGGTCTCAATCTGGATACGGAGGCGTGGAGTCGCTCCCGTTCGGCGCTCGACGCATTCCATCCCTTTGGCCTTCAGCGTCCTGCCGACCTGGGCCGACAGATCCTTGAAGTGTGATGTGTCGGCAGTGGGCAAGACCAAACGCACACACACCGCATTGACATCAACAAGGACCCCATTACTGGAAACATGCCGGTCAGACTGAGCCACGTCCGAGGCCTCCGCCCGAACGTCCCCCATCTCGGCCCCGGGGCCGGCCACCAACAACGCCAGCAGACAACACACGCCAATGGTCATGATCTCTCCCTTCTCTCACGTCCAGACGCCATGCGTGCCCTCCCGCTCGCCAGGAGGGAGTCGTATGTCTTCTATGCCGACATCGCCTCTTGCACGGCCGCCTTCATTTTGGCCAAGCCGACCTTGGCCACTTCGAGTGGGTCCTTCTTCCAATACACCGGACTGAACAGTTCCAGCGACAAAACGGCCTCGCTGCCGCTGTCGCGGAGGATGCCCAGGATGTCCGCCAGGGGCGCGATCCCATCACCCGGCATGACACGGTCCCGATCGCCGATCTTCTCGCGGGGCGGATCGGCCGGGTAGTCGTTGAGATGAAACACCTGGATCGTCTGGCTGCTGATGGTCTTGAGGCCCGTGAAATCCGAACCACCCTTGTAGATATGGTAGACATCGGGCAGCAGACAGGCCTTGGGATGCCCGCTTTCGATCACGACAAACATCGACTGCCCCAGCCGATGGAGGTTCTTCGAACTGCCCCACACTTCCACCTGGGGCACCACCCCCATCTGATCGCCCAGTTCCAACAAGGCTCGGTAGCGCTGGGCCGCTTTTAAGAGATCCAGTCCCGGCTTGTTGGTCGCCCCGGCCGGTGGCGCGGCGATACGTATGCCCCCGATCCGGGCCAACAGATCCATCTCGCGTTTGACCTGCTCGAAGGCCTGAGCCCGAACGGCGTCATCATCGACGATCCAGCGTGAGAACGCGATGGCGCTCTCCACCGTCAGGCCGCGATCCTCAATGCGTTTGCGTATATCGGGAAGCTTGCCGCCGGCCTCGACGTATTCGCCGATCGTGCTGACCCAGGGCTCGATCGCGTCGTAGCCGGCCTCGGCCGCCACGTCGATCTCTTTCTCCAGACCGAGTTTCTGGCCTCGAATCGTGCTGGTGTTGAGGCAATATCTGAACGGACGAGCACCCTTGGAATGGCGCTTCCGAGATTCGCCCCCCACTCTGGCCGGACCGCCACCCACTATGGACACGCCTGCCGCGGCGCCAACCGCCGCAACAAAATGTCGTCGCGAACAACCATTGTCACACATCATCGGTCTCCTCTTCTGAAATGGATGCAATGAAGAAGGTCAGAGACATCCCGCCTAGGCAATAAGCGCGAAGGCGTCGGTGACATCCATACCCTCTTTGATGCCGAGCGTTGCAGCCTCTTCATTGACCTGAGTCACCTTGCGGCAGGGAAAGCGCTCCAGCGTCCCGATCGGATTGTCGGGTGTGCTCTCGACCAGCGCCGCAGCCACCCCATATCGCTGACAGGCCTGAACGTCAATCGCCGGGCAGGCCAGAAACCCTTTGGTTCCGGTCACGACCAGGATATTAAAGCCCGGCCACTTGGTCTGCACGCCTTCCACTAACCCATTCGGCGTTTCGTACGTCTTCGTGTTTACTTCCATCGACGCGCCCTTTCCGCCATCGTTCCGATGGGCCACCACAACCGGGAGGGCGACGTGTCCTAGACTGGCTGGCCAAGCTGCTCGGAGATCTCCGCCAGCTTTTCGTCCAGCATGCCCTGGGTCCGCGCCTCGATATTCAAGCGCAGCAACGGCTCGGTCGTGCTCGGCCGGCAATTGAACCACCATTCCTTGAACCCCACCGTCACGCCGTCGAGATGATCGATCTGACCATCGCCGTAGCGCCGGGTCAACTCCTCTATCCGGGCGCCCTGGTCCTCGACCCGGAAACTGACCTCCCCACTGCCGGCGTAGCGCCGTAGCGGCGCGACCAATTCACTGACGGGCTCATCCCGCTCGTTGACCACGTTGAGCAGATGGACCAGAGTAATCACCGCCGACTCCGTACAAAAGTTCTTGGCGTAATAGAAATGGCCGCCGAGTTCGCCGCCGAAAATGGCGTGCGAATCCCGCATCGCCTTCTTCATATAGGCGCGCCCGACCCGCTCGCGCCGCGGGGTCCCCCCGTACTTGATGATCTCCTCCATCACCACCCGGCTGCTGCGCAGATCGTAGACCACGGCCGCTCTCGGTTCCTTCTCGAGAAAATAAGGCGCCAGCAGCGCCGTGAGCAAATCACCTCCGACCGTATTGCCCTTCTCGTCGACCATCATCATGCGACTGGCGTCACCGTCGAAGCAAAGTCCAAAATGACACTTCTGCCGCTTGACCATGGACTTGACCTGGCGGAGGTTCTTCTCGTTCAGGGGATCAGGGGCGTGCTTGAACGTGCCTTCGTGCTCGAAGTTGATCTCCAACATCTCGACCGGCCCGTCGCCGAACAGCGACGGCAGCGTCTTGCCCGCCATGCCGTTGGAAGCGTCCACCGCGATCTTCATCTCGCCGACAGCGGGGCTGAGGAACTGCAGAACGTGCTTTCGATACTCGGCCGTCAGGTCCGCACGCTGCAGTGAACCGGTGGGGTTGCCCTTGGTATGGGGCATCGCCATCGCCAGATGCTGAATATCCTTGAGCCCGGTATCGGCGCCGATGGGCACGGCGCCGCGCCCGGCGATCTTAAACCCATTGTACTTGGCCGAATAGTGAGAAGCCGTCACCTGTATGCCGCCGCACGCTTTGAGATGGTTCACGGCGAAATACATCTGGGACGTGTCGACCATTCCGATATCGATCACACCCACGCCGGCCGAACGAATCCCTTCGATCAACGCCTGGGCGAGTGATTCACTGTGCGTTCTCATATCCCGACCCACACAGACCGCCTGCGCGCCGACCTGCGCCCGTTCGTAGCCCGTCATCAGGGAGGGCAGAAACCGGCCCGTGGCGCAGCCGATCTTCCATGCATCCTCTTCGCTCAGTCGGTCGGAGTAAGGCCCGACAACCTCAAAACTCTTGAAGATTTCCTGGTTCATACCTCTGTATTCCTTCGCAGAGATCGCACTGTCAGACAGTGACGATTGCATACTCGCGACCGTGAAACATCGCCCGAAAGCATCATATCTCACGCACTTGAGATGTCAACAGTTGTTCAGGTGATATACCCGAACGCAGGCAGGAAGAGAGGGAGCGGCCCAGCGACAGTGCGGGCAGCAAAAGAGGGAGCACCGCAACAGAAAGACACGACGGCTGGAGTTCGAGTACCCCCCGAACCACGGCGCAAACCCACCGCATCGCTGCGCCGGGACGGGGTCCCTCTGGCCAACGATCCACGTCCCCTGCCCCTCAGGCTATCGATACGCCTCTGCCTCCTGGGGCGTCATGGTCAGGTTCTCGGCGCCTTGAGTAGTTCCCGGACACCATCCATGATGGCCCTGCCTGTCTGGTGGAGTTTCTCCTTCTTCTCGATCAGTTCGTTCCGGTCGCCCACCTGGTCGTCATGGAGCTGGACGTGAAAGCGCAGGGCGTTTCCAGTGCCCGAGGGCCGAATCGTCAAGTGGTCTGTCCGCTCGTCGTCAAAGAAGAAACGCACCCCTTCGTCGGGGAATTGGAAGTCGTAGGTCGCCGGGTAGATCGCGTCGTATTTGCCGGTCCGATAGATGCAGGCCGAAGTAACGGGAACGCCGCCGATCGCCAGGTCGCCGCTGAGGGCCAGTTGGTAGTAGCCCAGCGCTCGTCGCAAGATCCCCTTCTTCTGGCGATCCCCCTCAATGCCTGGGTACTCCCCATCCAGCGGGTCCGGCTCGTAGAGATTGACGAACAAACCAACCTGCTGGTAGACCTTCTCGTCGATCAGATCGAACAGCGTCGTGCCGTTCTCCTTGGCCCAGGCCGCCACCTCCGCCAGCAGCAGCGCGGCAAAGGTGCCGTCCTTGTCACGGACATGCCCGCTGACGCCCAGCGATCGGCCGTCAACCGGTGGGCCTCCGAGGATGGAGAAACCATTGCTCTGCTCCATGGCCCCGATGTTAATGGAGCGATCGGCATGCATGTCCAGGCAATCGCAAACGAAGGGATGGCACAATTGCTTTTGGGCGTAGGCCCGGGACAGATCCGTGCTGCGACCGCCCTCCAGATCCAGAATCGTATCCTGCTTGCCGTCCCAGACATCGCGTGTGGCGGCCGCCAAGGCGGCGAAGCCCACCCACGTCCTGATCACACCGACGCCGCTCTTGCGGGCCAGCCGCACGATGGAATCAGACGTCGTATGCGACAACACGATGAACTTCTTACCACTATCGACAGCAGCGCCGGCGCCGGCCTTCTCCCGTTCGAGACGATACCACAACAGCAACGCCCACGCGTCATCGGCGGGGAGCAAGACATAGTCGTTGGAGGGATATTGCTTCTGCTCTTCGGCAGGGACCGGGACCACAAATCCGTGGCGGCTGGACTTCGGATCGTCCTCGATTTTGTACCGCTTCGGATAGAGACGACGCTGGTCTTCGGGCACCCTGACCACCAGGCCACAGCGGTCGGCGTCCGGATCGGTCCCGATGATAATGTCCGTATCAGCGAATTGCCCCGGATAGTCCTTCTCAAATGCATTGACAATGATCTCAGCGGCACGGGGGTCGCCGGGATCGGGCTGCTGCTCCTGTCCTGGGCGGAAGTTGAAGGAGGGAAACAGTCCGTTCAGGTCGTTCAACCCTCCGTGTTTGATGATCTTGATATCATTGAATCCGACGTCGCGCAGCAATCGGGGAACCGCTTTGCGCCCGGCGCCGTGGAACGCACAGTAGCCGATCCGCAGTGGATGGGCCGATTCCTGTTGCTGTTTGTCCAGATCGTCTGTCAGGAAGAAAGTCCTGACGTGTTCGCGATGCTTGCCGTGAACGTTGATGCGCTGCATCCCGGCGTAGTCGAAACCTTCCACCGGTTCGTCCCCGCCGAGGAAGATGAGCTTGCCGGCGGGCGCCTGGTCCAGCGTCTTGCATTGATTCAGGCAGAGGAGGTCCTCCGGCTTGGCGTCCCGGATGTACTCGTTGTACATGGCATCACGCTCTTGGGGATCGAATTGCGAACCATTGGCGCACGAGAGCTTGTATCCGTTGTAACGATAATCGTTGTGACTGGCGGAAATGAGAATCCCCACATCCGCCTTGATTTCCTTATACGGAATGGCAAACGTCACTTCCGGATAGGGACAGGGCTCATCAAATAGGTAAACGGTGTAGTCGTACGCAATGAAGAGTCGCGCGATCAGCTTGGCGAGATTCTGGCCCCCGATGCGACTGTCGTAGCCGATCACGATCTTGCCGAAGGGAGGGTTTCTGTGTCGGCCGTACTTCGCCACCCCGGCCGAGGTCAACAGGAAGACCAAATCGTTGATCGTATTGGTGCCCTTGAGAATCGGCGCGTGAATGCCGCCTTGGGCCGGGTCGGCAAGGGCCTGAATCGACTCCAGGTCAAACGCCATCATGCCCCGGATGCCGCCGGTGCCGAAACGCACCTGCTGACGAAAGGCATTGACAATCGCCTCCCATCCCTTCTCCGTGGGCGCCTGGGCGGCGTCTCGAATCGCATCGCAAATGCCCTGCTTGAAGAATGGCGGCAGAATCTCATCGATGTACTTGTCCCGCAACCATCCCTCCAGATGCGAAAAGGTGTATTTCCCGGCCGCTTCGTGCAACTGCTGATCGATCCGGCCGCTTTTCAGGGCACCGTCGAGATACTCCGATATCCCCGTCTCAGCCAATCCGAGCAACGCATCCACATCGTGTGCCATACCGTCCTCGATCCTTGAGGGCCGGGGGCCCTTCGCATTGCCTAAAGAACTCATAGAGCCGCATCCTTTATTCACGCTTTACCCATGTCTCAAGTACCTCGGCCCAGGTGTGCGCCATATCACCATCCGGCCACTCCGGCAAGCACACTGCGCCTCAGTCCACAACGGATCTGCACGCGTAACCATACGATTAGATACTATTTATGTCAAGTCCGACGCACTCGGCTGACGCCCAAGGGGCCTGTAGCCGCACAGAGGCCCGACCCGAGAAAATTACCCACTCAGCCCTCGACCGCTAAAACCGGCCTGGCGACGGGAAAAACAGCCCTTGGTACGGCCTCAACAGCGAGATTTCCCGCACTTCTTGACCTGACCAAGCGTAACTTGTATAATATAGGACAATTGGGAGGAGTATAATGAATACCGTTCACGAGGAGGGAACGATGATGCATGCGCAGATCGTTCGCACCGTTCTGGCACTCTGTGTCTGTGGCGCAATTTCACTCAGCGCCGGCGCCCAAGTATCTAGAAGCACCCCGGAGCAGCGGGCTCGAGTTCTGCTTGGCCAGCTCGAAATGCAACTGGCCAAGATCAAGAATTTCCACTGCCGCAAGGCGACACCGCAGTTCGCCGGCCAGGGGAATGACAACCCGACGATTTTGGGCTACCGCCACGAGTGGCTGGCGGCCGATCGCCAGGGTCGCGGTCGCGTCACGACGACCGAGGCCGGGAATCGCTATAGCCTGACGTGGGATGGCGAGAAAACGATCGAACATCGCGAAGAGATGGACCCCAACGGGGTCATCACCCATACGGCGTTCATCGTCCAGGGAATGCAGGATCAAACGCAGCGCCAGAACGAACCGTGGGTCTACCTGGGCAGCGATCTGGCCAACCTGATGACCAAGGCGCTCGCCCGAAAATCCATCGTGCGCGTCTCGTACACCCGCGCCGGGCTTCATCGCGTGGACGTTCGCGACGACGCCGGTAGAACGCATACGGCGTTGCTCGATCCCAAGCAGGGTTATGCACCGATCTATCGCCGCTTGTTCGCCAACGGCAAGGTGCTCTGGCAGGAAACGATCACCTTTCAGCCGGTTGCGGGCAAGCCCGGCCTCTGGTTCCCTTCCAGAGTCCAATCGGAGGTGGATTCTCGAACGGCCGCCCCACTCGATGCACCGGTTTTGAAGTGCACGTTCACCAACGTCAACATCGGCGCCTGGGAGTTCGAGGGCATGTTCAAGACGGAGTTCGCCGAGGGGACGCTTGTCCATGACCGAATCCGCGGCGTGTCCTACGTCGTGGGCGCCGACAACGCTGAGCCCACCGCCGACCCCACTGCCGTCACGGCCGATGCAAATGAACCGGCCACGACGACACAAATCGCCGCGCCCGCCTGGCGCGCCGCCTTCGACGCCGCCTATCGACTCGATGGCGATCAGGACCTCAAGTGCATTATCCCACCGTTCATACCCGAACGAACCCAGTATCTGGTCAATGCCGAACCGACGCTGGCTGGTCAGGTCGACCGGGCAATCCAGAATCGAATCTATCAATTCCAGTGGACCAGCAACCTGGAGAACAGCGAATTCGTCGGACAGAGCCGGTATCTTCCCCTCTCGACCGTCCTCGAAGACGTCGTCGGGCTGGGCAGCTACGAGTACGAAGGTCTCCCGCACCTGCTCAGGCTGCCGTTGACAGGTGACTGGATTGTCCGGACGAATAGTCCCACCGAACAGTTGCTCGCAACGCTGGAACAGATCGTCAAGGCCCAGACGCAATGGTCGATCCGATTCGTCAAAGAGCAGGCCGGAGTCATCGTCATCCGCGCCTCGGGGACCTATCGATTCACCGCGCTGGCCGGGGCGATCCCTGGGGACAGCGTTCAAGTGTACGCAGGCCAGTGGAATGTTCAAACCGGCGAGACCCGCAACGATTGCGGTCCCATGACCGAGTTTCTCGATGAGGTGGCCAACAGTATCGGCATGCGGATCATCGACGAGACGCAGTCGTCCAAGGTCGATCTGTGTTGGGCGGGCCATCGCAGCGCTGAATTGAAGAGCCTTCGGAACGCCCCCGGCCTGTACAATGCCCGGGTGGCCGGACTGCTCAACAATCTCACCGCCCAGACCGGCCTGACCTTTCGCATCGAACTAGGTGACATCGAACGCTGGCGCGTCACGAACCCGAGAGGCGTAACGGCCCGTTCGAATTAGATTCCGCCCTGATCCAAGAGCGGAATACGGGGAGAAATCTCGGGGGAAAACCGGGAAGCGAAGCCAGGCGGAACCTGTAGGGAGGAGTCATACAGCTTCCAGCGGAGGAGGGTCTCTCATGAAGCGACTCATCGTGCAATCCATGGTCTTGGCCTGTCTGGGGTCGGGGCTCAGTCAGGCCAAACTGGCCGACAGCGAACCGGATAGTAGGCCCATCACCAGCCGGTTCGTGCTCATGAAGATGCAGGAGCGACTGGCCACCATCTGGAATTATCAATGTACGCAGGTCAGTCTAATGGCGAGCGGGAATCGGCGCGACCCGAATCAGCCACCGATCACAAACTACAGCAGGAAACGCCTCGCTTATAACCGCCAGGGCCACGGTCGCGTCAGAACGATTTACCGGAATCTCGCCGCAGACACCTGTATCTGGGATGGTCGCCGAGCCATCCAGATCCAGGAGCACGTCAAGCCCAACGGCACGGTCGTCCATTCGGCGTTGATTGCCCGAGGAAGACACTACCAGGTCGATCAGGGCAACACCGCCTGGAAATACCTCGGGGAAACACTGGTCAACGTCCTGGAGAAGGCCATCAAGAAAGGTACGGAGATCAGCATCGAACAGACAGAGGACGAACGCTACCGCCTGGAGATCCGTTTCGACTATGGCAGCACAGTGGCGGCCGTCCTCGACCCCGGCCGGGGCTATCTCCCCGTCCTCCACGAGACGATCATCCAAGGCGACGTGCGTCGTCATGAGGAAGTGACATTCGCAGCCGTCGACCCGGGCCTCTGGTTTCCGGTCGAAGTTCGCACACGAGAAAGCGGGATCGCCGACATCACCGAATTGGCGCCCGTCTGTCAATTCGTGAATATCAGACTCAATGACTCCGATTTCGACAGGCTCCTCAAGCCCAACCTGCCGCCAGGAAGCGTGGTCTACGATCGCATCGGCGGCACCGATTACATCGTCGGGCACAAGAGTGCGCCGACGCCCTCAAGCGACGCCTGGCCAACCGGCGGACCGGCCCCGAATGCCTCGAAAGTCACCTTTGACACCGTCTATTCCCTCGAAGACGGTGAAGCGCTCAAGCGTATCGCCCCGCCGTTCCCGCCGGGCCGGAAACAGTACATCATCAGCCAAACCCCGCACCTGGCCGATGCGCCGGAGGCCGCCTTCGGGAGATATGTATACGTCTTCGAATGGGACAACGACCTCAAAGGCAAGATCTGCCTTCCAGGAGGCCTCTTTCGACTGACCGACATCCTCCAGTACGCATGCCGGCTCGATCCATATGAATATACCGGTCCCGACAATCTGTTGAGCATGCAGCTTTCGGGAGATTGGATCGCGCGAAAGGACAGTTCCAGCGAGGAGCGTCTCAAGGCCTTGGCGCGGATTGTCAAGGAGGAGGTCGGGATGAGCATGGCCTTCGAGCGACACCAGATCACCGCGCCGACGATCAGGGCCACCGGCACCTACCGGCAACGTCCTCTACCGCAGGCGCTGGCCGACAATGACATCCATCTCTTCGCCGGTGATCCCAACGCGCGGTTCAATAGAAGAGTCGGCGGAGGCAGTGGCTCTCTGGCCCAATTCATCAGAGAAATTGGCATCCTAACGGGCGTGCAGGTCATCGACGAGATAGAGCCGTGCGACGCCTGCGTATCATGGCTCAATCACGGGTCCGCTCGACTGCGCCCCCTGGAGCGCGACCCGCAAGCCCGCCGCAGCCGCCTGGCCTCACTGCTGGAGAATCTGACGAGGCAAACGGGCCTGACGTTCACAATCGAAGAGAACACCATCAACCAGTGGCAACTCTCCGCCGGCGGCATAGTGGATGACAGAATCACGATGCGATAGTATCATATAGGCATGTGGCCACGAATTGGACCGGTGCCGACATTTGGGTTGCTGTACCTCGCTGGAATCGTCGTTCATTTTCTGATCGGCTGGCGGGTGGCGAAGCGCGCGGGGCTCAAGCGCCGCGTCTGGATCGCAACGGGACTCTGCTACCTGGTCGCCATGACGCTCGGCGCGAAGGTCCTGCACGAACTCCGCCACGGCCTGTTCGAAGCCTCCGCACTGCTGGACATCCAGGTGTGGACCAGAGGTGGAATGTGGGGCGGATTGCTCGCCTATTTCGCCCTGGCCTTGCCGCTGGTCTTGCTGCTAACCAGGCAGAGACGCGCGGCCCTGGATCTCGTAGCGGTAACGATCCCGGTCCCCTGGGCAATGGCCAAACTCGGCTGCCTTCTCAACGGCTGCTGCTATGGCAAGCCTTGTTCTTTGCCCTGGGCCGTCACCTTCCCCGAAGCCAGTCGCGGCGCCCCGGCCGGCGTCCCACTGCATCCCTCGCAACTCTATGAGATCGCCCTGATGGCGATCATTCTCCTCGTTTTCATCATGCTCAGATCGCCGCGCTGGCGGGGCACGAAACCACTCTGGTTCCTGGCTCTTTATGGTCTGGGCCGCGCTGTCACCGACCTTTTGCGAGGCGACATCGACCACTCCAGCGCCGTCGGACCGCTCACGCTGACGCAATTCGTCTGCTTGGGCGCTGCCGGCGTCGCCCTAATCGGACTGCTGCTGATCGGCCGTACCCATACCACCGTTTTGACCAGGTCCGCTTCTTAGATGCCGGGGACTTCCTTGAAAACGCTGATCTTCGATCTGGACGATACGCTAGTGGTAGAGAAGGCTTCGGCCGCCGCGGCGTTTCTCGAAACGTGCCAACTCGCAACGTCCCGCTATAGCCTCGATCCCGAGACGCTCCACCAAACCGTCCGCGAGACCTGCCGCGAATTGTGGTATTACCACTCGCCTGCTCGGTCCTACGCCGTGGATGTCGGGATCAGTTCGTGGGAAGCGCTCTGGTCCCGATTCCAGGGCGACAACGAGCACCTGGCCGCCTTTCGGGATTGGGCGCCCTACTACCGCCGACAGTCCTGGCGCAACGCCCTGCTGAGACACAAGATCGATGACATCAACCTGGCCGAGGAACTGGCCGAGACCTTCCCCGTGCGTCGACGCGATCGCCATGTGGTTTATCCCGACGTTCATCTCGCCCTGGAGGAACTTCGTCGATCTTTTCGGCTGGCCCTGCTGACCAACGGCGCCTCGGACCTCCAGCGCGAGAAGATCGACGGCGCCGGGATCGGGCCCTACTTCGAAGAGACCCTCGTCGCCGGCGACATCGGCGTCGCCAAACCCAACGCCCGCATGTTCACAACCATCCTGGAGCGACTCGACACAGAGCCAAACAAAGCCCTCATGCTGGGCGACAGCCTGAGCAAAGACATCCGCGGCGCTCAGGCCGTCGGCCTCAAAGCCGTCTGGATCAACCGCGCCGGCGCCCCACGCCACGACGGCATCACCCCCGACCTCGAAGTAGCCGACCTGCAAAAATTCCAGAAAACACTCGTTACCGACCACTACTTCGATGCCTTGTAAGTAAGGGACCGTAGTTCGTATAACCTTCGGAGGCAGCGGCGGGCATTGACAGATAGCGATGCCCCTTTCTATCATGATGGCATGAGATGTCTTTGCGTACAACGTGTTGACAGGAGCAGATCGATGTCTACTCGGCTTTTCGAAATCGTCGCGACCGTGTTCATGGGAATGTCCTGGCTGGCTTTGGGGGCGGCGGCTGAGGCAGAGGGTTTGATCGCCACGCCGGAGGCGGACTGGGCCCAGTGGCGCGGCCCGCGGCGGGACGGGATCTCCAACGAGAAGGGGCTGTTGTCCGAATGGCCGGAGGGTGGACCGAAGCGGCTGTGGAAGGTCGAAGAACTGGGCAAGGGCTGGTCGGCGCCCATCATTGTTGGCGATAGGCTCTACATCACGGGCGACGTGGGCGACGACCTGGTGATCTACGCGTTCAACCTCGACGGAACACCCCACTGGAAGACAACGAACGGACGATCCTGGCGCACTCCTTATGGCGGCGCGCGGGCCTGCTGCACCTATTCCGAGGGGCGACTGTACAACATGAACGCCCATGGCCGCATCGCATGCCTGGACGCCGCGACGGGTAAGGAAATCTGGGCGGTCAATATCCTGGAGCGGTTCGAGGGCAAGAACATCCGCTGGGCGCTGAGCGAGTGCGTGCTCGTGGACGGGTCGCATGTGATTGTCACGCCGGGGGGCAAGAAGGCCCTGATGGCTGCCCTGGACAAGCGGACGGGCCGCACCGTTTGGACCACCGCACCACTACCCGAAGACAAGACCTCCCACTGTTCGCCCATCCTGTTTCGCCAGGGTGGGCGCCGACAGATCGTCAACTGCTCCTCAGGTCATGGCTTTGGCGTCGACGCCGACACCGGGAAGTTGCTCTGGACCGTCCCACTGAAGAACCGCTATGGCACCAACATCTCCACGCCGGCCTATGACGCTGATCGTGTGTTCTTCATGACACCGTACACGGAGTTGGGCCGGCAGTACCGCCTCGTCCCCAACGGATCGGACATCGATGCGAAACTGACCTGGAAGTCCTCCGTGGATGCCGTGACCGGTTGCGCCGTGGTCCTCGACGGCACGCTGTTCGCCGCCGGGTATAACGCGACCAAGACGTGGCACGCCATCGACTGGGAGACGGGCAAAACGAAATACGAATTGAAAGACTTCACCACCGGCGCAGCGCTGTACGCCGATGGTCGTCTCTACATCATGGACATGCGCGGCGCAGTCGGCCTGCTCGAGCCAACCGCCGATCGCTTCGAGGTCAAGGGCCGTTTCCAACTGATCGAGAAACGCGTGCAGGACGCCTTCGCCCACCCGGTGGTCTTTGAGGGCCGCCTCTACCTGCGCTATCACGGCGCCCTGTTCTGCTATGACGTCAAGGGCCGGTGACTCTCACCCTACTGCGCACCGTCAGTTTTGGGGGCCCACAGCGTCGTCACTTCGGAGACGACGCTGCCAGTGACCGGGTCCACCTTGACGTAGGTCCACTCGACCGCCTCGTAGTGCAGGGTCAATCGTTCCGTCGCCTGGCCCGTATTGGACCCGGCGGCCGTACTGACCGACGTGACCGTCGCGTTGCGCAGGCGATACTCCTGAACGCAAACGCCGTCGGACGCCGTCCGCGTGACCTCCAGGACGACCTCTTCGATGGGCTGACCGCTGCTGCAATGCAGATACAGAAACGGGGTCGCCCGATCAACGCCCTTGACGATCGCCAACCCCCGGTGCGTAGCGGACTCGGCGCTGCCGGCCGACCGCGTAAGACCATAGGTGAACGACTCGACATCGATCCAGCCCGGGTGGCCACCGTCGGTAGCGCCGCCCTCAACACCCTGGATCTTCAGGAAGACATCGATCGTCGGCACGAACCGACCGGGCGACTGGCTCTGGGCGGTGGTCTCCAGCGTGAGCCACACGCCGGCCGCAAGAAGCAGGCCGGCCATCGCCAGCCGCGTCGATATGCGCATCGTTTTCATCGTGCACCCCCTGTCACAGCATGTCATTTCCAGGTGCCTAATAGCCGCATACGCTACCTGAATTTCGGAGTTCACGGTTTCCCGCGACTTTCCTCACACCCTTGACGAGCGACCTGCATCGCGTATAACTGTCTCGGTCGCACCGGGACAAACAGAACAAGGACAACTCCATGAATAGTCGCTGCTTGCTAATAGTCGCCTGCCTGCTTGCCTCCGGGCCCGCCCTGTACGCCGGCGGGCTGGAATTCACCCCTTTCCTGGGCTACCAGGCCGGCGGGCGTTTTGAAGACGCCGATACGGGCGTTGACTACGACCTGGCCGACGCCGCCTGCACCGGCGCGATCCTCGACATCGACCTCAACGAGGCGGCGCAACTGGAGTTCTACTTCAGTCGCCAGGAAACCGAGGTCGAATCCGAAGGCCTCTTCCCCTCCGAGACCTTCTTCGACCTGGATATCGACTATTACCATATCGGCGGCACCTTCGTAATCGTGCGCGACACGTGGCAACCGTTTGCCGTCGGAACGCTGGGGGTAACGCACCTGAGTCCGGCCCCCTCGTCGATCGGCTCGCTGACACGGTTCTCCGTGGGCTTTGGCGGCGGGGCCCGCTACTTCCCCACCGAGCACCTGGGTCTCTATCTGGCCGGTCGGGCCTTCTTCACCTTCATGGACAGCGACACGCACATCCGCGTCGAATCGGGCAGTACAACCATCAACATGCGCGCCGAAGGCCTCTGGCAGGCCCAACTCCAGGCCGGGCTCATCTTCCGCTTCTAAAGCCTCCTCGCTACCACACGCCGATCTCCTGTTACCGCGGGCTCCCTGACGGCCTCTACTCTATAGAGCAAGAGCCCAAAGCACTTTGAAATCAGGAGATACGACGATGAAAAAGACACTGCTAATCGCGATCCTGTGCGTCGCCGCCGGCTGGCTGGGCGGCTGCTCCCTGTCCTACGAAGAACACCGTCGTCCCCACCGGCCAGTCGTGTGCGCCCCGCCCGTGGAGGTCATCCACGTCCCGCCGCACCATCCCAGGCCGCGCCGGCCGTACCGACGCCATCGCTCCCCGCATCCGTCCCCGCCGCCGTGGCGCTAGGCGCCGCAGGTTGACGATCGCATCACCGGCCCGAGAGGCCGATCACAATCTCACGAGACTCAGGAGGCCCGTTGAAGACCAGAACCTTATTACTCGCCATTCTACTGGCTATCACTGCTGCCGGTCTGAGTGGGTGCGTCGCTGTGCTGGACGAATTCGGCGACCTGTATGTTGCCCCTATGCCACCGGTCGAAGTTCATGTGGTTGAGGTCGTGGAAGTCGTTCCTTGCCCGTCGGTGGAGATCATCGAGGTCGTCCCCGTCTACCCGCCTCACAGGCCGTGCCCGGGACCCTGGCCGTTCCCCCGGCCAAGGCCACATCGACATCCACGCCGGTACCCATGGTATTGAGACAGTGGAATGGTGTCGCGCGCTGTCCCGGCGCATAAAAAAAGCCCCACCATTCGGCGGGGCCTTTTGATTCTTACGCGTTGTGCTGAAATTAGCAGGGAACGACGTTGGTCGCGCACGGGCCCTTACGCCCTTCGCCGACCTCGAACTCGACTGTCTGATTCTCATCCAGCGAGGCGTAGCCCTGCGTTTTGACCTCCGAGTGGTGGACGAACAGATCTTCGCCGCCATCTTCCGGAGTGATGAAACCAAAACCCTTACTTGCGTTGAACCACTTTACTGTACCTTTTGCCACGTGTTCTTCTCCTGAGGCCGTCTTTCGGCCTGCAAACATACTTTTCCCTCTGTTCTGTGTGAGGGGTAAACTCCGAGGGAGGAAAGCGTACACCTTTTACAAGACTGGTAACCATATCGGCCCGATGGCCACTTGTCTACATAATAAATCGAGAAAAGTAAAAATTTATTGATATCCCCCCCAAGCCTCATCCATGGACCCCAGTTGTCCGGTTACCAGACACCGGCCAGGTCTGGAGTTATTGCACTCCAAGGCACAACTGTTTCGCTGCGAAGTAGCGAGGCGCGATTCTCAATCAATCTACGGACCCGGCAAGACCGGCCAGATCCGCATCACTGAGTCTTCGAAACGAGAAACGGTACCCTTCGTAGACCGCAATGCCATAGAACAACAGATCCGTCGGATGAAACGTGGCCCCGGGGGTGTACAGCCCCCTATTCACAGACCGGTAGCGCGCCGCTACGATGTGGCAACATATCATGCCTTCTGGATGATAGTGACGCCTGCACTCCTATGGCGCGTAGGCCAGAGCCTTCTCTTTCTGTTGAACGATCTCGATGCAGTTGAGGATCGGTGCATGTGCCTCGTTCTGACCGGCCTTTGCCGGGACGAGTTCGATAACAAGGTTGCCGTTGACCGCGATGTCTTTGAACTCGCGGACGATCGCCTTGTGGGTGTTCGATGCGGCTTGCGCCGGATCGAAGTCCGCCGCGACCGTGCGGCCCTGGAGCTTGATGTCGAAGACGCGCTGAGTGGATTCTTCTCCGGGGGCCATCCGGAATCCGAGGCGGACAGTGTAGAGACCTTGGCCCGGACCGGAGGATGCTTCCACCAGCGGAATCTCGCAGCGCAGCAGGCCCAGACAACCCGAGGTAAACAGCCAGGGCTTGTCGGTGCCCTCGATCCCATTTCGTTTGAAGTCGTGACAGAAGTACCCCATCTCGTCGGCCACCTTCTCGTTCAGGTTGAACTTGAGGCCGTAGTTGCTGAAATGGTTCTGACTGTACACCGTGCGGGGGTTGGGATAGGCCAGCCAGAGCGTGCCGGCGTCGTCCTTCATGTCGGCCGGAGCGCCGAGATTGATCGCCAGATGTTTGACCGGTTTCTCGAACGTTGTGGGCACGACGCGGCCTCGCTTGTCCAGTTCCGTGTGACCGACGTAAACCGTCCAGGGCTGGACTCTTTCCGGCTTGTTAACCAGCGCAAACGAACAACGTAGAGGGAACGAACAGGTGCAGCCGACGCTGGCCTCCGGGACGAGCACAACGCCACTGGCCGGGATCATATTGATCCAGCAACCCGGGCGGATGCCGCCAAACATGGCGACACCGGCGTCGCGATCCATATCGTAGACCGCGGTGCAAGAGGAGCGATAGAACAGGGAACTGGCCGAGGCGCTGGTGATCGCACAGGTATGTCCCGGACGCAGGAACTCCCAGGGCGCCTGCTTGCCCGTGATGGGATCGGTCCGCATTTGGATCGCACCGGTATGCAGGTCACAAGCGCGCGGCTCGATGATGATTCGGTCACCCACCACTACAGGACGCGTTCGGTAGTTCAGGGGGCGTGACCAGAGCATTTCGCCCGTCGTCGCTGACAGCGCCACGATGCGGCGGTACTCGAGTTGACCTTCCCTGAACCGATAGGCGTCGTGGTTGCCGACGCAACCGAAGAACAGCAACACGTCATCCTGGTAGGCCGAGCCCATGGTGTCGCCGCAACAGCCGGTGAAATCAAGAGGCCTCTCCCACAGCTTCTTACCTGTTTTCGCGTCCAGCGCCACCGCGAGTCTGACGTCGGACGGTTCGTACGTTTGGACCGCTTTCATCGTCTTGGTCTCTTCGTAGATCCCCGCCTGAATCATGGCCCGCCGTTCGTCCAGAGCACGCTTCCTCTGTTCGGCGCTAATGCCGCTATCGGCAAAGAAGACTCTGCCGCCACCCATAGACATCGTCAAATTCGCGACGCGCCGACCCGGGTGACTCCAGCGTGTCTTGCCCGTCTCCGGATCGAGGGCAAAAACCATGTCGCCGGCCATCATCCGATCCGTCGCAGAGCCCTTCCCCGGGATGTAGTTCTCCCAAGCGGGATAATTGGCCATCGGCGACCACTTGGCGTTGGACCGCTTATAGGCCCAGCGTGTGGCGTCACTGGGGTTGGCATGCCGCGCGGTGAGCTGCGCCGCATAGGGCTGCTTCAACGGTTCAGACCGCACGCCAAACAGAGTGCCAGAATCGATCGAAACACATCCCCATCGATAGCTTTGCCCCCCCGTGCTGGGAAGCCCATACTGACGCACCGTCGCGCCGGTGGCCGGGTCCAGACGAAGGCACTGGTCGTAGGCGGCAACGTAGAGCCCGTCCTTATCGAGCGCGAGGTTGCCCCCGTCGACGTCGGCCCGAGCGCGCACGGCGCCCGGAATCCGCCGCTCCCACAAGGGCGTCCCATTGTACGCATCCACCGCCATGATAACTTCTTCGCCCTGAACAAACAGGCGGCCATCCATCGAAAGCGGACTCTGCGCCTTGGCGTGCCGCTCCACCATGGCCAGTGGGCCGGGCTCGCCAAACCACAACACCCCGAGCGGCCCCTTAGCCAATTCGTCGGAGGAGCAGGCGGTATTCTGGGGGTTGCCATACTGTTGGGTCCAGCCCCCTGTTTTTTCGAGGTGGGGACGTCGGAAGGTGCGCCAGGCCAGGCCGCTCTTCCGGTCCGGCTTGCACGCAACAACGGTCCCCCCACCAGGACGCAATACGCGCTCCAACGACGCGTGAACCCCGGCGCCGCTCCGCTTCTCGTCGCAGACGATCAGGTTGGCGAAATACGGAGGCAACATTTCGATGTCCCAGGACTCGACGGCAACGCGTGAACCCAGAAGCCCGGCCGCACATAGTCGCTCGCGGGCGTCTCGGAGTCTGTCCGGGTCCTTCTCGATAGCAATGACCTCGAGATCGGTGATTCTCGCCAATTCGTAGGCCAACAGCCCCGCATTCGAGTCGAGAACGAGACAGTAGCCTTTCGTGATCTTCGTTTCATCGACCATCCGCCGCGCCGCCGCTCGGCACAATGGGGTTTGAGCCTGGTCGCCGAATGGATCAGAATCGCGCGCGATCCCGACTTCTCGCGGAGAGGATTCACGCCGGCGTGCGGCAAAACAATGAACCTGCCCTCGATCCGTGCTAACGACCAGGCAGCCATCGGCCATCGCCAGCCCCATCGCTGTTCCTGCGACAGTGGCGTCCCACGTCTCCTTCCCCGTCTTCACGTCGATTGCCATGACCCGTCCCTGGCCGCCGACGAAGAGCGTCTCACCTGCCAGGGCCACGGTGCCGAAGCCCTCGGCCGGCAGATGCCAAATGAAACTGGAATCTTGCAGACGCTTCTCTTCCGCGAGATGGTTGGCCGTGACACGGGTAACCTCTTCAATCCTCTGGCGTTTCTTCTGCGCCTGTGGCGCATCCGCCTTTTCAAGATCCTTTCGCAGTTGCGCCAACTCCTTGCCCAGGGCCTTGCGCTTTTCCGCGGAGCGCGAGACCTTGCGAACCGCCTCGCCGTGCGCCTTCCGATCGATCGCATAAACGCCGGCGGAGGTAAGCACATACGCCGTGTTGTCCCGGAGCACCATATCCGCCCCCGGGAACCAGGCAAAAGCGTCACCACTGTTGCGGCCCGTGCCAGCGTCGTAAGCGACCTTATGCGGCGTTCCCGAACGATCCACGCCCGCGATGAGGCGGTTCTCATCGAGCAACGCCCAAGTGCCACCCTGCTTGCCGCCGGGAGAGGCCCAGAACAGAAACTCTCCCGTCCGGCGACTGAACCCGGCGGGCATGGCCCGGCCCGATGGGACATAGAGCACATCCTTCGAGGCCAGGAGGTAGCCGTGGGGCGAGATCCCGCCATAGGCCAGTTCGTGGGCGCGGTCGCCGATCGTGTCGTTCATCCAGACGACAGACCCATCTTTGGCATCCAACGCACAGATATAGAGTCCTTCGTAAGGGAAGATACCGGCGCCGCAATAGACAACACCGCGATCGACCAGAACGCTGGTGCGGACCGGCCAAAGGGAAATCAGACGCCCATTGCCGATCACCTTCTCGTCGCTTGGACCGGGCCGGTAGCGCCAGAGTTCCGTGCCGTCGGAGGCCTTGAGACAATAGACATAACCATCGTCCGAGCCCACATAGACGCGACCGTCACAGACAGTGGGGGCAAACCGAACCGGGCCATCCGCAAGAAACGTCCAGCGAACCTCACCCGAAGCGGCGTCGATCGCGCGGACATCGTCTGTTACCGACGAGCCGAAGAAGACACAACCATCGGCCATCGCCACATGGAAGGCGTTGTCCGTATGCATGCGGGGCATTTCTTCCCCGGGCGTGGGCCAGGCCGGCTTGGGCGGCTGGATCGGAGAAAAACGCCACTGCAATGACAAATCCGACCCGATCGAGTCGGCGGTCGCGGCGTTCCGCGCCACATTGCACCGATACGTGGGCCAGTCCGCGCCAATCGCCCGGCCCCCAACGGCGCCGATCGACAGAAAACAGAAGACCACCGCAAAAGCGGCATACGTTCGCATGTTGGCTTGGCTTGCAGGCATGTGTCGGTTCATCTCGTCTCCTGGGGTCTTCACATCGGTTGCGGCGGAAACAAAGGTATGTGCATCTCTGGCCATATCCCATCCGGATCGTACAATAGCATTCGACAGTCACACTAAAGTACGAGATCCCGCGCGGCATTGCAACCGTGCGAATCGAGGAATTCCCCGGTCCGATTTCACTGGGGGAAATACACAGAGAGGGCGCCGGCGGCAACCTGCCCGGCCCGCGCATAGAAAAAGGGCGATACGCGTGAGGCGCACCGCCCTTGGGAGTTCGTGATAAAGGTCGAGATCTTACAGCACACGACGACGCCGGAACCAGCCGACGACACCTGCACCGAGACTGCCGAGCAGCACCGCGCCGGGGACCGGGACAACCGGGGCCCCGTTCAAAACACAGGAAATCTCGTTGGCAATGATCTCGTGACTGGTCAGATTGTCGAACAGAAACCCGTTATAGATCGTCCGGCCGCCGTTGCCGAGAACGATCGCCGCCTGACCGGTCGTCTCCGTGGCCGCGAAGCCGGCCAGCGCCTCGGCGCCATTAAGGGCCGTCAGTTCGTCTCCGTTGTCAATGAAATCACTATTCCAACTCGTCAAATCGCCCAGCACATTTGGCTTGTTGAAGACGTCATGAGTCGCATCCCAACGATAGATATTCTGGGGACTGTCAAAACTACTGCTGACGCTGACATCAAAGGCGCCCGGAAGAGCCGTGTCGCCGGCCCCAGAGTCGTTGTCGAGGTCCCAGAAAGACATGATGGCCCTGCCGCCGCCGTTAACGTAGTCGATGAGGGGCGTCCAAACACCCGGCGTTCCGTTGGGGCAGTCGACCACGACCAGGTCCCAACTCGAACCGCCCAGCAGCGTGTTGAAACTGCTGTTGTCCCCGACCGTGTACGCCAGCGAAAGACTAGTCAGTGCGGCCAGCGTCCGCTGGTTATGGGTATCTTCATCATAGACAAGGATACTGGGCGCTGCCAGCGCCGGCGCCGCCATCGATACAATCGTTGCAACAACTAGAACACATGTGATTCTTCTCATCAACTACCTCCGTAAGCGTGCCAGATCTAGAACGTGCAGGGACACCCAGCCCCACGCGATGACGTACTTGGAAACACCCCCAAAATCGAATTGTTATTATACACAATCGCCCTGTCACGATCAAGCACAAAATCTCTCGTGAGGGACACTTTGTGTCCCTGAACGTTTTCGGGCCTGGTGCTTCCCACCGCGATTTGTCACCTGGTTGATGCGTTGTATCGCGTCACCCAGTAGGCCGTTCGGTCGAGGTACCACGCCGGTGCGCGCGGCGCGTAGTCCTCGTAGGTGTAGTCGCCCACCTGCTTGGACACCGCCGGTTCGATCTGCGTGCCCTCGTGCCATTCGTTGAACGACGTGATGCCGATGACCTCGGGCTTGACGGCCAGCGCCGCCTGGAATTCACGGTCGTAGTACGCGCCCTGCTCCCGATCCCGCGTGTTGCGGCCGTTCCACGGGCGGATGCGCGTATCGATGTACCCGGGAGCCACGCAGGGAATGAAGAGCTTCTGGTTCTCGTTGGCCCAGGCCGCCAGATGGGCCCAGTTGGCCAGGGTCGAGCCGAACGTGAATCCGTCGCTAGCGAAATACGTGTAGTACCCGTCGAAGTGTCCATCGAGGAAAAACCGCTCTTCGTTCTCTTTTACCCACAGACCGATCACGACCGAATCGTACTTCGTGCCGCGAATCGTCTGCTCGGCCTGCGGCGACAGGATCGTCGCCCACTCCCGCGCCTTAGTCAGATACGAGTCATAGATGTAAAACATCGGTCGGTTCCCGCGCGCGCCGTCGCGGTAGAGGCCCGGCCGGGGACCATAGGCGTCGAGCAGGTAAACAATGGCATCGCGCACCTGCTTGGCGTTGCGCTTCCCAGCGCCCAGGTGGGGTTCGAGATGGAAATTGATCTGGATGCCATGCTTTTCCGCGGCGTCGAAGAGTCCAGGCAGCGCCCGGTCGGTATAGGAGCCTTTGCCCCACCACGAAACGCAGATCACGCCGACCCGGGCCCGCTTGAGTTGCTGCATATGAACCTCGAGCGTCTCCGGGTCGTTGACACTATAGCAGCCCAGCTCAGGATAGAAGTTGGCGCCGATATCGTCGCCGCCGGGGAACTGCCGAGCCGGGCCATTCCGCACCGCCACCGGATGATTCCAATTGCCATACCGCCCATCCGTCTCCGGGTTGGCGTACCACGGATAGTAAAACGCATGGACGCGCGAACTGGGCGCCGCACCGCCAGGTGTTTGGGCCGCCCGCAAAGAACCGGGTGTCACAACCAGAAGAAATACAAACTCAAGCACATAGATCCAATACCGTAAGACACTCACAAGCTTCTCCTTTCCCAGCAGAGGATGGCCCATCCATAGTCCCCCGCTCCGCCATTAGACACGATGGTCACTGACTATTGCAACAATCATCCACCGCGACAGGATCAAAACAGGTAGGGTGGCGGCTTGCCCCACCACTTCCTCTGGGATGCGCGGCCCGGCTACTTGCTGATGTTCGCCTCGGGAATCTCGCAACTCTGCGTGCGAGCGCTGACGATCCACTTGTTCAAAGGGGTGGTGGTGGCGCCCGAAGTGAAGTACTTGAGTGTGTTGTAGAAGATGTAGTGTGTATCGCCGACGGGCTCGGCGGTGGCGACCTGGAATTCATCCCACTCGTAGAAGTAGGTCGTCTTGGTGCCGGTCAAGGTGACGGTGCCACTGAGGCTGACGTCAACGTCGTCGTACTTCTCTTCGCTGGTTGTCTTGGTGCGATGCGCCTTCTCCGTGTTTATCAGCAGGCGTTTGATGTCGCCCACGTAGTCATAACCGGCCAGCGTCTTTTGGGCAATGGCGGTGAGCTTGGCGTCCTGAGTGGCCGCCTTAGGCATTCTGACCAGCGCGCGTGCTTTCTGATAGTTGGCTTCGTACAGCGCGGCGGTCGCCTGGACCTCCTTGACCAGGGCCAGACGCTTCTGATAAGGCGAATCCTCGGCAGGTAGGGCCTGTTGGGCAACCTTGGCCGCCGCTTGCTTGTCCTTGGCTGGCTGGCCGTTTGTCTCTGCGGGTGTGGGAGCCTTCTTGGCCAGGCCCAGGCGTTTCCGATAGGACGGATCAGCGATGAGCTTGGCGTATTGGGCGGCCTCGGCGGCGGTTCGTTCGTCCTTGGCGAGTCGGGCGCGTACCTCATCGGCCCTACCGGCGGCGAGAAAGTGGTTGGATTGGTCGGACCGGTCCGCCGGATCATATCCCCGATAGTGAGCCAACCCGTCTTGAACGCTTGTCACCACGCGCTCGAGGTGTTCTCCAAACGCCTTCCGCTCCGTATCAATCCCATTGACCAGACCGATCAGAGAACGCTCCAGCCGATCGACATCTTTCAGATCATAGGCGCCGCCCTGTTCGACCGTGAGCCGATTGTCCGGCAGATACGCCCGCTGTTTGATGATGGGCAAGGGCTGATACGTCTTAATGGCGGCCGGACGCAGCGTGGCCAATTGCGTGAGCCACTGTCCCAACTCACCGGCCTCGTAGGGCTCCTGAGGGGTAGGCGGTCGCTTCAGTTGCCGAATCTGCTGATTGATGGTTCGCAGGCGCCCCTGTACATCACCGAGTTCCGCCAGTTCCTTAGCCGCGTGCCCACGGCCAAATTTGATCATGCTCTCATACTTGGCCAGGGCTTCAGTGGCCGCCACGACATCCGGATCGTCCTTGAAGTCAGCGTATCTGGCGATGCTCTCCCTGAAACTGCCCGCTGATTTCTGGAACTTGCTCACATACTCGGCATCCTGGAAGGGTTTCGCGCCCCCTTTGTCCATGGTGTCCGACCGGCTCTGTATATCGCGCGCAATCTTCTTGATGCGGACACGGTACTGCGAAATCATCTGCCGGGGCGGGCCGGTGGACGGGGTCTTCTTGACGTCCGCCGCCTTGGGTGCGGCCTCGGTCTTCGCCGACGCACCGGGGGACAGGAACTGGTTGAGTCTGGCCACCAGCGTTTTGAGGCGCTTGTCCACCTCCACCCAGGAGGCATGGGACTGATTGGGGGAGCCGTCGAGTCGCTGTCGCGTCAAGGTCAGCAGCTTCAGAGATCGCTTCGCCGTGCTGGCGCTGGCGGATGTCTTACCGGCGAACTGCTTTTCGTATCTTGCGATATCCAGCAAGGCGTTCTTGACGTGATTATCGACCGGTTCCGCAGCCAGAGTCCATCCGGAACCCAGTGCCCAACAAACGAGAGCAGATATCAGTAGCTTCTTCATCCTGAGCCTCCCTAAATCAGTGTGAGGGCTGGAAGTTCTCCATGCTTACGGCCCGATGGGAGGCTTTGTTCCAGTATCTGGCCGTTGGACGGGGTCTGCAGGACGAATTCCGCGAAATGGCGCCCCTCCAAAGCCCTCGGAGCTCTCTGGCGTCACTTCTTCAAATCTTCCTTGGCAAGGTCCTCCAGTTTCTTGCGTGTGCCCGCCCCCAATCCACTTCGGAAGTAGAACTCCGACGGCCAGTAATGCTCCGGGTCTTTCATCCAGCGATCGTGATAGTCCAGGCTGAGGTCACAATCGAAACGCGCGAGAATGCTGTGCTTGGTCTCTCGCGTTCCGGCGGTGGTGAAGTGGCAGAGCCCCCAGGTAATACCGCGTCCGTCGGAGGTATTGGTGAACGCGTCCGGCACATAGGGCCCCGGCGCCGGCGGCATCAGACTGACGCTGGCCGCCACGCGGAAGTTGATCCCGTCCGGCGCGAATTGGATCGTGTTGTGCTCGTTGCCATGCCGGATCGCCAGGGCCGCAATCCCGCCCTTGAAGGGAAACAGCCCCGTCTCATGACCCGAATTAAGCACGGGATTGAGCGGACACTTCTCGAAGGGGCCGAGCGGGTCCTCGGCAATGGCCAACCCCTGCGCGCGGATGTGCTGGGCCCCGTTAAAATCGGATTTGTAGTAGAGGTAGATCTTGCCCTTGTAGACCAAGGGATAGGGGTCGTGAATCGAGTACTGGTCCCACGCGCCCGCCGGACCGTTGGGGATCACGACCTTATGCGTCGGCCTCCAGGGCCCGTCGGGCGAATCGGCCACCGAGACCGTAACGGGACAGTCGTCGCCCCGCCGGCCGGACATTTCCATGAAACCCTGGTAGTACAGATAGTACTTTCCCTTCCAGACGAGCACATCGGGCGTGGAGACCGAACGCCAGCCCACGTGCGGCTTGGCTGGTCGCGGCACCGCCACCCCCTGCTCTTCCCACACAAAACCGTCCGTGCTGGTGGCGCACCAGATATCCGCCAGGTCCCAGTCGGTCGAAGGGATCACATCGGTTCCGCCGGCCGCGCCGCGCGGAGGCTTCGGCGTGTGGCGGCGGGTGTACCAGACGTAGTATTTGCCGTTGGCCTTGATCACCTTGGTCGGATCGCGCCGTGAGACCGTCCCGTCCCCGTCGTGGTAGTCCAATCCCTCCAGTTCCGTATACCGGAACTTCGAGAACAGCTCGTTCCACCAATAGGTCGGGGCGCTGTAAGCCGTGTAGGCCCGCTCCATCGCCTCGCTCAAAGGCATCTCCGGCTTCTCTCGCGGCATCTCATAGGGAAAATGCGTCTCGGCCGCACTCCCCGCAACCAACAAAAGGCCAACCACCAACAAAGCCAAACAGCCAAACCGTTTCATAAAACCACCTCTCTTCGTCCCTGCATATCTCCGATCCAATGACTGCTCATTACGCCTCACATCCTAACCCTGAACGAAGAGTCATAGCAACCATGTCACCTGCAGAAAGGTAGGGTGGCGGCTTGCCCCACCGCTTCCTCTTCTCCTGAACACCGTCCCGTATGCGTTTGGAACCCATCGCCAAGTTCCACCTGACGCCGCCACCCGTCGTATGGGCAGAATCAATCCATGCTGCGAGACTGCATCCTCACGCAGACAATGAGAATAACGCCGAATATGAATTATGATTCGGACGCTTGTTGTGGTATCGTGTGGAAGGGCCATTGACGAAGGCCCATGGAAATCCCGGACAAAGATACTTCTTAAGAGAAAAAAGGCAGATAAGATGGGAGATAAGGGCAAAAGAGATAAGGGCAAACGCGAAGTACAGAAGAAAGGTAAGCACACGCTGAAGGAGAAACGACAACAGAAAAGAGATAAAACGAAACCGATTTGAGCTTGTCCCATCCGTAGTTGAAGGCGGTCAATAACGGAATGATGGGGACCGCATGTAGTAGTGATAGGATAGGCTTCAGCCCATGCTGTTCCGTAGGGTGGGTTCTCAACCCACGCGGCCATCCTTGACGCTGCCACCCGTCGACACGTTGTCTCACTTCTTTTTGTACACCTTCACATAGTCGACAATGAACACGTCGGGAAAGACGGCGGTCTTCAGTTCTTCCATTTTCGAGGGAAGCTCCATACTGAGGATCATATACTCTTCGATCTTCGATATCCCCACAGTCACCTCGTAGAACTTGTATCCATCGATCAAGAAAACGTATTTCTCCGGCGTCCACTCCAGGGCGAACGTATGAAAACCCTCGCTGACGCCCTTGAGGTAGCTCTGCATACCGCGCGTCGTCTGCTGATTGGGCCCGTAAGCCCAATGCACGTTGTGCGAAACGATGTCGGTGCCCAGCTTCTTGAAGAACTCCATAATATCGATTTCGGCGCCGAACGTGGCGGGATCTTCGCCTTTGGCAATTTTGGTTGATTGAATCCAGAACGCCGCCCAGACGCCCGCCGACTTCTGCAACTGCGCCCGGCACTCGAAGTAGCCGTACCGTGTCATGAAATGGTTCTGCGTGCCCACAGCACTGATCTGGATCTTGTCGTCCTTGACGAAAGCCATGAGTTTCAGAAATCCGTCCTCGACCTTCACCGCTTCGGGCGAAACAAAGCCCACCGCCCGCGGACCCACACCCCGAACGTCCCACTTGTTAGGATCGAGCGTGTCCCCATCAAATTGATCTTCCCAGAAGAGTTCGTACCCCAACCCCTCCGGCGTACAGCGCGTCTGCGAAATCGGGCCCTGCGCCGGTCGCTGCGCCAAACAAGGACTCACCATAAGAATCCCAGTCACAATCAAAACGAAAGTCTTCATTCCAAATCATCCTTTGCTTGAAGAAGGGTTAATTGACGTCACCGTCTTGTAGGGTGGCGGCTTGCCCCACCATCTCCTCTTCTTCCGGTTCACACCCATCGCCAAGCTAGCGCTTGACGCTGCCGCCCGGGCGCCTTAGTTGCTATCGGTTATCGTCGACCGACCGTTGTATGTTAATCTCCATCTCGCTGAATTCACTTCTCCCCGAATGCTTGCGCCAGACTCGACCTGCGTGGCTGTCCAGAACATAAGCATCGTTACCCTCCAGGGCGACCAGTTGATATCGACCCGCATGATGAGGTATGGCCGGCGTCGAAGCTCCAACGGCCAACACCACACATAACGCCAGCACGATGCCAATCAACACACTCTTCACATCAATCTGTAAATTCATGGTTCGTCCCCTTAATAATTCCGTAGGGTGGGCCGCGCCCACCGATCCCGTTGCCCCTGCCACCGGTCGCCCTCGAATCGCGCGCGTCGATAGTCGGTCACGCCGTCACCTCCGAATCAGGCAGGCCGTAGGGTGTGCACTGCACACCCTACGGAACTATAAGCTCTTGAAGTGTTCCTTCCAGGGAATTTCAAAGTCTGCAACGCAGCCATATCGCTCATCTCGGATGTATTTGCCCGCCATTGTCTTCAGAACTTTCTCAAGCACTTTCTCAGCAGTTATTTGTCGCTTTAGGGTGAATGCGTTTCCATCATCTGGTTCAAAGTGATTCTTGGGGTTTTGTATGTGTATTCGGTTCCTCAGCTTTCGAAGCAAATCTAACGCTATATAGAAACGAGCATCTGCAGAATCAAATACATCATGTCTCTTAGCGCTAGCAATGTACTTGGCGAAGTCGTCTATTCTCTTCCTTCTCACATGATCCATTACCTCTTGCGCAATATTCCTCACTCCTTCAATTCTGTACGTTCGAATTCGCAAATGAAAGTCGTACAGTACTGCCTCACATATTGACGCAATGAGTACGGTTATGGGTTTGCATAGAAGCGTTTGCTCTCCAGAGGTGCTTTCAGACTGGTACTTGTACAGTATGCTAAGAACTCGTAGGCTATAATTAATATTGTCACCGAGCTTGAAGTCCCCCATGAAGCCACTCTTTACTGTAAACATGTTTGCCTCTGATAGGAGTCAGTCCTGCAGGCTCCAGCCTCTTCAGTGGGCGGAGACCCAACCTATACGCCTATGCTTGCCATTGACCTTCATATCCGGCCTCTTTTCCTGAGTGGCGTCCCGCATCCGGTCAAACCCATCGCCAAGTTTCACTTGACGCTGCCACCCGCCCGCTCACCCTATCCCACGCCGCCCCGCATCCGTTCAAACCCATCGCCAAGTTCCACTTGACGCTGCCACCCGGCGCTGGGGCCTGCTATCTGTGGTCGTCGGCGGGCTGTTGTACATTGATTTCCATTTCATTGAATTCACTTTTCCCCGAACACTATGCGTCGGACAACTTCCCAACACAGTAGCATCGGACAATCAAGATACAAGGGTGTGCACGGCACACCTTCTCATTTGGCCCGCAGAACAATGATTCGGTGTGCCGTGCACACCCTACGCAACTGTCACCGTTATTGGTGTGTCACGACCGTGAAAAAGTAATAGCCGCCCTCGAATCGCGCGCGTCGATAGTCGGTCACGCCGTCACCTCCGAATCAGGCAGCATGGGCTGAAGCCCATCCTTGTATCTTGATTGTCCGATGCTACTGTGTTGGGAAGTTGTCCGACGCATAGTGTTCGGGCCGGTGTGTGGGTGGCCACCCACACACCGGCGGCGA
>Ga0208279_1000168_pt1 | contig 62970 bp, 59 predicted proteins | sample AntAceMetag02UKM_FD_184766 | JGI IMG/M metagenome (GOLD analysis project Ga0208279, IMG submission 184766) | Saline lake microbial communities from Ace Lake, Antarctica - Antarctic Ace Lake Metagenome 02UKM (SPAdes) (version 2) | ecosystem: Environmental > Aquatic > Non-marine Saline and... | reverse complement strand
ATCTGGAGCGCCACATCACCTGCGTCGAGGATGAGCGCATCCGCGAAGTCGCGCTGGGCGGGCCAGACACAACGACGCGCACCAAGGTCGTGTGGCAGGTCATAGCCATGCCAATTGAACCGGGTAAGCCAGAGACAGATGAGCCCGCAGACGTGAAGAACTGCGCTACGCTGCTACACGAGAAACTGGCTGAGCCTGACAAATCCGGCGCAGCCCGCCTACGTGCACGTGCAGAAACTCGCTACCGGGGGGTCGAGAACCATCTCTACCGCGTCGAGGTCCACTATGGCAGCGACAGGCCAGGCGGCCCCACCTTCAAATGGTCGCGCGACAACGGCTCGGTCGCTTTTCCCATTCTCGCAATAACCAAGCCGACGACCCGTTCCAGCGACTCAGACCGAACCACGGTCACAGACACCACGACGCTCACGCTGGAACACCTGGACCATGACGGCCCTTCCGGTCTAACCACCGGCGATTGGGTAGAGCTCGTTGACGATGACTATGTCCTGCAGGGACGCGTCGAACCACTGTGGCAGGTTCACGCAATTGACCCGGCCAACGTGCAGGTGACCTTAACGAAAAAGAGAAGGAGGAGGAGCAAGAGTAGGACGTCCACCTCGCCTATCTCCGATGCCGGGCAGGATCCGTCGAAACACCCCTTGCTGCGCCGCTGGGATCACAGGGGAGGCGACCACAACATGCGCGGCTTACAACTGCACGAGGGCAGCGCGGTCATCGTCGAGGGTGAGGGCGAGGGCGAGAATGAGAACAGCTGGCTCGTCCTGGAAAAAGGCGTGCAGATTCAGTTCCAAAAGCCAGCCGGGAGACAGCCAGAGAACCGGTACTGTACTGGCGACTACTGGCTGATTCCGGCCCGCACTGCAACTGGCGATATCGAGTGGCCCCCATACGCGGCCGGCCCCGAAGCGGTGGTACCGCAAGGTGTTGGGCACCAATACGCGCCGCTTGCCATCGTTTCAGTGATGGAAGATGGCAGCGTCAGCGCCACAGATTGCCGGCGCAAGATCAAGCCACTACCGCTCCTGACCGAGTAAATCTCCATTCCTGCAGGGTGCGACGATTGTTCATAGGAATTCAGGCAACCAGCGGTGTCTCTCTGCGCTGATACTGTCTGGATGGCGGGTGGAAGTCAGACCAGAAACCGTCCCAACGGTCACTCAAAATGGCAGCCCGAACATGAGCAACAGCCTCGGCACGCTCTCCGTCCCAACGCATACCTGGTTGGTTGATGCGAACACCTACGATTTGTTTGACGGCACTTTCGGCAGAACCACTGCCGATTTGAAGCCCTTGCTCGATATACTCGGGGTAATTCATACGCAGGCTCTGGTTTTCAAAATAGGTAATCGCCTTTGCCACAAACTCAGGTGTCGTGCTACGCTCCAAAGAGAGAGCGTGTAATTCTCGCGATACTGGAGCTGGCCCTTCGTGCTTGAGGATGTGGCAGTATTTCTCGCCCCACTCTTTGACTTCGTCTGTTTCCTTACCCCACACAGACTTTCCAGCGTTCCATATGTACTCACTGGCATGATAAAAATCCAGACATCGTCCCGAATTATGTGCTTATCGTTAGCGTTCCAGCCGCGAGAGCCAAAGTGGGCCAGGCACACAAGACCAGGTTCACCAACTGCATCCACGGGATGCCGAGAAAGTTGGCTCCCGCTAACTCGAGTGGAGGCACTCTTCCATCGGCTATGTGCCGCCATTGACGTACATCGAACGTACGCGTTCGGACTTTAACACACGACATTAGGCTGGGCACCGTCCAATTCGCAGATTGTTCCAGCCTCTCAGGAGAGAGACCGAAAGGCTCTTTGTCGGAGTTGCGCCCTCTTCCTCCGTGTGGTATCATTCGTTTGCCCAATAGGGGGAGGGGGAAAGGGCTGTTTTCTTGGCCCTTCTCCCTTTCCTTGGGCCGACTTGACCGATCACCAGGAACCAGAGAGCTCGTAGAACACTTCCAGAGGATCACAATAAACACTGCCTCAAGTGGTACAACTTTTTGGGGGAACCCCCGTTCCTGTAGCTTTGGTCATCCATTTCGTCTTCGTCTTCGATCGCCAGGTCGAAATACAACGTTGGGTCGAAATCACCTCGCCCTTCAATCTTGCCGCCGTAAAGGGAAGTCAGCAATGAAGTTGTCCGCTGCTGGCCGTCCAGAATATACTGGAAATCACTCCCGTGGCTGTCATCCGTGATGACGTGACCGCCGATTGAGCGATGGTTCTGAAGTTGAAGATCGGTTTTCCAAATCAGGATGCTCCCAATCGGATAGAATCGGTAGATGCTATCCCACAACTTCTTTACCGAGTTGCGATCCCATACAATCTCCCTCTGGAAAGTGGGGATTTGATACTTCTTCCCACGGAGGGCCTCCAGGTATGTGCGAATATTGTGGTCATCAGGCTTGATTCGGTCGGAGTAAATGGACATTGCTCACTCCTTTCTCGTAGTAGAGTGGTTTAGTCGCATTACGTCATCGCGAGTTGACCAAAGGGAGACGAAGTGATCTCCACGGTCGCTATCAGGAGATTGCTTCGTCGCTACGCTCCTCGCAATGACAGGTCATGATGGCACTTTGCTCCGTGCCAGAAGTTCGTTCAGATTATAGTTGACGCTGGTCACGCCGAAATCCGGTTCTTTCTTGAACGGCTTGCGAACGTAACGCGGTGGCTGGGCCTTGCCGTCCTCCACCTCCACAAGCGCCAGGATGTACTACTCAGGGGAGTTGATACCGGTCAGGACCTCGTTGCGGGTGACGGTCACCACCGTATCGGCCCCGGCACGGCAGGCGGCTAGCGGTCGGCGCGCCCACCAGAGGTGGAAGGTACTGGGATGGCCGTGGCGGATGGACTTTTCGCGGGCGCTGGCTTTGTTGATGGCTTCGAGGGGTAGGGCGACTTCGATGAGTTTTTTGCGGTAGGTCATTTGAGTCTCCCGATGCTAGAGTTCTATCTCCTCGGTCGCCAGGTTGGAGATTGCCACCGCGAGTACTTCACTGCGAGTACTCGTGGCAGGCGTGGCGGTGCTTCGTCGCTGCCCGCCACGCTTCGCTCGCGGCTTCGGCTCCTCGCAATGACGAGTCACGCGGGCGCTGGCGGCGTTGATGGCTTCGAGGGGGAGGGCGGCTTCGATCAGTTTTTTGCGGTAGGTCATACGATCTCCATTTGCTTACGTTTCACGCTTCACGTTTTACGCGGCTACGTTTCACGCTTCACTTCGTCGTCTCGACCCGCTGCCAGAGAGTGGTCAGAGAGCGATGCAGCAGCCGTACGTTGACGAACGCGAGTAGCCACACATGCAACCGGGCAGCGAAGAGGAGTAACGTCCACAGAAACTCACGTGGGCCGCGAGGATAACGCAGAGCCAGCGGCGTGCCGTTGACAATCTCCAACGAGGCCGAACGCATGCGTACAGGCGACTCGCGCACGTATTCCTGGGCATAACCACCAGAGGTACGGACCTTCTGTCGTAGCCAGTCCCGGTAGGTAGTGGGGTACTTGACAAGGACGCGCGCTCGGGGCGCGTAGCGGACACGGTAGCCTCGGCGGGCGATGAGGTGCGAGATTACGGCGTCCTCCGCCAGCGCGTCCTCGGGCACGCGCTCGATCAGGGCGCGGCGAAAGGCAAAGAGGTAACCGGAGCAGACCAGGAACTGACCGGCCCTGTCGCGGGCCAGCCGCATCTGGTGAATGCCAGCCTCGGTGAGCAGGTGTGACCAGTAGCCCAGCAGTGTGTCGCGAGGGTTGACGCTGAGAGGGTGCCCACTCACCGCCCCCACCTGAGGGTCTTCGAAAGGAGCCAGCAGCGGGGCCAGCGCGTCATCGGCAACGACCACATCGCCATCGCTGAGCACCACGACGTCGCCTTGCGCCGCCTTTAACCCGATGTTCAACGCAGCCGGCTTGCCTCGCTGCGGGTCAGCCACGTGCCGCACAACCGAATAACGGGCAGCGTAATCACCCACCACCACCGCCGTCGCGGGATCGGGGCAGATGACCAGAACCTCAGCGTCTTCGGGCAACTGGATAAGAAACGCCTCAATCGCCCGGCCCACGGTCGTCGCTTCGTTGAAGGCGGTGATGAGTATGCTGAGCATCGTGCGCGGATTATAGCAGCAAGTGGGGAGAGGAGTCAAGTGAGTCTCAGAACAGCACCCTCGCTGGCCGAGGCAACCATGGCCGCGTATCGTGCCAGGTAACCCTGGGTCACTCTGGGCAACGGTGGCTTCCAGCCCTCCCATCGCTGAGCCATTTCTTCCTCGGAGACGAGAAGTGTCAGCCGTTTGTTGGGAATGTCCAACTGTATTTCATCTCCCTCCTGAACCAGGGCAATCGGGCCTCCGGCAGCCGCCTCCGGGGAGACATGGCAGACGGCGGCTCCCCGCGTTGCACCAGAGAAACGACCATCTGTCAGGAGAGCCACCTTGTTGTCCAGACCTATCCCGGCCAGAGCCGAGGTGGACATCAGCATCTCCCGCATCCCCGGCCCGCCCCGGGGCCCCTCGTGGCGAATGACGACCACGTCGCCAGCCTGGATGTGCCCGCCCAGGATAGCCTCCAGCGCCGACTCCTCATCCTCGAAGACACGCGCCGGCCCCTGATGGTACATCATCTCCGACATAACGGCCCCCGCCTTGACCACCGCCCCATCGGGAGCCAGGTTGCCCCACAAGATGGCGATCCCCCCATCGGGCCGATAGGGGGCCCCGGCCGGGCAAATGATGTCGGAAAGGCGGCAGACTCCATCCAGGTTCTCGGCCACCGTCTTCCCCATCACCGTTCGCGCCTCACCCCGTAGCAGGCTATGACAAAGCAGTTCCGCCATAACTGCCGGAATCCCTCCCGCCTCGTCCAGGTCGTGCATGTGGTGGGGGCCAGAGGGACTTAGTTTGACCAGGTAAGGGGTTCGGCCGCTCACCGCGTCGAACCGCTCCAGGGGAAGCGGGACACCTGCCTCGTGGGCAACGGCCAGCAGGTGAAGCACCGTGTTGGTAGAACCGCCGATGGCCATATCCACGGCGATACCGTTCTCAAAAGCGGCCTCTGTCATGATGTCGCGGGGCAGAATGTCCTCATAGATCAGGGGCATAACCTGCATCCCCGCCTGTTTGGCCAGCCGCAGGCGAGCCCCTGTGACAGCCGGAATCGTCCCATTGCCCGGCAGCCCCATTCCCAACGCCTCGGTCAGACAATTCATCGTGTTAGCGGTGAAGAGGCCAGCACAAGAACCACAGCCTGGACAGGCGGTCAGTTCCAACTCCCGCAGTTCCTCCTCACTCATCCGCCCGGTCTTGTACTCCCCCACCGCCTCAAACACAGTTTTCAAGTCCACGTCCTGGCCACGGTAGCGCCCCGCCATCATCGGCCCTCCGCTGACAAAAATGGCCGGGATGTTGAGCCGGGCAGCGGCCATCAGCATGCCGGGCACGATTTTATCACAGTTTGGAATGAGTACCAGGCCATCCAGGCTATGGGCAGACGCCATCACCTCCACAGAATCGGCGATGAGTTCACGGCTGGGCAAAGAGTGGCGCATTCCCGAATGGCCCATGGCGATACCATCACACACGCCGATGACATTGAATTCCAATGGCGTGCCACCGGCCATCCGAATACCTGCTTTCACCGCCTCGCCCACTTTGTCAAGGTGGACGTGGCCAGGAATGATGTCATTATGAGAGTTGACCACCCCAACCAGGGGACGATCCAGTTCCTCAGGCGTCAACCCGGTGGCGTAAAAGAGGCTCCGGTGAGGAGCCCGCTCGAATCCTCGTTTGGCCAAATCACTGCGCATGGTTCCCCCTCGATTGCTGCATAGCCTGACGCAAGTCAGTAGGAAGCGTCTCCAGACGTCGACTCCGGGTTCCGGAGAGCCTTCCCACGCAACGCCACCACCACCAGTTCGCCCATCTGTAGGGTCCCCACGGTGCGCGTGTCCGGCCCGGCAATGTCAGGCGTGCGATAACCTTGGGCCAGGACGCTCTCCACAGCCGCTTCGACCGCCCGCGCCTCCTGCTCCAGCCCCAACGAGTGGCGAAACAGCATCGCCACGCTCAGAATGGTAGCCAACGGATTGGCGATACCCTGGCCGGCGATGCCGGGAGCGCTGCCGTGGATCGGCTCATAGACCCCGACGCGGCCCTCCCCCAGTGAGGCGGAGGGCAACATACCCATTGACCCAGTCAACACTGAGGCCTCGTCGGTCAGAATGTCACCGAACATGTTGGCCGTCAGGATCACGTCAAAGTCAGTCGGGCGGCGAATCAGGCTCATCGCCGCCGCGTCCACCAGCATCGTCTCCAGTGTCACGCCAGGGTACTCCGCCGCCACATCCGTCACCACCCGCCGCCAGAGGCGGGAAGTAGCCAGCACGTTGGCCTTGTCCACCGAGGTGACCTTTCCTCGTCGCTGCTGGGCCAGGCGGAAGGCCAACGACGCGATGCGCCGCACCTCATCGGCGGTGTAGACCATCGTGTCGTAGGCGGTTGGCTCATCCGCCGTTGCCTCTTGCCGCGTGCCAAAATAGATGCCGCCGGTTAGTTCCCGCACCACCAACAGGTCAACGCCCTCCAAATGTTCCGAGCGTAGCGGAGAGGCATTCTGCAACATCGGGAATACCTGGACCGGACGCAAGTTAGCGTAGAGTTCCAGTCCTTTCCGCAGCCCCAGCAGCCCCTGCTCCGGGCGCACCTTTGCCGTCGGATCAGCCCACCTGGGACCGCCAACCGCGCCCAGGAGAATTGCGTCGGCTTGCTGGCAGACTTCCAGTGTCGCTTCAGGCAGTGGCTCGCCGGTCGCATCCATCGCGCAGCCCCCGATCAAACCTTCCTCGAAAGTAAAGTGATGGCCATACCGGGCAGCCACAGCCTGGAGCGCCTTGACCCCCTCGGCGACGACCTCTGGTCCGATTCCATCTCCGGGCAAAGTGACGATTTTTGCTTTCATGAATTCTCATCCGAAAAAAGTTTTTGTGATTCGCCCTGCTGCGCACGGGCGGCGTCCACGACGGCAGATCGTGATTATGTAATTCCGGGCAGCGCTCCGGTCAGTCAGTGCCGTACACGTCCAGCAACACCACCTCAGCCTCCGGCGCGACAAGCTCGACGTTCATCTGAATGTCCTGCAAGTGCTGACGTATCGCCTGTCTCTCAGTCTCTCAATACCCGCTGGCGCATAGACCGTAAACAAAACCTGTCGGGTGTCCGACGTGATCTGCGTGCGCCGGTCGGGGCCGTAGATGATGCTGGAGATGATACCTTGCGCGTCGGCGATCATCATATCGCCCGCTTTCATCACCTGCTCCTGCCCGTTGAGCCGGACGTAACGTTCGCTGCCGTTCGACACGTCGAGCCTGACGGGCATTTGTACTGCCTCCAGATCGTGACCGGCCGTCAGCAGCAGATTCTCGAGTTCGGCCATGAACATCGCCTCGACGAGCGTCGCCACGCGGGGAATAGACTGGCCCTTGAGGGCGACGGACTCGATCTGATGCAGGACGTGATAGGTCTTTTTGAAACGCTTGTAGTAGGCGTTATACGCCTGGATCGTCGGGAGAGCCTTCAGTGCGGCTCTATCGTGAGCGGAGAAACGGGCTCGCAGATCGTTCTCCAGTTCGGCTTTACGGCTTTCAAGCGCCGGGTGATGCTCTGGATTGACGACGTTGCGTATTGCAAGCACCCCTACTGATGCCTCAGGATAGGCGATTTTCCAGGCTTCTGATACAGTAAGCATTTTCCTCATTCCTCTCTGTTTAATTGATGTTCTCTTATCCCACCACCGCCAGGCCGTACTCCACCGCATCCGCCAGGGCGATCCAACTGGCCTCAATAATGTTGGTAGAGGCCCCCACCGTGCTCCAGCGGTGCGTCTCGTTCTGCATATCAATCAGCACCCGCGTGGTCGCCGCCGTCCCGTGGTCTCCATCCAAGATGTGCACCTTGTAATCGGCCAGGTTGAACTCGGCCAGGTGGGGATAGACAGGCAGCAGCGCCTTGCGCAGGGCCGCGTCCAGCGCGTTCACCGGCCCGTTGCCCTCGGCCGCCGTGTGAAAGACCTGGCCACCCACGCGCACCTTGACCGTCGCCTCGGCAAAGATGCCCCGCCCCTCCCGGTGTTCGACCACAGCCGTAAAGTCGAGCATCTCAAAGGGCGGGCGATACCCCGGTCGAGAACGGTGCAGCAGCATTTCCACCGAGGCCTCGGCCCCCTCAAAGGTAAAGCCCTGGTGTTCCAATTGCTTGATCACCTCAAGCACACCACGCAGGTCCTCAATCTCTTGAGGCGCAATGCCCATCTCCTCCGCCTTGCTCAACAGGTTGCCCCGCCCCGCAAGTTCCGAGACGAGCACGCGCGGCCGGTTGCCCACGAGGGCGGGATCAATGTGCTGATAACTCCACGGGTTGCGCCGCATAGCCGCCACGTGGATGCCCCCCTTGTGCGCAAAGGCGCTCCGGCCCACGTAGGCCGCCTGGCGCTGAAGAGGCTGGTTGGCGATGGCGGCCACCGTGCGGGCGACCCGCGTCAGGTGGCTCAACCGGCCCGGAGGCAAGACTGTTATCCCCATCTTTAATTCCAGGTTGGGGATCAGAGTGCAGAGATCGGCGTTGCCACACCGCTCGCCGTAACCGTTCACCGTCCCCTGCACGTGGACGGCGCCGGCCCGGACGGCCGCCAGACTGTTCGCGGCGGCCAGCCCATTGTCGTCGTGGGCGTGGATGCCCAGAGAGACGCCGGGGAAAGCCGCTGATACGTCCTGGACGATGGCTTCGATCTCCCAGGGCATTGAGCCGCCGTTGGTGTCGCACAGCACGGGCGTCTCCGCGCCTCCCTCGACGGCGGCCCGGAGCGTGAGCATGGCATAATCGGGATCGGCCTTGTGTCCGTCGAAAAAGTGCTCCGCATCGTAGACAACCTCTCGACCGTGGGCCTTCAAGTGGGCCACACTCTCCCGGATGATGCGCAGGTTCTCCTCCGGCGTGGTGCGCAGGACGTCGCGCACGTGGAGCATCGAACTCTTGCCCACGACGGCTACCACCGGCGTCTCCGTCCCCAGCAGAGCCTGGATGTTGGCATCCTCCTGGGCTCGGCTTCCAACCCGGCACGTACTGCCAAAGGCGGCGACCCGAATCTGCTCCAGGTCCAGTTCCCGCACCCGCCGAAAGTACTCGGCGTCTTTGGGATTGGAACCTGGCCAGCCACCCTCGACGTAGCGCACCCCCATCCTGTCCAGCAGGTGGGTGATCTTTAGTTTGTCATCCACCGACAGAGAGATGCCCTCGCCTTGCGTCCCATCCCGCAACGTCGTGTCGTAAAGCACTACGTCCATAGACTTGTCCCTGGATCAATTCACTGGTGTCAGCCAGCCATGGCGGTCAGGCACACGCCCCTTCACGATATCGAAGAACGATTCCGCAAGACGGGTCGTAATTGGCCCCCGCTTACCACTGCCCACCACGATGCCATCCACCGAGCGAACCGGAGTGATCTCGACGGCAGTGCCGCAGAAGAAAATCTCGTCGGCCAGATAGAGCAGTTCGCGGGGCATAGACTCCTCGCGCACCTCAAGACCCATCTCACCAGCCAGCGTGATGACACATTGCCGGGTAATCCCATCAAGAATCGAGCCAGCCAGCGATGAAGTAAGCAGTCGTCCACGCCGCACGAGAAAGATATTCTCACCGCCCCCCTCGCTCACGTAACCATTGACGTCGAGAGCGACTCCCTCGGTGTAGCCGTGATTCACAGCCTCCATGGTGATAAACTGTGAGTTGACGTACTGGCCGCCGATCTTGGCCGCTGCCGGATAGGTGTTGGGAGCCATCCGCTGCCACGAACTCACTCCTATGTCCACGCCTTTCTCCACAACATCAGGCCCCAGGAACTCGCCCATCTCTACTGTGATGATACTCACGTGCGTGGGACACGACCTCCCATCCAGGCTGAAAGAGCCCCACCCCCTAAAGACGACTGGCCGGATGTAGCAGGCCCTATGAGCATTGACTCGGACAGTGTCCAAAATCGCCTGGCGGATTGTCTGGCGGGTGTAGGGGATCTCCATCCGGTAGACCTTGCAGGAGTCCCAGAGCCGGTCGAGATGTTCTTCCAAACAGAAAACGGCTGGGCCGTCGGGCAGTGCGTAAGCACGAATGCCCTCAAAGACACTGGAACCGTAGTGAATGACGTGCGCGGCCACGTGCACTGTCGCCTGATCCCAGGGCACCAGTTGGCCGTCGAACCAAATCTTGTCCGGTTTTTGCGTTGCCACAGATCTATCCTCCTTTGGTGTCTTTCTGCATTGATGGCATACGTCAGATGATTTCTCGTCCTCCGATGCGCCGCTGAGTGTAGGGTACCAGCCCCCCAGCCTGGATAATCCCCATAATGAAGGCAGGGAACGGGGATGTCCGATAGGTGCGCCCAGTGCGCTCGTTGGTGATCGTGCCAGCCTTCAGATCCACCGTCAACTGATCGCCTTCCTCCGTCTCTTCCACCGCCTCCGGGCACTCCAGGATAGGCAGGCCAATGTTGATACTGTTGCGGTAGAAGATGCGGGCGAAGCTTTTGGCGACAACGCACGCGACGCCGGCCCCCTTAATCGCCAGTGGCGCGTGTTCCCGCGATGACCCGCAGCCAAAGTTCTCCCCGGCAACGATTATGTCTCCTGGCTGTACCGCGTTGGCAAAATCCGGGTCTACATCCTCCATACAGTGGCGCGCCAGTTCCTCCGGTGTGGAGACGTTCAGGTAACGGGCCGGGATGATGACATCGGTGTCCACGTTGTCACCGTATCTCCAGGCAGTGCCGGCCATCCTCATAGCAACATCTTCTCCGGCCCGGCGATGCGCCCGGCCACCGCCGACGCCGCCGCGATGGCCGGCCCGACCAGGTAGACCTCGCTCTCGGGATGACCCATACGCCCGCGAAAGTTGCGGTTGGTGGTGCTCACCGCCCGCTCTCCAGCAGCCAACACACCCATGTGACCGCCCAGGCAGGGACCGCAGGTCGGCGTGCTGACGGCCGCACCCGCCTCGACGAATATCTCGATCAGCCCCTCGCGCAGCGCGTCCAGGTAGACTTGCTGGCTGCCAGGAATGATGATACAACGCACATCGGAGTGAACCTGGCGGCCGCGCAGCACATCAGCGGCGACGCGCAGATCCTCCAGACGGCCGTTGGTGCAGGAGCCGATGACCGCCTGGTCAATCCGCACGTCGCCAGCCTGGCTCACCGGACGGACGTTCTCTGGCAAATGAGGGAAAGCCACCTGTGGCTCAATCTGGCTCACGTCAATCTCAAGGACCTGGGCATAGGCCGCGTCGGCGTCCATCTGATAGACGCGATAGGGACGCGAGGCACGACCGCCCACGTAGGCGCAGGTCACGTCGTCCACGGCAAAGAGCCCCACCTTGCCGCCAGCCTCAATAGCCATGTTCGCCATGGTGAACCGCCCGGCCATAGAGAGCCCGTCCACCACCGGCCCGGCGAACTCGATGGCCTTGTAGAGCGCGCCGCCGACACCGATCTGTCCGATAGTGTAGAGGATCAGGTCCTTACCACCGACCCAGGGCTGCAATTGGCCGTGGTAGACGATGCGAATCGTCTCCGGCACACGCAGCCATACGCGCCCCGTGGCCATGGCCACGGCGATGTCGGTGGAGCCCATACCGGTGGCGAAGGCCCCCAACGCGCCGTATGTGCAGGTGTGCGAGTCGGCCCCCACGACGATGTCGCCCGGCACCACCAACCCTTGCTCCGGCAACAGCACGTGCTCGATACCCATGCGGCCCACGTCAAAGTGGTGGGGTAACCCCTGCACCCGCGCAAACTGGCGCATAGTAAGGCACTGCTCGGCAGACTTGATGTCCTTGTTGGGTGCGAAGTGATCCGCTACCATCACCACCCGGTTCGGGTCAAACACGCGCTCCACGCCCAGTTTCTCGAACTCCCGGATGGCAATAGGCGCGGTGATGTCATTAGACAGCACTACATCCACCGCCACCTCTACCAGGTCGCCAGGCCACACCTCAATTTGATTGTCCGAAGCAACGTTTCCCTCGCCATCTACCAGGTGGACAGCGATGATCTTCTCGGCTAGTGTATGTCCCATCGGGCCACACTCTCGCCTCAGCGAGATTCAACGGCGGGCGATAGGGTATGCCCACTCTGCTGCTCCTTAACATCAGATAGGGCGAACCCATCCCACTTCAGCGCCCAACCACGAGGCTCCGCGAACTCTTCCCAGGTTCCGTTGTCGTCCTCCGGCACTTGCCCTGTCGCAGAGCCGGCCGCTTCTTGAGTAAACACCCACTTCAGCGCCCAGCCGCGAGGCTCCGCGAACTTTTTCCGCTGAGTAAACGCCTGAACACGATACTGAGTATCCATCTCTATCCTCCTTTTTTTCTACCTGCAACTTACTAACCGTTGATGGCTAACCGCTGACGACTGTCTCTCCGCCTCACGACGGGCGGCTATGAGCCGGTTCAGGGCGAACATGTATGCCTTGGCACTGGCCACCACGATGTCGGTATCGGAGCCGCGGCCGCTGAACACTCGTCGCTCAATACCGTTCTCCTTCACCGGCTCGTCGGCCTGGACGCGGATGGTCACCCGCCCCACAGCATCAATCCCCTCGGTCACGGCCTGGACGGAGAACTCGATGAGTTCATTCGGCTCGCCGATGACGCGGTTGATGGCCCGACAGACCGCGTCCACCGGGCCGCTGCCGTGGTCGGCGTCGCAGAAGACCTGGCCGTTCGGCCCTTTGATGCGAACGGTGGCCGTGGGAATGCTGCGGTTGCCACAACTGACCTGGACCTGTTCCAGATGATAGGTCTCCTCGAAGAACATCTGCGCCTCGTCGGCGACAATCGCCTCCAGGTCTCGGGTGTCCACCGTCTTCTTCTTGTCGGCCACCATGATGAAACGCTGGTAGACCTTTTCGAACTGTTCTTCGTCCAGCGTGTAACCCAGTTCGGCCAGCCGGTGGCGCAACCCGGCCCGGCCCGACCGCGCCGACAGGATGATCTCGGAATCGGGCACGCCGACGTCGCGGGGGTTGATGATCTCGTAGGTGGTGCGCTCCTTCAACACACCGTCCTGGTGGATGCCGGAGGAGTGAGCAAAGGCATTGGCCCCTACGATGGCCTTGTTCGGCTGCACCGGGATGCCGGTCAACTGGCTGACCAGCCGGCTAGCCGGATAGATGCGCCGGGTATTGACACCAGTTTTCAGGCCAAAGAGATCATAGCGAGTTCTGAGGGCCATGACCGCCTCCTCCAACGAGCAGTTTCCTGCCCGCTCGCCGATACCATTGACCGTGACCTCTACCTGTCGCGCGCCGTTGAGGACGCCAGCCAGCGTGTTGGCCGTGGCCATCCCCAGATCGTTGTGGCAGTGAACGGAAATCGTGGCGCAATGGATGTTGGGCACGTTCTCGACGATGCCCCGGATGAGCGCACCGAACTCGTCGGGCGAGGTGTAGCCGGTGGTGTCGGGAATGTTGACCACCGTAGCCCCGGCGGCGATGACCGCCTCCAACACGCGGTAAAGATAGTCGTGATCAGCGCGACCAGCATCCTCGGTGTAGTACTGCACATCGTCTACGAATTTCTTGGCGTACCTGACCGCATCCACGCCCATCTCCAGTGCCCCTTCGCGGGTGGTACGCAACTTGTGCTGGATGTGGACGTCGGAAACACCCAGTCCGGTATGGATTCTGGGGCGAGCAGCGTCCTTCAACGCCTCGGCTGCTACGTCAATATCTTTCCGGTTGGCACGTGTCAGGCCGCAGATCACACAGCCGCGAACCTCCCGCGAGATGCGCTGCACGGCCCGAAAGTCGCCCGGCGAAGAGATGGGAAACCCGGCCTCAATGATATCCACACCCATTTTTTCCAGAGCGCAGGCGATCTCCAGTTTCTCATCCACGTTGAGCGCCGCCCCGGGCGACTGTTCTCCGTCGCGAAGCGTTGTGTCAAAAATCATAACGGCATTCTTAGCACTAACCCCACTCTCGTCCATCAAGGGTTCTCCTTCAAGAGTTCTCCCTGTGCCAAGTGTTTTATCTTGCGCGATTCCACCTGATTTCTTTCAATTCTCCGGCCGAAGCGCACGGACCGCAGCACCCGCTTGCCACATCTCTGACTCTCGCATTTCACGCAGTTCGGCTCCAAGTCTCTCCTTGTAGTCGGGCACACTGTTGGCTTCGAGGACGATCCGCGTTTCTTCACCGGAGACAACGCTTTGGTAGAGTTTCTCGAAGACCGGCACGACCGCCTCTCGGAACCTGTGGCGCCAGTCGAGTGCACCCCGTTGTGCCGTCGTACTGCAATTTGCGTACATCCAATCCATACCATTCCTGCCGACTAGCCGGATCAGGCTCTGGGTCAGTTCCTCGACGGTCTCGTTGAACGCCTCACTCGGACTGTGACCATTCTTGCGCAATACGTCGTACTGGGCCTCCATAATCCCCGCGAGCGCACCCATCAAAACTCCTCTTTCCCCTGTGAGATCGCTGTACACCTCTCGTTGAAATGTGGTAGGAAAAAGATAGCCCGAACCAATCGCAATGCCGACAGCAATGGTTCGCTCCATCGCGCGGCCTGTGTAGTCCTGATACACGGCGTAACTACCGTTGATGCCGCTGCCAGCGAGAAAGTTGGCTCTCACACTGATCCCCGACCCCTTGGGCGCCACCAAAATAACGTCTACGAACTCCGGGGGAACGACACCCGTCTGATCGTCGTACACAACAGCGAACCCGTGTGAGAAGTACAGCGCGTCTCCCTCCTTCAGGCAGGGCTCTATCTTGGGCCACAAAATCATCTGACCTGCATCGGAGACCAGGTACTGAATGATAGTGGCCTTCTCCACGGCTTCTTCGAAGGGGAAAAGCGTCTTGCCAGGCTCCCACCCGTCCTCCAGCGCCTTCTCCCAGGAGCGCTTGCGCTCCGGCGACCCTCCCACGATGACGTTAATGCCGTTGTCCTTCATGTTGAGAGCCTGGGCCGGGCCTTGTACCCCATAGCCCAAGACCGCGACAACTTCATCGCTCAGAACTTCGCGCGCCTTCTCCAGCGGGAACTCGTCTCTTGTGACGACCTCTTCTATCGTTCCGCCAAAATCAATTTTCGCCATGATTTATCCTCCTTGTACTCCGTTGTTGCCGCTATTCATTGTCTCATTGTTCATTGAACCCATTGCCGCGCACCATCGCCACCCGCCCGGTGCGCACCATCTCCACAACGCCGAAGGGTTGAAGCACCTCGACCAGACCCGCCACCTTCTCCTCGGTACCGGTTACCTCGATCATCAGCGTGTCCATCCCCACATCCACCACCCGCGCCCGGAAAACATCCACGATCTGCATCACCTCCGACCGGGTTCCACCATTCGCCCGCACCCTGATGAGGGCCAGATCGCGCATCACGGCCGGTCGCTCGGTCACATCCTCGACCCGGATAACGTTGACCAGCTTGCAAAGGTTCTGGGCGACCTTCTGTGCATCAGTGCGGTCGCTGTCCACGACGATGGTCATCCGGGAGATACCGGGTTGCTCCGTGTGGCCAACGGTCAGGCTCTCAATATTGAAGGCCCGCCGTCGGAAGAGACTGGACACCCGGTTCAGCACACCGGGCTTGTCCTCGACCAGGGCAATCAATGTACGGTTCATCTTCATCCCTCCTTGCTTCTATCAGCCTCAACGGCCACGGTAGGGCGACGAATCATCTCGTGCAGGGCCGCGCCGGCCGGGACCATGGGGTAAACGTTACCCTCTTCGCCTTCCTGGACGACCTGGAACTCGATGAAGGCAGGGCCGGGATGGCTGCGGGCCTCGGCGATGGCCTGGTGAGTCTCCTGCGGATCGGTGACTCTCCAACTGCGTATACCGTAGGCTTCCGCCAAGCGGACGAAATCGGGATTGAGCAGGTAAGTAGACTCGTATCGCCGCTCGTAGAAGAACTCCTGCCACTGGCGTACCATCCCTAAGTAATTGTTGTTGATGAGGGCAATACGTAGAGGCAGCCGTTCCTGAACCACCGTGCCAAGTTCCTGGACATTCATCTGGAAACCGCCATCACCCACTATGGCCCAAATCTCTTTGTCGGGCCGGGCGACCTGAGCGCCGATGGCTGCCGGTAATCCGAAGCCCATCGTCCCCAGTCCCCCCGAGGTAATCAGGGGACAAGGCTGGTCGAAGTGATAGTACTGGGCCGTCCACATCTGGTGCTGACCGACGTCAGTAACCACAATAGCCTCCCCCTGCGTCGCCTCCCGGATGGCATAGATGACGCGGGGTGCCAGGAGACGATCATTCTCGGGCTGGTTCATGACATCCCGGATCCGCGTATCGGCCCGCCAGCGGTCAATCTGCGCCAGCCACTCCTGGTGGGAGACCGGTTCGACCAGGGGCAACAGTTGTTCCAATACCTGGCGCAGGTCCCCCAGAATTGCCACGTCCACCGGCACGATTTTGTTCAGTTCGGCCGCGTCCAGGTCCACATGGACCTTACGGGATTTGGGGGCATAGTGCTCCAGTTTCCCCGTCACGCGGTCATCAAAGCGCATGCCGAAAGCCAGGAGTAGATCAGCCTTCTGGATAGCCTGGTTCGCGAAGGCTGCACCGTGCATTCCCATCATCCCCAGGGCCAGGGGATGGGATTCGGGAAAGCCGCCCTTGCCCAACAACGTCAAGGTAACAGGGGTCTCCGTCTTTTCAGCGAAGGCCCGCAGCGCCTCCATCGCGCCTGATATCAGAACGCCATGCCCAGCGAGGATGACGGGACGCTGCGCACCGTTGATCAGCGCGGCAGCCTGGCACACGGCTTCGGGATCGCCCGGCCCCACGGGCTGATAGCCTGGCAGCCGGACCCCCTCTTCGGGCGGCACAAAGTCGGTCTCCGCCTGCTGGACATCCTTGGGCAGGTCAATCAGTACCGGCCCAGGCCGACCGGTGCGAGCAATGTAGAAAGCCTCGTGGATAACGCCAGCCAGATCATCCACATCGGTCACCAGGTAGTTGTGCTTGGTAATGGGTAAGGTGATCCCCGTGATATCCGTCTCCTGAAAAGCGTCGGACCCAATCACCGTGGTGGGTACCTGGCCCGCGATACAGACGATAGGCGAGGAATCCATCATCGCTGTGGCGATGCCAGTAACCAGGTTGGTCGCGCCTGGCCCTGAGGTAACCAGGGCTACTCCTACCCGCCCCGAAGCCCGGGCGTAGCCATCGGCGGCGTGCGCTGCCCCCTGCTCGTGGCGGACCAGAATATGGCGGATGTCGTACTCTTGGCGGGGATGATAAGTGTGCATAATGGCACCGCCGGGGAATCCGAAAACTACCTCCGCATCTTCTCGCTTCACCATCTCCCAGACAATTTGTGCCCCTGTCCGTCTCATCGCTCCTCCTCCCTGCTGTCATCGAATGGCCTAGAAACTACAAAAAAAGCCGCCCGGTTGGGCGGCTTCTACTCACCTTTTGGCGTTCACCATCGGTCTGAACTCATCAACGCCATCCCAACCGCCAACCACTCCTGCTAAGCAGGAGCACAATAACGATGACAATAATCAAGCCTAGCACCAGATGGCTGGCCGTGGCGATCCCCTCAAAGGCGAAAGCATTGTCGTAATACTGGCGAACATCCACTTTGCTGCTGTCCTTGTCGGTCCGTCCGATGACGTATGACGAGAGATATAAAAAACTAGAGCCGCCTGGTTGGGCGGCTCTAATCACACTAAGCGGTGATAATCACCTGCCCAACGGGCTAGGGCCCCTCCCCAATAACGATAAGGGATAGGAGCAAGCTGGACAGGATAATAACCAAAGCGCGGAAACTCTTCATCAGAACCCCAACGTGTTATGATATTGCTAAGATTATATACCAACTCGCCAGATTTGTCAAATGAGGCTCTCAATGACTTTATCACCCGGATCAAGCCTGATCAGATAGCACCCATCCAACGTTTTGATCTGCACGTTTCCCCTCCTCAACCCGCACGTTACTTCAATACTTCCTGACAACAGCCCGGTAGGTCACTGGTCGTCGGCATTGCAGAATCTGTGTCTCCTCTCGCACCTGCCGCACCTCGTCCAGGTCAATCCGCGCCACGGCGTACCCCTCGATAGACTCATCCACGCTGGCGTAAACCTTGCCACGGGGACCGACGATGCTGCTCCGGCCAAAGAACGTGTACGAGGGTTCCTCTCCCACCCGATTAGCAGCGGCCACAAAGACCGCGTTTTCGTAGGCTCGCGCCTGCAGGTAGGCGCGCCACTCGTCGGCATAGGGCTGCTCCCAGTTGGCACACACCACCAACAACTCTGCCCCTTCCAGCACCAAACTTCGCGCTACCTCCGGAAAAGCCAGGTCCCACCCGATCATCAGTCCGACGCTCCCAAAGGCGGTCTCGAAGGCATCAAGACGATAGCCGGCACGGAAGGCGATCCGCTCCTCCCCCCGCAGGTGCACCTTGTGGTACTGACCAATAAGGTCGCCATCGGGGCCAACCAGAACGGTGGCGTTGTAAATGATGCTCTCCACTTTCCCCTTGGTGACCATACCAAAGACAACGTGCACACCCAACTCGCTCGCTCGCTGAGCGATGAGATTGACCGTGGGGCCCGGCACACGTTGGGCTAGTTGAGGGAAGCGAGGCCCGGCCTCGTATCCCGTCGTGATCAGTTCAGGGAAGACGATCAGGTCCACCGGCTGTTCGGTCGCGATGCGGGCGATGAAGTCGCTCATCTTGATCAGGTTGTCCTCCATCTGGCCCAGTTCAGGTTTCATCTGTACAGTTGCGACGGTGATTTCGCGCATAGTCGGTACTCCTCCAAGTATAATAAGATGCACCTCAGACAAGGGGCAATTTGGCAAATTGCTCTACAACCGAAGCGTCAAGCGTAATCAGGCGTGGCGTGCCCGCTTGAGGACAGCCGCCAGTTCTGGTGGCAACGGGGCCTCGAACTCCACCTCCTCCTTCGTAGTGGGATGGGTGAAACGCAACCGCGCAGCGTGAAGGAAGTGGCGGCCTTGGAGCAACCGCTGGCGGCGGCGGCCGTAGACCACGTCCCCTACGACCGGATAGCCCAGCCAGGCCAGATGCACGCGCACCTGATGCGTGCGACCGGTGTGAGGTCGCACCTCCAGAAGCGTGTGATTGGCGAAGCGCTCAATGGCACGGTACAAAGTGCGCGCATCTCGCCCACTCCGCACCACAGCCATCTTCTTGCGTTGTCGTTTGTCGCGCCCCACAGGCGCTTCGATGATCCCTTCCCGAGGCTGTACCTGGCCTTCAACCAACGCCAGATAAGTCTTGGCGACCTGCCGGCGCTTGAACTGTCGCTGGAGCGCCGCGCGGACCTCCTCATCCTTGGCAACGAGAATCAGACCAGAGGTGTCTTTGTCCAACCGGTGCACCACTCCAGCCCGGTCGGGACCGCCGACGTCGACGACCTGGGGACAGTAAGCCAGCACTGCGTTGACCAGCGTGCCGCTGGCGTGCCCATAGGCCGGATGCACGACCATCCCTGCTGGCTTGTCCACCACCAGCAAGGCATCGTCTTCGTAGATGATATCAAGGGGTATATGCTCCGGGACAACCGACGCGGGCACCTCGGCAGGGACGCGCACAACGATCCCGTCGCCCACCTGCACCCGATAACTGGGCTTACTGAGTCGCCCGTTCACTGTGACCACGCCGGCCTTGATCAGGCGCTGGGCTGTGGCCCGACTGAGATCCGGCACATGAACAGCAATGGCTTTGTCCAGACGCTCACCGCCGACTTCGACGGCAAACGAGACAACAGAAGGGGTGGACTCCGGCGCAACTGTCGAATTGAGCCCCGATACAAGCCCCCCATCAGCCATCCTCATCTACCTGCTGCCCATCCAATCTGCCCCGCTCCTCCCGCATCATCAACAACACCAACAGCGTCACGCCAGCGACGACGGAAGCATCCGCCAGGTTGAAAACCGGCCAATTGTGCAGGGGCCAGAAACTGAGATCAACGAAATCCACCACAAACCCATGGCGCAGCCGATCGACCAGATTGCCGAAGGCCCCACCAACTTGAAGGCCCAGTGCTATGCGCACCAGACCCTGCCCATCCGGGAGATGGCGGTGGTAAAGGACGATTGCCACGATGACGATGACGGCGACGACGACGAAAAAACCGCCCCACTGGGGAAACAACCCAAAGACCGCCCCCGTGTTCGTCACGTAGGTGATACGAACAAAAGGAGCCAGCCATGGCGCAATGTCCCACGACTGGCCCTCTTCCAGCCATGCTATAACAAAGTACTTGCTGGCCTGGTCTATGAGCAGGACCAGTACTGCCATGACTGGCAAGACCAGGGCGTCTCCCCTTCCTCGCTTCAACGAGAAACCGTCCGTGTCCCGCTACGTTCGTGGCGCGCCTGGCAGTCCAGGCAATACCTCGCCTGCGGCAGTACCTCCAGCCGTGCCCGGTCAACCCTGGCACCACAGGTCTCGCAAATGCCGTAGGTACCATCTTCGAACTTGGCCAACGCCCGCTCCACCTCTCCCATCGAGGTCTCAACTTTACGCTTCAGTGCCACGTCCACCGCCTGGTCAAAAGCGTCGGTGGCATCGTCAGCCATGTGGTTGCCATAGCCGATGTTTTCGTACTCAACGGCCTCAAGCCGCTGCAACTGCTCTCTCAGTTTCCCCTGCTCTTCCAGCAGTTCCCGCTTGGCTCTCTCGTACGAAAAAGGCATCTGTCCCCTTCTCCCGCCCCATCATCACAAGTGCATCATATTCTACCCCACTCAGTCTGAATTGGCAAGGACGGACACTCACGCTTTGCGGACTCCCAGCCTAAGCGTATGACCAGCCACCCGCTTCTCTCCCACCATGATCCCCTCCGCCGCCGGGCCAGCCCGCAGTTCGATGCTCAAGGTCTCCGCCGCGATGAAATCCCGCCACGCCTCTATCGCCTCAGCCAGGTCCCCCTCAGCCTGGTAGGTGGTCACGATACGGTCGTCCAGGTTGAAGCCCGCCTCTTTGCGCAGGTTCTGCACCCGCCGGACCACCTCGCGGGCCAACCCCTCGGCGGCCAACTCGGGAGTGATGATAATGTCCACAGCAACGGTCACGCCCCGCTCGGAGGCCACTGCCAATCCCTGCCGGGGCTCCTCCCGTACCAACACCTCCTCCGGAGCCAGTTCCACTTCCTCTCCCTCAACCTCTAGCCGCAGGGGGAGGCTTGCCCGCAGCCGCCGCACCGCCTCCAGCGGGTCCTGCGCCGCCAGCACCGTTCGCACCGCCGGGAACCGCTTCCCGAAACGCGGGCCGAGCACCTTGTTGTCCGGCAGCAGCCGGTAAGTCACCAAATCCTCCACCGCCTCCACGAACTCCACCCGCTTCACATTCAGCTCATCCCGCACCAGGGCCACCAGTTCCCCATCCAGATCACCAGCACCCGGTTCCAGGTAAACGAGCGCACGACCCAGGGGTTGGCGCAGCTTGATGTTCCGCCCCGCGCGGGCTGAGTGGCCCAGCGCGACCACTCGCCGGGCCAGTGCCATCCGCGCTAAGAGATCCTCATCTGCCATCTTCGGGTCCGCTTGAGGCCAGTCAGCATGGTGAATGCTCTCCGGTCCATCCGGATCCACCGAGCGGACCAGGTTCTGGTACATCGCCTCGGTGACGAAGGGCACAAACGGCGCAAGCAACCGACAGAGCGTCGTCAGGACCCAGTAGAGGGTGGCGTAAGCATCGTTCTTGTCCGCATCCTGTTCGCTCTTCCAGAACCGCCGCCTGCTCCGGCGTACGTACCAGTTGGTCAGGTCGTCCAGGAAAGGCTCCACCGTCAGTGTCGCCCCATAGGCGTCGTAGTTGTCGAGGCGGTCGGTGACCCGGGCAACCACTTCATTCAGCCGGGCGACGACCCACCGATCCAGCAGATTAGTAGATGGGTAGGTGGGTGGATGAGTAGGCCGGTGCCCCGCTTCCGCATCTACTAATTCACCCGTCCCCTCGTCCACCAACTTGCCAGACACCCACTCATCAATGTTGGCATAGGTCACAAAGAACGAATACACATTCCACAGCGGGATCAGGAACTGTCGCCGCACCTCGTCCGCCCGGCCGTAGCCGAAGATGAGGTTGTTCTCCGGCTTATGCGCGAAGTAGAGCCAGCGCATCACATCCACACCCATCCGGTCGGCAGCCTCGTTGAACTCGATCATATTCCCCCACGACTTGTGCATCTGCCGCCCGTCCCCATCCAGGAGCAGCGCATAGCTGAAGCAAGTCCTGAAAGGCGGGGAGTTCTCCAACACTGTCGCCATCGCCAGCAGGCTGTAGAACCAGTTGCGGAACTGGCCAGGGAAGGACTCGCTGATCCAGTCAGCCGGATACCACGTGCGCCAGTAGTCCGGGTTGGTCCGGTACTGAAGGGTGCTGAAACTGACGATGCCTGCATCCAGCCAGGGACTGCCCACGTCGAGGATACGGCTCACCTCCGCGCCACATTTCGGGCAACCGATGCGAACCGCATCCACCCAGGGCCGGTGAGGAGTATGCCCCTCGAACTGCTCCCACCCGGCCACTGCACGCTCTTCCAACTCGCGCTCGTCGCCGATGACCTCGAAGTGACCACACTCGCTGCACTCCCAAATGGGCAACGCCAGTCCCCAGTATCGTTTCTTGCTGATCATCCAGTCGCGCATGTTGCGCAGCCAGTCCAACTCGCGGTCCAGCCCAAAGGAGGGAATCCAGCGGATTTGCCGGGTCACCTCCATCATATCGTGCCGAAGTTCGTCCATTGAAATGAACCATTCATCCACTAACCGGAAGACCAATTCGGTGCCGCAACGCCAGCAGACGGGGTAACGGTGAGTGTAGCCCTCGACCTTGTAGAGCAGTCCCTTCTCTCGCAGGTTCTCGAAGACGCGCTCGGCGCTCTCCGAGACATGAGTGCCGGTGAAGGAACCGAAGCCCTCCACGAAAACCCCCTCCTCGTTCAGCGGTGCGATTGCTGGCAGGGAGTGCTCCTTACCCAGTTCAAAGTCCTCCGCACCACATCCCGGGGCCATATGGACGATGCCGCTGCCCTCCACCTCCCCCACCTCGTCCCACAGAATCACACGATGGGACTCAGGTCCGCCAAGAGCTTGCTGAGCCTCCAGTTCGTCGAAGGGACCGTCGTAGGTCCAGCCTTCCAACGCCGTCCCCATCATCTCCTCCAACACCTCGTATTCGCCGTCGAGGATGGGGAGGGTCCCCCTGGAGAGATAGAAGACCTCGTCCCCCTGGCGCACCTTGACATAGGTCAATTCCGGCCCCACCGCCGCCGCCACGTTGCTGGTCAGCGTCCAGGGAGTGGTCGTCCAGACCAGCAGGCTCTCCCCCGGCCGGCCCCGGAGCGGGAGGCGCAAGGTGACGGCGGGATGGGAAAGTTCCCGGTACCCATCGGTGACGATCTCATGCTGGCTGATGCCAGTGGCACAGCGAGGGCACCAGGGCATCACGTCTCGGCCCTTACGGAGCCACCCCCGCTCCCAGCAGCGCCTGAGGAAGGCCCAGATCATGTAGTTGTTCTCAGTGGAGAGGGTGAAATACGAGCCACCCAGTTCTGGCAGTCCCAGCCGGCCGACGATTCCCTCGACCGTATCGGTCACTGGGCCACCCGGCCCTTCGACGGTGATCACCTCCTCCGCATCCCGTGCCAGCCGGTCGGCCAGGTCACGCAGGAAATCCAGATCGTTCCAGTCCATCCAGTACCCCAGGCGGATGGACTGCTCGGTCTGCACCGCGGCATAGCGCAGCACGCGCTCTTTGCACTTGCGCACAAAGCGGGCGATGCCGTACCCCTCAATGTCCCGCTTGGAGCGGAATCCCCGTTCCTTTTCTACCTCGACCTCGACCCAGAGCCCCTGGCAGTCGAAGCCGTTCTGGTAACGGATACGGTAACCTTTCATTGCCCAGAAGCGATGGTAGAGATCCTTATAAGCGCGCCCCCAGCCGTGGTGGACGCCCATGGGATTGTTGGCAGTAATTGGCCCATCAATGAATGACCAGCGCGGACCGTCCTGCCGCAACTCCACCAGTCTCTGGAAAGCCTGAGTTCTCTCCCAAAGGGCCAGTACCTCATACTCCTGAGCGACGAAATCAAGCGAATTGGGTGCCTCTTTGAACATTGCTTCCCCCCCCTTAAGTCTCAACAATCTGGTGTTCCGTTCAACCACCCCCCACTGCCAACCAGGTATCCAACGACCTCTCCGCTGCTTCGCCCACCAGGCGTACAAACGGTTCCGTGTCCCCCCCATGTGCTGCATCGAGTACATCGTAGTAGGCCGGCCGATCCTCAACCCGGATGACAGCCGGCGGGTAACCCTCGCGCATCAAAAGCAGATTCATCAGAAGCCGCGCCGTGCGCCCGTTGCCGTCGGTGAAGGGATGGACATGCACCAACCGAAAATGAACCAGCGCCGCCCGCTCCACCGGGTGCAAAGAGGCTGCCTCATCTGAGTTTATCCAGGCAATCAGATCAGCCGTCAAGCCGGGCACCGCCACCGGTTCCGGCGGCACATATTCCGAACCGGTGATGTACACCTGAACGCGCCGATAGCGCCCCGCCTCTTCGTCGTCAATCGTCCGCAGCACCAGCGCGTGAATACCCCGCACAACGTGTCCGGTGACCAGCTCGCCCTCGTTCACCAGCGCCTCAACGAAGCGAATGGCATGCTGATGGTTGATCGCCTCCAGGTGCTCCTGTAGCGACTTACCACCGACGGTCAGCCCGTGTTGCAGCACCAGTTGAGTCTCGCGCAACGTGAGGCTGCTACCTTCGATAGCGTTGGAGTGATAGGTCCACTCCACGTCCAACTGCTCGCGCAGCCGGCTCAACAGCGAGGGCGAGAGCGGTCGCGCTGCGTCCAACCGCCCCTTCTTCGCGCTCACCCGTTCCAGCGTCTGTGCCAGTTCATCCATAGCACGGCCTCCCGTTGCAACCAACGTAGGACAAGATGCCACCTTAGTCCCACAAAATTCTCGTGGACACAGTGTTGACAAAAATCCACCTCTACACTACAATAAACACATACCCCCTGAATGAGAGGTGTGAGATGCGCGTGCGAACCAGAGCTATCCGAGAGGGACGAGCCCTCTATCTGCTAGAAGACGTGGCCCTGCCCGAAGGGCAACAACTCATCGTCACCATCGAAATGCCCCACGTGGACGAGGACGGCGACGTGCTGGACGAAGACGGCATCCCCATCCAGGAGACACTGGCCGACGTGCTCGGCTTCGACCCAGAGGACGAAGAAAGACTACTGGCCGAAGGAGAACGTCAGCGCCAGGCTCTACTGGCAATGGCTATGTCTAGCACCGCTGCCAGCAGGCCTCCCCACGATGGTGCAATCAACCACGACAAGTACCTGTATGGAAACCCTTACCGATGAACCTGGCTCATCTGGTCTTTGTGGACACCAGTGCATGGTTCGCCCTCAAAGACACGAAGGACCCTCACCACAACGCGGCTATTCAATTCCTGGCGACCTTCACCGGCAAACTGATCACTACGAACTTCGTCGTTGACGAAACGATCACGCTGATACTTTACCGCCTTGGTTATCCAAGTGCTCGCGAACTGGGCGAGGAGCTGTGGATGCAGAAGTACGCCAGCGTCATCCACGTCTCCAAGGCCGACCAGCGCGCCGCCTGGGAACTGTTCAAGAAATACGACGACAAGGAGTTCAGTTTCACCGACTGCACCAGTTTCGTCGCCATGGATCGGCTGGGGCTACTCCATGCCTTCGCCTTCGACGAGCACTTCGAGCAGATGGGACAATTCATCCGACTCCCTCGGGCGTAGCCTGTTCTACCCTTCTAGCGCCACTACCAGTCGTTTGTTAATGCGCCCCTTGCTCTTGTAATCCACGATTCGCAAAGGACCAACCTCGGTGGTGTTCGCCACGTGGGTCCCGCCATCGGCCTGCATGTCCAACCCCCCGATCTCAACTACCCGCACCTGGGTGATGTGGGGCGGCAGCAGGTTGATCTTGGTGCGGATCAGGTCAGGGATCTGAAATGCCTCCTCGCGCGGCAGGATATGCACGCGGATCGGCCGGGCGGCGGCGACCTCGACGTTGATCTTCTCCTCAATCTCGTTTACCAGTTCCCGGTGCATGTGTTCAAACTCGAAGTCCATCCGCCCTCGCAGCAGTTCCATTTTGCCACCGGTCACCGAGGCCCCGTAGTCCCGCCAGATCACGCCGCAGAGGATGTGCATGGCGGTGTGGGTGCGCATCAAGGCGTAACGGCGCTCCCAGTCGAGGATGCCCCTTACAGACGTGCCCACCGGTGGCGGATTGAGGTTCAGTTTGTGCACGACGCGGCCCTCGCTGCGGCCAACCTTCACCACCTCCCACTCCCCACCGTCGGACAACAGCCGCCCGACGTCGCAGGGTTGTCCCCCGCCGCCAAGGTAAAAAGCAGTCCGATCCAGCACCACCCCATCGCTGACGACCTCGGTCACGCGGGCTTCGAATTCACGCAGGTAACTGTCTGTCTGGTAGAGTAACTCGGTCATTTCACCTCCAAAACAGAAAAACCCTCGTCCAAAGGGACGAGAGTCTTACTCCCGTGGTACCACCCTTTTTGCCCCGTCGTAGCGGGGCCTCTCAGCCAGCGACCAACATCGCCACATCCTGCTAACGGGGGACGAGTCCGTCTGAGTCTACAAGATTCGGGGTCCGTGGATTCGGAACCGGTATCCGAACCCTGAACTTACAATTTACGTCACGAACACCTGAACCGTTCGGTCAACGGCTCCGGAGGGATTTTCGACGCGGTTCCCGCACCCGGCTCTCACCTGGCCCGGGCTCTCTGGGCCGGTACCCCGTGCCTACTCGTCTCCATCATCGCCTTTGCAATTGTATTATGCCACAGCCCCTCTGTTCTGTCAAATATGCCGGCAGCATGTGACCCGTGTTTGCCCCTCCAACACCCCGTCTTTTGCCATAAACTCGTGGGTACAGAGGTCAATGACTGCCAACACACCCCAACCCAGCATCAAGCACGTCCAGTTGACCGGACAAGCGGGCAAAGGTATAATATCCTCTGGAGGTGACCATGGACACGACTCCAGTAGCAACTACAACAACTAAGATCGCTGTATCGTTAGGACTCAACGAGAGCGAACTGTTTCGGCAGGCGTTGGTGAGCTTCCTACACGAGCAGAAGCGTCAGGTACTGCAACTTCGGCTGGACATCCTGGGCCGGTATGGTACTGAATCTATCACTGACCTGGAGTCCAGGATCGCTCAAGGAATTGTGGTAGAACACCCCGCATGGGAAGACTTGATCGTTGCCGAGAATCTAGCCGCACGCCTGGAGGAACTGGATGCCTATCTTGACGATTTACAGAGCGCTGAAGACAATCGCTCTAAATGAGTTTGCCGACGTGGTCGTCAAGGCCTGGATCCTATCCTTGCCAACGGGCGATCCGCTCAAGCTGCGCCTCGACATCGTCGATGGCTCACTGCTCGACGTGTTCATCTCGGCCAGCGGCCGCTATTCCTACCACTGGGAACGCCGCCTGATCTCCAGGGATGACCTCTACCGTCACGACAACGCGCCACACGACAAGTGGCGTCACGTGGCGACGTTTCCCAAGCACTTTCATGACGGCAGCGAAGGCCACGTCGTAGAAAGCCATATTAGCAACGCCCCTGAAGATGCAACGCGCGAGTTCTTGACGTTTGTGCGCCACAAGCTGTTACGCACGCTATAACCAGCCTCGGAGGAACAAGCCTATGTCCAACCTCCCCAATACCCTACGTCGCCTGTTCGGACAGGAAAAAGAAACGCCCGAAGAAGCGATCCCCACGCCCGAGCCTTCAGCAGACGCGACTGGCGTCGCCGAGGTCCGCGCCTATCTTGAGCAGATTCGCCAGAAGATGGAACGGCTGGCGGATGACTTCGCGGCGGGCAGAGTCAATCCCACCCAGTTTCAGGAACTCTACGCCCACTACCAGCAGCAGCGCAAGGTGGTGGAAGAGGCATTGGAGGAGACGCCAGAAGCCGCAGCATGGCGGGCAACAGTGGCCACGGGAGACAGCATGATCATCCGTCGCCGCCACGCCGCCCGCATCCTGGGGTACGCGATCTATCTCAACGCCAACGGCGAGTCCATCCGCACCGTCGGCGAATACGACGTGGATGCCCGACTGCTGGCCTCGGTGCTCGACAGTTTCCGCTCCGACGCTGGGGGACCGCCTGAGCGACAGATGCACAACATTGAGATCGAACACGCCCACTGGGTCGGCTTCGTCCCGGGCGAGTACACAACACTGGTGGTGCTTTTCTCCGTCGAGCCATCCCGCGCCCAACTCGACACATTGCGTGACTTGCAGGCGCATTTCGAGCGCGCCAATCAGCGACAACTTGCCCGAGGCACCATCGACCCGGCGCAGTTAGTCTTCCCCCACGCAGTCGTGTTTGAATAGCCTGCCACCGCTACAATGCATCGCCCAGTAACACTCCCAGAAACCCCACGATCAGGCCGACGTGTAAGAAGAGATGCGTGTGGGCCAACCAGCCAATGATGGGCCAGGCAGGTAACAGTTGAAGCAGGAAATTGGCCGCTACCAGGCCAATGGCGACGATGATAGGAAGCCCGGTCATACGGGCCAGAAAGTCACTGATGCGCTTCAGCAATTCGGTGCCCATCGCACCTCCGATGGTATTGTATGCTAACAGGTACTTGTTTAGCGTTCCAGCACGTTACTTATCCACGAATTCCACGAAACGTCCCACCAACGCACGCGGTACACGCCCCACAATGCGCGTCCCCGTCTCTGTGTGTTCCTCCTGCTCGATCAGCCCCCGCCTGTGGAACAAGTCCACCAAACCTCCCAATTCGTAAGGGACAAGCACGTCGAGCCAGGCCATCTGAGCCTCCAGTACTCCCTCAATGCGAGCCAACAGCGATTCCAGCCCCTCCCCGGTGAGAGCCGAGATAGCGACGCTGTTGGAAAACCGGGCCATAAGAGGGAAGATAACATCAGGCTTTTTGATGGGTAGTGGGCCAATCGCCTTGGCCGTGTCGGGTGTGGGCAACCGATCAATCTTGTTCAGCACGTTGACGATGGGCCTATCAGAGGCCCCGATCTCCTCCAGCGTGTCCAACACCACCCTGACCTGATGGAGGGCATGCGGGTGGGCGACGTCCAACACGTGCAATAGCAGGTCAGCCTCGACCACCTCCTCCAGCGTGGCGCGGAAGGCGGCTACTACTTGGGCGGGGAGTTTCTGGATGAAACCGACAGTGTCGGTGAAAAGGGCCGCGCCTCCTCCGGGTAACTGGACACGGCGCGTGGTCGGATCAAGCGTAACAAACAGTTGGTCCGCCACAGGCACCCCGGCATCTGAGAGTCCGTTGAGAAGCGTGGACTTCCCGGCATTGGTGTAGCCGACGATGGCAACAGTGGGCACGCCAGCCTTACGCCGCCGCGCGCGGTACCGTCCCCGGTGGGCACGCACCGCCTCCAACTCGCGCTTCAGTTGAGCGATACGCTGCCCGATCACACGCCGGTCGGTCTCCAACTGGGTCTCGCCAGGACCGCGCACGCCGACGCCACCAGTGGCCCCGCCAGCCCGCCCGCCGGCCTGGCGAGCCAGGTGGGTCCAGGCCCGCGTGAGACGCGGCAACCGGTACTCGTACTGCGCCAACTCAACCTGTAAGGCCCCCTCGCGGGTGTGGGCGTGCTGGGCGAAGATGTCCAGGATAAGCGCGGTGCGATCGAGCAGTTTGACACCATCGCCCAGCACCTTCTCCAGTTCTCGCTGGTGACGCGGCGAGAGTTCGTCATCAAAAATGACCACGTCGGCAGCGGTTTCCATCACCCGCCTGGCTACTTCTTCGACCTTGCCCCGACCGATGAAAGTGGCCGCGTGAGGACGCTCGAGTCGCTGCGTGGCACGACCCACAACCACGAGGCCGGCGGTCCGGGCCAGTTGCGCCAGTTCGGCCAGCGACTCCTCGACCGGCCAGTGGCCCTCAGGCTCAGATGATGAACGCCGGCGTCTTTTCAGTTCCACCCCCACCAGAAACCCTCGCTCCTGCGGGGGGCCGGTGGGCTCAGAAGGTCTGGCGATGATTCACCTCCAAACTCACGTTTCACGATATACGATTATACGGCTTTTCCCCTGTTTCACAACTCTTACCGATAATAAACTAACTCCCAACTGTCGAGTTGCGCGGTGGTACCGCTCGCCAGCCGCCAGCCGTCCGCCGTGCCCACCACCGTCCACTCGATGTCCCACAGCGTGGCGATGACGCGCCCGCCCACGTTGTCGTAGGCGCGCACCTGGGCGGCGACGGTGGCGGTGTCCCCACTGCGGGCAAGTTCATGCACCACGCCGACCTCCACAGCGACGGTGGTGGCGAAGCCAACCGCCCACGTCTCGTAAGGCTGGGCGGCCCGAGTAGAACCGCTCAGCAGGCCATAGGCCCCGGGCAGGTCGCGATCGTCCACCGCCAGGTAAAAAGAGATGACAGCGTGCTCCGGCGTGTCGGTGCGGTAGGCGTGAGGGCGGTCCAGGTGGAACCAATCGTATCGCTCCCAGGTCCAGGCATAGTTGATCCCGTCCCAGGTGTAGACCACCTCCCACACCAGGCCGCCGCCGGCATCGTAGCCGACGACCACCTCGTCGGCCAAATCTCCATCTATATTCTCCAAACGCACGCCAGCCGCCCCCTCGAAGGGAGCCAACAGCACATAGTTCGCCCCGTCCCAGGCGAAAATGTGGAGAAGACCGATGCTGGCCTTCGCGTGGCCCCAGACGAGGATCTCGGTCCGCCCGTCGGCGTTGACATCGCGCACCTCCAGTTCACAGGTGGGATACTCGCCCAGGCCGTAATCCTCTTTTCCCGGCCCCTTCTCCAGCGGTCGCAGATCATGCCAGGCCTCGCCATCGAGGACGAATGCCGCCAGTTGCGGTGGTTCACCAGGCCACAGGTAGAGCCCCACCCACTCCTGCTCCCCGTCTCCGTCGGTGTCCTCCCAACGCAGGCACAGCGGTTCGACGCCGGCCGCCCCCAGGCGCGCATACCCGGCGGTGGCGATGGCGGAGACAGCGGCAGGATCGAGGGTGGGGATCAAGGGTGTGGGAGTATGGGAGGGGGAGGGTATGGGAGTGGGAGTAGGCGTGGGGATCAAGGGTGTGGGGGTATGGGAGGGGGACGGTATGGGAGTGGGGGGCATCCCCCCCAATGGGGGGGACAGAGGGGGGGAAGAGGGCAGCACCGGCGCACAGGCGACCAGCAATGCAAGCGGGATGATACAGACAAGACAAGACGCAATACGACTCTTCACCGGCCCTCCGGGCAAATGTCAAGCATCAGGTAACTGCTCAGCCAGTCATAAATAGAACACGGGTCAACACGGATCATACGGATGTACACAGATAAGGATAAAACATCTGTGAGAACCCGTCCACCGCGAGTACTCGTGGCGGGTTCATCTGTGTGTATCCGTGTACTATTTGTGCCTATTTTGGGAAGAGCCTGAGCAGTTACGCTGAATCGTTAATTACTATACCATATCCAGGGCCAAAAGGCAATGAGTGAGACACCAGTTCACTCCCCATTCAGCGCCCAGCGCACGACCCTCTCCAGAGTACCCACGTCGAGGGGCTTGTGGACAACATCCAGAATTCCCTCCTCCCTCAACTCCTCCAGATCGTCAGCCAGCGCGTAGCCGGTGATGACCACCCCCTTCACACGAGGGTCCATCTTCCTCAGTTCCCACATCAACTCCCGCCCCCCCATCTCCGGCATCACCATGTCCGTCAGTACCAGGTCTACGCTCTCGGCTGACCGGTAGACCTCCAGCGCATTCCGCCCATCCACCGCCGTGAGCACCCGGTAGCCCAACAACTCCAGCGCCCGCCGGCACAACTTCCGCACTCTATCCTCGTCCTCGACCAGCAGGATCGTCTCCCGCTGCCGCTCCGGAGCAGCCAAAACCTCCTCCGCCTGCGGGGCCTCCTCCGCCTCGGCCGGCCCGTCGTGGGCCGGAAGGTAGACGCGGAACGTCGTCCCCCGCCCCATCTCCGTCTCGACCCCGATGTGCCCCCCGTGCTGTTCGACGATGCCGTGCGCCTGCGCCAGCCCCATCCCCGTCCCCTGCCCGACAGGCTTGGTGGTGAAGAAAGGCTCGAAGAGACGAGACACCACCTCGGGCGGCATCCCGCTCCCTGTGTCCGACACAGCCAGGCACACCCAGTTGGGCGAAGGTCTCTGACCGTTGGGCGAAGGTCTCTGACCGTTGGGCGAAGGTCTCTGACCGTTGGGCGAAGGTCTCTGACCGTTGGGCGAAGGTCTCTGACCGAGCCACGGAGGCTCCTCGCCCGGCACTGCCTCCACCCTGGACAACCCGATGCGCAGTTCCCCCCCACCCGGCATGGCGTCCCGGGCGTTGGTCGCCAGGTTCACCAGCATCTGCTGCATCCGGGTGGGGTCGGCGTTCACCACGCACCGGCCCCGCCCCACCTCCAGCAGGATGCGGATGTCCTCCGGCAGGGTCCGTCGCAGCATGTCGACGCTCTCCTGGATGAAGCGGTTCAGGTCCACAGGGCGAGTCTCGAAATAGGAGCGGCGGCTAAAGTCCAGAATCTGCTCCACCAGGCGGCCGGCCCGTTGCGCGTCGGCGAGGATGTCCTCCAGGTCCGGCGCCAGGTCTCGCGGCAGGTTCCGCTGGTCCAGGAGCATCTGAGCGGAGAGCGTGATGCCCATCAGGATGTTGTTGAAGTCGTGGGCGACGCCGCCCGCCAGTTGCCCGAGAGCAGCCATCCGATCCTGCCGCTGCACCTGCTCCTCAAGACGCTTGCGCTCGGTGATGTCTACGAAGCTATCGAGCAGATGTTCGCGTCCGTCCAGCATGACAGAAACGACCGTCTTGAGAATCGGCACGCTCTTACCATTGGCCTTCAGTAGCACCCGCTCTGAGTTGTCCACCTTCTGTCCAAGGTCAGTGATGGGACACCGTCCCTTCTCCGCTGAACAGATATACTTATGGCACACGGAACCGACAATCTGTTCTTTGGGAGCACCGATCATTTCGATAGCCACGGGATTGGCATCAACGATGACGTGTGTTTGCGCGTCTATAATCACCATTCCGGTCCGCATGGAATCCAATATGGTCTTTAAGCGCCCTTCGCTCTCGCGCAGTGCCTCCTCCGCCCGCTTGCGCTTGGTGATGTCAATGGACACGCCCAAGGTTGCGGTTATATCGCCTTCGGCATCAAAGATGGGGTGCGTGGTGAAAAGGGCCGGGAATTGCTCTCCAGATTTCCGAACCAAGGTCGTCTCCCCGGCGAACCCTGCTTGTCTCTGGCACATGGATTCGATAATCTCGGGAAACCTGGCCATATCTTCCGGTAGATGTAGCATAGCAACCGGCTTGCCGATGACCTCCTCACGGCTGTAACCAAAGATGCGCTCAGCGCCTGGGCTGAACTCCAGAATCCTGGCCTCGGTTCCTAGGAGGCCCGTCGTGATGAACGAGATGTTCTGCGCAGCCTCAAAGATGTCCCGCAGATGCGCTTCGCTTGCTCTCAGCGCCTCCTCCGCCTGCCTGGCACGCAGCAGACGGGCCACGCGGTGACGCAGCACATCCAGGTGGGGGGGCTTGGTGATATAGTCGGTGGCACCCGCCTCGAACGCTCGATCAACCGCTTCCTTATCGTCGAGGGCGGTGATCATCAGCACCGGCGTGCGATCGCCGCCGGGGAGGGCTCGCAGCCGAGCGCAGGTAGCGAAACCATCAATCCCCGGCATCATGATATCGAGCAAGACGAGATCCGGCTGCAAGCGTTCATAGGCAGACAGCGCCTGCACTCCATCTTCGGCCTCTTCCACCGCATAGCCCCCGGGTTCCAGGACGCGGCGCAACAATAGCCGCACAGCCTTGTCGTCGTCCACCACCAGGACCAAAGGAACGTTTTGTTGGGCAGTTGTCTCACTCATGCTTTCCCCCTATCAACTTTTCGCCGAAGGTCTCCCGACCGAGGCGAAAGGCCCTTGGGCTCGGTCAGGAGACCTTCGCCCATCGCAATTGGCGCTTTCCCCCTATTAACTTCGGGAACCACTCATCCAGAGCAACCCCTTCACCCGCTTTACCAACTCTTTCCCCCTGATCGGCTTGGTCAAGAACTCCATGGCTCCGGCGTCGTAAGCATCGACCTGCTCTCCGACACGTTTCCTGAACCCCGAACCGTCGTAGTCAAGCCGTCCCTTGCCGGTGAGCATGAGCACTGGGATGCGAGCGGTGACCTGATTCCGTTGCAGGCGGCGACAGACCTCGTATCCATTCATTCCGGGCATCATGATGTCCAGAATGATGAGGTCGGGCTTCTCCCCCCGCGCCTTCACTAACCCGCTCACGCCATCCAAGGCGGTGAGAACCTCGTAGCCTGCCTTCTCCAGGAGGCGTTGGACAACCCTCACCGTACGCTCGCGGTCGTCAATGACAAGGATGCATGCTTTATGTTCCATCACCAGCCTCCAATCAGCAATCTCGGCGTAGTTTTCCAGCAGCGCCAGGCTGAAGCCACCTACGCTGCGCAGGTCGTGCGAAATGGAATACGCAAAGGCTTCGAGTTCCTTAGTGCTGGGGCATCTAACCGCGGTTTTTCAAAAAGAACTGGTCAAGTTGGGAGGCTACCGAACCAGAGCAAAGCTCTCACCCGGTCTAACAACCCTTTTGCCGTAACCGGCTTACTCAAGAACTCTAAGGCTCCAGATTCGAAACCTTCCATCCGCTCTTGGATACAAATATCAATAGTCTCGTCATCTATATTGGGGACATCAATTTGCCCCTTGCCGGTGAGCATGAGCACCGGGATGCGAGCGGTGACCTGATTCCGTTGCAGGCGGCGACAGACCTCGTATCCATTCATTCCGGGCATCATGATGTCCAGAATGATGAGGTCGGGCTTCTCCCCCCGCGCCTTCACTAACCCGCTCACGCCATCCAAGGCGGTGAGAACCTCGTAGCCTTCCTTCTCCAGGAGGCGTTGGACAACCCTCACCGTACGCTCGCGGTCGTCAATGACAAGGATGCATGCTTTATGTTCCATCACTGGCCTCCTTAACGTGTAAACCGTGAAACGTGAAACGTCAAACGTCAAACGTCAAACGTGACATATTACAATCTGCAATCAGCCGCTATCCAGAGTTTGGCGCACGATTCGCGCCAGCGTGTCCGTGTCGAGGGGCTTCTGGACAACCTCCAGGCTTCCCTCTTCCTTCAATTGTCGTAGATCCTCTGCCAGCACGTAGCCGGTCATAGCCACCGCCCTCAGATGGGGATCCACCTTGCGCAGTTCCCGGATCAATTCCTTGCCACCCATCTCTGGCATGATCATATCCGTGAGCAGCAGGTCCACCCTTCGGCCTTGCTCAGGGCAGGCGCTCTCCGCCGACCGGTAGACCTCCAACGCCTTCCGCCCATTCTCCGCTGTCAATACTCGGTAGCCCAGCGATTCCAGGATTCGCCGGCTCAAATCCCGCACTCTCTCCTCGTCCTCCGCCACCAGGATAGTCTCCCCCTTCCCCCCCACAGCGGCCGCAGCCGGTTCCTCCAGCGGGGCCTCCTCGACCTCCGTCGCTCTCTGGGCCGGCAGATAGACGCGGAACGTCGTTCCCTGCCCCACCTCCGTCTCCACCCCGACGTGTCCCCCGTGCTGCTTGACGATGCCGTATACCTGCGCCAGCCCCAACCCCGTTCCCTCCCCCTTGGGCCTGGTGGTGAAGAAAGGCTCGAAGATACGGGGCAACACCTCTGGCGGTATACCGGTGCCCGTGTCCGACACAGCCAGGCACACCCATTCCCCGTTCGGCGAAGGTCTCTGACCGAGCCGCGGAGGCTCTTCGCCCGGCCCCACCTCCACCCTGGACAAACTGATGCGCAGTTCTCCCCCCTCCGGCATGGCGTCCCGCGCGTTGACTACCAGGTTCATCAGCACCTGCTGTACCCGCGTGGGGTCGGCGTCCACCACGTACTCGCCAGGTCCCACCTCCAGCAGGAAATGGACAGTCTCAGGCAGCGTGCGTTGCAGGATGCCAACGCTTTCCTGGGTAAAGGCCCTCATGTCCACGAGGCGGGTCTCAATCGGGGAGCGGCGGCTGAAGTCCAGTACCTGTCGCACCAGGCGGGCGGCCTCCTGCGCCTCGTCGAGGACACACTCGAGGTCCGGCGCCAAGTCTTGTGGCAGGGAGGACTCGCCCAGGACCATCTCAGTATAGAGGATGATGGTCATCAGGACGTTGTTGAAGTCGTGGGCGATGCCCCCCGCCAGTTGGCCGAGGGACGCCAGCCGGTCCTGCTGGCGCATGTGCTGCTCAAGACGCTTGCGCTCGGTGAGGTCACGGATGATGCCCTGGTATCCCAGAATGGTTCCGTCACCATCCCGCTGCACAGTCGAGGAAAGCAGACAGTCCATCTCCGTTCCATCCTTCTTACGTAACTTCACCTCAAAGTCTCTGATAAACCCCTTTTGCTCTATCTCCTGCTGAAATCCGGACCGGTCAGCGGGATCAGCACATAGTTCCCGGACGTTAACCCTTTCCAATTCCTTCCTGGTGTAGCCAAAGAGATCCAACCCAGCCTGGTTGAGGTCGACGAACCTACCCTCTCGGGTGGTGACGTAGATCGCGTCTGTGGACTGCTCGAAAATGGCGCGGTATTTCGCCTCACTCTCCCGCAGAGCCTCCTGCGCCCGCTTGCGCTCGGCAAGGCTGCTTTCCAAGCCCTGCATCAACCTGGCCTTGCGCAAGGCGGCGGCCATCTGATGGGCGAAGGCGGTGACGGTCGGTGTGTCGCCTGCGGTCAGGTCATCCGAGTGGACCGAGAGCACGCCGAGGACTCTATCATCCACTATGAGAGGAGCGAGAACGGCTTTTGGGATGTTCACAATCCTCACTAGCTGGGCAGCGAACCTCTTTACATGCCTGGGCAACATCTGTTGCATGACATCTTCTATACTCTCCGCCAGGCATGACTTTCTCTCCCAGACCACTTTTCTATACACATCCACACTCTTGATAGGTATGACAAAACTTTCCATTTTGAGGCCCGTCAGCCTCTCAGCGGCCTTGACGACCTTTTCCTCGATGGAGACGTGTTTGACTACAAGTCCTTTCTGGTCCTCGTCTGTGAATAAAACTATACAGATGAAGCCGAGCGTTGCGAACTTTTCCGCAATAGTGACACATATCTCTTCCGGCGTCAGAGCCTGCTCCATGCTTCGAGCCGCCTCGTTCAGCGCCTGCAGCAATCGCCTCACCCGCTTGCGCTGCATGATGTCGCGGATAGCGATGATTTCGCCAGTGATTTTCCCCTCCCTCTTGACTGGTCTGGCGTTAATTTCGACGTCAATGAGGCTCCCGTCCACCCGCCTTATCTGCACCTCATACGGTGCCAGCTCTTTGCCCGCCATACGTTCCGCAAAACGTTTGAGGACGATGCCAAAACTCTTTCTCGGAAAGTGACGCCCAAGTGTTAGGAATCGTTTGCCCACATAGCCTTCTACCTGCAAGCCAAGCATCTCCGCCAACCGCTGGTTGATGTCGGTTACGACACCGCTCCTATCTATCCTTACCAACCCGTCAGCGGCGTGGTCAAAGATCGTGCGGTATCGCTCTTCGCTTTCTCGCAGTGCCTCCTCTGCTCGCCTGCGTTCCCGGCGCACCTCCGCGTCACGCAATTCGCGCTCAATGGCGGGGATGAGCCGTGCCAGGCTGCCCTTCCTGATGTAGTCGTGCGCGCCCGCCTTCATCGCCTCTACCGCCGTCTCTTCGCCGATCACGCCGGACAGGATGATGAAAGGCAGATCGAGACCACTTCCCTGTAACAGCGCCAAAGCGGCCGGCGCGCTGAAGTGCGGCATGGCGTAATCGGAGATGACGATGTCCCAGGTCTGCTGGGCAAGCGCACCGGCCATACCTGCGGCTGTTTCGACCCGTTCAAACGTCGCCTCGTAGCCGCCACGCCGCAGTGCTCGCACCAGCAACAACGTGTCGTCTTCTGAATCCTCAACAATCAATATGCGTAGTGGTGTGCCCATCTTTCCTCATCGCTCATTGGCCGGCAGCGGCGGCAGTCAGGAGACCTGACCGATCAGGCCAGACCTGACAGGTTTTCCGAGAGCGCTTTTATGTCAAAGAATCCGCTGCAAAAACCTTTCAGGTCTTGAACAGGGATTCGTTTAAGACCAGCCAATACATCCCTACATTTCGTATCGCTTCGGTGAATTGGACAAAGTCTACCGGTTTGCGAATGTAACTGTTGGCCCCCAGGCTGTACCCCTCAATCAGGTCCTGCTCTTCCCTCGACGAGGTGAGAAGGACCACAGGAACAAGTCTTGTCCGCTCGTCGGTCCGAATGCGTTCCAACACTTCCAGGCCATTCACTTTGGGCAGTTTCAGATCCAGCAGGATGAGTTGGGGCACCACGCTCGTGTCGCGGCCCGCATACACGCCGGTAGCGAAGAGATAATCTAGCGCCTCAGCCCCATCGCGCGCCACCACCACCTCGTTCAGAATGTTGCTCTTCTTGAATGCACGCAGGGTCAGCGCCTCGTCGTCGGGATTGTCCTCCACCAGCAGAATGACTCTCTTGTCCACACGGTTCCTCCTTGCTTACGGGCAATTTTGCTCGTAGTAACGACTTTAGTCGTTCAAAGCGAGGCCAGAGCGACTGAAGTCGCCACTACGACCCCCATATCTTGTGATTCACCAGTTGCCACACCGTACTTGCCAGACTCCAGTTACGTAGTTAGAGCGTAAAGTAAAATGTCGCACCTTGCTCCACTGCCCCCTCCGCCCAGACCCTGCCGCCGTGGCGATGGATGATGCGCTGCACCGTCGCCAGGCCGATGCCGGTGCCTTCGAACTCAGTCGCCGAGTGCAACCGCTGGAAGGTCCCGAACAACTTGTCAGCGTGGGCCATGTCGAAGCCAGCGCCATCGTCGCGCACAAAACAGGCTGTCTCGCCGTCGCGCTGTGTCACCCCGAACTCTATCCTGGCACGTGGGTGCCTGGCCGTAAACTTCCACGCGTTGCCTAGCAGATTCTCCAGCACCACCCGCAGCAGCCCCGCGTCCCCATCTGCCGTCACCTCTTCCTCAATCACGAACCCCACCTGGCGGTCCGGTTCGCGTTGCTTTAGTTCTGCCGCGATCTCCCGCGCCAAGACACTCAGGTCAGCCCTCTCGCGACGCACCTCGCGGCGCGTTATGCGGGACAACTTCAGCAAATCGTCAATCAGTTGCGCCATGCGCTGGCTGGCCACCCGCACACGGCGGAGGTAGTCCTGGCCCTCTGCATCCAACTCGTCGGTGTAGTCTTCCAACAGTATCTGGCTGAAGCCGTCTATGCTGCGCAAAGGCGCGCGCAGGTCGTGGGAGACGGAATAAGCAAAAGCCTCGAGTTCTTTGTTAGTGGACTCCAGTTGCGCGGTACGCTCGCGCAGCGCATCCTCGGCGCGCCTGCGCTCGGTAATCTCTTGCTGCGCTTGCTCGTACAAGCGGACGTTTTCAATGGCAATGGCCGCCTGTGTAGCCAGGCTTTGGGCCAGGCGAATCTCCTCCGGCGTGTAGCCTTGCGCCTCCGTAGACAGCGCCACCAGGCCCAACACCTGGTCGCGGGCTACCAGGGGCAACGTTAATAAAGCCAGTGCCCCCTTCTTCATCCATGCCAGGTCTGCCTCGTCAACCATCGGATCGTCACGCCGGATTACTACCGGCTGCTGAGTCTCCAGCACACAGCGCATAGCGGGACAATCACTCAGATCGTGAGTGGTGCACACCGGTTCCGCCTCGTCAGGCCAGGCCACACTATGGTCAACCATCGTCACGACCTGGCTCTGCTCGCAATCCCAGAGCGACAAAACGCACCCGCTTAGATTGAGGGCTTTGGTCATCTGCCCGGCTACAGCCTGAAGAACGGCAGGCAGAGAAAAAGAGGAACTGACAGCGGTAGCTGCCTCGTAGAGCGTGGTCAACTCGCGGTTACGTCGTTGCAGCGCATCCTCTGCCCGCTGGCGTTCGGTGGTATCGCGAGAGACGACAACAGCATGGGTAACGTTTCCTGCACCGCCGTAATAGGGATAGTAGGTCACATCCATACACCGCGGCCCAAGCGTGGAAAAGTCAAACCATCCCGTGTAATGCACTACCTCCCCATCAAAGCACTTGTCTAAGCATTCCTTTATGTTTGCGTTATACACGTCCTCTCCCCAAACTTCGACCACGGTCTTACCGATGATCTCCTCCCGTGTCTTGTTATGCGTCTTGCAGTACGCTTCATTTGCCGCCTCATAAACGCAGTTCCTGCCAACGAGAGTCATGAATTCCCTGGAGGTATTCACAATGAACTCGTATCGCCTCCACATTCCCTCCAGAGTCTCGCGCTCGCTGATGTCAGTAAAGGCCGAGAGGACGCCGGTAAACTCACCATCCTCAAACAGTGGCCGGGCGCTGAGCAGGACGGGTATCTCGCGACCATCTTTGGCCCGCATTCGCGCCTCATACTGCTCGCTGACGCCGGCTGGGCGCTGAGACGTTTTCTCCTGCACCCGTTCAATCTCATCTGGCACAATTGTTGTCCGCCAATGCTGGCCCACCAGTTCATCGACACCGTAGCCCAGCAACTCTTCCATTGCCGGGTTGACAAAGGTGATGATGCCGTCTGCGTCTTCGATGCACAACCCCTCGGCCATGCCCTGCACGATGCTTTCGTTGAACACTTTCAGACGCTCCGTCTCTTCGAAGAGGCGCGCGTTCTCGATGACGGTGGACAGATGACCAGCCAGGATGGAGAGGAGGTGCAAGTCTTCCTCGCTGAAAGCGGCCAGCCGGCGACTCTCCAGGTTGATCGCGCCGGTGACTCGCTCGCCGACCCGCAGCGGCACGCATAGTTCAGAACGCGTATCGGGATCAAGGCCATGGTAGCGCTCGTCCTCGCGCGCATCGTCCAGCAGGACGGGCTGCCCGGTCTGCACGACCCAGCCGGGGATGCCGACACCGATACGCCGGCGTTTCAGTTTTGGCCCGCCGGGGAAGCCGCTGTGGGCGCGGATGACCAGTTCATTCGCCGTTCCTTGCGCCCCTGGCTCCACCAGCAGGATCGCGATGTCATCCGGCCGCAGCGTCTTCTGTAGCGCGGACAAGGTGTGGTTGAGAATTTCGTCCAGCCGCACCGACGTCATCACCGCCGTAGCCACCTCGTAGAAAACACCCAGCCGTCTCTCCGCCTGCTTGCGTTCGGTGATGTCATGCGCAACAACCAGGCGACCAGTGAACCGCCCGCGCCGGTCATACAGGGGCGAGATGCGCAGGTCGAAGGTACGCTGCGCCCCGCCTTCACCCAGGACGATCTCCGAATAGGCCTCCCTCACATCGCGGTACCGCTCGACCAGGACTTCGGCGAGCTCAGTCGAGCCGTCAGGCCAATCGGACAGCACATGGGATGCCGGTTGCCCGATGATCTCTGAGGCCGCGTGGCCCAAGAGCCGTTGTGCGGCCGGGTTGAGATCCGCGATACGGTCCTGCATATCCAGCACGATCACGGCATCGCCCATGCTTTCGACGACGGCGTCGCGCGCCACCGGCACAATTCTTAACAACTGAAAATGAAAGAGACCCCAGGCCACTGCCAGGCCAGTCAAAGTAAAAGCGAAGGGGGTCAGGTCCAGACAGGGGAGTGGGCTCAAGCCAGAGACGTACAACACATTCCCCACCCATGGCGCCAACGCGCCGATTAGCAAAGCGCCCGCTTGTCCACGGTACAGGTGCGGCGAACGAACGAGCACCTGGACAAGCAAGAATGTACTGAGCAAGAGCAACAGATAGGAATAGACAAAATTGACCCACCACCACGCACCATACGTCAAGTCTAGCATCGGGAACGAGCCACTGTTGTCCAGTTTGACGCTGCTCCAGATCAGACCGTGTACGTCGTTGGTCCAGACAAGCAGCAATGTGAAACAAGGCACAATGGACAGCCAGATCAGATTGCGCCGTGCCAGCCACTTGTCACGCCTGGTATATTGTAGTGCAAAGACTAACCACGCCAGCGGCACGAAGACAATACCCAGGTATTGAACCTTGGCCCACAGGAGTTTGCCCGGCAAGTCGGTACTCCCCAGTTCCAGCGCATATCCCAGCGACCATTCAGTCACAGCCAGCATGAGCCAAACGAACGGCACTGTACCGGGTGCAGGGCGGCGTCGCCAAACGAAGAGCGCGAGCGCTGCCGAAACAGCCGCTGCCGCGACCAAAGGTGGTACATAAGCGTTGTACTGCCAGCCCATCGCTCCCCCTATATTCAGGCCTAACGCCAATTTGGAGACCCCAACTTGTTGGGAGTATTCGTCACCATCCCGAACAAGTTCGGGATTCCGGTGTGTTGTCTCACCCTCCACCGAGAGGCAGTCTGACCGTGAAAGTGCTGCCCCGACCTGGCTCGCTCTCGACTTCCACAGTGCCGCTGTGCGCCTCGACGACCTCTTTGACCAGCGCCAGCCCCAGCCCGGTGCCACCGTAGCGCCGGCTCATACTACCATCAACCTGGTAGAAGCGCTCGAAGACACGGTCCAACTGGCCGCGCGGAATGCCGACACCGGTGTCGGCCACTTCCAGCACGGCCTCACCTCCATCCCGCCACAGCCGCACGGTCACAGTACCACCGGCCGGGGTGAACTTGAGAGCATTACCGAGCAGGTTGTCCAATACCCGGCGCAGGTGATGAGGATCACCGGACAGCGGAGGCAGGTCGAGCGCGACCTCCGCCGCCAATGCCAGCCCCACTTGTTCTGCGGCAGCCTGGAAATCAGCCATCAGCGTGTGGATCAGGTCCGCCAGATCAACCTGCTCTGGCTTCAACTCGCGCCTTTCCGCCTCCAGGATGATGATTAAATCGTCCATTATCTCTTTCAACATACGCGCGCGGCGAGCGACGACGGTCACCGCTTCTTGCTGCTCAGGCTGCAACTCGCCCAGTTCGCCACTTTCCAATAACTCGGCATAACCCAGCGTGATGCCCAGCGGGGTGCGCAGTTCGTGGGACACGTTCTGGATGAGCTCGTCCTTGAGCCGATCCAATTCTTGCTGTTGCTCCAAAGCGCGGGCCAGCGCGGCGGCGCGTTTTTTCTCCATCGCATACAGCCGGGCGTTGCGAATGGCGATGGCCGCCTGAGTGGCGAACAGGCCCAGCAGTTCCGCGTCGGCCGGAGAGAAAGCGCGCCGGGGGTCCGCGCGGACGTTCAGCACCCCCAGGAACTCCGCGCCCCAGCGGATCGGCGCGCCCACTATGGCTGCATTGGGATAGCCCGCTCGGGAGGGTGACCGTCTCTCCCAGCGCTGGTAATCGTCCACGATAAGCGGCTCGCCGGTCTCCCAGACCCGGCCGGAGAGGCCCTCGCCTTGATGGAGGGTGGTCCCAACAGGCACTACGTTCGAACCAGCGGTTACGCTCAACATCAGCACATCCTGCTCCGGTTGGTAGAGGTAAAGCCCTCCCGAGGTTCCTCCCAGCAATTCGACGGCCCGGGACATAATGGAATGGAGAAGGACATCCAGGTCCAACTCGGCGGTGAGTTCCAGCCCTACCTGGCGCACCGCCTCCAACTGAGCCGTGCGCCGTTGGATCTCTTCCTCCGCCTGCCGGCGCGCCAGGCGCACCTCCGCTTCCTGCAACTCCCGTTGAACGGCAGGTCCCAGGCGCGCCAGGTTGTCCTTCATCAGATAGTCATGCGCGCCAGCGCGCATGGCTGCCACCGCGGTCTCCTCACCGATAGCGCCCGATACGATGATGAATGGCAGATCAAGTTCGCTTTCCCTCAACAGCGCCAACGCGGCTAGCGCGCTGAAGTGCGGCATGGCGTAATCAGAGATGACGATGTCCCAGGTCTGCTGATTGAGCGCCGCGCTCATGGCGGACAGTGTTTCGACCCGTTCAAACGTCGGATCATAGCCACCACGCTGCAACTCTCGCACCAGTAACAACGTGTCGTCCTCCGAATCCTCAACGATCAATACGCGCAGTGATATGCCCATCTTCCCTCGCTGCTCATTGTTCATTGGTCATTTCTCATTGGTCATCATCCCGGCGGGGGTTCGTTCAAGACCAACCAATACATCCCCACTTGCCGCATCGCCTCGCTAAACTGCGTAAAGTCCACCGGCTTACGAATATAACTATTGGCGCCCAGGTCGTAACCACTAACGATGTCCTGCTCCTCCTTCGATGAGGTGAGAATGACGACGGGAAGAAGTCTTGTCCGCTCACCGGCCCGAATGCGTCTCAACACTTCCAGGCCATCCACCTTGGGCAGTTTCAAATCCAGCAGGATGACCTGTGGCATCACGCTCGTGTCACGGCCGGCATACGGGCCGGTGGCAAACAGGTAATCCAGCGCTTCAGCCCCATCGCGCGCCACCACCACTTCGTTCAAAATGTTGTTTTTCTTGAATGCGCGCAAGGTCAGCGCTTCGTCGTCGGGATTGTCCTCCACCAACAGAATGACTCTCTTGTCCACGCAGTTCCTCCTTGCATTTGTTCAGACCTCTGATGTTTCTTCAGATCTCCGAAGTCTTAAAGCGTGAAATAGAACGTCGCGCCCTGCTCGACCGCCCCTTCGGCCCAGACCTGGCCACCATGGCGATGGATGATACGCTGCACAATCGCCAGCCCAATGCCGGCGCCCTCGAACTCGGTCATTGCGTGCAACCGCTGGAAGGCACCGAACAGTTTGCCGACATAGGCCATGTCGAAGCCGACACCGTCATCGCGCACGAAATAGGCCGCCTCGCCATCGCGCTGTGTGACCCCGAACTCTATCCTGGCACATGAACGACTGGCCGTGAACTTCCAGGCATTGCCAAGCAAGTGGTCCAACAGCACCCGCAGAAGGTGCACATCCACATTGGCGACGAGTCCTTCCTCAATCACAAACTCCACCCGGCGCTCCGGCTGCGCCATCTGAAGTTTGGCCGCGATCTCCCGTACCAATGCACTCAGGCCAATCGTCTCACGGTGGATCTCACGCCGCGTTATGCGCGACAGATGCAACAAATCGTCAATCAGTTGCGCCATGCGCTGGCTGGCCGCACGCACGCGCTGAAGACTGTCTCGGCCATCGGCATCCAGACTGCCAGCGTAGTCCTCCAGCAGCGCCAGGCTAAAGCCATCTATGCCGCGCAATGGTGAACGCAGCTCATGCGCGACCGAATACGCAAACCTCTCGAGTTCTTTGTTAGCGGCCCGAAGTTCCGTGGTGCGCTCGATCACTCGCTGCTCAAGTTCCTCATTCAGCCGGCGCACCTCTTCCTCCGCCCGCTTACGCTCGGCGATCTCATCCTGTAACGCCTCGTTGGCCTGTGCCAATTCCGCGGTCCGTTCCTGAACCAGTGTCTCCAACCCCTTGCTATAGTCCTCAAGTTGCTCCTGGGAGGCGCGTAATTCCCTGATCATCTCATCGAAGGCTCTGGCCAATACTCCCACTTCTCCCGTAGCCCTGGTATCAATGGGATGATCCAGGTGACCTGCGCCAAACGCCTTCGCCGCGTCGGCAAGCCGGACGATTGGATCGGAAATTCCCCTGGATAGAACCAGCGCTCCCCCAACAGCAAGGGCCATAATGGCAATCGCCAGGAGCAGGTTATTGCGCAAGACGGAACGGGTGGCCTCATTGACACTATCAAGCGACATCGCGAGCAAAACCCACCACGTCTCTTCGCCTATCTCGACCTGCTCGATGATCAGCGTGCCCCGCCTGCCCGTTCGCGGGTCAACGTAGTCTTCGATCAGAGAAGACTCCACATCCAGGATATCCGCTTCGATGCGCTCTCCATAACATTCCCTGTCGTCGGCAAGATAGACTGTTCCATCGGGCATGACGACCTTGCAGGATATGATGTCTCTGGCGATGGCAACGTCCTGGATCGCATTCTCAACGGAGATCCAGCTCAGAGATCCAAACGCCTCCCGCGTGCTCAGCCCGATCTGCCTTGCTATGAGTCTGCCCCCCCCGATCAACTCGTCGTTCAAGACCCTGGCTTGTCCAGTGATCGCCAGGACGGTACTGATCGCTACGGCCACACTGACCAGCAGGATGCTGCCTACCATCAACCTTTTGAAGAGAGTCATCGCGTTCCCCATTGTTTCAGCGTCCAGTACCCCACCCCGAAGCGTGGCACACTGGGACGCGAAGCGGCTGCAAGACCCTACGCGCTGCCGGGTGGCATCTCGATCGGCTCACCAGGCGTGAGTTCGAACGGTTCTGTATCAGGCGCATAGTGTTCGACCCAGCCGACAAAATCCTCAGCAGTCTGAACGAGAACCGGGAACGTGCCGTAGTGCTCCGGGATCACGTATTTGGGCCGGATCAGTTTGCAAGCATAGGCAGCCTCCTTCGGCCCCATCGTGAATACTCCGCCGATGGGCAAGATAGCCAGGTCAGGTTCGTAGAAATTGCCAATGACCAACTCCATGTCGGCCATCAACCCCGTATCGCCTGAGTGATAGACCTTGAACCCGTTTTCGAACTCAATGACGTAACCCACGGGCTCGCCTACGTACTTGTTGATGCCTTCGAAGCCAGTCAGTTGGGCTCCGGAAGAGTGATCGGCGCCTACCATCGCAATCTTGAGCCCCTCGATTAGACTGGTTGCTCCCTTGTTGGCAAGTTCGAAGGTGAGCGTGTCCGCCTTGGGAATTTCAGCCTTGATAAAGAACTCCAATTCCCACGGCGCAATGATCTTGGGGCTGTACCGCTCGACGATGTCCTGTGTGTCAGGCAACATGAAGTGGTCTACGTGGCCGTGCGTGAAGAGGACAATATCCACCTTGGAGAATCCCCCCATCGTCCTGTACTCGGCGGGACATTTCGGATTGGTGCTCAGCCACGGGTCCAGAAGGACAACCTTTCCTCCTGGGGTCTCGAACTTGAAACTGCCGTGTCCCAACCATTCTACCAACACCTTCCCGTCGGAAAGCACTTCCGGCGCTTCAGCCGCAGACGTAGGTGTCGTCTTCTCTTCCTCAGCCGGCTCAACGGGTGTTGGAGCCTCAGTAGGCTCCGCCGCCGCCGGAACCGTGGAAGCGGGCTTCTCTTCCTCAATTGGCGTCGGGGCTGGTGTGGCCCGGCAGGACGACCCCAACAGGGCTATAGCAGAAAGCCCCACACCAGATGCTGAAACCGCTTTGAGGAAATCCCTTCTCGTCAGTTGTCCACTTTTGATCTGCATCTCGTCCTCCTTGTACAGATAGATTCGGGGCAGTACTCCGGCCCCGCCAGGCGTCCAATAAGGAATACCCCCCCCGTCGGCATCTGACGCTCAAGAATAGTATACCAATTTACGAAGGTCATGTCTATGGGACAATGACCCATTTTAGCCTCCCCAACGCCCCATTTTATCCCATAATAGCAGTCCATCTGTCGCTTATGTCTACCAACGCGCCAGCCGGACACCGCCTTTGGGCACAAACGGCACAAAGACAAATACAGCATACCACAGACAATCACACCTGGGGATTGCAAAGAGGTTACAATTTGGTTACGAGAGGCTTGTTTGCCGAAGGTCCCGGTCCCTTGTTCGCCGAAGGTCTCCTGACCGAGGCATCTTCAACTGCGCACAGCAAAGAGGTTACAATTTGGTTACGAGAGGCTTGTTTGCCGAAGGTCCCGGTCCCTTGTTCGCCGAAGGTCTCCTGACCGAGGCATCTTCAACTGCGCACATAGGGGGGCTCGGTCGGGAGACCTTCGCCCAACGGTCGGGAGACCTTCGCCCAACGGTCGGGAGACCTTCGCCCAACCGTTTACCTTAAGGTCGCACCGCCGTAAAACAGACGGTGCTGGTCGCTTTTTGTCCCAGCATCGGCTCTTTTAGGCCGATGCGCTTGAGCAAAATTCCCAAAGCGGGAACTGCTGCTCACCTTGTCACTTTGTCCCCCTGCTCCAACCACACCTCCAATACCCGCCCCACCCGCTCCAGGCTCTCAGCGCTCACCTTGTCGGGCGTGTCCTGGGTGGTGTGCCAGTAAGGGTAATCGAAGTCAATGATATCCACAGCAGGGATACCGCGCTGGGCGAAGGGCACGTGATCGTCGTAGATCGCCCAGCGATACTCGGAGATGAACGTATCGGTGTACGAGAGCGTCGCGGCGATCTCCCACAACCGGGTCTGTAACGGCGCGTCGGAGTTACGCTCCAGAAAAATCTGCTGGTCGGCGTCGCCGATCATATCCACGACGACCACCGCCTCGGGCATGATCTCCAGGTGGGCTGCCATATAACTGGAACCTACACACCACTCCCAGCCGTCGAGTCGACCGTTGTCCTCGGCGTCGAAGAAGGCCAGCCAGATCTGGTGCTGCAGTTTGTCCTGGTCCAGCGTGCGGGCCAGTTCCAGGAGCACCGCCACACCGGAGGCCCCGTCGTTGGCACCCATCACGGGAACGCTGGGATCCTCCTCATCGGCACTGAGGCGGGTGTCGTAATGAGCGCCCAGCACAATCACCGGCCCCTCCCCCACTCCCTGGTCTGAGCCCGTCGAAGACCGACCGACGACGTTGCGCACGGGCGTCTCGCGGTAGGTGAACTCCTCCGTCTCGACCGCCCAGCCCTGCTCCTCCAGTTGAGCGATGATGTAGTCACCGGTGGCCCAGCCGGCCTCCGACCCGGTGGGGCGGAAGCCCAGGTCACATTGGGCCAGGACGTGAGAATAGGCCGCCTCGCCGTCGAAAACCAAAGGTTCCGGCTCCGGCGCGCCGCACCCGGCAAGCAAAACAATGAGAGCGGCCAACACCGCCCCTATTCGCATAGCCTGATACCGCCTCTGCGAACACCCCATCACCATCTTCCTCCACCTATCATAATGACTACACGAAGACGCCTCGTTTCTCATTTCTCATTTGCTCATTCAAATCCGCCATCGCCCGCGCCGCGTAGGCCCTATACCGCTTCCACTTGTTGCGCACCGGCGGCAAAAGCAGCGGCAGCAGGCCGAAGTTGGCCTTCATCGGCTGGAACGTCGCCGGGTCCGCGCGGCTCACGTAGTGGCACAGCGCTCCCAGCATCGTCGTGCGCGGCAAGACCAGCCCCTCCTGCCCCAGCACAAAGCGGGCCACGTTGACCCCCGCCACCCACCCGCTGCCGACGCTGCCCACGTACCCCTCCACGCCGGTGATCTGCCCGGCGAAGAAGAGGCCCCCGCCGCAGCGGCCTGAAAGATCCGCCGCTGGGCTCAGCCTCAGCGTCGGTTCCAGCAAGAGCGGCGCGTTGATAAACGTGTTGCGGTGCATCTGCCCGTAGCGCACAAACTCCGCCCGCTCCAGCCCCGGGACGAGCCGAAACACCCGCTCCTGCTCACTGTAGCGCAGGTTGGTCTGGAAACCGACCAGGTTGTAGAGCGTCCCGGCCAGATTGTCCTGCCGCAACTGCACCACTGCATAAGGCCGCTCCCCCGTGCGCGGGTCGGTCAGCCCCACCGGGCGGAGCGGCCCGAAGGCCAGTGCGTCCCGCCCCCGCGCGGCCAGCACCTCGACCGGGAGACAACCTTCGAAGAAACGGGCATCCTCCCGCTCGAAACCGTGCAACGGGATACGCTCCGCTGTCGCCAGCGCTTCTACGAAACGGCCGTACTCCTCCTCCGTCATCGGGCAGTTGATGTAATCCGCATCCCCCCGTCCATAACGGGAAGCACGAAACGCGACCGACATATCAACCGAATCGACGGCCACGATGGGCGCCAGCGCGTCGTAAAAGTACAGGTGCTCCTGGCCTGTCAGCGCGGCGATGGCCCCGGCGAGCGCGTCGGAGGTGAGAGGGCCAGTGGCGATGACGGCTGGCCCCTCGGGTATCGCCGTCACCTCCTCACGCACCAGGCGAATGTGCGGGTGGGCCTTGATGCGGCGGGTGACCTCAGCGGCGAACAGTTCCCGGTCCACCGCCAGCGCGCCGCCGGCCGGCACTCGTGCGCCGTCGGCACAGGCCAGCACCAACGAGCCCAGGTAGCGCAGTTCCGCCTTCAAGAGCCCGGCAGCCCGGTCGGGCAGGTCAGAGCCCAGGCTGTTGGAGCAGACCAGTTCGGCCAGGTAGTCGCTGACGTGGGCCGGGGTTGACTTATGCGGGCGCATCTCGTACAGGATCACATCCACGCCCCGCTGGGCGGCCTGCCAGGCCGCCTCGCTCCCGGCCAGCCCTCCGCCGACCACGGTGATGACAGTGGACATCTCAGGCTCCATAGTGGGCATTATTCTACCACAGGTGCGGGGAATGTTCCATCGTTTGGCGTGCGCGGCGGAAGAGGGTATAATCGTGAGTAGACACAGCGGAAAGGAAAAAAGCGGTGATTCGTCAGTGTGACGACAGCGAGTCCGAAGTGATCTGGGAAATCATCAACGAGGCTGCCCAGGCATACAAAAGGGTGATCCCTGCGGACCGTTGGAAAGAACCTTACATGTCCCAAGACGAACTTCGGCATGAGATGGGGCAGGGTATCACATTCTGGGGATATGAAGAGGATGGCGAACTGATTGGCGTGATGGGCATCCAACACATTCAAGATGTGACCCTCATCAGACACGCCTACGTTCGCGCGGCCAAGCAAAATCAAGGCATAGGGTGGAAACTGCTATCCCATCTTCGAAACCAGGCGACTCGTCCGACCTTGATCGGCACCTGGCGGGATGCTGTCTGGGCAGTTCGCTTCTACCAGAAACACGGCTTTCGACTGGTCTCCCCGGAAGAGAAAGACCGGTTGCTGAGAAAATACTGGTCGGTCCCTGAACGTCAAATCGAAACCTCTGTGGTTCTAGCAGACCAGAAGTGGTTCGATGCTCATCAGCGGAGGGGTGTTTGAAACACGAATGGCGCGAATTGACGCGAAAGGCACGAAAGGGGAATTTCGCGGTCTTCGTGCCGCTTCGTGATCTTCGTGTTTCAGAATCCCCGCCGACAAGGAACGCTACCGGCGGCCAATCAAGGCCGGACGCAATGAGGTCGTCAAGATATTTGGCGCCATGGCGCCCAAAAAGAAACAAAGGAGATTGGTCATGAACGAAACTCGAACTTCAAAAAAACGTGGTGTAACCATCATTCGTTGGATTGCAAGACTCTGGAGCATCGCAAGTATTGGGTTTGTCCTGCTGATGTTCATCGGAAACGGCCTTGCAGAGGGATTCAACCTGGCGCAGTTTGTCTTCCGTGACCTGGTTGGACTGCTCTTCTTCCCCTGCGGGCTTTGCCTGGGGATGATTGTGGCCTGGCGTCGGGAAGGGCTGGGAGGAGGCATTACTGTCGGCAGCCTTCTGGCTTTCTATACGACGTTGCGTATCGCGGATGGCCGGTTTCCGCGTGGCCCGTACTTTGCGCTCGTAGCAGCGCCAGGAATCCTATTCCTGGTGTGCTGGATGCTATCGCGAGAGCCGTTGTGGTGAAACAGATGATCCTGTTCTCAGAACTCGGACTGCAGGACAGTAACGGATCGTGACGCTGTGAGAAGTCCGTTGCTGTCCTGAAACCAGAGTTCTAAAGGAGCAGCCATCGTGTTCTCAACCTGAACGAACCGCTCCAACGCGCCAACGGGCTGCGCTATCCCTGGGATTACGCCAAACTGTGGTGGCACATGCGCCGCCAACCTGAATGTCTGGCGATCAAGAGCGTCCTCGTATTGCCTGAGTATTGGGGTACCGGTGTCAGTGTGCTGCTCTTTGCCGAAATGGGCAAGCGCGCCAGGGCCAAGGGGTTCGAGTGGCTTGACTTATCACTCACATCAGAGGATAATCCGAACACGCCCACCCTTGCCAGGCGCATGGGAGCCAGACTCTATAAACGTTACCGTGTCTACCGGCTGTGGATATAGAAGGTAATTGGTAAGCGTTCAGCCCCCTCTCCCTGGCAGGGAGAGGGTTGGGGTGAGGGTGGAGTTTCGCCAGTTTTGCAGACTTTACCCTCCCCCTGCCCCTCCCTGGGAGGGAGGGGTGAACGCTTACGGTAATTGTACCTGGGTACAAGATCAATTTCGGTCGCGGGCCCGATGACAAGCAGAACAAACTCTGATATAATGTAACCGATGGCCCGAAATACGAGGAGGGTACAAGAGATGCAAACCAGAAGTTTCAACCCCAGTCCCCAGTATCTGACCAAGTTACGCCTGGTCATCACGCTCGTGGCGTTGTTGATCCTGGCCGGCGGCGCCCTGATCAGTTGGCTCATGAGCACCGACCCGAAAATAGGCGCGGACGGCGCCAGGATTGTCGCCATCGTCACCGCCGTCGTTGACGCCGTCTGGTATCTGCCAGCGCTGATACTGACCGGCCCCTACTATCGCAGCCTGGCCTACGAGATTCAGGACGACGAGGTGATCGTGCAGGCGGGCATCTGGACCAAATCGGTCAAGCACGTGCCTTACCGCACAGTGACCAATCTGACAATCAAGCGGGGCATCCTGGATCGCTGGCTCGGCATCGGCACACTGAACATCCAGACGGCCGGCATGAGCGGCACGACCGGTGCTGAGGAGAGCCTGGTGGGCCTGACCGACGTTCAAGAGGTCTATGAGATCGTGGTAACAGAACTGCGACGTTTCCGGGGGAGTATGGCCCCGACGGCCGCCGGAGTGGAGGGCGAACCGGCCGTGGCCTCGATCAATACCTTGAGCGCGATGCTGACCGAAGTCCGGGCGATTCGGCGAGCGCTGGAGCAGGGGCGAGGCAAGTCGGGTTGATAGTATCGGAGCAAACAATCCCCTTTCCGACTTGCCTCGCCTCTACTTGCGGCACAAGATGATGCTCGCCCACGCGGTGGTGACGCTGGCAGCGGTCCTTTTCGCCGAGGGGACGGCCCTGGGAGTCACAGCCTTGATTATGCACCAACCGGTGTTCACCCGGCCCGCCTGGGGCCTCCATGTCGCGCTCGTGACAATCAGTGCCGCGCTGGCGGGGCTGCTGTTGGGTGCGTGGGCCAGCCGGAGTCTCACCCGCCGCCTGGGACGCGCTTTCAAAATCAGCAGCGCCTGGCTGCGCGGCAACCTCTCTCTGCGCATCGCAGACCCGACGACCGATGACCTGGGGTTGCTAGCCGGGCAACTGGACCTGCTAGCCGAGCACCTCGAACAAGACGAGCAAGACCTGGACGAACTGCGGGAGCGCAACGCGCGCCTCACCGACCAGGTACGCGCCCTGGCCGTGGTCGAAGAGCGGAATCGGTTGGCCCGCGAACTGCACGACAGCGTCAAGCAACACCTCTTCAGCCTGGCGATGGCGGCCAGCGGAATCCGCACCCGCCTCGACGCGCTGCCGGGCGTGCCGGACGACCTGGGCGAGATGGTGCGCGAGATCGAGACAGCAGCCCAGACTGCCCAGCGCGAGACGACCCGCCTGATCGAGGACCTGCGCCCCGGCTCGCTCCAGGAGCACGGGCTGGCGGCGGCGCTCAACGACTACACCTTGCTCTTCGGCGCGCGGGAGCACATCCTGATCTACCTGGAGGTGCAGGGCAACGACGCACTCCTGCCTCCATCCATAGCCAATTCGCTCTACCGCGTGGCCCAGGAGGCATTGTACAACGTGGCCCGGCATGCCCAAGCCACCCGTGTGGACGTGAACCTGCGCTGTATGCCCGCGCAAGCAAGACTGACCATCCGCGACAATGGCGTCGGGTTCGACACCGAGCAGGCTCGCCGGGGCCTGGGGCTGGGACTGACGAATATGCAGGAGCGTTTGATAGCCGCCGGCGGGCGGCTGGCCGTCGAAAGCCAGGTCGGCAGTGGCACCACAGTGCTGGCCGAAGTCGAACTACCCTATCCACTGGGATTGTCCTTTGGCACACAGGCGGAGATTGCCGGGCTGGACAGAAATCGCCCCAGCCCGACGATTGAAAACTGGGCCTGGCTGGGCCAGAGGCTAGTCATCCCGGTGGGGCAAACCTGGCCCTGGCTCCCCGCCGACCGGGTGCACCTGCGCCGACCGCTGGTGGAGATCAGCGAGGAAGCGTTGACGATCAAGAAAGAGACCGGCTTCCTGGGTCTCAAGAGAGACTACGTCCTACACGTCCTACGTGTCTCAGAACGGGGTCAACAACACCGCGCACCGTTGGTCCGGGTGAACCGCAGCCGGTCGGGATACGAATGGGAGGCCGAAGACGTTTCGTGAGCACTGCGCCACATCCGCGGCCTGAGCGGCAGGATGGTACTGACGCGCAACGGGCAACCCCTGGCAGCGATGCAATACCAGGGCCGGCTGCTGAACACCTGGAGCGAGATCGTCTACGACGGACGAGGCTACCGGTTGTCCTACGCCAAGAACGAGGACCGGCCAGACACCCGCGTTCTCGTGGACGAAGCCGGCGACGAGTGCCTCTTTATTGAAGGCGGCGGGTCGCCCCAGATCGAGTTGCGCCGTGCGCTGCCACTGCCCCTGCTGGTGATGGTGACCATGCGTTTCGTGGATGAGACGGCTTTGACCACGGAGGCAGAGGAGTAGGGAGTATGAGAGTATGGGAGTATGGAGTATGGGAGTATGAGAGTATGGGAGTATTGAGTAGGAAGTATGGGGGAGATTCGACACTACTCCCTACTCCCTATTTAGTGAGATAGCACAGATTCATACCTGAAAGGAGAAAAACATGAGAACCATTCTATTTCCAATCTACACGCTGAAACCTTACGAACGAGGTATCCAGGAGACCCTGGGCAAGTATTCCTGCTTTGTCATGCCCGGGCTGGGGTTTCAGATTCCCATCGTCCACCTCGTCCGCGTCCGCGACATCCGCGAACACACGATGGACATCCCGCCCCAGGCAGTCATCACCAAGGACAACGTCGAGATCATGGTAGACGGCGTCATGTGGGTGCGCCCCTCTTCCGACGAGGAGTCCATCAAGCGAACCTTCTACAACATTGACAACTGGAAACGGGCGGTGATCCAACTGGCGATGACCAACCTACGCCAGGAGTTCGGCGATCTGACGCTGGACGAGAGCCTGGTGGCGCGCGAGAAAATTGCAGACAGTTTGCAGTCAATTCTCAACGCCTTCGCCAGTGAATGGGGACTGAGGGTGAGCAAGATCGAGATCATGCTCATCGACCCGCCCGAGGACATCAAACTCGCTATGCACAAGCAAAAGACGGCCGAGCAGGAACGGCGGGCCATGCGTCTGCTGGCCACCGGCGAGTTCGAGGCCGCCGAGCAGCAGAAACTGGCCATAATCCAGCGCGCCGAGGGCGAACGTGAAGCGACGATCAAGGTCGCCGAGGGTAAGGCACAGGCGATCAAGTTGGTCAACGAAGCCGCACAGCAGTACTTTCAGGGCAACGCCCAGGTGTTGAAGCAGATGGAGATGACCGAGAACGCGCTGCGCGACAACGCCAAGATCGTCATCACCGAGGAAGGCATCAGCCCCACCCTCCTGCTGGGCAGCCTGCCGGTCTCGGTGAGTAAGTGAGTAGATGAGTAGGTGAGTAGATGAGTAAATGAGTAGATGAGTAAAAACGGAACTGAGGGGGGTGAGCCCATCACCGTCTTCGTGGTGGACGACCACGATGTGGTGCGCAAAGGGCTGCGCTTCTACCTGAGCGCCCACCCGGAAATCACTCTCGTGGGCGAGGCTGGCGACACGCAGAGCGCCGTGGAGGGAGTGGCCGAGCACGTGCCCGACGTGGTGCTGATGGACCTGGTGATGCCGGGAATGGATGGGGCGGCTGCCACCCGCGCCATCCGGGAGCGCTGCCCGTAGATACAGGTGATCGCCCTGACCAGTTTCAAGGAGAAGGAGTTGGTGCAGGGGGCGCTGGAGGCGGCCCAGGCGCTGATTCAGGCCACGAGGGAACCGCCGTTCCCCGGCTACGACCTGACCCCCCGCGAGCGGGAGGTGTTGGTCCTGATGGTCGAGGGGCTGAGCAACCCCGAGATCGCCGAGAGGCTGGTGCTCAGTCCCTCCACCGTCAAGTTCCACGTCAGCAACGTTCTCTCCAAACTGGGCGTGGCCGGCCGCACCGAGGCGGTGGCGCTGGCCGTGCAACATCACCTGGTCACCTGACCAGGTAAAAGACTACCCACCTGACCAGGCTCAAAACTCCCCGGTTGGTCGATGCGCCGGGGAGTTGTTTGTGCGTCCGCATTCAGGCAAGTTGACCGCGTTGCGAGGATGGGGAGGATATGATAAGATAGGGGTATCTGGAATGTCTTATTCATAGGTTGGCCGCGAAACATCACTAGGGAGAGCGAATTGTCCACCCCACTCCTGACCACCAAACTCTATATCCCCCCCGTCTGCCCAGGGTTGGTGTCGCGCCCGCGCCTAATTGAGCGGTTGAACACGGGCCTGCACCGCAGACTGACGCTCATCTCCGCCCCTGCCGGCTTTGGCAAGACCACGCTGCTGAGCGAATGGATACATACGATAGTAGGGGCGCATCGCGCGGTAGGGGCGCATCGCGATGCGCCCCTACACGTCGCCTGGGTCTCGCTGGACGAAGGCGACAATGACCCGATGCGGTTTTGGTCGTACTTGTCTGCCGCGCTGCAAAAGGCGCAGCCAGGGACTGGCGAAACTGCCCTGACGATGCTCCGTTCCACTCCACCGCCTGCTATTGAGGCAATCCTGACGACGTTGATCAACGAAATCGTGGCTGCCTCCCAGGGCGACCACGAAGATCACCCCTACGTTCTGGTGCTCGACGATTACCAGATGATCAAAGAGCAGTCCATTCACGAATCGCTTGCTTTTCTGCTCGACCACTTGCCCCCGCAAATGCACCTGGGTCTAGCCACGCGCATTGATCCGCCCCTCAACATCGCCCGGTTGCGCGTCCGTGGACAAGTGACCGAACTTCGCGCCGACGACTTGCGTTTCACGCCTGATGAGGCCGCCTCTTTCCTTAACCAGGTGATGGGCCTGGGGCTCTCCCAGAAAGACGTGGCGGCGTTGGAAGCGCGTACTGAGGGCTGGATCGCGGGCTTGCAGGTGGCGGCGATGGCGATGCAGGGACGGGATGATCTGTCCGGTCTTGTCGCGGCGTTTGCCGGCAGTCACCGCTACATCCTCAGTTATCTGGTGGAAGAGGTGCTCCAACGGCAGCCGGAACACACGCGGATCTTTCTGCTCCAGACCGCTATTCTCGACCGGCTGAGCGGTTCGCTGTGTGATGCGGTTGCAGATCAGAATGGCAGCCAGGAGACACTAGAGTTGTTGGAGGATACGAACCTGTTCACTGTCCCGCTGGATGACGAAAGGCACTGGTATCGCTATCATCGTCTCTTTGGCGATACGCTCCGCGCGCGGTTGGAGCGAGAGTTTGAGGCACACGAGATCCAAACCCTGCACCGCCGGGCCAGCGATTGGTACGATCAGCACGGGTTTGTCCTTCAGGGGATAAATCACGCGCTGGACGCGCAGGACTATGAGCGCGCAGCGCAGTTGATCGAGCGGCGCGCCGAGGAGATATTCCAACGCAGCGAGTTGAACACCCTCTTGGGATGGATACGGGCATTGCCCAGCGAACTGGTCGAGGAACGTCCCGTGCTCAGCATGATCTACGGGTGGGCGCTCCTGGCCACAGGACATGCCGACGAAGCGGAACAGTGCATGTGCAATATCGAGCGGGCGGTGGGGGCAACGGCCGATGTGCTGGCCGCCGACAGCGCCGAGCGCCGGTCACTCACGCCAGAAGCACTGGGGGCGCTGGTCGAGGTCACAGTGCTGCGCATCTCCCAGGCGGTGACCCGGTTCGACATCCCCCTCGTTCTTGAACTAACGCAACGGATGCTGCCCTGCGTGGACGATGACACACGGCCCTACCTCTACAACCGTCCAGCAGACCTGCGTCCTGTGGTCATCTTTGACATGGCGCTGGCCTACGAATTCGGCGGTCAGGTAAGCGCGGCGAGCCAGGCATTTGCCGACGCCGCCGAATCGAGTCGCGAGCAACGCAACCAGTTCATCCTCCTGATGGCGATGAGCCACCTGGCGCAGTTGCAGGTGCTGCAGGGACAACTGCGGGAGGCGGAGAAGACGTGCCGGCAGGCGTTACAATGGGGTACAGAGGTCGCTGGCCCCTCCTCGCCAATCGTCGGCTTTGCGCACATCGGGCTGGGCAATCTGTCGTATGAGCGGAATGAACTGGACGCAGCGTTGACACGTCTGCAAGAGGGCATCGCGCTGCTCGAACCCTGGCGCAATCTGGAAGGCTTGTTGGCCGGGTACATCGGCCTGGCGCGGACAAAGCGCGCTCAAGGAGATTGGACAGGCGCTTTCGAGGCAGTTGACGCACTGGCCGAACTCTGCTCGACCCCCGCAACGCAGATGATGGCGCCCGCCGCAGAAGCGTTCAGGGCATCATTGTTGATCGAGCAAGGAAACCTGGATGCTGCGGGGCAATGGGCCGCGACTTCCGGTCTCAGCGCAGATGGGGCTCTCGTCTATCTCCGCGAAGGCGAAACCCTCATTTTTGCGCGGGCGCTCATTGCGCAGGAAGAACTGAACGACGCCATACGACTGCTCACTCGCCTGTTGGCCGCTGCTCGAGACGGCGGGCGTGGGGGGCGAGTGATCGAGGTTCTGGTGCTCCAGGCGGTGGCGCTCAAAGCCCAGGGCAGGCAGGCTGAAGCGCTGACAGCGCTCGAGCGGGCGTTGGCGCTGGCCGAACCCGAAGGTTATGCCCGTGTGTTCATTGACCAGGGTGAGGCCATGGCGGTGCTGCTTTCACAGGCGGACACTCTGCCCGCTTACGTGGGGCAACTGTTGGTGGCTCTGGAAAACGAAATAACGGCCGAGCAGCGGACGACGGAAGAACCTGCTTTGTCACCGGGGCTCGATCAATCGTCCTTGGTCGAACCTCTCAGCGAACGAGAATTGGAATTGCTGCGGCTCATCGCCGCCGGGATGACCAACCGGGCCATCGCCGAATCGCTGATGGTGTCTGTGAACACGGTCAAGACACACGCCCGGAATATCTACGGCAAACTGGGCGTCCGCAATCGCACCCAGGCCGCCGCCCGCGCCCGCGAGTTGGGACTGATCTAGATTTGTTAGTAACCAGACCCTTGAGGTTCTGAAAACCTCAAGGGTCTTTGCTTTTCCAGTCACCCTTGTGGGTGATTCCCCATCCTTTTGCTAATCATCCCCCTGAATCGCCCATTTGAATGATGACGGCTATCGCTCTGTCTGTTATACTGCAAACGTCGGTACAAAAACACACAGCACAAAAAGGAGGAACTCGAAATGCAGAAAAGGAGAAACGACCCATGAGTAAAACGAGTGAACCAGTTGTCCGCGTGAACCATTTTCGCAAGCTCTACGGTGATTTTGTCGCCGTGGACGGCATCAGTTTTGAAGCGCACCGGGGTGAGATTTTCGGCCTGCTGGGACCCAACGGCGCGGGTAAGACCAGCACGTTGGAGTGCCTGGAAGGAATTCGTCAGCCAGACGGCGGCACGATGGACATCCTGGGCATTGATCCCGTCCGCCAACCGCGCAAGTTGCGCGACCTGATCGGCGTGCAACTGCAGATCGCCGGGCTGCCGGCCACGATGCAGGTCGAGGAAGCGATGCGCTTTTTCTGCGCCTATCACCACGTCGCGCCACGCTACGATCTGCTGGACCGGCTGGGGTTGGGGGAAAAACTGGACAGTCGGTACGACGAACTCTCGACGGGGCTACAGCGCCGGCTGGCATTGGCGCTGGCGCTGGCACACAAGCCCCCGGTGCTCTTTTTAGACGAGCCGACCGCGGGATTGGACGTGGGATCTCGCGCCGAACTTCACGCACTGATGCAGGAATTGCGCGATCAAGGCGCGACCATCATCCTGGCCACGCACGACATGGCCGAAGCGGAAAAGATGACTGACCGCGTTGCCATCCTGCTGCGGGGCAAAATCGTAGCCACCGGCAGCCCGCGCGAACTGACCGCCACCGGCGAAGGTTTCACCAAAGTCTCTGTCCGCACCGAGCAGTCGCTACTCGCCGACGACGGCACGAACTTTGCCGCAGTCAGCCATCGCACGGTCAAAGAGGAGTATGTCATCTACTTTAGCACCGACCCCGGCCCCACCGTGTCGGCCATCTTGGAATACATCGGTGCGCAGAACGACAAGTTGATTGATCTGCGTGTAGAGCGCCCCTCGCTCGAAGAACGATTCCTGGAGATCACGAACTCTGGAGGTGTACAATGACGGCCTTTGTCAATCATTTTGTCTTTGAGTTCAAGACCGGCTTGCGGGACTCGAACCTGTTGTTGATGAACTACCTCTTCCCGTTGGCTTTCTACGCCATGATGGGCCTGGTGATGACGCAGGTCAACCCCACTTTCACGGAGACGATGATCCCGGCGATGGTGGTTTTCGTGGCCATGGTCAGCACTCTGTTGGGCCTACCTGGCCCGCTGGTCGAGTCCCGCGAGGCGGGCATCTACCGCAGCTACAAGATCAACGGCGTGCCCGCGCTCTCGATCCTGTCCATTCCGGTGCTCTCGACGATTTTTCACGTGCTCATCGTCGCTGCCATCATTTCGCTCACCTGCGCGCCACTCTTTGACGGCGTGGTACCCGAAAACTGGGTCAACTTTGTGCTGGTCACGTTGGTCACGGTGTTTGCCTTTGGCGCTCTCGGCGCGCTGATCGGCGTCATCTCGGCCAACTCGCGCGCGACGGTGCTCTGGTCGCAGCTCATCTTTCTGCCCTCAATGCTGCTGGGCGGTTTGATGATGCCCCTGGACCTCCTGCCTGAATCGGTGCGCTTTGTTTCAGGGCTGCTGCCCGCCACGCAGGCGATGCAGGCATACCTGGGATTGGCCTACAATCAAGCGACCGTGATCAACCCGATGACTTCCGTCGGTGTCTTGCTGGCTGGCGGTATCCTGGCCTTGGGTCTGGCGATCTACCTCTTTAACTGGGACAGCCGCAATGACGTCCGCCGTGGCAACCCGTTGATGGCGCTGCTGGCCCTGACGCCGTACGTCGCAGGGGCCTTTTTGATGGGGTAGCGGCTGCGCGCAGAGGTGATCGGAGAGACGACGATGAACGAGACCCAAGTTTACGAAATCCGGGTGAAGGGGCATCTGGACGACGAGTGGTCCGAGTGGCTTGGCGGGTTATCTATCGCGCTGGAGGAGGACGGCACCAGCGTGCTGACCGGGCCAGTGACCGACCAGGCGGCGTTGCACGGCCTGCTTCTCAAGATCCACAATATGGGCCTGCCGCTGATCTCTTTCCGGCGCATCGGCTCCTGTCTGGACGAGAGTGACTCGCAAGTCTGAGTTGTTGAGGTCACATCCAATAGACAGGAAGTGGCAATAAACGTGTTTACCTGGTCACCTGACCAGGTAAAAGACTACCCACCTGACCAGGCTGAAAACTCCCCGGTTGGCCGATGCGCCGGGGAGTTTTTTGTGTTACACTGGGGGCGGAAGTGAGGAGTAGAGGAGTAGATGAGTAGACGAATAAGTGAAGTGAGACAGATGCGTGTTCTATTGGCTGACGATCAATCCAAGGTGCGCTCGGCACTGCGGCTGGTGTTGGAGCAGCAGCCAGGCGTCAGCATCCTGGGGGAAGCCGTTGACATCACGGGCTTGCTGGACTGGATGAAAGCGACTTGCCCCGACCTGGTATTGCTCGACTGGGAGTTGCCCGGCTTCGAAACGGATAGACTGCTGCTCACCTTGCGCGAACTCTGTCCGTGTCTGGCAGTGATCGCGCTCAGCGGGCGGGCGGAAGCACGCCAGGCGGCGTTGGACGCCGGGGTTGACGCTTTTGTCAGCAAGGGAGACCCGCCAGAACGGTTGTTGGCGGCGGTGAACGATTGCTGTCATAGGCGACACAACAACGAATTTGGAAACCAACGAATTTAGAATGGAACGAATGGCCGAGTAAGAGAAAATTTGTTTGTTTCCTAAGCGGCCAGGTGGTCTACCGCAGGAAAAGGAAGGAGTATGCTATGCCAGGTCCGTGGTACGTAGAACTGTACAAGAACTTTGCCGATTATGACCAGGAGCCGTATACGCAGGGCACGCAAGGCGAAGTGGACTTTATCGAACAAGAGATCGGTCACGACAGGGCCAAGACCATTTTGGACGTGGGATGCGGCACCGGTCGCCATGCGCTGGAACTTGGCCGCAGAGGGTACCAGGTCGTGGGCCTCGATCTGTCCGAGTCGCTGCTGGCTCAAGGACGCAAAGTGGCGCAAGCGGAGAACCTCGACGTCACGTTCATCACTGGCGACGCGCGCGCATTGGATTTCGAGGCCCAGTTTGACGTAGCCCTCTCGATCTGTGAGGGCGCGTTTTCGCTGATGGAGACAGATGAAATGGATCTCTTGATCCTGGAAAACGTGGCTCGCGCGCTCAGGCCAGGCGGCAAGTTCATCCTGACCACCCCGAACGCTGCGTTTATGCTGACGCGCGATCCAGGAGCAGGCGCGTTCGATGCAGTGACGTTCCGGGAAACGTTCACCCTGGAGGCAACCGGCGTGGATGGGAGCAAAAAGAGCCTGGATTGTACCCAGCGCTACTACACCTGCCCAGAGTTGAAATGGCTGCTGAAACAGGCCGGGTTTAGGACCGTCCAGTTTTTCGGCGTGGCAAAGACCGGGTTCGACCGGCAGGTCAGACCGTCCCAAGACCACTTTGAGATCGGCGTGATTGCGGAAGGATAGATAGTCGGAAGGAGAAGAAAATGAACCCTGTGGTCAAAGTAGTCATAACGCTCATCGGCCTTCTCGCGGTTCTGGTGGCTATCGGCTGGTTGGGACTCCAGGTGAAGCCGAAACCTTTCCCCGCCTACCCGGAGCAGACACCGGCCCTGAACACGGGTGCGACGATTGTTCGTAGGAATTCTTGACTCTGGCGTCTCCGGTGGCCGAGATTTAGCGAAAAAACGCCTGTCTCGAGAGGTTCTTGCGTGTTTTCGCCCATA